>ENA-OQHA01000977-OQHA01000977.1-human-gut-metagenome-genome-assembly--contig:-NODE-977-length-12222-cov-2.662174_pt1 | contig 12222 bp, 15 predicted proteins | sample MGYA00242558_ERZ504707 | MGnify/ENA primary metagenome ERZ504707 (study PRJEB26092, sample SAMD00036197) | human gut metagenome | host: Homo sapiens | study: EMG produced TPA metagenomics assembly of... | reverse complement strand
CCGCCGCCGGCGCGGGCGTTCCCTCGGTATCGGGGCGCGTGACGGCAATCTCGCTCGCAAGCTCAAGCGTCGTGAGCGCCGATCGAGCGTCACCCGCTGCCAGTGTGCAAATGGTCTTAACCGTATCCTCATCGGCCGAGACTTACCGTTCAAACCCTGCGGCGCCTCGAGCGCACGCTCAATAAGCGTGGCGATATCCTCGTCTTTAAGATGCTCAAGTTCCACCACGCGACCGCGCGAGAGCAATGCCGAGTTGACCTCGAAGTACGGATTCTCCGTCGTGGCGCCAATCATAATGACGGTACGGTTCTCAACTGCATGCAGCAGGGCATCCTGCTGCGACTTGGAAAAGCGATGAATCTCATCGATAAAAAGAATGGTGCGGCGGTCGTACGTATTCAGGCGCGTCTTAGCCTCGTCGATCACGCGACGAAGATCCTTTACGGTGCCCGTCACAGCGCTGACCTCGACAAACTCGCTCTTAGTATGGTTGGCGATAATATGTGCCAGCGTCGTCTTGCCCGTACCGGCCGGCCCATACAAAATCACACTCGACAGCACGTCGTGCTCAATCGCGGCACGCAACCACGAACCCTTACCGACGGCCTTTTGCTGGCCACATACTCGTCGAGCGAATTGGGCCGCATGCGCACCGCAAGCGGCGCATTCTGAAAGGAACGCTCGCGCGTCGAAGCAGAAAAAAGGTCGTCCATAGCCATCCCGTGCGTCAATCAAAAACGTTTTCCACCAACAGTATACCGAATAAATACGAACTACCGTTCGTTAATATAGGTACGGTGCGGAAACTTCAATCCCGGGAACAGCTTGCTCGTAAGCTCGCAGAAATAGCCGTCCGTCATGCTCGCGATGTAATCCACCACCGCTTGATCCTTGTCGTCCTGCCAGGCATAGGTGCGATCGTAGTAGAAAAGCTGCCGCTCAATGCGAGAAATGTGGTGCTTAAAGATATACGAAGACTCGTCGCCTTCGTTTATATCCTGCAGGCAACGGTCGTAGAGCTTTTCGAAGGCCTCGCGCAGCTCCGCTTCGGAGTCGCCTTCAATGCCGCCCTTGCTATAGATCTTCTCGTAGTTCTCGCGCTTGGCTCGGCGGATCTCCTCAAACAGGTCCTCGCTCATCTCGATGCGTGGCTTACCATAGCTGTGCTCGACGATATCGATGGAGGCATGCGTAAGGATCCAGCTGTTGTATGCCCCGCCCAGGTCATCGTCAAAGGCGTCGGGTGACAGCAGACCCGCCGAAATGGCGTCTTGGCGATCGCGCCCCACGTAGGCAAGGATATCCGAGATGCGAACCACGCAGCCCTCGAGCGTCATGGGGCGCAGGTGCTCAATTGCGCTGTAACCTGTGGCAATGCAATCCTCAACCGTAAGGTCGAACTGGTCAAAGGAGCTCATGTCCGAAAGCTCAAACACACGCTGTTCGTACTCACCGTTGTGGCATAGCACGCCGTCGAGCGTCTGGAGCGACACGTTGCGGCCGTACAGCGCGTCGAGCACGCGGACCGACTGCACGTTATGGAAAAATAACGACCCGTGCGCTCGTAGATAGATATCGTTGAGGAATCGCTCACCGGCCATGGCCAAAGGGCGTGTGCCCCAAGTCGTGGCCTAAGCCAATCGCCTCGATCAGATCGCAGTTGAGCCCAGGCACGTCCGATATCGCGCGCGATGCGCGAAACAAGCTGCACGTGCAGGCCGCGACGCGACAGGTCGTCGTTGCTGCGAAAACTAAAGACCTGCGTTTTGCCTGCATAACGGGTGTATGCGGGCAGATGCAAAATCTTTTCGGTATCGCGCATAAAGGCCGGACGCATGAGCGTGCCCACATCTGCGGCTCGATCGAAGCGTCGAATGACCTGGTCGTCACCACATCGATAGGGATTAACGACACCTGAGCCGCGGTCGGCGGCGATACGCCCGACCAACTCGGGCGACAACGCCGCGGGAATGCGATCCATACGCGCCTTAATGGCGGCTGTCTGTTGATTGGTTGCCATGGCATGCTCCTTAAAAAGGGCGCGCAAACGGTTACAGCGTACTACCCACAACCTCGATTATGGCAAATATCGGCACCAAAAACGGCAGCAATGGCAGGGAGCGCGATTTTGCGATGAGACAGGCGGCGGCAAGGGCCAGGAGCGCAGCCGCAAACGCGACGATACCACCCAAGGGATCGAAGGTACAAAGGGCAAAGAGCGCCTTGGCGTCCCCCATACCAATGCCGGGAGCGTGGCGAACACGACGCCAGAGCGACTCAGTAAGCATAAGGCAAGGTAGGCGATGGCAGCAAGACCGGCATGGTCAAGCGCCGTGTTAACGCCCTTGTCGAGCCAAACGCCTGCAAACGCCGCCACCGCACACGCGCCGGCAAGCTGATTGGGAAACCGTCGCTCACGGGCATCAATCGCCGCGCCGGCAAAGATGCAAATCCAAAACGGAATATAGACCATCTAACACCTCCTTGGGCAGCAGCTCAAACGCAAAAACCACCACAAAGGTGCCTGTCCCCTTTGTGGTGGTTTTGATCGTGGTTATTTGGCGCCTTGCATGACCTCGTCAAGGGTAACGCTCACGGCGTGCTGCGTCGGCACCCAGTCGACCTTCAAGAACAGTGCTGCCACCGTAATGGGGATATAGCTGAACATAAAGATCGGGAAGGTAAACAGGTTGGTCACCAGACGCCACTTTTGCGCGCAGTGAATGTGCTTGTACTCAAAGATGGTCGTGAGCAGCGCCAGGATAAAGAACGTCTGATACATCATGGCGAAGGTCATAATGAGAGAAGCGGCACACGCCTGCATCTCAACCTCGGTGGCCAGGAAGCCGTGCGAAAGACCGCCCACAATCAGGAACGTGGCATTGGCGAGCATCGAGATCAGAGATAGCAACATACCCGGGGCGATCGTCATAAACATGTCGTAGGCGGCAAAGCGATGGTAGCGAAAGGTCGATTTGACCAGGTGCTTACCATACGTAAAGAACACCTGGTAGAAGCCCTTGGTCCAGCGCATACGCTGCTTCCAGGAAGCCTTAAACGTCACGGGCTGTTCGTCAAAGAACTCCGCCGGTGCATAGCCAATGCGAATGCCGTGAATGGCGCAGAACGTGGTGAACTGAATATCCTCGGTCAGCGTATGGAACTGCCAACCGTGCATGCCCTCGATCACGCTCGCCGAGATAAGGTAACCCGAACCCGAGACAGCGCAGGACGTCTTGCAGATATTACGCGCGTTGTTGAGAAAGCGCGCCTCTCGCAGATACCACGTAGCATTAGCCGCCGAGATCCACGAGCTGCCGAAGTTCTTGGAGTTGCGATAGCTCGTGACCACATGGAAGCCCTGATCAAAGGCATCGTTCATCTTGGAGACGTAATCGCGGGCGATGACGTTATCGGCATCGAAGATAAAGTAGCCTTCAAACGTATCGGGATACTCGTTAAGGATGCGGTCGAAGCCAAAGTCCATGACCCAGCTCTTGCCCTTGCGGGCAAGGTCATTGCGCTCATAAACGACAGCGCCCGCCTCGCGCGCGAGCTGCGCCGTGTTGTCGGTGCAGGCGTCGGCGACCACAAAGACCTCGATAAGCTCGGACGGATAATCCTGGTCCTTGATGGAGCGAACGAGGTTGGCGATCACAGCCTCCTCGTTATGCGCCGCGATAAAGAAGGCATAGCGGTGGAGTTTTTGGCCTTGGGAGGCGCGACCTCGCCACGAAGAGCGCCGATGACAAAGAAGACCACCTGGTACAGAAAGCAGACCGTGAGCAGCGTGACGACAATCTGGTTGAAGATCACGATGGGTGTGTTGGTTTGTAAAAAGGCGAGCATGCAGGCTCCCAGCAACGCGTTACGTAAACAATCGTATATCTTACCGCAGGCTTACCGAGTTCAAGAAACCACCTAATACTGGCTAGGCTTCGAGCAGACCGAGCTGCGGGACAATTTCGTCACCGGCGGCAGTGCGGCCGAGCGAACGCGGGGCCAGGTCATCCAGAACCGCGGCAAGGTCCCACGGCAGCTCATCACGGCACTCAATGCGCTCTCCCGTCACGATGGTCGAACGCCACACGCCAGGAATGAAGGAACTGCCTGGTCAGACCCTGATCGCGCGCGCGTCGCACTTGCCGTAGAGCGGATCGCCCACGCAGGCGTGGTTGATATGGCGCATATGCACACGAATCTGATGCGTGCGACCGGTAAACAGGTGGCACTCGACGAGCGTGTAGCCGTCGTCGAAACGCGTGGAATCAAAGCGCTCGAGCACCTTGAAGGTCGTGATGGCCTGACGCGCAAAGGGTCATCGGAAACCGCCATCTTGACGCGGTCGCGCGTCGATCGGGCAATGCCGGTGTTGATGGTGCCCTCGTCCATGGCGATGTGCCCGTGAACAAGTGTGATATAGCGACGGTCGAGCGTACGCGTGCGGATGAGATTTTGGAGCGCGCGCTGGGTGTCGTCGTCCTTTGCCGCAAGCATGAGACCCGAGGTATCGCGATCCAGGCGATGCACAATACCGGGGCGGTCCTCGCCCTGCACGGTGCCCAGATGGTCGATACCGCAGTGATAGACCAGGGCATTCGCGAGCGTACCGCTCTCATGACCATGCGCAGGATGGCACACCAGGCCGCGCTGCTTGGAGAGTACAATGAGATAATCGTCCTCATAGCGAATGTCGAGCGGGATGGCTTCGGGAATCACGTCAGTCGGATCGTGCGGCTCGGGAAGGTCGACCGAGATGCGGTCACCGGAGCGCACGGCATACTTTTTTGACAGGCAGGTCTCACCATTGACACATACGGCACCGCCCTCAATCAGATGCGCGCAGGCAGAGCGCGTGGGGCAGCCGTCGTTGGCACCCAGAAAGGCGTCGAGACGCTGGCCAGAGCAATCGTCGGCAACGAGAATATGGATGTCGGCCATTAGCGCTCATTCCTTTCGCGAATCTTGCGGGCACGCTCCCCACGCTGCTTAGCTTTGCGTTTGGCTCGGGCCTCGTCACGGGCGTTGAGCTCGGCAGTCGCATCGACCTCGCGAGCGGCGGGACTCAAGAACATGTAACCAATGAGCGCCAGCACGACGCCGACCGTAATGCCGATATCAGCCACGTTAAAGACAGGAAAGTCGATGAACATGGTGGCAATGAAATCGGTCACGAAGCCAAAGGCGAGGCGGTCGATCGCGTTACCGATGGCGCCGCCCGCAACCATAGCCATGCCTACAACCTCAAGATGGGCGAGCTGGGGCGCACGAACGAGGTACACGGCAATAGCGATAATGACCGCCAACGCCAGCACAGCAAACGCGATGCCATGCCCCTCACCCATGCTAAAGGCGGCTCCGATATTGCGAACAAACAGGAAATCGATCACGCTGGGAATAACGGTCATATGCAGGGCATCGCCCACGGAACGAACCGCAAGCTTGGTCAGCTGGTCAACGAGCAACACAACGAGCGCCACGCCACCAGCAACACCCAACCGCCAACGCAAAGGCGGCGTCATATCCGCACCACGACCCAAAGAAATCCCCTACCCTCAAAAATCGAATTACGTTTAATGCAAAGAACCATCTTATATTGCCATACGCTGAACGCACGACATATACACCAACGCAAGCGAAATAACCAGCTAAAAACGAAAGCGGCATCCCGAAAAACAGAATGCCGCTTGAATGTGACACAGGTAGTCAATGGGGACGTTCTTGTTAGACTAGTCGTTTAAGAACGTCCCCAACGACTAGTTCAGCGCCTCCGCGCAGCGCTTACAGATCTGCGCGTGGCCGTTGTACTCGCCGACGGTGGTGCGATAGTTCCAGCAACGGTCGCAGCACTCGCCCTCGGCAGCCTCGATGGCAACGGAGAGCTCCTCACCCTGGGTCAGCTCAACATCGGAGACGATGTAGAACTCGGCCAGGTCGACGGCTTTGTCGCCGGTCAACAGCGCATACATCTCGGCGGGAACGACCGCCTTGACGCGAACCTGCTGGCTCTTGGTGAAGGTGCCGGCAGAACGGGCATCCTCAAGGGCCTTGGTCACGGCGCTACGGAGCTCGAGCGAAGCCTCGAGCACGCCCTCGAACTCATTGGCCTCGTCGACCGTGATAGGCGACTTGTACCAATCGAGCAGCGCGGCGTACTTCTGGTGATCGACGCAGCCGGCGGGCGCATAGGCCATGGCCTCGTCGACGGTGTAGGACAAGATCGGCTGCAGATCGCGCATGAGCATCGAGAAGAGCTCGGCGAGCACGGTCTGAGCGCTGCGGCGCTCGAGCGAGCCGGGCTTCTCGCAGTACAGACGATCCTTCAGGGCGTCGAGGTACACGTTGGAGAGCTCGGTAACCACAAAGTCGTAAAGCGCACGGTAGGCGCGCGGGAACTCGTAGCAGGAGTAAGCGTCGTCGACCTCGGCCTGGACCTGGGTCAGGCGGGCAACCATGAGCTTGTCGAGCGGCAGCAGGTCGGCAAAGGCGACACCGTCGGTCTCGGGCTCAAACTGACCCTCGAGCTCGGAGAGCAGGAAGCGCAGCGTGTTGCGGAAACGGCGGTAGGCATCGGACGTACGAGCGAGAATCTCGTGGTCGATGGAAACGTCGGAGCTGGTGTCGACCGAGGCGACCCACAGGCGGATGATGTCGGCGCCCATCTCGTCGCAGACCTTGTTGGGGTCGATGACGTTGCCGAGCGACTTGGACATCTTGCGGCCCTGACCGTCGAGCGTGAAGCCCTGCGAGACGACTGCCTTGTACGGAGCATGGCCGTTGGCGCCCACAGAGGTGAGCAGCGAGCTCTGGAACCAACCGCGGTGCTGGTCGGAGCCTTCGAGATACACGTCAGCCGGGTACTCAAGCTCGGGGCGATACTCGCAGACGGCCTTCCAGGAGACGCCGGAATCCCACCACACGTCGAGGATGTCCTTATCGGCCTTGAGGTGATGGCCGCCGCACTTGGGGCAGACGCAGGCCTCACCCAGGTAGCTCTCGGGAGCGTCGGTGAACCAGGCGTCGGAGCCCTTCTCGTGGAAGAGCTTGATGACGGCGTCGAGCGTGGCATCATTCATGACCTTCTCGCCGCAGTCGGCGCAGGTGTAGCTGGGGATAGGCACGCCCCAGTTGCGCTGACGGCTGATGCACCAGTCGGGACGCTGCTCGACCATGGCACCGATGCGGTTGGCCGCGTGGGCCGGATACCACTTGACGTTCTCGCGGACCTCTTTGCCAGCCTGCTCGCGCAAACCGGTCTTGTCCATCGAGACAAACCACTGGTCGGTAGCACGGAAGAGCACCGGGTGCTTGCAGCGCCAGCAGTGCGGATAGCTGTGCGTGATCTTCTTCTCGAGAACCAGGGTGCCGCGCTCGCGCAGGAACTCGATGATATGCGGGTTGGCCTCATCGGTATCCATACCGCTGAAGGGACCACCGGTGCCAAACTCCTCACCGGTGTAGAACTTGCCGTCGTCATCGACCGGCATGCAGATGTCGGTGATGCCCTCCTTGAGGCAGGCAAAGTAGTCGTCGACGCCATGGCCGGGCGAGTTGTGGACGATACCGGTACCGTCGTCGACACCGACGTAATCGGCCAGCAGCGCCACGCCTCAACGCCGTCAAAGATCGGCTGCTTGTAGTGGATGTGGTGGAAGGTCTCAGCGGGAACCACATAGGGCTTGCCGGCGACCATAACCGGGGTGTACTCCCAGCCAAACTCCTCGCAGCACTTGGGAGCCAGGTCCTCGAGCATGACCTCGGCACGGCCATCGTGCTCAACGGCGACATAGGCGGCGCCGGGCTTAAGGGAAACGGCCTGGTCAGAGGGGATGGTCCACGGCGTGGTCGTCCAGATGATGAAGTCGACCGGGCCGTCGAAGTTCTCGAGGCCGGCGGGCTTGGAGGTCATCTCAAAGCGCACGAAGATGGAGGGGCTCGTCTCGTCGGAGTACTCAATCTCGGCCTCGGCCAGCGCGGTGTGGCAGTGCTTGCACCAGTGAACCGGCTTGTGGCCGCGATAGATCATGCCCTTATCGAACATGGCCTTGAAGACCTCGATGTCGGCGGCATCGTGCTGGTGATAAAGCGTCAGATAGGGGTTATCCCAGTCGCCGAGCACGCCCAGACGACGGAAACCGGCCTTCTGCAGCTCAATGTTCTCGACAGCGAACTCGTTGCAGAGCTCACGAATCTTGGCCGTGGGGGTCTGGTTGAACTTCTCGGTGCCGAGCTTCTCCTCGACCTTGTGCTCGATCGGCTGACCATGGCAGTCCCAACCGGGACATAGGGAACCTCATAGCCCTGCATCATCCAGTAGCGGTTGATCATGTCCTTGGAGATCTTGTTCATGGCGTGGCCGATGTGGATCGGGCCGTTGGCGTACGGAGGACCGTCGTGCAGCACGAACTTCTTGTGACCCTCGTTCTTCTTCAGAACCTGCTCGTAGACCTTGTTGTCCTGCCAGTCCTTGAGTCGCTTGGGCTCGGACTTGGAAAGACCGGCACGCATGGGAAAACCGGTCTTGGGCAGATTCATCGTCTGCTTGTACTCGTTTGCCACGGTACCCCTTTCATGTCGTGGGCGCGCACGCCCTCTGGGCACCAAAAAAAGCGCCCGTCCCTACAAGCTGGGACGAAGCGCCACAAAACGGGCTGTGCGCCCGCAAAAGCTCTTCGCTTAACCACCCAGCTTAGATGCCCTCGCCCGCTTCTAGCGCGCTCGCATCCGTTACTCGGCTGGCCTGTATCGACGACCATCTCGGCGATATCTACTAAGACGTGCCTGTGCGGCACGTCCGTTGGGACCGCAGCTCCGGGGTGATTTTCATCGGTCGCATGCACGGGTTCTCAGCGCTCCCCGCTCTCTGTAGCATGCGGATGTCCGACTACTCGTCCCCATCAAGCTTATGCGGAGTATGCTAGCACGTTCCTCGCCGGCGAAAACCCTCAACACTGGTTTTATACGTTCGAAATTTCTCGATATTACAGCCCTTCTCTAGGAGCAAAATACCTGAAAGCACTCTAACAAACGAAAGAAGGCACCTATGCGCACGATTGGAATGAGCGACTATACCGTCGGCGAGGATTGCTTTGACGAGCTGCCCGGCGCGCTGGCCGAATACGGAGCGACCAAGGTCGCCATCATTGGCGGCAAGCGAGCACTAGCCGCAGCCCTTCCCGGTATCGAAGCCGCGCTGGCAGGCACCGGCGTCGAGGTTCTGGAGACGCGCGTCTACGGCACCAACAGCACGCGGGCCAATATCGCCAAGGTCGTAAACTCCCCTGCCTGCCAGGAAGCCGACGTGCTTATCGCATGCGGCGGCGCAAGGCGCTCGACACCGTCAAGACCGCAGCCATCGAGCTCAAGAAGATCGTCTTTACGGTGCCGACGATCTGTTCCAACTGCTCCGCCGCGACCGCCATTGCCGTTGTCTACAATGACGACGGCTCGCTCGAGGGCTATTCGTACCCAACCGACCGCGCACATCTTCATCAACCCAAGATCATCGCCGAGGCACCGGCGGAGTACTTCTGGGCCGGCGTGGGCGATGCCCTGTCCAAGCAGCCCGAGGTCGAGTACGCCACGAGCGCCGGTAATTTGGAGCACACCGCCGGTCTTGGCCTGGCACTCGCTCACACCTGTTCCGAGCCGCTGTTTACCTATGGCGTCCAGGGTCTTGAGACGTACGCCAGGACCTGTCGAGCGAGGCCGTCAAGCAGATCGCGCTCGACATCGTGGTCAACACGGGCTATGTCTCAAACCTGACCAACCAAAACGATTACTACTACAACTCGAGCGTCGCGCACGCGTTCTACAACGCCACCTGCAGCATTCCGCGCGAGGGAACCTACCTGCATGGCGAGGTCGTGAGCCTGGGCGTGCTGGTACTGTTTGCCTATACGGGCGATACCGAGAACCTTGAGCGCTACGCCGCCTTTAACAAGCAGATGGGGCTGCCCGTAACGCTTGAGCAGGTTGGCCTTACCGAGGCAGATATCCCGGCCCTGTGCGAATACGCGCACGCCACCAACGAGTGGAAGCAGGGAAACCCCGAGCCCTTCACCGACGAAAAATTCGCCGCCGCCATCAAGGTGCCAACGCCTACGGCCACACCCTCTAGTTCTAACCCAAAACCACCACAAGGGAGCAACACCTTTGTGGTGGTTTTTTATTGCTCCAGCATGCTGGGGTCGAACTCGCTAGCCGGGATCACGCGATAACCGTGGCGGAGCAGTAAATCAACGAAGACGCCGTTGCCCGCCGTAAGGGTGCCGCTGAATGTTCCGTCGTAGATGCGACCCGCGCCGCACGAGGGACTACGGTCCTGCAGGATGCACGCGGCGATCTCTTCCGGCCCGCCCGCCTGCTCGCACATATCGAGCGCTCGTTGGGCACCCAGGCGAAATTCGCGATCGACCGATATGCCCTCGCAGGTACGAACCTCTCCGTTCACAATCTCGGACGGCTTGCGCGGCGTGGGCAGGCCCCCAAAGACCTCAGGGCACACCAAGAGGACCTCGGTCCCTGTACGCTCGCAGGCCTCGACCAACTCGCGATGGTAGTTGTCGAGCCCGTTATACTTGCAGCTCTCGCCCATCAAGCAGGCGCTCACCACGATCTTCATTTCCATCCCTCTCAAGCAAAACGCCCCATTTGAGAAAGCTGCTCAAATGGGGCGTCGGCGTTTACTGGCTCGGCCGCGGCTTTACTGCTGCTTGGGCATCAGCGGATCTCGCGCGTGAGGAGGTTCATGAACTCCTCGCCCGTGATGGTCTCCTTCTTATACAGATAACGAGCCAGCTCGTGGAGCTTAAACTTGTTCTCCTTCAGAATCTGCAAAGCGCGGTCGTGCGCATCCTCGATCAGCTTGGCGACAATCGCGTCCACGCGCTCGGCCGTACCGGGGGCGCAGGTGAGCGACGTGTCCTGATTGAGATACGCGTTCTGCACGGTACCGAGCGCCATCATGCCAAACTCGTCGGACATACCAAAGCGCGTCACCATATTACGGGCGAGCTTGGTGGCCTGCTCGATGTCGTTGGCGGCGCCGGTCGTCATCTCTCCAAAGATGAGCTCCTCGGCTGCGCGGCCACCGCAATAGACAGCGAGCTTGTCCAAGACCTCCTGGCGCGTCGTCAGGAAGCGCTCGTCCTCCTCGACCTGCATGGTATAACCAAGAGCACCGCTCGTGCGCGGCACGATGGTGATCTTCGTGACCGGCGCAGAGCCCTTCTGGCGAGCGGCAACGATGGCATGGCCGATCTCGTGATAAGAAACGACCTGCTTCTCGTGGTCGGACAGCACCGTGGACTTACGCTGTTGGCCGGCAATGACGACCTCCACCGACTCCTCGAAGTCGTCCTGGGTTGCACGCTTGCGACCCTCGCGAACGGCGCGCAGGGCGCCCTCGTTGATGATATTGGCCAGGTCGGCGCCCGAGGCACCGGGCGTGGCGCGGGCAATCGCGGTCAGGTCGATCGGCGGCTCGGTCTTCACGCTCTTGGCATGCAGCTCGAGGATGTTCTTGCGGCCGGTCAGATCGGGCAGCTCGACGGGGATGCGGCGGTCAAAACGACCGGGGCGCAGCAGCGCCGGATCGAGACTGTCGGGGCGGTTGGTTGCGGCAAGGACAACGATACCCTTATGGTTATCGAAGCATCCATCTCGGTCAGCAACTGATTGAGCGTCTGCTCGCGCTCGTCGTTGCCGCTAAAGCCGCCGCCATCGCGCTTCTTACCGATGGTATCGATCTCATCGATAAAGACGATACACGGTGCCTTTTCCTTGGCCTGCTTAAACAGGTCACGAACCTTAGCAGCGCCGCGACCGACAAACATCTCAACGAACTCAGAGCCCGAAATGCTAAAGAACGGAACACCGGCCTCGCCGGCAACAGCCTTGGCAAGCAGGGTCTTACCGGTACCCGGAGGGCCAACAAGGAGAGCACCACGCGGCAGCTTGGCGCCGATCTCCTCGTAGCGCTGCGGCTTCTCCAGAAAGTCGACGACCTCCTTGAGAGACTCCTTGGCCTCTTCCTGACCGGCGACGTCCTTAAAGGTCACGCCCACGTCCTTGGAGGCGATCACGCGCGCGCCGGACTTACCCAGTCCGCCGCCGCCAAAACCGCCGCCGCCAAGTTCATCGACGGGCCGTCATCGCCCATAGCCTTCTTCATGCGGCGGTTGAGCACCAACCGATGAGGAAGAAAATCGCCATGGGAAG
>ENA-OQHA01000975-OQHA01000975.1-human-gut-metagenome-genome-assembly--contig:-NODE-975-length-12238-cov-4.093551_pt1 | contig 12238 bp, 19 predicted proteins | sample MGYA00242558_ERZ504707 | MGnify/ENA primary metagenome ERZ504707 (study PRJEB26092, sample SAMD00036197) | human gut metagenome | host: Homo sapiens | study: EMG produced TPA metagenomics assembly of... | reverse complement strand
CCGCCATCGCCGCGCCAGCGTGGACGACAACGGCAAGATCATCCTCTGCACCGACCTGCACAAGGCCATTGAAGCCTGCAACATCATTGCACCGGAACATCTGGAAGTGTGCGTGGAGGACCCCTTCGGCGTGCTGAACGAGATCAAAAATGCAGGCAGCATCTTCCTTGGCCGCAACGTGCCGGAAGCGCTGGGCGATTACTTTGCAGGCCCCAACCACACCCTGCCCACCAGCGGCACCGCCCGCTTCTCAAGCCCCTTGGGCGTAGACGACTTTGTAAAGAAGTCCAGCTTCCTCTACTACACCCGTGAAGCGCTGGGCGAAGTAGCCCCCCGCATCGCCGATTTTGCCGAGCGCGAGGGCCTGCACGCCCACGCCCGCAGCGTGACCATCCGGTATGAAAAGTGAGGATTTGAACCATGAGTAAATTCCTTTCTCCCACTCTGGCCGCTGTCACCCCCTACACCCCGGGTGAGCAGCCGCAGGATCAGCAGTACATCAAACTGAACACCAACGAAAGCCCCTATCTGCCCTCCCCGGCGGTGATCGCGCCGTGAGCGAGCACGAGGTGGAAAAGCTGCGCCTTTACTCCGACCCCGCCTGTGCCGACCTGCTCAAGGCGGCCGCAGCTCACTTCGGTTTGCAGCCGGAGCAGATCATGCCCGGCAATGGCAGCGACGAGAACCTCTTCTTTGCGCTGCGTGCCTTCTGCGACGCAGACCACCCGCTGGCCTATGCGACATCACCTACGGCTGCTACGGCGTGTGGTGCGGACTGATGCACATTCCCAGCCACATCATCCCGCTGAAAGAGGATTTCACCCTTGACCCGAAGGACTACTACGGCCTGAACCAGACCATCGTCCTTGCAAACCCCAACGCCCCCACTGGCATTGCACTGCCCCGGGCGGAAATTGAGGGCATCTTAAAGGCAAACCCGAACAATGTGGTCATTGTGGACGAGGCCTATGTGGACTTTGGCGGCGAGAGCTGCGTGCCCCTCATCGACCAGTACGAGAACCTGCTGGTGGTGCAGACCTTTTCCAAGTCCCGGCAGCTGGCCGGTGCGCGTCTGGGTCTTGCCATGGGCAATGCAAAGCTCATTGCCGACCTGAACCGGGTCAAGTTCAGCCTGAACCCCTACAACATCAACCGCCTGACCCTGAAGGCCGGGCAGGCCGCGCTGGAAGATACCGCTTATTTTGACAGGACCCGCGCCGCCATCGTGGACACCCGCGCATGGACAAAACAACAGCTGGAACAGCGCGGATTTGCCGTGCTGGACAGCCGCTCCAACTTCCTGTTTGCAAGTACCGACCGGAAAGACGGCGGAACACTCTACAAAAAGTTGAAGAAAAACGGCATTCTGGTGCGCCATTTCGACGCGCCCCGCATCCAGAACTGGCTGCGCATCACCATTGGCACATCGGAACAGATGAAGATATTCGTGAACACACTGGATAAGATCATGGAGGAATGAACCATGCCGAACCGAATGATCTCGCTGGAACGCAACACCAATGAGACCCAGATCGACCTTACCCTTGATCTGGACGGCACCGGCCGCTACGAGGTGGACACCGGGTGCGGCTTTCTGAACCACATGCTGGAGCTGTTCGCCCGCCATGGCCGGTTTGATCTGGTGCTCACCTGCCACGGCGATGTGCAGGTGGACTACCACCACACCACCGAGGATGTGGGCATTGCGCTGGGTCAGGCCTTTGCACGGGCACTGGGCGATATGCGCGGCATCCAGCGCTACGGCAGTTTCTACCTGCCCATGGACGAAGCGCTGATCCTGTGCGCCGTCGATCTTTCGGGCCGCTGCACCCTGAACTGGGACGTCCGTTGCAACACCGAAAAAGTGGGCGATTTTGACGTGGAGTGCGTCAAGGAATTCTGGCTGGGCTTTGCCCGCAGCGTGCCCGCCACGATCCACTTTGTACAATTTGCGGGAGAAAATACACACCACATCCTCGAGCCTGCTTCAAGGGCGCAGGCCATGCACTGGCGCGGCCGTGAAGATCGACGAAGCCCACAAGGACGAAATTCCTTCCACGAAAGGACTGCTGGTATGATCGCAATTATCGATTATGGCGTGGGCAACCTGTTCAGCCTGAAGTCCAGCCTGAAGCAGCTGGGGCTGGAAGCGGTCGTCACCGCCGACGCGGACACCATCCGCAAAGCCGACCGGCTGATCCTGCCGGGCGTGGGCGCTTTTGCCGATGCCATGGCCAAGCTGGAGGCGACGGGCCTTGTACCGGTCATGAAAGAAGAAGCCGAAAGGAAGCCGCTGCTGGGCATCTGCCTTGGCATGCAGCTGCTGTTTGAAAAGAGCTACGAGTACGGTGAGCACGAAGGCCTCGGCTTTGTGAAGGGCGAGGTCTGCCCGCTGGAGCCCGACCTTGCGGACAAGAGCCTGAAGGTGCCGCAGATCGGCTGGAACGCCTTGCACATTGTAAAGGACGACCCGCTGTTCAAGTACATCCGTGAGGGCGAATACGTCTATTACGTCCACAGCTACTACGGCAAGAACTGTACGGAGAGTACACTGGCTGTGAGCGACTATTCCATTCCCGTCACCGGCGCGGTGCGGGCGGGCAGGTGTATGCACCCAGTTCCACCCGGAAAAGAGCGGGGATACCGGACTACGAATTTTGAAGGCGTTCAGCGAATTGTAAGCGGGCTCGCCCTCTCAGGCGCTAACGCGCCAGCTCCCCCAAAGGGGGAGCCCTTGGCAAAACCGGAAACTTTGCCGTACTGCCAAGGCCTCTCCCTTTGGGAGAGGTGGACATGAGCAGTGCGAGTGGACGGAGAGGGCGAGGACGCTAAAGGAGAAACAACGATGCAATTATTTCCAGCCATTGACCTGCGGGGCGGCAAAGTGGTGCGCCTGACGCAGGGCGACTACAGCCGCATGACCGTCTACGGCGAGGATCCCTGTGCACAGGCGCGGGAGTTCCTTGCAGCGGGGGCCAAAAATCTGCACGTCGTCGATCTGGACGGCGCAAAGGACGGCACCCTTTCCAACTATGATACCATTGCCGCACTGGCAAAGCAGGGCGGCTTATACATTGAGGTGGGCGGCGGCATCCGTACCGAGGAGCGCATTGAAACATATCTTTCCCTCGGCGTGGGCCGCTGCATCCTGGGCAGCGTGGCGGTGACAGATTTTGCCTTTACCGCCCGGATGCTGCAGAAATACGGCAATAAAATTGCCGTGGGTGTGGACGCAAAGGACGGCTATGTGGCCATCCATGGCTGGAAGGAGGTCAGCGCCGAGCCGGGCGTGGACTTCTGCAAGCGGCTGGCAGATGCCGGATGCACTGCCATCATCTACACGGACATTGCCTGCGACGGTGCCATGAAGGGCACGAACCTCGGCCTGTACCGCACGCTTGCCAAAGAGGTGCCCGGCGTGGCCTTTACGGCCAGCGGCGGCATCTCGTCCGAAGCAGAGCTTCTGGAACTGAAAAAAATGGGCACTGCCGCTGCCATTTTAGGCAAGAGCCTGTACACCGGCGCACTGGACCTTGCGCGCTGCGTGCAGCTGGTACAGGAGTGAACGGAGGGGAAACGACATGATCACCAAACGCATTATTCCCTGCCTTGATGTGCGCAATGGCCGCGTGGTCAAGGGCACGAACTTTGAAGGCATCCGGGACGTGGCCGACCCGGTGGAAATGGCCCGCATGTACAACGCTGCCGGTGCAGATGAACTTGTGTTCTACGATATCACCGCCAGCTTCGAGGGCCGGGCGCTGTTTACGGATATCCTGACCCGCGTCGCCAGCGAAATTTTTATCCCGCTCACGGTGGGCGGCGGCATCAACACGCTGGAAGATTTCGACCGGGTGCTCAAGTGCGGTGCGGACAAGGTCAGCGTCAACTCGGGCGCACTCAAAAATCCCGACCTTATCCCGGCGGCAGCACAGCGCTACGGCAACCAGTGCGTGGTGCTCTCTGCCGATGTGAAGAGGGTGGACGGCCAGTTCCGGGTGTTCGCCAAGGGCGGGCGCGAGGACACCGGCCGGGATGCACTGGACTGGATCAGCTGGTGCGTGGACCACGGCGCGGGCGAGATCTGCCTGAACAGCATCGATACCGACGGCGTGCGCAGCGGCTTCGACCTTGAGATGCTGGATGCAGTTGCGGCGCGGGTGAACGTGCCCATCATTGCCAGCGGCGGCGCAGGAAAAAGGAAGACTTTCTGGAGCTGTTCCACCACAAGGGCATCGACGCAGGCCTTGCGGCGGGCATCTTCCACCAGAAGCTGCTGACCATCCGGGATCTGAAGGAATACCTCAACGCAAACGGCGTGGAGATGCGGCTGTAACGCCGGGGCATTTCTCCCCGGCGCGGGGAGAAGCCGTAACGCGAAACTGGATTTCCGCAAAAACAACCCGCAAACTCTTGCGTTTGCGCACCGAATACGCTAAACTAGTAATATCCCCATCCGGGGAGGGAGAACCGTTATGAATCTGAAATTTGATGAAAAGGGCCTGATCCCTGCCATCGTGCAGGACCACTACACCAAAGAGGTGCTCACCCTCGCATACATGAACGCCGAGACGCTGGCGCTCACCATTGCCGAGGGCCGCACTGTGTTCTGGAGCCGCAGCCGTCAGGAGATCTGGCGTAAGGGCGAGACCAGCGGCAACGTGCAGCGGGTGGTGTCCATCACCGCCGACTGCGATGCCGATGCACTGGTGGTGGAAGTGGTCAAATCCGGCCCCGCCTGCCACACCGGCGCCGAGAGCTGCTTCTTCAACGAAGTATACGTCTCGCCGGAGCTGAAGCAGTTCAGCTGGCAGGGCCTGTACCAGCTCATCAAGGGCCGCAAGGATAGCCCCAAGGAGGGCAGCTATACCACCTACCTGTTCGAGAAGGGCAAGGAGAAGATCCTGAAAAAGGTGGGCGAAGAGTGCACCGAGGTCATCATTGCGGGCGAAAAAGAGGATAAGGAAGAGACCGTTTACGAGATCAGCGATCTTGCCTACCATGTTCTGGTGCTGATGGTCAGCGCCGGCATCACGGTGAGGATGTGACCCGTGAACTGGAAAAACGTCACGTCATTGACCACAAGGTCAAACAGGAAAGGATGCAGTGAATTATCTATGGCAGATTATAAGAAGTCCAGTGTCCATTGCCACTCCACTATGTGCGATGGCAAAAATACCTTGCAGGATATGGCAAGTGCTGCGTGTGCGCAGGGCTTGACCACGCTGGGCTTCACCGGCCATAGCTACACCCAGCGCGACCGCGAATACTGCATGAGCCCCAGCCGCACCGCCCAGTACAAGGCCACCATTGCCAAGCTCAAGACCGAGTACAAGGGCAAGGTGGATATCCTGTGCGGCATCGAGTGGGATATCCTGAGCGAGGATAAGCGCACCGGCTACGATTACTGGATCGGCAGCGCACACCACCTGTACGGCAAGAACACCGGCAAGTATTACGAGATCGATTTCCGCCCGCAGGACCTGTGGGACTGCATCAACGATGATTTTGACGCAGACCCGCTGGCCGCTGTGGAAGCCTACTTTGCCGAGGTGGAAAAGGTAGCTGCCCTCAAGCCGGATATTCTGGCCCACATCGACCTCATCAAGAAGCTGAATGCCAACGGCGAGTTCTTCGACGAAGAGTCGCCCCGCTACAAGGCCGCTGCCCTCAAGGCACTGCAGGCCGCAAAGGCAAACGATTGCCTGCTGGAAGTGAACACCGGCAGCGTGTACCGCGGCTACCGCAAGGACTTCTACCCCGGCCCGTGGCTGCTGGGCGAGTGGCAGAAGATGGGCGGTAAGGTCATCATCACTTCTGATTCTCATGATATCAACAGCCTGACCTACGGCTTTGACGAAGCTGCCGCCGCCATCAAGGCTGCAGGCTTTACCAGCGTGCAGGTGCTTACCGGCAACGGCTTCGAGACGCAGGAGCTGTAAAAAATTGGAGATAACCCTCTCCGTCAATGCTTCGCATTGCCACCTCCCCCGAAAGGGGGAGGTTTTGCTGTTTCTTTTACGCAGCATAAAAGCTCCCCCTTCGGGGGAGCTGGCGAGCGTCAGCGAGACTGAGAGGGTTGTTTTGCGGTAAAAATAGAACTTTGGAGGAACCCTATGACCCACGCGCAGCCCCAAAAGAAAAGCTTCTTCAACATGAACGTAGACCTGATGCACGGACCTATTTTAAAAAGCCTGCTGCTGTTCATGCTGCCCATTCTGGTTTCCAACCTGTTCCAGCAGCTCTACAACACGGTGGATACCATGATCGTGGGCAATGTGCTGGGCGATACAGCCTTGCCGCCATTGGCTCCTGCGGTTCGATCTACGAGCTTTTAGTCGGCTTTGGCATCGGTATCGGCAATGGCCTTGCCATCGTTGCAGCGCGCTCCTACGGCGCGCAGGACGAAGACCTGCTCAAGCGCACGGTGTGGGGTCGGTCGTCATTGGCTGATCGCCTCGCTGGTCATTACAACGGCAGGCTTTTTCGGCTGCATGCCCTGCTGCAGCTGCTGGATACCCCGGCAGAAATTCTGGAAGATGCCTACAGCTACATCATCGTGATCGACCTTGGCGTTGTGGTCATGTTTATGTATAACCTGTGCGCAGGCCTGCTGCGCGCCATTGGCAACAGCGTAATGCCGCTGGTGTTCCTGCTCATCAGCTCGGTGCTGAACGTGGGGCTGGACCTGTGGTTCATTGCCGGGGTTGGCATGGGCGTGCGGGGCGCAGCGGTGGCAACGGTCATTGCACAGGGCATCTCGGTGGTGCTGTGCGTTCTGTACGTGCTGGCAAGGGTGTGCATCCTCATCCCGGAGAAAAAGCATTTCGCCGTGGGCAGTCATCTCTACTGGGAGCTGTTCAGCCAGAGCATCTCCATGGGCCTGATGAGCAGCATCGTGTCTGCGGGTTCGGTGGTGCTGCAGTACGGCATCAACGGGCTTGGCACCCTGACCATTGCGGGGCACACCGCTGCCCGCAAGCTGTTTGCCTTTACGGAGATGCCGCTCATCTCCATGGCGAACGCCGGTTCCACCTTCGTTTCCCAGAACCGCGGCGCAAACCAGCCCGACCGTGTGCGCAGGGGAATGCGGCAGATGTATCTGTACTCGGTGGTGGTGATGGTCGCCGCCGTGGTGCTGATGAGCTTTGGCGCGGAATGGATGGTGCAGCTCATCTCCGGCTCCACGGAACCCATCGTGCTGGAAAACGGTGCGCGGTATCTGCTGTGGAACGCACCGTTCTATGCGGTGCTGGGGGTGCTGCTGTGCACCCGCTACGCGCTGCAGAGCCTTGGCCAGAAGGTGCTGCCGCTGTTCTCCAGCGTGATCGAGCTGGTGGGCAAGGTGATCTTTGTGCTGGTGTTCATCCCGAAATTCCAGTACAATGCGGTCATCCTGTGCGAGCCCATCATCTGGTTCTTCATGACGGCATATCTGGTGGCGGTGTACCTGCACGAGCCTTTGTGTTCCCGAAAAAGAAGAAGTAAAAACAGGGCTTTGCAGCGATAAAAGCGACTGCAAAGCCCTGTTGTGTTTTGATGAAAAGTATGCTATCATAAAACTGCCGCTTTGGCGGCAAGGCGCTGTGCCACAAACACAGGCGGCTTTTTCTTCTTACCGGCACCTGAGCGCGCCGGGTAAAGAGATTTTTCTTGAAATCTCGCTCCCCGGACGCTTGAGGGCGGAAAGGGGGGATGCACCATGACGTTTGAACAGGTCGTATTGCTGCTCACGCTTCTCGGCGGAGCGATCTACGTTACGTTTGAAATTACATGGACTGTTTCTCACAGCGATAGACGCAAGAAAATGACCGCCTCCAGCTACCAACTTGAACGGTCATTTTTCTTGATCTGATTCAGTAAGGAGCAAGCCGTTTGCGGGCCAGCGCCTTTCTATTTATAGTATAATCATTTCACAAGGGACTGTCAAGGGCGCATCCGTGAGCACTTGACAGCCTTTTTACGTTACAGCGCCGAATAGCCAAAGCTGTTCACCAGCGCATCGATGTGCTGGCCGGCCTTGCACAGGGGGCAGTCGCGGCTGTCAAAGCTGGCGTAGTCCGGCAGGCTGGCGGGGTCAAAGATGGAGGTGACTTCATAGCCCATGCACTCATGGGTGGTGGCAAAAATAGCGGAAAGGCCTGCCACGGTGCCGCCGTAGTAGTTCACGGCCTCCACAGCGGCCTGCACGGTGTAGCCGGTGGTGATGGAAGCGGCCAGAATGAGCACATGCTTGCCCTTGACCATGGGGGCCAGATTGTCGCGCAGGATGATCTGGCTGCCGGTGGTGTACTCCGGGGTGATCACATAAATGGTCTGGTGGGCGTTCATGTTGGCAAAGCCGTCCTTGGTCAGCTCGTTGGCAAGGCAGGTGCCGATCACCTGCGTGCCGTCCAGACAGAGCACGGTGTCCACAATGGTGCTGTGCTGGTAAGCGGCCACCAGCTCCTTTGCCACGGCCTTGGCCTCGGAAAGGCGGGACTTCTGGGTGGTGACATCGATGTAATAGTTGATATGGCTGTGGCTGGTAGCAAAGTGGCCCTTTGCTACGCGCAGGAACAGGTTACTTTTTTTGGTGGGAAGCTTTACCATATTGATCATCGAAACAACACTCCTTTTCAGGTTTTCCGGGTTGCCCCTCAAATGCAAAAAGCACCGCATCGCTGCGATGCTCCTGCACATTTTTATAACCCTATTGTACCGGAAAAGAAACCTGTGCACAAGGCATAAATCCACTAAAAAACTTTGTGCATTTTACATGATATCGCCCAAAACTTGGATACAAATGGCCCGCATACGCAAAAAAAGACCCGCACCATATGGCGCGGGGTCTTTGGAAAACTATAATCGAAGAAATTATTAGAGGCCCAGATCGCTGGCAGTGATGTTCCAAGTTGCATAAACATCATTGTAGAAATCCTTGTCGTTCTCGTCAGCAGAATGCTTCGGGCAATAACGAACAGCAACATTGGTAGCACCAGTCAGATCAATGCCGGTGACGATCAGAGCAACATCGGGCAGAACCTGATTCTTGGTGGTGGCATCAGTGCCACTAGTCAGAGCAAAGGTGGCCTGAGTAGCACCGGTGGGATACGTCTTAACGTTATAGGAACCGGGATGCTGGCCACCAGTTACATCGACCTGAAAGTGACCTTCGTTGACCTGCAGGCCGGCAATAATGGACTTGATCTTAAAATTGCAGACAAGCTTCTTGTCGGTAAGATTATAGGTCGGCTTGCTGTCACCGCTCAGCAGAGTGGCTTCACAGATGCCGTCGCCCGGCTTCAGGGTGCTGCCGATCGTGCCGACAGGACGGTTCGGGTTGGAGCAGCCGGTCAGCATGCCGGAACCTGCAATGGCAACAGCGGTAAGAGCGGTATATTTCATAAAGTCACGGCGGGAGAATGTATAGGACATGTTCGTTCCTCCTTTAAAAAGCAGATCAGTACGGCCTTGCGGCACTACCTATAAGATAGGCGAAACCGGGCCGGATGTCAATGCCTTTTGGCAAAATAAAATGATGAAATTTTGAGCTGTGACGTTGTTTTGCGACGAAATTTCGTCCTGTGCGGGCCGCGTATCAAGCGCGGGTCACGTCTGCAGCGGTCATGACGAAGGTCATGGTCTTATCCGCTGCAAAGGTGGGCATGTAAGTAACGCTCAGCTGCTGCCAGCCCTTGGGGACCATCAGCATCAGCTGCAGATAGCCGGTACCCTGCGGGGCAGATTGGTGGAATCCGAGAAGGTCTGAGAGTTGGAGTTGTACAGCGAGATGTTGGCACCGCACTCCACGCTCTGGCCGTCGCAGGAAGCAGAGAAATCGGTAGAAGCTGCTGCCAGTGCGTGGAAGTTTGCATCCACGTTCTCCTGCGGGGGCACGGGATAAGCAGCATTGATCTCGGCCAGATTCTGTGCGCCGATGTTGAAGGTCTGGTTCTTGGTGCGGTTGACCACGGTGACCAGAACAGCAATGTATTCGTAACCGGCCTGTGCAGGTGCGGTATCAATGTTGAACAGGCTGGTCAGCTGAACGCCAAGGCCGTTCCAGTTGCTGACCTTATCACCGACCTTGACATCCACGATGGTGGCGCTGCCATTCTGCTGGCAGCCGCCCAGCAGGCTTGCTGCGCCCAGAGCAGCAACGGATGCGCCGGTGCACTTGAGGAAGGTACGGCGGGAAATGGAGTTGGACATAAAATAAATCCTCCTTTTGATAGGAAAAACCGTATTCCAGAATGTTCTATTCTGTTTATACCCTTTCTGTCCGAAAGATGCAAGGGTTTGGGGGCTGAATTTACAGCTTTTTCACAGGAATATCACCCTTCGTGGGTAAGGCCCTTCACATGTGTTTCGCTGGTTTTGACCAGATTTAACAGGCTGGGCGTATAAAGCGGGAACTCGCGGGTCAGGCTTTCTGTGGTCATGGTCAGGCAGGCCGGGTCCTTTACGCCCTCGCCGCCGTCACATCCTGTCCGTCCAGCAGGGCTTCCACATTGGCTTCGGACATGCGCATCACGGCATCGGAGCAGCCGCGCCAGCGGATGGGATCGATGCTGAACATACTGGCGGCGTTGTGCGGCTCGGCCGAGTACAGCAGGCGGAACATTTTGGCTACGGCCATCATCAGGTAGGCGCTCACCTCGGTGGTAAGGGCCTTGCTGTGGCACTGGCCGATCTTGGCGTACAGCACGTTCAGGCCGTTGGAGATCAGCTTTTTGTTCATGGTGGGCAGCACGCTGCGTGGTAGATGTTGTCCTTCATCTTGTCCGGGTTCGGAAGGTCTTCTGCCGAGAGCATCATGCCGTTGCGCTCTGCACTGCGGCCCAGAAGATAATCGCAGGAAACATTATAATAGTCTGCCACGCGCACCACAAAGTCCAGGCCGCATTCGCGGATGCCTTTTTCGTAGTGGGACAGCAGCGCCTGCGAGACGCCAAGATCCTCGGCGGCCTGCTTCTGGGTGATGCCGCGTTCCTTGCGCAGCAGCTTGATGATACGGTTGAATTCCATGATTTTTGGCTCCTCAAAGTTCGATATAGGGGGACATCCTTGTTTTTGGTTTACAGCAGGTTGATTATACACAACGGAAAACCTTTTGTAAAGCAAGAAAAGTGACGATATTTTTCGTTGATTTTCGTCATTTTTGTCAAAAGACTTGCTCTGGACACCATATCTATGCTAAACTATAGGTATTAACGCATACATTTTGTGGCGTGCGCGGGGCCGTAGCTGCCGCCAAAGAGCAAAAATCTGGCAGACGACACGTTTTTCTGCCAGATTTTTTCTCCGCAGCGGATTTTGCCGCCCGTTCCCGTGCCGCCGCACAGCGATAAAGAGAGGCACTATCCATGAAAACGTTCAAGCTTCATCTCATCCGCCACGGCATAACTGCAGGCAACCTGCAGGGCCTGTACATCGGCAGCGGCACCGACATCCCTCTGTGCGACGAGGGCCGCGCGCAGCTCAATGAGCTGAAAGAGCGGTTCGAGTATCCGCAGGTGGATACCGTGTTCTCCTCCCCGCTGCTGCGCGCGGTGGAAACAGCCAACATCCTGTTCCCGGATGCAAAGCACACCTTTACTGTGCACGACCTGCGGGAAGCCGGCTTTGGCAAGTTTGAGAACAAGCCGGTCAAGGAGCTGGTGCACGACGAGGACTTTAAAAAGTGGATCACCCCCGGCTCCGGCTATGTGCCCGAAGCGCAGAGCCTACCGACCAGTTCCACGCCCGCTGCGCCGAAAGCCTGATGAAGCTGTTTGAGTATATGATCCGCATGGATGTGACCGAAGCAGCCTGTGTGACCCATGGCGGCGTGATCATGAGCATGCTCAGCCAGCGCGCGGTGCCCACCCGCCGCCCGGAGCAGTGGATGGCAGACCCCGGCTGCGGCTACACGGTGCAGACCGATGTGCAGCTGTGGATGCGGGACCGTCTGGTGGAAGCCATCGACATCGTGCCCTTTGGCTATGCCGACACCCTGCGCGGTCAGGCCGAAGCCGAGGAAAACGAGGCCTTTGAATAAGAAGCCGCTTTTACAGTTGAAAGTGCGGGTAAGGAAACAGTTACAGTTTTGGCCTATCCCTTGACAGAAACAGCGCAATCCTTTATTGTATAAGGGAACGATTATTTTAGGAGGAAGTTCCATGTCCCAGTCCATTTCCCGCCGGTCATTCCTGAAATGTGCCGGCTCCGGTGCGGTCAGCCTTGCGGCAGCGCTGCTCACCGGCGTACCTGCAGC
>ENA-OQHA01000974-OQHA01000974.1-human-gut-metagenome-genome-assembly--contig:-NODE-974-length-12257-cov-4.860346_pt1 | contig 12257 bp, 12 predicted proteins | sample MGYA00242558_ERZ504707 | MGnify/ENA primary metagenome ERZ504707 (study PRJEB26092, sample SAMD00036197) | human gut metagenome | host: Homo sapiens | study: EMG produced TPA metagenomics assembly of... | reverse complement strand
AGTCCTGCGGCCTTGCGCGCTTCGGCGATGCCGTGGGCGGTGTGGATGGCAGTGCCGGAGGGGGCGTCCACCTTGGTGGGGTGGTGCAGTTCGATGACTTCGGCGGATTCGAAGTATTTCGCGGCCTTGGTGGCAAAGTAGTCGGCCAGTACGGCGGAGATCGCGAAGTTAGGTGCGATGAAGACCTTCTGGGTTTCGGGCTTCGGACCGTTGGCGATGGCGGATTTGACCTGGGCGAGTTTCTCGTCGGTCCAGCCGGTGGTGCCGACCACCACGTCCACGCCTTGGCCGATTAGGGTCAGCACGTTGTTCAGGCTGACGGACGGCACGGTGAATTCGACGACCACATCGGTGTTGTCGGTGGTGATCTGGGTCAGGTCGTCGCCGGCATCCAATGCGAGCGCCAGCTGCGTATCCTCGGCGTTGTTCACCGCTTCGACCACGTGCGAGCCCATGCGGCCCTTTGCTCCGACCACCGAAACCTTGATCATGTCTTCTTCCCTGTCTACCCGTACCTGCCCGGCAATGTACCCGGGACGTTTTCCAATCGGCAATCAGCTATCACCGCCAAGCCCTCACGCCAATACCCCGTCCACAGAATCAAGCTCCCTCTGACGAGCCGAACCGTGAAGTCGAGCTCCCTCTGATGAGCCGAACCGTGAAGAAAACGCCGGAGGCGTTTTTAGGTGAGGGCGAACGACAGTGAGCAATAATTCAGTTGCTGAAAGCCATCATTAATTGCGTTCGAGCTGGACGCGAAGCGGACTGAGGGAGAGATCCCGCGAAGCCGCCAACCATCCATCGGGCGTAGCCCGATCCCGTTTCACCCACGCCGCTTGGCCAAGGCCCATCCGGCCAACGCCAATGGCACGGACGCCAGCGTGAAGATGAATGGCAGCATCATGCCCACATGAGGGTTGGAGGCGTCAAGCACAATGCCGGCCACGGACGAGCCGATCGACGTGCCGACCGTGCCTGCGGTGGTTACCCAGCTCAGTCCTTCGGTCAGGGATTCCGCCGGCACCAGATCCTTGACGATGAGGTTGCCGGTGGCGAACGTCGGCGAGACGGTCAGGCCGGCGAGGATTTCGAAGACGCCCAGCAGGATGAGATTGTCCATTGACAACCGGAAGAACACGTAGCCGACGGTCAGCAGCGACAGGAACATCACCATATGCGCCCAATGGGAGCCTTTGAGTTGGCAAGAGCCGAACACCAGCGCGCCGATGCACGAGCCGACCGCGAACATCGCCAATTGCAGACCGAGGAAGGGCTCAAGTCCCATGGATTTCATGGTGGCGGTAATGGACACGTCGAAGGACGTGAAGCTCATATTGAACACGATGAACACGGCGAGCAACGGCAGTACGCCGGCATAGAGCAATACACTCTTGGGCTTGGCACCGCTGCGTTTGAGTTGGCGCAGGGTCAGCTGGTCGGCATCTTGCTTGCAGCGGGGCTGCCGTCATCGTGCGCGGCCACGCTGACCTGTTCCACGATGACCGGCGGCTGGGTGGATTTCAGCGAGAAGAATATGGTGCCGCCGATGCCGCATGCCACGGTGGGCACGAACAGTTGGGATACCGGATGCACGGAGGTGGCCAGCCAAGCCGCCAGAATCGGCCCCAGAATAAAGACGATCTCGTCAATGGCGGCTTCCATGGCGTAGGCCGTGTTGAGCAGCTGTTCGCCATCTTCCACACCGCGCAACGCATAGGACCAACGGGTTCGGACCAATGCGCCGAATGAGAACTGCGTCAGACCCATGATGATGGCCAGGGCGAACAGCAGCGGAATCGGCACGCGCACCAACGCCGCGAAGGCGAAGGCGAGCATGGCCACGATCTGCACGGCGAGCGCAAGCGGCCCACGCGGGCTTGGCCGAAACGGTCGAAGGCGCGGGCGTAGAACGGGGTGACGCAGCTCATGGCCAGCACATAGGCGGCGCTCATGGTGCCGGCGATGGTCCAATTGTCGTAGAGATGGTTGAGCGCCAGAACGATGCCGAGACTCATCATGGAAATCGGCAATCGTGCCACCGCACCGGACAGGCAGAACGCCTTGGCTCCGGGCAGCATGAACAGGCGCTGATAGGGCGAGTGGGCAGCGGACGACTTCGAAACCGCGCGAGTCGTGGACACAATAACTCCTTACTGGTGCGTTGTCCGGCACGTGCGCCCGCCCACACGTGCCATCCGAGGGTAGCGGTTCCCCAGCAACGTCACGCGGTGCGTTTCAACCGCGGACCGGTACGTGGCCAGTCGTCCTCATCGTCGGAGATGCCTTGCGATGCATAAGGTCTCTCCACCGGTGAAGGCCGTCCGATGCTGTACAGGTCATGAGCCTTTGGCTCAGTCGTTGTCAGATTGTTCGGGAATGCCGGAGCTCAACTCGGTAAGGATTTCCTGTTTGGTTTTCGCACGGGCGTGAAGCTCGCGCAAGCCTCGTCGGGCTCACTGACATAGTAGAGAGTGGCGTCGATACTGTCCAATTCCACACCTTCGACCGCTGCCAGCAGCAGTCGGTACATGTCGAGCTGGGCAAGTTTGCGGGTGATGTCGTCTGGCTTGGTGGGCCGACGACCGGTTTTCCAGTCGACCACGGTAAAGCGTGCGGTGGTGCTGGACGGGTCAAGTCCACCGATGAATACCGCATCGAGTTTGCCATTGACTAGGCCCACGCCCGGCACGTCCACGACAATGGCACGCTCCGTCCACGCCGGGATGCGCTTGGCCCACGATGATTCGGCCAGTCTGCGCTGCCACGCCACCAGCTTGGACTCGGTGGCATTGTCGCTACTTATGGAAGTGGCGGAGGCGGCGGATACGGCGGATGCGGATTGTTGAGCCGTGGGCTGTGGGACAGCGGGCTGCCGTGTGGATGGCTTGCGGCATTGCCGCTCCCGTTCGGCCAAATCGGCCAACATGGCTTCCCGGGAAACGAATCCCGCATCCTGACCTGTATGCGGCATACTTGATTCGGCTTCATATGCCAGTACCGCTTCATCCGGCTTACCGGCATTGATGAATTGCTCAGCCCACGCATGGAACTGCGTGCCGGCTTCGGCCGCCGGAGACGATATTCGTGGAATCGGACGGATAATGCTACGCCAGTAGAGGCGCTCCTCCCGTTCGCTCATGCCACCTACGCGGGCTTGCAGGCTTGTCACGTTCTGACGTCCGACGGCCAGAATGCGTTGCGCTTGGCTTTGACTGCCTCATCAAGCGACTGGCCGCTGGCGGCATCGGCCATCAAATCGGCGTCGTCCACCAGCAATTGCGCCCGTTGCAGCAGTGGACCGGCGTCTTGGTGCTGCTCAAGTGACGAGGAATCTGCGGCGATAACATCGATGCCACGTGACAGCTGTTCATGCACTGCGTCGCTGAGGGTAGCCGGCCACGGCAATTCGACAGCGGCATCCGTCTGCGTAATCGGCGTCTGCCATGCCTCCCCCACCACGGCGTCACCGTATGCCGCGGCATGCTCTCCGATAAAGAACTTCGGGAGTGGCAATCGCTTCGCCTTGCGCCGAGATCAGCATAGGCTTCCCGGCATTGGCGGCTTGCAGCCGTTCCACACAGTCCTGAGCCGATATCGCATGTTCACGGGCTTGGAGCGCGTCATGCACTTCAAGCCAGAAATTGGATGGCTGAGCGGCGCGAGAGCCTTTGGGCACCACTGACGGGTCCCGCCCGGATTCGCCCGTATAGGCGCAATAGGTCATCAGGCATCTTCTCGCGCACGGGTAAGCGCCACATACATCAATCGACGTTCGTCGGCATGCAGCCGGCGCCCATATTCCTCCGCCTGCGTCAAATACCAGCCGGATGCATCCACTTCTTCCACGCCATCGCCGAATTCGCGCATGGAGCCGAACACTTCATCATCAATAAGCTCCACATCATCCAAAGCCGCCAACGATGCGATGGGGTCGGCTTCCACATCGGCATCATGGGGGAATCGCGGCAGAATGCCGGCATCGGCACGCATAGGCACGGGTACGGCGGTGGGTTGGTGAGCAGGAGTCGGCGGTCTCATGATATTCGGGTGCGGTCCAGTGACCTTGCTCGGTGCCTCCCGTATGGTGCTCGTCCAGCACGATCTTGAGATGGTCGCCTGATTGCTGGGGAATCCGACGGCGGTAAGCCCCACTACCGCAACGGCATCCCATTCCAACCCTTTGGACTGGTGTACGGTCATCAGTTCCACATCCACCGGAGTGTCAGGGAGACTGGCGGCTTCATCCTCCACCGAAGCCAGATGATCCACCCATGTGATGAACCCATGCAACGAGGGAGTTTGCTCAGCGGCAATCTCTTGCGTGTACGTATCCACCAAATCCACAATCGCATCCATAGGCATATGCGCCAAAGCGGGATTGGCGCGGTGCTGCGGATTATGCAGCACACCGGCCAATACGGTGTCGATGTCAAGATCCAACGCTTCTATGCCGGCGCGAATCACGTCGCCCAGTGGCCGCCCGACGGCATCATGCACCTGACGGAGCATCACCGCGGCCCGGGTTATGGCGTTGCGCCCGTGTGCGCTCAACCGTTCAAGCAGTTTTACCAGGTCGCCGCGTAGCAATACGTCTGGCAGGAATACCGCATTGGCCACCTGATCGCGGTACTCACGCACCACAGCCGCCCATTCATTCGCTGGTGTATCCGGTTGGGCAAGGCCGGCCTGCACCAATGCTTGGAAGCGTTGTTCCGTGTTCTGTTCTTCAGCAAAACGGGCCAACATGGTCAAATCCGCTGCGGACATGGTGAATCGTGGCGTGGCCAGCAAGCGCATCAGCGATCCCGTATCGGTGTGGTCGGCGGCCACGTGCAGCAACGCCATCAGATCGCGGATTTCCGGACGTTCCAACAGCGCGGAATAGCCGACCACGAATGTGGTCAATCCGGCCTGTTCCAATGCCGCCTGATATTCGGGCATATGTGATTTGGACCGAAACAGCACGGCGACCGGCGCTTTCTGTTCGCCCGGCATCTGTTCCTGTTGTTCGGCTGCGGAACGGTGCCGTGCGATGGCCGTCTTGCAGAAACGCACTACGGCGTCGATCTCCTGCCCGGCCGTGGCGAAGCCCAGTACTCCCAATGTTCCTTCGGGGGCATCAGGCATGGGGTCGAGCGATGAGACATCGACCTCACGCATCAATGAGCTGGAAGGACGCGACGGATTGGAGCGCAACGGCAGCGTGAGATTATTGGCGGCTTCGAGCACTATACGGCTGTTTCGCCTGGTGACGGACAGCGGGAATGGCTTGTATCCGGCAGACAGGTGGAAATCTTGCTGGAACATACGGAATGCACCAGGCTGGCACCACGCCATGCGTAAATCGACTGGAACGGATCACCCACCGCGTTGACGGCGGACCTCTGTGACGCATCCACGTGGAACAGTGCTGCCAGCAGAGCGGCCTGCGTGGTGGAGGTGTCCTGATATTCGTCGAGCAGCACGTGGCTGTACCTGCGGCGCGTACGCTCTCCGATGGAGGGGAAGCGCTCGATAAGCTGATACGCGGCAATGGTGAAGTCGGAGAATTCGGCCATATTGCGTTCCCGCTTGGCTTGGGCATAGGCCTCCACCAGCTGGAGCAGAATATCGCGTTTGCGTGTGGTCTCCAGCAGCGCACCGCAATGATAGGTGCAGCGGGCGTGCAAATGTTCGGCACGGTCATCGAGCTTGGCTTGCCAGCTGGCGTCGGTATCTTTCTTCAGTCGTTTGATCTTGGGGATTTTCGGCTCGTCCTCGGGCATGGGTTCGTCTGCAACGGCTTGTTGCAATCGATTGATGAATGCCGAATCCCATTGCCGTACTCGATTGATCGCATCATCGAAGCTGGTGCAGCCGGCACCGATCATGGCACTGCCAATGGCATCCGACAACGCCAGAACACGGTTCGCCAAACTGGAGAAGGCGCCAAAATCCTCACTGAACGCCAGATCCATGTGACTGTCGATGACTTCGGTGGCCAGTTGAAGCGCTCCGGCTGCGCTCAATGGTTGCGTGTTCTGATCGAATCCGACAAGCAGTCCATATTGGCGCACGATGGTCTGGAAGAAGGCGTCATACGTGAAAATGGCCGGCTTGAGGAATGCCCGATCAGACACCGTGGCGGTCGTAGAGCCCGCCATATCACCGGCCACTGCGGCGGAGACGCGTTCCAGCAGTTCGCCTGCGGCCTTGCGTGTGAAGGTCAGGCCAAGGATGCGTTCAGGTGCCACACCTCGATTGATAAGCGCGATGATGCGCTGGGTCATCGTAAAGGTTTTGCCGGAACCGGCACCGGCAACCACCAATACGTCAGCATCGACTGGCGCATCGATGATGGCGGCCTGTTCCGCACTGGGAGTGAACGTGCTCATGCTTGCCTCGTTTCGAAAATCGTGTCGATCTGGCCTGCACAGGCAGGGCAGACGTTCTTCATACGGCAGAATCCGATATGGGTGTCTTGCGGATGGGCTCGATGATGGCTGATCTGCTGGCCGCCGCGGCATAGAATACGCGGGCGATCATGGTCAGCGACCATAACGTCTGCGTACCGGCGAGCGCGGCGAATTGCGCCCACGCTTCGGCACTCACACCTTCGGGAGGAGTAGCCGGATCTATGGCGGGTATGTCGAAGAAACGGTTGGGGTCTTTGTACCAGTATCGGGGCGTGAACGGTTCGGCATTCAACGAGCCATCAGTGAACAGCGGCGGCTGGAAGGCACCTTCCGGAGCGTAGCTTCTGGCTGGTGCCGCATTCTGCCCGACATGGAATAGCACGCTTTGGCTGATATGCGGCATTGCGGCAAGTGCCTTGGCACCGCGCGGCCCGTCTTCGGGGAACACGAGGCCAAGCTGATAGCACACGAGCTGCAAATCATTGAAAATCTGTTTGACCGTGGGCGTCTGCCTGTTTTGTAGTCAATGAGGCGAATGCATTCGCCGCCGTCTGCGAGTACGCGGGTTTCCATACGGTCGATGCGCCCGGACAGTCTCACGGTCAGATGCTCGTCCATGCCTTCCGGCCACCCTCCGACCAGTGCTCCCATCAGACGGACCAGCGTGTTCCGACCGATTGGGGTGCAGGCCGGGCACGGCATTGTATGCGTCGAGTATGTCACGCACATCGAATCGTGCGGCAAACTCCCGTTCGCATTCGGCACCGGCCAATGCGCCAATGCTGAAGTTGCTGGAGTTCTTGCCAAGATACGTTTCCGGATCGGCATCGCTGCGCACAAAGTAATCGGCGATGTTGCGCAGGGTATCCGCCGCGGACTCGTCCTTACGGGTGGCCTCATAGCGGTTCCGGGTGTCGGCTATGGCATTCGGATCAGGACGTTTGCTCTGATAGATGGCATTAAGCCGTGCCGAGACAGCCTCGATGCGACGTTCCGTGCCGGCCGTGGAGTCCAAGCCCAGTGCGGCCAACGCCTGGGCATTGTGGGAAAGATGGTCCAGCCCTTCCTCGCTGCCTTGCTGCGCAACCGCATGGATGAGGGTTCCGAAACTGGTGGCCACGGAGCTGGGGCGAGGACCGGCGAACCGGTTCTCCAGCATCCAGCACACCGGGCACGCCCATAGGCTGTCGACCGCCGATGGAGATAAGGTGACCATGGGCGCGGCCTGCGCATCCGTCTTGCCTTTCCCTGTTTGGATACCGTCAGGCTGTACACCACCAGATGACGCGCTGTCGGATGAGGCACTGTCAGATGAGGTATCGCCAGATGACGCACCGCCAGATGACGCGCTATCCGATTGGGCCGGCGATTCCACAAACGCCCAGCTCTGCGGATTTGCGGCGCGCACACCATGCTCTAACAGGAGTGCCAACGCAATCGCGGCGTCCTTTGCGGCAGCCTGCTGCGGTTGAGCAGTGGCCAGAACCGCGCGGGCGGCGCTGACCAACCCACGTGGGTCGCGTCCAATCCGGCCAGATCATATTCGGCGAATCCCGCATGTGCCCCCACTGTGGTGAAAGGCGCCTGTTGCCGGTTGCGCGGATAGTATTCCGGCAGATACCCGAAGAGAAAGTCCGAGGGCTCATGCTGTCGTTCCATACCGCGCTGATCATGATTCGCCGTGCACGGGTCAGCGCGACCAGGAAACTCTTCTTCTCGCCCGACAATACAGCCGCGAACCGCGGATCATGCCCGGTTTTGTCGCTTTCTTCAAGCGCTCCCCTCAGCACGAGCTCGGCAAGGTCTTCACCACCGAACATGGTGTTGCGCCCGGCGAGGTTCGGCCACACGTCTTGCTGGACCACCGGTATCCACGCATATTCCCAGTGGCGTCCGGCCGCGCCTGCCGGCGTAGTCAATGTCACCGCGTCTTCCACCGGTCCTATGTGGGCCAAGGAATCGGCCTGCACTTCCATGCCCCGAACCTGTGCCATGAATGACGTGATGTCTCGACTGGCGGTGGAATCATCGGCGAACTGGAACAGGCGCATTGCCGCGTCCAGCCGGTCATTGGCCGTACGCCCCTCTGCCGTGTTGAATAATGCCGCACGCTGCCAGACCGGTGCCAGACCGGTGGCGTTCCACGCAACAGACAGCGCATAGCGCGGCTGTACGCGCTGGCTTGCCGGCAGCCGCTCCAAGCCGGAAGCAACGCTGCCCACCAGATGCCACAGGTTCGCAAAAGCGCGGGCCTGAGGATCGTTGCCAAGCACCGCATGGATGGATGCGAGCACAGCCTGCGCCGGCGCGGCGGCATCATCAATGGCAAGCATCACGTACAGCGCGTCAACGCCAAAGGCCAAGTCATCGCCGGACGGTTCACCGAGTATTTCGACAGACACTGGCAACGAAGTCACTGACGACGAAACCGCTGACGTCGAAACCACTGACGAGGATGTTTCACGACCTGTTTCACGCCGTGTTTCATGGTATGTTTCACGCAATGTTTCCCATGCCGTCGTCAGAGAGGTCAGCATGGCATCATCCGTGGCGAGATGCGCCAGCGACTCCAACGACCCCATGGCCGATTCGATCGGCGCAAGCCTTGCGGGACGCCCTGACCGGGTTTGGCCCGGCACTCACCAACGGGCCGTTCATCAACGTGGCCACTCTAGTCCTTATATATGCCGCGCAGGAAGCCAACGTCATCTGGCATTCCGCCATCCCCTCGGCACGCAATCGGGCAAGCTCCACAAGCGCGAACAATCCCTGCACGAAAGTCTCGTCCTTCAAAGGACGGGTGACCGACGAATACCGCACCGGTACACCATCTCGGCGCAGTCGTTCGCCGAACAGCCGCACGGCGGCATTGTCGTGGGTGATGACCGCCATGTCGTTCCACCGAATATGCCGGTCAAGATGCGCCCGCTTGATGCGCCAGACCACATCATCCAGCTCCTCACGTGAGGATCGGTACAGGCCGGCGGTCACCGTGCCGTCCGCCTGATAATTCGCTGCATCGACTCCGCCCAGTATGGCGGTCAGCTTGCCGGGACGCTCGGCCGGAGGCAGCGGCTCGTCTTCCGGCGAGGGAATCGACAGCGAAATACGAGACGCGATCACATCAGCCATCGTCATGTGCGACTGATCAGCGACGGCACTGCCGCCAACCAGCTGTTCTTCCTTGGCCTTCAGCCGCCCTTCCACGGCACGGCGCATCAGATATTCCGGATACGATCCGCGGAAGGTCTGCACCGATTCATCCGGGTTGCCGACCAGCACCAACTTGACGCCGGCATTCCCCAACTCCTCCAAGAAGCGCATGCCGGCCAGCGTGGTGTCTTGAACATCATCCACAACCAGCAGCCGGGGCAAGCCCAACGCCTCCACACACATAGGCCGGTCGGAATCATCCGCGTGATCGGCGGCGAATGCCTCACGCACCACACGAGCGCCTGCCACCAGCAAATACGAGGCATCCAAACGGTATTGCCCCGGATATACCGCGCTTTGGGCTGCAATATATTCACGGCGCAACGCGAAAGCCAAACGCCATTGCACCGACAATCGCGCGTCCTCCGTCACGGCGTCCAAGAGACGTGGCTCTTCGTGAACGCCTACACCGAGCTCATCCAATCGGGCCAGCATATCGCGCAACTGGCTGATAAACGCATCTGAAATACCTCGCGTGAACCTATCCGCGCTGGTCGAGCCGCCTGCCGACGTCGGAGACGGCGAATCCGACCCTTGTTGCGGGAGGCTTGATTGTGCGGAAGCGGCAGAGCCGGGCATCTCGCCGGCACCGGCATCGCGTATGAGTCTCGCCCAGTCATCCTGGGCAAAGTAGACGCGTAGCAAATCACAGGTGCCGCAATCATCTCCCGCTACGGCATGGCGCAGATGCACGGCCATGACTTGACGCAGCAAAGCATCCTGTTCCGCACCGTTCAGCAATCGAGGCGACGGCAATCCAGTTCCCTCGCGCGAAGCCGATATGGCCCGGAATGCCACGGCACCCAGCGTGGTGACCGGCCTGGCCTGCACGGAAAACCCGAGCTCACGAATCACCCGATTGCCCAATGCGTCGGCGGCCACACGGCCGGATACGGCCATCACCGCCTGCGTGCCACCGTAGCGGCGCAGCCCCGCCATCAACACCGATAAGGCGAATTCAGTTTTGCCGCTTCCAGGCGTGCCGACAATCAGCCTCGCCGCTCCATCACGGTCGATGCCGTCCAGCACTGTTCCAGGTTCAAGTCTCGTCATCATGCTCCAGCCTAAACCCGACCGTCACAGAGGGAAAAATTTTACCGAACCCGACGAAGAATCGTACCCTTGACGGTATCCTGTAGAACGAATGCAGGGAGAGCGCATTTTCCAAGGAGGGAGGGAACAGATGGACAACATTCCGATGAGACCGCCGAAGCTGCCCGGATATGATTTCGTCCAGATGTTGGGAAGCGGTGCCACCGCCACGGTGTACCTATATAACCAGCGTATGCCCGCACGCCCGGTGGCGGTAAAGGCCAGCGCCAAAACCCTTGACCCACGGGCCGCTGCCCTGTTCAACCGCGAGGCCAACTTCATGGCCAAGCTGTCATCCCACCCGTACATTCTGCCGGTATATGGTGCCGGCGTCACCTCCGATGGCCATGGCTACATCGTCATCGAATATGCGCCGGGCGGCACCTACAACAGCATCATGAAGGCCCGGTCCATGACCTGCGAGCAGGTACTCGACCTCGGCATCAAGCTGTCAAGCGCGCTGTTCACCGCGCATCGCAGCAATATCATCCATCACGACATCAAGCCCAGCAACATTCTCATCACCTCGCAGGGCTTGCCTGTTCTGGGTGATTTCGGTATCTCCACCGATGTGTATGACCGCACCGAAACCGGATTCTCGCCGCCGTGGGCACCGCCTGAGGTGCTTCAGCATCTGACCAATGGTTCGGAAGCCGCCGACATCTATTCACTGGCGGCCACCCTGTACGCCATGTTCGTCGGCTGCTCGCCATTCCAGCACGATTATCACCCGCGTTCGCAATCGGAACTGATTTCGCTGATCGTCAACCAGCCATTGCCTCGCCTCAACCGCCCCGACGTGCCGGCCGATGTGGAAGCGGTGCTGCGCCGGGCCCTGAACAAGGACCCCGACCAGCGGTACTACTCCGCGTTGGAGTTCGCACGTGCCATGCAGCGTGTGCAATTCGCATATTTCGGGCATGCCACTCCCGTTACCGTGGAAGGGATGCCGGCCTATCCCAAAGACATCGAGCGTCGGCGCCGGGCCACGGACCAGCGAGATCAGATCACCCGTTCGTCACGGCGATGGGTCAAACCGGTGGGTATTACCGTCGGTATACTTGCGGCGATCACCGCAGCGGCACTGATATTCGCCTTCGTGGTCGTTCCCCGCATGGACAGCGCCACCGGATCAGATACCAAACAGGTGGCGACGCCCGGCACCAAGGATGATGACAACAACCGCAATAATCAGGATGACGTGATCACCGATACCGCGAACGCCCAGATTCCTTCCCCGGAGAATCTGAACGGCACCTATGCGGCGGATGGGTCATCCGTGACGTTCACCTGGACGAATCCAGACCCGCAAAGCGGTGATACCTATGCGTGGGCCATAGTGCAGGGCAGCAATACCGACCAGAGCGCGCAAACCGTCACAACGTCAGATCCCACGGTGACCGTCAACGCGCAGGAAGCTCGCAGACCTGCATTCAGGTGTCCATTGTGCGCAAGAACCGCCAGATGTCCGTCAGCCCCGCCATCGCCTGTGCCGGCCAAGCCGCAAGAATGATCCGCTCGCCACTGCCGGGCATGCCACCCTGCATTGCGTATCGC
>ENA-OQHA01000973-OQHA01000973.1-human-gut-metagenome-genome-assembly--contig:-NODE-973-length-12259-cov-3.651665_pt1 | contig 12259 bp, 13 predicted proteins | sample MGYA00242558_ERZ504707 | MGnify/ENA primary metagenome ERZ504707 (study PRJEB26092, sample SAMD00036197) | human gut metagenome | host: Homo sapiens | study: EMG produced TPA metagenomics assembly of... | reverse complement strand
GGGACGCGGAAAGAACGGACGCATTGAAGTGACACTGGATTCGGAGAAACTGCCGAAACTCGGCATTACGCGTACTTCCGTCTACCTGGCCCGCTTCCCGGGTGACAAGGTAGGAAGCGAGAATGAGATCCCGGTATCAGTAGCCTTGCTGCCCGATTTCTCGCATGTATCTGAATGGGTGAAGAATAATCCGCCCGTACTGACCCTCTCAGCAACGAGTCTGGAATTCCCGCCGTTGAACCCGAAACAGAAGAAATCGCAGAACATCATCATTACCAATACGGGTAAGTCTGATCTGACGATTCAGGATATGCAGGTGTTGAACATCGCACTGGCCGTACGCTTGAAGAAACGTGTCCTCAAACCCGGTGAGTCAACCAAGATGAAGATTACCGTGCTGGCAGAAAACCTGCCGCGTGTCAAGGGAACGCCTCGTGTGCTGATGCTGACCAACGATCCGAAACATCCGAAAGTAACCATCCGAGTAAAAGCAACCGTAAAAGAATAGATTATGGAACACCCCGAAAATAGTGATGCTTACAAGGGGTTAACTGTAAACAAGGGTATCGAACAGCCCTCAATTGTTAATCCTTATCTGAAGCTACGAAAGAAACCCAAACGCCGCCAGTTTTCGGTGGGCGAATATGTGGAAGGCATTGTCAAGGGCGATGTCACCGTGCTTAGTCAGGCTGTGACGCTGGTGGAGAGTGTAAAACCCGAACACCAGACCATAGCTCAGGAAGTGATTGAGAAATGCTTGCCTTATTCCGGCAATTCGGTTCGAATCGGAATCAGCGGTGTGCCGGGTGCAGGAAAGAGTACGTCCATCGACGTCTTCGGCCTGCATGTACTCGAAAAGAAAGGAGGCAAGCTGGCGGTGCTGGCCATAGACCCGAGCAGCGAACGTTCCAAGGGAAGTATCCTCGGCGACAAGACCCGTATGGAGAAGCTTTCCGTTCATCCGAAGTCATTTATTCGTCCCAGTCCTTCAGCCGGATCGTTGGGTGGGGTAGCACGTAAGACCCGTGAGACCATCATCCTGTGTGAAGCAGCCGGTTTCGACAAGATCTTTGTTGAGACAGTCGGTGTGGGACAGAGTGAAACGGCCGTACATTCCATGGTCGATTTCTTCCTGCTGATCCAGCTTGCAGGTACGGGTGACGAACTGCAAGGCATCAAGCGCGGCATTATGGAAATGGCCGACGGCATTATCATCAACAAGGCCGACGGAAATAATATCGAGAAAGCCAAGCTGGCCGCAGCTCATTTCCGCAACGCTCTTCATCTGTTTCCGGCTCCGGAATCGGGATGGACTCCGCAGGTACTTACTTATTCCGGCTTCTACGGAATCGGAATTGAAGAAATCTGGGACATGGTGTTCCGCTATATTGATTTCGTCAAGGCCAACGGCTATTTCGAACACCGCCGGAACGAACAGTCCAAATACTGGATGTATGAAACCATTAATGAACATCTCCGCAACAGTTTCTATAACAATCCCGACATAGCTTCCATGCTGTTGGAGAAAGAACGGGAGGTGCTGGAAGGACGGACAACCTCCTTCACGGCAGCCCGCAAACTGTTGGATACATATTTTAAACATTTGCCGTCATGGGAATAGAATCCAAGCATACTGTCGGATGGGTGGACGTGCTGCGCATCATGGCCTGTTTTCTGGTTGTGTTCGCCCATTGTTGTGATCCCTTTGTTGCGCGTTTTGATTCCGACCGCTCTGCTTTCCTGCAGGGATGTGCGCTGGGAAGTGCCGTGCGCTGCTGCGTACCGTTGTTTGTCATGATGACCGGTGTACTCCTTTTCCCGGTCCGTCCGGCAGGATGGGAGACTTTTACCGCAAGCGTATCGGCCGCATTGTCGTCCCCCTGCTTTTCTGGTCGGTGGCCCTTCCGCTGCTGTTCTTCTTTCATCTGAACTATGTCGTGACGACCGATAACCCTACGGTCGACATGCAGACTTTTACGCCCGGCATGACACTGACCAAGATCTATACCTGTATCTTCAACTTCAACTATGATACGACCCCCCTCTGGTATCTCTACATGCTGGCCGGCCTGTATCTGGTGATTCCCGTCTTCGGTGCCTGGCTGGAGAAAGCTTCCCGCAAGGATATTCTTCTTTTCCTGAAAGTATGGGGCATTTCTCTCTTCCTGCCTTATCTGAAGATGCTGGCCCCTGCGCTGGGATACATCGGAAACTGGGGTAACATGGATATTCTGGGCGGATGTGACTGGAATGCTTTCGGTACCTTCTATTACGTGTCCGGATTCATCGGTTATCTGGTGCTGGCCTATTATCTGAAAACTTATCCGCTCGCATGGAGCTGGAAGAAGACGCTGTGGACAGGCATCCCGATGTTTCTGGCGGGCTATGCCGTTACCTTCGGCGGCTATCTCGTGATGCAGGAATATTTCCCCGGCAATTATGCTATCTGGAGATTGTGTGGCTGTTTGGAGGTATCAATGTCTTTATGATGACCTTCCCGGTGTTTGTGATCGTACAGAAATGGAATCCACGGACTTCTCCTTTCCTGTCACGCCTGGCTTCGATGACGTTCGGCATTTATCTTTGCCATTTCGTTTTTGTACAGATGGGATATGACCTCTTTGCCGCCCTGCTGCCGGAAGGAACTCCTTCCGTTGTACGCATCGTGTGTATGGCCGTGACCGCCTTCCTGGTGAGCGGACTGCTGGTACGTCTGTTCTTTGCCAGCCGCCTGACCCGCAGCTGGTGGCCTGAAATACATCGGATTTTTGCAGGAATGTAATAACTTTGCATTTATTTCCTGCATAAATATCCGATGAAATTCTCCTTTTTACGAAAAGGAACGAGAAAAAGCGGAGGAAATGCAGGATGACATTGAATATATATGTACCTTTGCACACGAATTTTGTTCAATGAAAATATGCAAAGCGAAAACAGACCGATTATTGAGATTAAAAACGTTTCGAAGTTTTTTGGAGAAAAAACAGCTCTTGACCATATCAACCTCACAGTCAATAAAGGAGAGTTTGTTACCATACTGGGTCCTTCCGGATGCGGAAAGACCACTTTGCTGCGTCTGATTGCAGGCTTTCAGACCGCTTCGGAAGGCAGTCTCTGCATTGCCGGAAAGGAAGTGACGCAGACTCCTCCCCATAAGCGTCCGGTCAATACGGTGTTTCAGAAATATGCACTTTTCCCTCATCTGAATGTCTTTGACAATATCGCTTTCGGACTGAAGCTGAAAAAAATGCCCAAGCCCGAAATGGAACGTAAGGTCAAGGCTGCCCTGAAGATGGTGGGCATGACCGACTACGAATACCGCGACGTCAATTCCCTGTCGGGCGGTCAGCAACAGCGTGTAGCGATAGCCCGTGCCATTGTCAACGAACCGGAAGTGCTGCTGCTCGACGAGCCGCTGGCTGCTCTCGACCTGAAGATGCGCAAGGACATGCAGATGGAACTGAAGGAAATGCACAAGTCGCTGGGCATTACCTTCGTGTATGTCACTCACGATCAGGAAGAGGCCCTTACACTGAGCGACCGCATTGTGGTGATGAGCGAAGGAAAGATCCAGCAGATCGGCACGCCGACTGACATCTACAACGAACCGGTCAATTCGTTTGTAGCCGATTTTATCGGCGAAAGCAACATCCTGAACGGAACCATGATCCGGGACGGACTGGTGAACTTCTGCGGGCACGATTTCGAATGTGTGGACAAAGGCTTTGGAGAGAACAAGCCTGTGGATGTAGTGGTCCGTCCGGAAGACTTGTATATCTTCCCGGTGTCGGATGCAGCCCAGCTGCGCGGCGTAGTACAGTCGTGCATTTTCAAGGGCGTACACTACGAAATGACCGTACTTTGCGGGAACTACGAACTGGTGGTGCAGGACTATCATTGCTTCCCGGTGGGAGATGAAGTAGGCCTGCTGGTGAAGCCTTTTGACATTCACATCATGAAGAAGGAACGTACGGAAAACACGTTTGAAGCAACCATTGTGGACGAAACCCATGTGGAATTCCTGGGATGCCGCTTTGAATGTCTGCCCCTGAAAACTGTCCCGCAGAGGGAACGAAGGCACAGGTGGCGGTCGGTTTCGACCGGGTAGTCCTGCTGGACAATGAAGAAGACGGCATGCTCACCGGTGAAGTGAAGTTCATCCTCTACAAGGGTGACCATTATCATCTGACGGTTCTTTCCGACTGGGAAGAAGATGTGTTCGTCGATACCAACGATGTGTGGGACGATGGTGACCGGGTGGGTATCAGCATTCCGGCAGACGCCATCCGTGTGATTCTATAACCCTATAAACGGACTGAAACAGGAAAATGAACAATTTGCGAATCTTTTTCTCTTCACGCAAGAGCTGGACTTTGCCTTATCTGATCTTTTCAGCGGTGTTTGTCATCATTCCGCTGATTCTGATCCTGGTTTATGCCTTTACCGACGATGCCGGCCATCTGACTCTGGAGAACTTCCGGAAGTTCTTTGCCCATCCCGAGGCTGTCAACACGTTTGTCTATTCCATCGGTATCGCCATCCTGACAACCATCGGCTGTATCCTGCTGGGTTATCCGGCAGCCTGGATACTCAGCCAGAGCAAAATGAGCTATTCGCGGACGCTGATCCTGCTGTTTATCCTTCCCATGTGGGTAAACATCCTGATCCGTACGCTGGCTACCGTGGCTCTGTTTGATTTCCTCCGCCTGCCGCTGGGCGAAGGAGCACTGATCTTCGGAATGATCTACAATTACCTTCCGTTTATGATTTATCCCATCTACAATACGTTGCAGAAGATGGACCGCAGTTACATTGAGGCAGCCCAGGATCTGGGAGCCGGCTCTTCCCAGGTGTTCTGGAAGGTGGTTTTTCCGCTTTCCATGCCGGGAGTGGTGAGCGGCATCATGATGGTTTTCATGCCGACCATCTCCACCTTTGCCATTGCGGAGCTGCTTACGATGAACAACATCAAGCTTTTTGGTACGACCATTCAGGAAAACATCAACAACAGTCTGTGGAACTACGGTGCGGCCCTGTCGCTGATCATGCTGTTCCTGATTGCCGTCACTTCGCTGTTCAGCACTGAAAATTCCGACGATTCGGAGAAAGGAGGAGGAAGCGTATGGTAAAGAAGATCATCATGCAGACCTATCTCTGGGTTCTGTTGCTGATGCTGTATGCACCCATTGCGATCATTGTCATCTATTCGTTTACGGATGCCAAGGTGCTGGGCAACTGGACGGGCTTTTCGCTTGACCTCTATAAATCGTTGCTCAACACGGGAGCCCATCATTCTCTGATGAATGCGTTTGTCAATACGGTGCTCATCGCCCTGATAGCTGCCACGGCATCCACTTTGCTGGGAAGCATAGCGGCGATAGGAATCTATAACCTGAAGGCACGGAGCCGGAAGGCCGTCGGTTTTGTGAACTCCATTCCGATTCTGAACGGAGACATCATTACCGGTATCTCGCTCTTCCTTCTTTTCGTGTCGCTGGGCATTACGCAGGGATTTACGACCGTCGTGCTCGCCCACATCACCTTCTGCACGCCTTATGTGGTGCTGAGTGTCCTGCCTCGTCTGAAGCAGATGAACCCGAATCTGTATGAAGCGGCTCTCGATCTGGGAGCCACTCCGATGCAGGCTCTCCGCAAGGTTATCCTGCCGGAGATCCGTCCGGGAATGCTCAGCGGCTTCCTGCTGGCCCTGACCATTTCAATCGACGACTTTGCGGTGACGGTGTTCACCATCGGTAATCAGGGGCTTGAAACCTTGTCTACCTACATTTATGCCGATGCGCGCAAGGGAGGACTGACGCCCGAACTGCGTCCCTTGTCGGCTGTCATCTTTATCGTCATCCTGGCGTTGCTGATCATCATTAACCGCAGAGCGGGCAAAGAGAAGAAAGGAATATGAGAAAATATGTATTGTATCTGGCACTGCTGGCTGGTCTGCTGACCGGCTGTTATAACGAGGAAGACTCGCGCGAGCATGTGCTGAAAGTATATAACTGGGCCGACTATATCGGCGAAGGTGTTCTGGAAGATTTCCAGCAGTACTACAAAGAACAGACGGGAGAAGAGATCCGGATCGTTTATCAGACCTTTGACATCAATGAAATCATGCTGACCAAAATCGAAAAGGGGCATGAGGATTTCGATGTGGTCTGTCCTTCGGAATACATCATCGAGCGTATGCTCCGCAAAGACCTGCTGCTGCCCATTGATACGGTTTTGCCCATTCTCCCAATTACATGAACGGAGTGGCGCCCTATATCCGGGAACAGATCGACAAACTGGGTACTCCCGACAATCCTGCCAGCCGTTATGCCGTGTGTTACATGTGGGGAACGGCCGGCCTGTTGTATAACCGGGCTTACGTCAGCGAATCGGATCTGAAGTCCTGGGGATGCTTGTGGGAGAAGCGCTTTGCCGGAAAGATTCTGATGAAAGATGCTTACCGGGATGCCTACGGAATGGCATTGCTTTATGCCCGCCGCCGGGATCTGGCGGAAGGACGGGTAACGGTGCCCGAACTGATGAACGATTATTCGCCGGCCTCCATGGATTCGGTGGAGAAGTATCTGAAGCTTCTGAAGCCGAACGTGGCCGGATGGGAAGCCGATTTCGGAAAGGAAATGATGACCAAGGGAAAGGCCTGGATGAACATGACCTGGAGCGGTGACGCCCAGTGGGCCATAGAAGAAGCCCGCACGGTAGGAGTGGAGCTGGCCTATACCGTTCCCGAAGAAGGCAGCAACATCTGGTATGACGGATGGGTAATACCGAAGTATGCGCGCAACCGCAAGGCAGCCAGTTACTTCATCAACTTCCTGTGTCGTCCGGACATTGCTTTGCGCAACATGGAAGAAAACGGTTATGTCAGTTCGATTGCTGCTCCCGAAATTATGGAAGCGTGTATTGACACGACCTTGACGGAGCCGGTGGACGCCAGCTACTTTTTCGGTCCGGATGCCAGGGCTGTGAAGTTACGCAATACGCAGTATCCTGACAAGTCCGTTGTGGCCCGCTGTGCCATGATCCGGGATTTTGGCGACCGTACGGTAGATGTACTTGAAATCTGGTCGCGGGTGAAAGGCGATAACCTGAATGGAAGTATCGTTGCCCTGATTCTGGTGGTGGCCGGCCTGTTGTGCATCTGGCAGATACGCCGCCGCTGGATGCTTACAAGCGCGCAATCTGCACCGGAAACGGAGAAGAAGACAACGGAGAAATCCGGGGTGCTGAAGTGCCTGTCAGGCAGAATCAAAATGACATTTTGTATATCCGGACCTCTGAGAATCGCTTCTTTGCGTACTGTTGTGCAGAGGGATTGGATTTTGAAATTTATTTTTCGTGTGAAGGAGTGATTCTCAAGGGAATGACTCCTTTTTTAACACTTCCGGGCGACTCATTCCGGAATGAAAGAACACTCAGAACTCCCTTTTTCGATGATCGGAAATCTGCCGCAGCATTTTGGGGATTTCCTTAGACGAATGGGGAGAAACGTCGGCACGTTTCAGCTGATTTGTGCTGTCAGTTTCGGGGAATTGGCCGGACAATGCAGGCCGAAAGAACGCTCAATTCAGTATAATTATGCGGTTTCCTCCGAAAAACTCTCTTTTTTTATCCGTTTCATGTGCCGGATCAGGCATCTGTTTAAAAGGGCAAGTTAGCATATTTCTTTATTTTGTGTCTTGCTGCTTGCTGTTTATCTGATTAGCTTTCGTTTTGATTTAGCTTGAATTTCCGGTAAAATCCGGACGTAAAGTTTGCTTCTCTAAAAAAAATATATACCTTTGTCATATTCAGACAGCAGTTTGTATGTTGTGTGAAGCCTTATAATTATTAATCATTAAAAACATTGATGGCGATAAAAACACGGAAATTATTGTCTGCAGTTTTGCTTGCAGCTAGTATTGTAACTGGGGGTATGTCATTTATACTTCGCAGAAAGAAGTTGAATTGTCAGATCTGGCTAAAGCTAATGTAGAAGCGTTGGCAGATGGTGAGATTGAGGTTGGTCCCCTTTGTTTGAATAATTGGAGGATTTGTCATATATATTCTCCGGGTAATCATTTGGACGGAATTAAAGTTGCAAACTAAATAATTGATCACCAAGTCTCAAGATAAAAATTGAATAAAGCATGATTTTTGTCTTGGGACTTTTATTTAAATGTGATATGTATAGAGTAGAAATAATCATTTTATTACTTTTTTCTCTTTGTTCCTGTCAGCAAGGTGAGAAAGGCGAGGAGATAGGTTTGTTTCATAAGCAGATAGATTTGGAAGAAAACTTGATACTTGGTGCTCCTGTAGATATGAAGTGTGTGGATGATAATTTGATCATCATTGATGCAAATTCGGATGTTTTTTTTCATTGGATTAAGCTTCCAGACTTTAAGTATATGGGAAAATATGGAGAACTGGGACAAGGCCCGGGAGAATGGCTGAAAGCAAAAACACTTCATGTATTTCAGGATACATTATATTGTTATGATTCTTATAAGTCAGAATTACTTCAGATTATTCCGGATGATGATGCTGGCAAACTTACTTTCAGATCCTGTCATCGTTTCGGAAAGGACTTGACGATTGATCTGTTTCCTTTAAGTCAGTCTCGTTTATGTGCATATGGTTGTTTTGAACATGGTATGTTGCATGTAACAGATACAGCTGGAATGTTGTTGCAGGTTACTCGGGATTTTCCGGCACGTGACAGGACGGAATCGATGTTGAGCAATCAGTTGCGCTTTATGGCTTATCAGGGTTGCATGGATACCGATGGAAAAGGAAACGTTGCTTATTTGATGGCAGACAGCAAGCAATGTTATGTCTATTCGCTGGTGGAGGATTCATTGGCTGAGATTTTTTCAGATCAGTCCTCATATCCATTTTATAAACCGGAAGGCAATGAAGGCTTTTCTGTTTCATTCAAGCCTGAGAATAAGTTTGGCTATCAGGATATAACAGCTGATGAATCTGGATTTTATGGTCTGTATTCTGGCAAGTCGTTTCAGGACTATCAGCAGAAAGCTTTCGAATCTTCTTTAGTTGAGGCTTATACTTGGAAAGGAGCGTTGAAGGCATTGTACAGATTTGATATTCCAGTTTTATGCTTTTGTATAGACAAGAAGCGAGATGTATTCTATGCAATTACCAATAATCCAGATCCGGTGTTGGTTTGTTTCCCTCTTTTATGATATATAATGAAAAGAGTAAGATTTTAGATCACTGAATTAAAGTTTTAGCCGAATGTCTTTCTTTGGTAAAAGTAATCAATCCCTGCTTGTTATCCTGAATATAATTCTTGCAACAGCATGTACAGGTGGTTCCTCAAAGGAATCCTGTGACTCTTGTGAAGTACCTGTGGATGATACTCTTTTTATTTCAAGCGAATATGGTAATTCTGAAAGCATGAGTCGTAATATGTCTGCGGTACGTTTTGTTATCTTGCATGAAGATGATCAGACAATGTTTTCAGACATGAATCAGCTGATAGATGCTTTTGGAAAATATTTTGTAGTTGATTCTTATAGCAGTCGCAGAGTCGTTTCATTTGATCACGATGGCAAGCCTTTCGCTTCATATGGAAGAAGAGGGAATGGACCTGGGGAGTATGCTCTTCCCTGGAATGTAGACGTGAGTGCCGAATATGTATATATTCAGGATATATCCCAGCGGAAATTAATTAAGTATGACCATCAGGGAGTATTCATTGACAGCAAGGAGATCCCGTTTGAAAGTAAAGGATTTACCCTTTTGAAAGATGGCAAAATATTATTTAAGCTTGAACCTTCGAAAGAAACCAATTATCAGCTTTGTGTTACCGACTCGATGCTGACTCCTCTGAAATATATGCTGCATTATCCGGATGGATACGTTGGAGGATGGGTTACAAACAATGCTTTCCAAAAGAATAAAAACGGAATCTCTTATTATTGCTCTCCGGCTGATACGATATATCGTCTGGACTATGATGGTAATCTGACGGGCAAACGCTTGCTTAAATTTGAAAATGGACCGATTCATGAGTCCGCCAGGATTAATTTCATTGCTGCGGAAGAAAAAGGCCTTATTACGGGAGGCATGCATTTGCTTGATAATCCTGTCGAACTGTCTGATGGCACTTGTTTGATGGAAGTGACTGACTATACCAATGAAGGAACTTATACTATAACCCTGAATCCGGCAGATGGAATTCGTAAAGTTTTGAAATTTGCGGATAATATGTCGGTGTATGATGTGATAATGCCGTATAAGTCTGATCAGGAAAATCAGGTTATCAGTTATCTGGATCAGATGATAGCCGGTAAATGTTACGATTTTAAAATACTTCCGGACAGCCTGGTCAAAGCATTGGATGAAGGAAACAGATTATTAGTGATACATGAGATGAAATAAACAGCTATGAACCGAATTGCATTTGTTTTGACTCGTATGGCTTCGGCCTCTCTGCTTTCTGCATGCTTCCTGCTGGGAATGAGTTCTTGCGGAAAAGAAGCAGCCCGTTCTTCTTCCATTGCCCGGTGCTTCGTAAAGGATTCCTGTGCGACACTTTCCTGCGGGAAGGAGAAGCTGCCCATTGACGTTCTTTATCCGACCGATCTTCTGGCGGTCGATACCTTTCTGCTGGTCTTTCAGCACCATGAGGAGAATATGATACAGGTGTATGGAACGGAATCTTTGAAACATTTGGGAAGTTTCCTGAAGAAAGGCAGTGGACCGAACGAGGTGGTAACTTTCGGGCTGGTTTCCCAATGGTACATGGAGAATGGAGATCCCAAGGTCGTTATCCAGTCGTATCCCAATTATTTAGGGATTCTGAATGTACGGGAGTCCTTGAAAGCCGGACAGACCGTGTATGACCGGCAGTATAAGTTCGAGACTCCTTTAGGGAAAAAGCTCTATCAGGCTTCTCACAGTGTTTATGTCCTTGATCCGGATCATCTGATGATGACAAAGGATCCTTTGCGTTCAGGAGTGGAAGGAAACAATAATTTCTTCTGGGAGTTTTATGATTGTCCGGGTGACAAGGTTACCCGCCAGCTGAAATATGAGGATTTTCCGTGGATGGAATCTTTCCTGAAAGAGTCTTTCCGGGCCATCAGTCCCGACCGCTCCAGAGTAGCTGTGTTCTATCGTTTCTTTGATCTGGTTACGGTTGCCGACCTTTCCTCGGGCCGTGTGACCCAGTTCCTGCCGGAGGGAAAGTCTCTGAGTCCGGCTGAGGTTCAGGATGTGGACCGCCGTTGCCTTTATTATAAAATGGGAAGATGTACGGATGACTATGTGTTCGGTCTGTACGCAGGCGGACTGAGTGTGAAGCTGGAAGACGATCCGCGGTATAAGGACAGGAATACGCTCCGGATCTATGACTGGGAAGGAACTCCGTTGTATAAGTATGATTTTGACGAACGTGTCAGGACGTTTGCGGTGGATGAGCAGCAAAGATATCTGTACGCCGTGACCGATTCGGATGCGATTGTGAGATATGATCTGAAAGGCTTGTCTGCCGGAAAATAAGTCATGCGGCTTCGGAAGCAGTCAATGCAAAGCGCGGTCTGTAGCGGGGAAGTCCCGTACAGCCGGCGCTTTGCATTGACAGAGTGCTGTCAGTTAAATGGATAATTCGTGCAGAACGTTTACCAGTTCGCGGTCAATCGGCTTGTCGTTCTTGATTGCTTTGGTAAACGGAACATATACGATCTGGTCGTTTTCAATACCGATCATCACGTTACGCTGGCCTTCCATCAGTGCCTCGATGCTGGCTACTCCCATGCGGCTGGCAATGATACGGTCGTGTGCGGTCGGGCGTCCGCCGCGCTGCAAGTGTCCGAGGATGGAAACACGTACGTCGTATTGCGGGAATTCGTTCTTCACACGTTCTGCATAATGCATGGCACCTCCGGTGATTTCACTTTCGGCTACCAGAACGATGGAACTGTTCTTGGATTTACGGAAACCGTTGTTGATGAATTCTTCCAGCTGGTCTACTTCGGTATTGAACTCCGGAATGATGGCTGCTTCGGCACCGGAAGCGATGGCTCCGTTCAGGCCAGGAAGCCGGCGTCACGACCCATGACCTCCACGAAGAACAGACGTTCGTGAGAAGTTGCAGTGTCGCGGATCTTGTCGACTGCATCCAGAATGGTATTCAGGGCGGTGTCGTAACCGATGGTTGTATCTGTTCCGAACAAATCGTTGTCGATGGTTCCCGGAAGTCCGATACAGGGAACGTCGTATTCCTGGGCCAGCA
>ENA-OQHA01000972-OQHA01000972.1-human-gut-metagenome-genome-assembly--contig:-NODE-972-length-12303-cov-2.324819_pt1 | contig 12303 bp, 16 predicted proteins | sample MGYA00242558_ERZ504707 | MGnify/ENA primary metagenome ERZ504707 (study PRJEB26092, sample SAMD00036197) | human gut metagenome | host: Homo sapiens | study: EMG produced TPA metagenomics assembly of... | reverse complement strand
AGTATTTCTCTGGTTGGAGCAAGTTGAAGATCTTTGATGACATGTTTCGGCAAGGGAATTGCGACTGCAATTTCAACCGGATAGTCAGAAGATGGAACTGCGGTCAGATCCCCAATTCCGACCAAAGCAGCACCCTGTGAGATCATATAATCTCTGAATTCTTTTGTGGGATTCATAAAAATCCCTCCTTTCAGAACATTTCCGTTCATTGACTTATTGTACATTCAATTTTACAATAGAATGCAGAAGAAAGATAGTGGGAAGGGAAACTATTATGGAAAGTAGAATGATGGAATTAATGGAAGCGATTCAGGAAAGTGAAGGACAGGCAGAACGCAGGGTGCTTACTTTGCTGGGCGGCAGATACATTTCTGAAAAGGCACTGGTCATAGATGGAAAAATTGTCTGGGAAAGCAGGAAAAATGGTTATTTTCATGGATATACAGATGAGATAAAGAATATTACAGAAAGTGGAATCACCTATATTGGAAATGAGAAGTATTCTGCGATACATTGGGACAGGAAAAACAGATTGTGATCTGTGGTGCCGGTCATGTGTCGATTCCGGTGATTAAAATGGCAGTGATGATGGACTGTGAGGTAATTGTACTGGAAGATCGTCCGATGTATGCGGATCATGCAAGAATGGCCGGGGCGTCACAGGTTATCTGTGAACCATTCGAAGAAGCACTGGACAAGATACAGGGAAGTGCGGATACGTATTTTGTGATCCTGACGAGAGGACACCGGTATGACCAGATCTGTCTGGAGAAAATAGCTGCAAAAGAGCATGCCTATATCGGTATGATCGGAAGCCGCAGAAGAACAGCACTGGTAAAACAAAGTCTGGCGGAAAAAGGCGTGGATCAGGAGGTGCTGGATGCAGTGTATACACCGATCGGTCTGGATATCGGAGCGCAGACACCGGCAGAGATCGGAGTGGCAATTATTGCAGAGATTATTGAAGTAAAGAACAGGAAGAAACGGACTTATGGATATTCCAAAGAAATTATGCGTGCGCTGACTGCTCAGGAACCGTATCCGGAAAAGAAGATAATGGCAACGATCATTACCAGACATGGTTCCGCACCACAGGGCTGGGAACCAAAATGCTGATATACAGAGATGGCCGCTGCGTTGGGACGATCGGCGGTGGATGTATGGAAGCAAGAGTCATCCAGATTGCCAGACTTATGGCAGCAGGAGAGGGAGAACAGGCAAGGATCTGCCATGTAGACATGACCGGAAATGAAGCCGAAGAAGAAGGTATGGTCTGTGGCGGGGAAGTGGATGTATTTCTGGAAATCGTCTAAGCGCGGAAAACAGAATCATCGGAGGCATTAAAAAGATGATAGAAGTAGAGGTTAAAATACCCATTGAAAATATAGAAAAGATAAAGCAAAAATTGCTTGAAACAGGGTTCATATATCAGAAAACCGTTGTGGAGACGGATACTTATTTTACCAGTGATCACTATGATATGCGGAAGAAGGACAAGGCACTGCGCATCCGTAAGACGGAGAATCTGGATACGGGAGAAGTAAAAGCACAGCTTAACTGCAAAGGACCGAAATTAGACCAGGTATCCATGACCAGGAAAGAAACAGAGATTGATATCTATGAGCCGGAAAAGATGGAAGACATTCTTAAAGAACTTGAATTTTATCCAGCGTCTTGCAGAGTGAAGAAGACAAGAGGTTATTATATAAAAGATCATATGACAGCGGCTGCAGATAAGGTAGAGAATCTGGGCAACTTTCTGGAATTGGAGATAATTGTTGCAAAAGAAGAAGAACGAGCAGGTGGATTGGATATGATATATGAACTAATGAGAATGTTGGGATGCGAAAAGACAGAGACAGTAAGGGATTCATATCTGTCAATGTTAGAAAAACGAGGTGTCTAACATCAGAAAGAGCCATAAGGGACAGATAAAGAGCCAAAATTCCCCGTCCCCGTGGTTAGCTGTTGACAAAAATTATCGATAAGCCTATACTAACCTTACGAGTTGAGAAATATTATCAGTAACAGTGGAAATAATACCACTGCCTGTAGATAAATTTGGAAGGAAGTACAGACGATGACATTAAAAGAATTACCGATCGGCAAAAGTGCAACCTTGACAGTTGTAGGTGGAGAAGGTGCATTGAGACAGCATTTTCTGGATATGGGACTTATTCCGGGGGCAGACGTTACCATGGTAAATACGCGCCAATGGGTGATCCGGTGGAACTTCGTATCCATAGTTATGAACTGACACTCAGGCTTGCAGATGCGGAAAAGATAGAGATTACAGATGTCCGTGATGAGATTAAGATTAAGAATCAGATTCCGAAAGAGAAGATTGATCATCCGGGACTTGGAGAAGGTGGAAAATATCATGAAAAAGCAGATGAGAATCCACTGCCGGATGGAACAACACTGACATTTGCACTGGCAGGAAATCAGAATTGCGGAAAGACGACACTGTTCAACCAGCTGACCGGCTCTAATCAGCATGTGGGAAATTTCCGGGAGTGACAGTTGACCGTAAAGATGGAGTGATCAAGGAACACAGTGATACCCTGGTGACAGATCTGCCGGGAATCTACTCTATGTCGCCGTATTCCAGTGAAGAGATCGTGACCAGGAACTTTGTGTTAAATGAGCATCCAAAGGGAATCATCAATATCGTGGATGCAACCAATATTGAGCGGAACCTGTATCTGACCATGCAGCTGATGGAGCTGGATATTCCTATGGTTCTGGCACTGAATATGATGGATGAGGTGCGGGACAACGGCGGTTCGATCCTGGTAAATGAGATGGAGCAGGAACTTGGAATACCGGTTATTCCAATATCGGCTGCGAAGAATGAAGGAATTGAAGAACTGATCGAACATGCAGTGCATGTGGCAAAATATCAGGAAAGTCCGGGAAGACAGGATTTCTGTGATGCAGATGACCATGGCGGAGCAGTACACAGATGCCTGCACGGATCATGCATCTGATCGAGGATCATGCAAAGAAGGCAGACATTCCGGTAAGATTTGCGGCATGCAAACTGGCAGAAGGGGATGAACTGATCCTGGAACAGCTCAAGCTGGATGAGAATGAAAAACAGCTTCTGGAGCATATTGTAAAGCAGATGGAACAGGAACGTGGACTTGACCGGTCCGCAGCAATTGCAGATATGCGTTTTACATTTATTGAGAAGATCTGTGATGCTACGGTTGTGAAGCCGAAAGAAAGCAAGGAACATCTGCGAAGTGTGAAGATGGATAAGATCCTGACGGGAAAATATACAGCTATCCCATGCTTTGTTGCAATTATGGCGGCTGTATTCTGGTTGACATTTAATGTGATCGGAGCTGCGTTGTCGGATCTGCTGGATATGGGAATCTCGGCACTTACGAATCTGGTAGATAGTGCGCTGACATCTTGGAATGTCAATTCCGTTATTCATTCGCTGGTAATCGATGGAATCTTTAACGGTGTGGGAAGTGTGTTAAGTTTCCTGCCGGTTATTGTGACCTTATTCTTTTTCCTGTCCATTCTGGAAGACAGCGGATATATGGCAAGAGTTGCATTTGTGATGGATAAATTACTCCGTAAAATCGGACTTTCCGGACGGAGTATCGTACCGATGCTGGTGGGATTCGGATGTACGGTTCCAGGTGTTATGGCGAGCAGGACACTGCCTTCGGAGAGAGACCGTAAGATGACGATACTTCTGACACCATTTATGAGTTGCTCGGCGAAACTTCCGATTTATGCATTTTTTACGGCGGCATTTTTCCCAAAACAAGGAGCAGTAGTGATGGTAGCGTTATATTTTGGCGGAATCCTGATGGGAATCCTGATGGCGCTTCTTTTAAGAGGAACGATGTTCAAAGGTGAAGCCGTACCGTTTGTCATGGAACTTCCGAATTACCGTATGCCGGGAGCAAAGAATGTAGGACAGCTTCTGTGGGAAAAAGCAAAGGACTTTTTGCAGAGAGCATTTACCGTAATCTTCTTTGCAACGATTATCATCTGGTTCCTGCAGACGTTTAACTTACACATGAATGTGGTGGCAGATTCCAGGGACAGTATCCTGGCAGTTGTAGCGGGAATCATTGCACCGGTATTCCTTCCGCTTGGTTTCGGAAACTGGAAGATTTCTACTGCACTGATCACAGGATTTATGGCAAAGGAAAGTGTGGTATCTACGCTTTCGGTACTCTTTGGAAGTACGGCAGAACTGACGGGAGCAATTACACCGGTGGCAGCCGCAAGCCTTTTGGTCTTCTGCCTGTTGTATACACCATGTGTTGCGGCTATTGCATCGATCAAGAGAGAACTTGGCGCAAAATGGGCGGCATATGTGGTGCTGGGACAATGTATGGTTGCGTGGATCGCAGCATTTATCGTGCATCTGATTGGTACGTTGGTAATGTAAAGAGGCATAAAAACCTCCTGTGGATGGAATTAGATATGTTCCATTCACAGGAGGTTTTTGCTGTATATATTAAATTACATGCTCTGCTTTGGCTATTTGTTCCTTTATCTTATACTTTCCGCTGCGCCGGAGACTTGCGAATAAAGAGCCTGAAATATTGTGCCATACACTGAAGATTGCCCCAGGCAGTGTGCAAATGGGTTTGCAGCAAAGTTTGCGGTGGCAAGTGTGATAGCAAGACCGCTGTTCTGCATACCGACTTCAATCGCAAGGGCAGTTGCTTTGTCATATTCCACATGGAAGATGCGTCCGGCAAGTAATCCAAGTCCCATACCTGCAAGATTATGTAAGATAACGATACAGAGTACGAGGAATCCGGATGTCATGATTTTTTCCGCATTTACTGCGACGATTCCGCTGATGATCATGACGATGGATACAACAGAGATCAGCGGAAGGATGCCGGATAATTTCTCAATATGTCTGCCGATCAGTCTACGGAGAAGGATACCCAGAAGAACCGGGATCAGTACGACCTTTACAACCGAGATCACCATCCCGGGAAAAGATACCTGAACCCATGCACCGGCAAGTAGATATACCAGAAGCGGCGTCATAACCGGTGCTGCCAGAGTTGAAGTGATTGTTATGCCAACAGAAAGTGCAACATCACCACCTGCGATATAAGTAATCACATTGCTGGCAGTTCCGCCGGGGCAGCATCCGACCAGGATGACACCAAGTGCGATATCCGTTGGCAGATGAAGGAGGACCGAGAGTCCCCATGCAATCAGCGGCATAATCGTATATTGTGCGACAAATCCGATAATGATCTCTTTGGGTCTGGTAAATACCACTTTAAAATCTCCGATATGAATATCAGTCCCATGCCGAACATGGCAACGCCGAGAAAGATCGAAGTATAGTTTGTAGTCCATGCAAATCCATCACGCCAGAAGAAGGCAATGACAGAAAAGCAGATAATAATCATTCCGATATATTTGGTAAGAACAGAGCTGAGCCGTGATAATGCATTTGTAACATGCTCCATATCTTATACCTCGTAACTGAAATTGTCGATGAGTCGTGTCTTTCCGATGTAACTGCCATAGCAACCAGGACATCAGCATTTACGGAGTCAACAGGCTGCATGCTGAGTGCATCGACCATGGATACGTAATCAATACGTGCCAGCGGTTCACTGTTTATGATTTCACACATCGGTTCTAATACATCAGATGCGGCGATACCATTCCGGATCAGTTCCTGACCTTTCTTTACAGCTTTTGAAAGGCAGAGGGCAGCTTTGCGTTCTTCGCAGCTTAAATATGTATTACGGGAAGATTTGGCAAGTCCGTCTTCTTCACGTACGATCGGGCATCCGACAATCTGGATATCAAAGTTCAGATCCAGAACCATTTTGCGGATGATAGCAAGCTGCTGTGCATCTTTCTGTCCAAAGTAAGCACGGTCCGGTTTTACGATGTTAAATAACTTTGATACAACGGTACACACTCCTTTGAAATGGATCGGACGCGTCTTGCCGCACAGCGTATCAGATAAAGTATCGATACTGACAAATGCGTGTGGATCATGATACATTTCCGCCGGTGACGGACAGAAGATCAGATCTGCTCCGATGCTTTCACAAAGTGCACTGTCGCGGTCAAAGTCTCTTGGATAAGCTTCCAGATCTTCATTCGGTCCAAACTGTGTCGGATTGACGAAATCAGATACAACAACGATATCATTTTCCTCGCGGCAACGACGGATCAGACTGGCATGCCCCTCATGGAGATATCCCATAGTAGGGACAAGACCGATGGTCTTACCTCCTTTTTTCCAGTTATTTACGAGTTCTCTTGTTTTTTCAATTGTGTTAGTTACCTGCATTGGTATTCTCCTTTATTCGTTATAATTCGGAGAGTTCTCTTCTGAATACACTGTGATCTCAGGTGGTTTCATGCAAAAAAAATACGTTATGATAATTGAGTATCTTTTTATTCCATGTCTTTTAATAGCCCGTGACGTTCATAATTGGTCACGCGGCTTACCTTGTTCTCCTCATCTACGAATACAACCGCAGGTTTGTGTTCTTTTGCTTCATCCGGCGTATACTGTCCGTAAGCCATGATGATAATCTTATCTCCGGTACTGACACATCTTGCAGCAGCTCCGTTTAAGCAGATCATTCCACTGCCACGCTGTCCGCTGATGGTGTACGTTTCGAAACGGCTTCCGTTGTTTACATCAACGATCTGGACTTTCTCATATTCGAGAATTCCAGCAGCCTCCAGTAATGCTTCATCCACCGTAATGCTTCCTACATAATCAAGTTCTGCCTGAACGACAGTAGCGCGGTGGATCTTTCCTTTTAATAATTCAAGTGTCATCTCATATATCCTTTCCTTTTAAGGAAAAAATTCAGCCAGAATACATCTGGTCCTGAGTCTTATTTCCTGAAAATATAAGCTCATTTTTGTTGAAAATTATGAGATTCCAGTGCTTCAGTTCTGAGTATGGTTCTGTCAGGGACAGATACCGTCTCCGCTGTTCATTATAAAAAGGCAGAAAAGGTATGTCAATCTATGTATACGAAAAAAACAGAACCGATTTCTGAAATTATAAATCCGGTTCTGTATTATTTCTTATTATCTTTTTTTCTTTTCCTTTGCAAGGAGTGCGGCACCAAGTGCACCTGCATATCTTCCATGTTCGGTAGGAGATACGGTCTGTCCGAGTTTCTGTGAGAGAATCTTCGTGAAGTAGGTGCTGTTACTGAGTCCGCCAGTCAGGATTACTTTATCCGGCAGGTTTTTCTTCATGGCAAGTTGTGCTACCTTGTTGGCAACAGAATCGACAACACCGGCGGCAATATCTTCCCGTTTCTGTCCCTCACCGATATAGTTGATGACCTCAGATTCGGCAAATACCGTACACAGGGAACTGATCGGAAGAACAGTTCCTTTATCTGCCATATCAAACAGTTCCTGCAGGGTAACGCCTAAGCGGTTTGCCATAATCTCCAGAAATTTTCCGGTTCCGGCAGAACACTTATCATTCATCTGGAAGTCCTGTACCATGCCGCCGGACACCAGGATGATCTTGGTATCCTGTCCGCCGACATCGATAATGGCACATTCATCTCCGGCCATCTCCCGGCCGCCTCTTGCATGGCAGGTAATCTCCGTGATAACATGATCTGCAAAATCTACAGCAACACGGCCATATCCGGTTGCGACCACTTTTGAATCGTCCGACAGTACATCTACACTGTCTTCCAGTAGACGATCCTTGATCGTCTGGCAGGTTTCCTTGCTGCTCCATCCGGTTGGCAGTACAAAATGTATATCATGATCTCCTTTTACAACGACTTTGGATGCCGTAGATCCGATATCAATTCCAATATAATCCATAATAAAATTTCCTCGTTTCACATATATTTTTTAACAATATTTATCCCGCTTCGGGTTGATATCCCGTTCAATGGCGGCAATTTTTAATATTTCGATCTGATTCTCGTCGATGCATTTCTGGATCGTATCCAGGTCTTCTTCTCTAACGAGCAGTGAGATGCCGCAGCATTTACTGGCCACGCGCGGTGTAGGAGCGATAGTGGTCTTGATTCCGGCTTCTTTTAATATCCCATACAGACGCATTCCGTTGTCATGGTTGGGAAATAATACATAATGCTGTATCTTTTGCATGATCTGTTACCTCGGTTATGTATCGGACATGAATTGTCTGATATTATTTGTTATCTAACATTTCGATAAATGCACTGATTCTGGTACGAAGTTGTCCTGCATCGCTGTCGGTGTAATCGGTCTCGATTCCAAGGACAGGGATTCCGGATTCTTTCAGTGCTTTCTCTACGAAATAGCCTTCGGTATCATAAAGGTTACAGAACTTGAGGTTCACATCGATGATACCGTCAACTTTGTATTCCTTAGCAAGACGTAAGATGTCATCAATACGGCCTTCATTTGGTGTAAAGCATGCGCAGTTGATCTTCATGTATCTTTCAGCCAGAGCCATATACTGGTCTTCCAGTGTTGTCTTGCTTTCATCGACAAGATTTTCAAAATATCTGGTTCCGGTACACATCTCTTCACAGACGATTGCAGCACCACTGGTCTCTACAATATTATGAAGCTTCCAGTTCGGAATTGCAAGAGGAGTTCCGGTCAGCATGATACGTTTGGTTCCGGCAGGAACAACGCTTACACCGTCTTTTACTCTCTGATCCAGTTCGTCACATAACTTATTCGTCATCTGTGTAAATCTTGCAGGATCATCATAGAATGCAATCTGAGAGATCAGAAGTACATCACATCCGCTGATTGGAAGATTCTCATTCTTACGAAGATTGTAAAGACGCTCCAGAGCTTTTCGTTTATTGTTAATTAATTTAATACTTTCGGCCAGTTTTTCGGCAGTGACTACATTTCCTGTAAATTCTTCTACGACATTTTTAAATGTCTCAATTTCTTCTGCCCATGCCTTGATGTCTTTGGCACGTTTCATTTGAGGAAGGTCCATCACATGTAACGGTACGTCTTTGGCAAGAATCTCCCATGCTTTCTTCTTGCCGTCGCAGGTGGTCTCCCCGATGAACATATCTGCGATACGGAAGAATGGACAGGTGCGGTCAAGACGTGCACCAACAGATGCCTTGATCAGTGGACAGGTATTGGCAGGAAGGACTTTCTCTCCGCAGGAACCCAGAACTGGGAACCGCCGCATAATCCGGTTGCAATCGCATCTGCCGCAAATACGATCTCGTCCGGTACATATACACAGAATGTGCCGAAGACTTTGCCGCCTTTTTTCTGATGCTCGATCAGTTCTGCAGGGCGGATACCGTGAATATCTGCAACTACCATATTATAATAGTCCATAGAATCCGGACGGTTTTCCTGCGATAAAAATACATCTCCAAATGCCTGTGGAAGTACTGCACAGAGCTGGTCATGCAGTTCTACATCCATTCCGAGTTCTTCCCACATTTTACGATAATCAGCCATTTTAAAATACCTCCTTATAGTGTAATTGATCCAATTGTATCGATAAGTTAAACGTAACACTTTTAGGGGGCCCAGGCAATGCATACCGGAAGAATGGCTATAGATAATTTACAAGTTCAATAGAATATATCTATAGATTCTATACTGAGAACAGTTCTCGAAATCCAGCGATGCACTGGTCGATTTCTTCGATGGTATTAAAGTGGCTGAAAGCAAAACGTATCGTTCCCTGAGGCATTGTATGCAGGGTCTGATGCGCCATCGGGGCACAGTGGAGTCCGACCCTTGTCATAATTCCATAATCCTGTTCCAGAGCAAATGCAATCTCTGCATTGTCATAGTCCGGGAAATCAAGAGAGACGACAGCAAGCCGGTCCTGAAGGGTCTGCCTTCCCACAATATGTGCCTGTGGAATTTCACGTATTTTTCAAGAAAATGTCCGGTCAGTGCCATTTTCTTCTGATGGATTGCGGAAATCCCGGTTTCGTCCAGATAAGTGAGGGCAGCGTGAAGTCCGATGATGCCAGGGAGATTTAATGTGCCGCTTTCATACTTGTCCGGGAGATAGTCCGGCATAAGAAGCGAATCCGACTGGCTTCCGGTCCCGCCTGCAATCAGAGGTGTCAGTTCCTGATCCAGAGCTTCTGAGATCAGAAAGCCGCCGATACCCTGCGGGCCAAGCAGTCCCTTATGTCCGGTAAATGCAAGAAAGTCGATGTTATATTTCTGCATATCGATATCGACAGAACCGGCACTCTGTGCAGTGTCCACGGCAAAGAACAGATGACGGCGCCTGCATATCTCACCAATCTCACGGATTGGCAGAATGGTTCCGCATACATTGGAAGCGTGGAGCATGATGACTGCTTTTGTCTCCGGACGGATCAGAGCTTCGATCGATTCCGGATGCGTTGTGCCGTCTGTCTCTGCAGGAATCATCGTATAATGGATATCCTGTGAAGCAAGCTGACAGAGCGGACGCATCACGGCATTGTGTTCCAGACTGCTGACCAGCACGTGGTCGCCGGGCTTTAAAAATCCTTTGAGCAGACAATTCAGAGAATAGGTGATCCCCGGTGTAAATACGACACATCTGGAATCCGGTGCATGAAAAAATCTGGCGAGCTGCATGCGGGTCTTAAGTACCTGATTTTCAAGTTCGTAGGCACCTTCGTAATTTCCCCGGTTAATATTGAAGGCACCGGATTCTAAAAGTTTCGTCATGGAAGCAGCGACTCCCGGTGCTTTCGGCCAGGATGTGCTGCCGTTGTCAAAATATATGTTCTGTTCCATAGAAAAACCTCCATGATAAATATGGTATCTGATACGTATATTGTAACAGATTTCCATATTAACGTATACAGGAGATGAAGTCAGGAAAAGGATAGAAAATGCGAATAATATTCATAGACGATATTAATAGAATGGAACGATTTATCAATATTTCCTATTATGTAAATACAGGTACAGGTGGTATGATAGTCTTATGAAAAAATTATCAAAAAATTATCAAAAATAAAAAAGCACGGAGGAAATTTATTATGGAGTTAATTAAAGAACTGCCGGAGGTATTCGAAGAATTTGCAGAACAGCGTCAGAAATCATTCCTGGCAATGAAGGGGTTAAAAGACCAGGGAGTTCCGGTTGTTGGCGCATATTGTACTTATTTTCCGGCAGAGATCGCAAGAGCAATGGGAGCAGTTACAGTCGGCTTATGCTCTGTATCCGATGAGACAATCCCGGACGCAGAGAAAGACCTGCCAAAGAACTTATGTCCACTGATCAAATCCAGCTATGGATTTGCCAAGACAGACAAATGTCCATTCTTCTACTTCTCAGATGTAGTTGTTGGGGAGACTACCTGTGACGGAAAGAAGAAAATGTACGAGTATATGTCAGATTTCAAAGATGTATTCGTAATGGAACTGCCAAATACACAGAGCGAGATGGCCCTGAAACTCTGGAAGAGTGACTGATTCGTTTCAAAGAATATCTGGAGAAAAAATTCGACGTAGAGATCACAGATGAAGCTGTATTAGAGGCCGTAAAAGAAGAAAATAAAGTAAGAAAAGTCATGAAAGACCTGTATCATGTCATGGCACTTGATCCTGCACCGATCAAAGGCGGCGACCTGTTCAAAGTATTATACGGAAGCGGCTTCAAATTCGATCGTAAAGCAATCCCGGCAGAGATTGAAGCATGAGAGAGAAGATTGAAAAAGAATACGAAGAAGGTAAGAGACTGGACAAGATGCCTCGTATCCTGATCACCGGATGTCCGATCGGCGGAGCAACTGAGAAAGTGATCCGCGCCGTAGAAGACAATGGTGGAGTTGTAGTTGCATTCGAAAACTGTAACGGAGCAAAATCTTTTGACAAATTAGTAGACGAAGAGAATCCGGATGTATACGATGCACTGGCAAGACGTTACCTGAACATTGGCTGTTCTGTAATGACACCGAATCCAAACAGACTGGACCTTCTGGATCGCCTGATCGATGAATTTAAGGTAGACGGAGTTGTCGAGATGACACTTCAGGCTTGTCATACATATAATGTAGAGTCACTGGCTATCCGTAAATTTGTGAATGAGAAGAAGGGTATTCCGTACATTAATGTAGAGACGGATTATTCGCAGGCTGATATCGGGCAGTTGAATACTCGAATTGCGGCATTTATAGAGATGCTGTAATTTCTATTTAATGCATCATGGCGGCTGTCACCGACCGGAATAAAACTACAAGGTCCCAGCCTGTGCTGACTCCAACATGGGGAAATTCTAAAGCAAAAAAGTTGACCTAAAAACGAGCTCACAAAAAATCCAAACTCGACATTCGTCTCAGACAGTGGATTTTTT
>ENA-OQHA01000971-OQHA01000971.1-human-gut-metagenome-genome-assembly--contig:-NODE-971-length-12320-cov-3.740261_pt1 | contig 12320 bp, 12 predicted proteins | sample MGYA00242558_ERZ504707 | MGnify/ENA primary metagenome ERZ504707 (study PRJEB26092, sample SAMD00036197) | human gut metagenome | host: Homo sapiens | study: EMG produced TPA metagenomics assembly of... | reverse complement strand
CCAAGCCTGTTCAAAGGTCAGGGGCTCGACGGGTCGGAGGCGGCTTCAGGCTCGACACCGGCATCATTGCCGGACTCGTCCTCGTCGCTCGACACGTCACACGGCGCGGGCTCGTCCCACACCTCATCCGGAGCCTCGCCTCGCTGTACCACCATTCAAAGCTATCGATATCCATACGGGGCGCCCCTTGGCCTCGCAAATAAACACTTGCTAGCCTTATACCCCCAGACGGCACGGCGGCTCGCCGGCACAGATAGGAAAACCATCACAACATTCGACGCTTTTCCTCGTTTTCGAGATTTTCATCGAATGTTGTGACGGTTTGGGCGACTGGCTGGCAGAGCAATGTGACAAAGGGACTGCCCCTTTGTCACATTCTGTTAGAGTTGCAGGGATTGAATCCCGCCTATTCATGCGACATTGGAGTGACAACCTTGACCGCCGCAACCACGCCTAAAAGTAAGCCAACCGCCGCCGCGCTCTCCCCCGCGCGCACCAAGCTCTGCCTGGCGCTGCTCGTGCTGTTGGGATTCTCGCTCGGCTGCTCCGAGTTCGTGGTCATCGGCATCGAAAGCGACTTGGCAACGGAACTCGGCATATCACTTGCCACTGCGGGCCAGCTCATCAGCGTGTTCGCGCTCGTCTACGCTATCGCGACGCCGGTGCTCGCGCTCAGCACGGGGCGATTCCGCCGCTACCAGCTGCTCGTGTGCTATAGCGTCGTCTTTGTGCTCGGCAACCTGGTCATGGCGTTGGCTCCCAACTTCCAGGTGCTGTTTATCTCACGCATTGTCCTGGGCTCTGTCTCGGGTGCGCTGCTCGCCGTGGGCGTGACGTACATCCCCGAGCTGCTGTCCCCGCAGCAAACCTCACTTGCCATCTCGGTCGTGTACGGCGCGTTTTCCGTGGCGATGGTCTTTGTGACCTCGATTGGCAAGTTTGTGGCCGACACACTCGATTGGCACGTGGCCATGTACGGCACGCTGACCTTTGCCGTTTTGATCTGTAGCGCGCTCGTGGCGTTTATGCCTCGCGCCGGGCAGACCGATGAGCCCGCCACCTTCCGCGAGCAGGCGGGGCTACTACGCGAGCCGAGTATCATCACCGGCATGCTCATCTTCTTGTTTGGCGTGGGCTCGGTCTACGTATTCTACGGCTACGTGACGCCTTATCTGGAGCAGGTGCTGGGCATGGATACCGTTCAGGCGAGCACCACACTTATGGCCTATGGCGTGTTCTGCCTGATCTCGAACATCCTGGGCGGATGGATCGATGCGCGTTTTGGCATGAAGGCGCTGCTGGTTACGTTTGTGCTGCAGGCGGCGGCACTGCTCGGGCTGTTTGCCGTGGGCGCCGCCATGCCGCTCGCGCTGGTCTTTGTCTTTAGCCTGGCGATGCTCATGTACCTGTTCTCGGTCTCATGCATCACGCACTTTATGGACGTGGCACGCAGCCGCCATCCCAAGTCGATGGTACTCGCAAGTTCGGTTGAGCCATGGCGTTTAACGTCGGCATCTCGTTTGGCACCGCAGTGGGCGGCGCCGTGGTAAGCAGCGTTGGCATTGCGTACGTGGCGCAGTGGGCGCCGCGTTCTCGCTTGTGGCCTGGGCCCTCACGCTGGTGACGATTAAGCTGGCTCGCTGGGAGCGCCGTCGTCAATCAGCACGGCCCTCAATACGGGCATAGGGCAAACATAGCCCAAGGTGGCGAGTAACCGGTGAAAACCGCCCAATATGAGTATGTTTATCCGCCTGGAAGCTTCAGCAGTGCAATTTCGTGTATTTGAGATACACGCTTTTCTATTATTTCGTGTATTTCAAGTACATGAAATCGTACTAAACTATGTATCTGAAGTACACGAAATTGGAAAGGCGGCCCCATGCGCAGATCAATCGAGTCCGTTATCGAATCATGGGCGACAAAGGACGCCTCACGCCCCCTCCTCATCCGTGGTGCGCGACGCGTAGGCAAAACGTACGCTCCGAGGAAATCGGCAGGCGAATCGCCGGCGATGCGTTTGTCAAACTCGACTTTCAGACCGATCTTGAGCTGATCGCTCCGCTGTTCGATTGTCCCACCGACGACGTTGACACCATCGTGGCGCGGATTTCAGACTATAAACGCGCCCCCATTCGCAAAGAAACCACCTTCATCCTGTTTGACGAGGTGCAGCTCTGCGAACGGGCGCTCAACTCGCTTCGCTTTTTTCGGGTTCGGGCTGGCGCATATGCGCGACCGGCAGTCAGCTCGGCGTCGCCACGCGCAAACGTAAGCTGCCTTTTCCCAGCGGCGTTCGTCAAGAGACCATGCATCCTATGTCGTTCGAGGAGTTTCTCTGGGCGCTCGATGAGGAGCAGATGGCCGATGCCATTCGTACCCACGCCGGCACGCTCGAGACCTACGCCGCGCACCAAGCCGCGCTCAGCCTGTTTCATCGATACCAGATCGTGGGCGGCATGCCCGCCGCCGTCAACGCATATCGCAAGACGTTATCCATCGAGGATGCGCGCGTCGAGCAGCGCGAAATCAACGAGACCTATACCGCCGATATGACCGACCCCGAAAACGGGATCAGCGGCGTGGCGGCACGCAAGGTCTGGCGCTCCATTCCGTCCCAGCTGCTGAGATCGTCCACAAAAAAATTCAAGTACTCCGAGGTCGAACGCGGAGGCCGTCGCGCCAAGCTTATCGAGCCGCTCGACTGGCTCGAAGGCGCCGGTATCATATCGGTCAACAACCTGACCGAAGGCATCGAGCCTCCCCTCGTTCCCTTCGACGACGAAGATGGAAGTTTCTTTAAGGTCTATCTTCTCGATACCGGCCTCATGTTCTACAAACTCGGCATCAACCCGAGGCTCTGGCTCGACCTCAAAGAAGATTCCGCCATAGCGCTATCTTCCGACTTCCGAGGCGCCCTGGCGGAAAACTCGGTCATGCAAGCATTTTCGGGTAACAGCTTGCAGACGTATTACTGGGTGCCGCCGTCGTCTTGGAAGACGACCCGGCGAGCTCGATTTTCTACTTCAGACCGACCGTATGGAAATCGTGCCGTCGAGGTAAAGTCCGCACGCAACGTGCGCGCGAGAACCTCGGGTCGTTCATGGACAAAGCCCGATCGCCATATGCCTACATTTTGTCCGAGAACAATTTTTTCCGCAGCGAAACCGATGACGGGCGCGAGCTACGCCACCTCCCCTTGTACGCAGCGGGCTTTATTGGAGCAAACTGCCTCAAGAGCAGTCTGTAAGCCCTGCACGACCGCCTAGAAAGGAAACCGCTCATGCAACGCATACTGTTTATCTGCCATGGCAACATCTGTCGCTCGACGATGGCTGAGTCGGTGTTTACCGAGCTGGTGCGGCGCGCCGGGCGCGCGGGCGAGTTTGTCATTGACTCCGCTGCGACCTCGACCGAGGAGATCGGCAACCCGCCACACCACGGTACCGTTGCCAAGCTGCGCGAGGTCGGGATTCCCGTCGTCGCACATCGTGCACGTCAGGTGCGTCGCGCGGAGTATGGCGACTGGGACCACATTGTCTATATGGACGACGAGAACGCGCGTGCCTGCGTCGCATCTTTGGCGACGACCCCGACGGCAAGATTACGCGCATGCTCGATTGGACCGAGCGCCCCGGCGACGTGGCCGACCCCTGGTACACCGGCAATTTCGATGCCACCTACCGCGACGTACTCGACGGCTGCACCGCTATGCTCGAGCAGCTGTAGGCAATCGAGGTCGCGGGCCACGCCTTTGTCACATCCGGGACTAGCCCTAGACCGGCTTGACCTCCAGCTTTATCCCCTCGGCGCAGGAGTCGCCCACAACATCCGAAAGGGCCCAGGTCGCATATAGCGGCAAATAGAGAACCGCTCCGTTGCGCTCAACGTTGCCTCTCGAGAAAACAATCCCGAGCCTTACGCCATATTCAGCCGTATCAAGCACATGACCGAGCGCAGCGTGCGCGTGGTAATAGGAGCCCGATTTAACCTCGATCGGAACAGCCGTCCCATCCGGTCCATCGACCACAAAGTCCACTTCACCGCGCTTTTTTGTCTGATAGTAGTAAAGCTGGCGATTTTGGGCAGCCAGCTGCTGGGCCACCACGTTTTCGTAAATGCCGCCCAGATTGGGCTCCTTGCTATCAAGATACGCCGCTTGGGCGACTCCGACGGGGTAGCGCGCCATCAACATGCCCGTATCCGATTGATATAGCTTGAACTGCGATGGCCGTGCCGTCTTGAGCAAGGGCGATTTTGGCTCGGTTACGATATCGGCTTTGAGAGCAACGCCGGCATCGACAAGCCATACAAAATCTCGCTGATACTTCTCGTAGTGAGCCTTGGGGTCAATGGAATTGAGCACGAAGCGCTTGTTTTCGCCCTCGAGCATAATAGGGAGCTGATCGTAAATGCTCTGCACCTGAAGGCTCGCCCGCTTGCATACTTGGAGATATCCCGCCGGTACTGTTCGTTGAGCTCTGACTGTAGCTGACGAACAGAGGCAAGGTCGCCTGCGTGTCAAGGAAACGCTGCACGACCTCCGGCATTCCGCCGACAACGGTATAGGTCCTGAAGTTTGCCATCATCGCGTCATGAATGTAATCAGGAACGGGCCTCTCGCTGATACACGCGTCACGTATCGTTTGGCGAGCCCCCTCGCTCACCCCGGTTGCCCAGCAAAACTCCTCAAAATCGAGCGGGAACATCCTAAGCTCGTGGACATACCCCACGGGATAGGACCTGACGCCCTTGAACTGAGTCCCGAGCATTGACCCCGAAAACGCCCAGCGGCACCTCCCGTCCTCAACAAGGAACTTTGCCATCGTCATGATGTCGGGGGCCTCTTGGACCTCATCGATAAACACGAGCGTTTTGCCTGGCGCAATCGACTTTCCCGAAAGAAGCGTCACCCTGCTGATGAAATCATCGGCATTCCGCGCCTCGAGAAGAGCATCTTTTGCCTGGCGGTTTTCCATGAGGTTAAGCTCGATGTAGGTTGCATGGTTGGCTTTGCCAAATGCGCGAATCGAATAGCTTTTGCCAATCTGGCGAGAACCCGTAATGAACAAGGCCTTTTGCTCGGAAGACTTCAGCCAACGCTCCAGCTCTGCCGCTATTTTCCTGCGCAGCATAGGCTCTCCCCTCGGTGTCATCAAATGAAATGCAAAGTTTTATACGCTTGATTATCGATGAAACGCAGAATTTTTAGAACCTAAAATCTGATGAAATGCAGAGATTTGAGATTATAAGCAAAAAGAAGGGACACCACCCGCGAATGTGACAAAAGAACTGTCCCTTTGTCACATTGCGCTCAGCTACTCGTCGACGACCTCGGCAAGCCAAACGTTCAGCGTATCGACCTCGGGGCAGCAGAACTTTGCCGTACCGGGCTCGTTGCCAGGCACGGTTCCGCCGTAGCGCAGGATATCGATATAGGGAAAGCCCACATGGCAGGCCATGGCGCACATCTTGCCGCGGTCTCGGTCGAAGTCAAAGACATCGCCCGGCTTATGACCATGGTGGCAGCGACACGCACCCAGCTGGTCCACGCAGCTCACGCGGATACGCGGACGCTTGCCCCGCGGCGCACCGAACGGCTTGCTCTCGCCCGCAGGCTTGACGCCGCCCTCGCCGGCGTTACTCATGGTCAATCACATCCAGGCAGGCCTCGATGGGAAGGCCGGCCGACTTGTCCTCTTGGTCGGCATTGCGCTCGATAAGCTCGGCCACCACACGCATAGCGTCGGTCGTCGGCACGTTGCAGGCTCCAGCCGGCCATAACGCGACCCACGAGCCACCGACGACGGAAACGTATCGCCCGTGCCCGGGAAATACACCGGGATCAGCTCAAAGGGAATCGTAAAGTACTCTCCCGCCACATGGTCGTAGCCGATAACGGCACTCGCCCCGTCGACCTTTGCGCTCGTGATGACCACCGACTTGGCGCCCAACGCGAGCATGGCATCCACGAGCGTACGAGCCTCGTCGGCCGTAATCTGCTCGGCCATAGGCGTATCGGTGAGCAGACACGCTCGGTATAGTTGGGCACCGCGTAGTCGGCGCACTCGACCAGGCTGCGCATAAGGCCGATGGTCGACTCGGGCACGCCAGCGTAGAGCCTGCCGTTGTCGGCCATGATGGGGTCGACGAACACTTTGGTGCCCTTTTGCGCGCGGCGGTGGCAAAAGTCCGAGATGATGCGCGCCTCTTCTTCGGTCACGATAAAGCCGGTCGAGATGGCGTCGAATTCAAAGCCGAGTTCCTCCCAGATGGCGAGGCTCTGGCGGACATACTCCGTGGTGTCGTGGATGTAGAACTTGGGGTAGTTGAGCGTATCGGATACGAGGGCCGTCGGCAGGTTGTGGATGCGATAGCCCATGTGCGACAGCACCGGCAGCATGGCAGAAAGCGCGACCTTGCCGTAACCGCACATATCGTTGATCAGCAGCAGCTGAGTGTTCTTCATGAGTGTCCCCCTTGGGTCGGGTGCGACGCGACGGCGCCACAGTGCGACTAAGTGTAGCGCAGGGGACGTTGCAAGCGGGCGCAGGCGCCGAGGAGGCACATTGTTGCGGAAAGGTACGGAAATGGGAGGCAAAATCGCGGCGGTAGCGGCACAGTAGCTGCCATCTATTTACTACCATTCCAAAACTATGCCGGATTACTACGATAAACCGTCAGCTTCCAACCACAACGAATTGCACTCCGGAAAAACCGCAGGTAGACAGCTTGTGATTTTACGAAAAACAATGCCGAGGTCTGATATTTCGAATTCATCGTAGTAATCCGGCATAGTTTTGGACAAAGCAACTTCGAAAGGGTGTCACCGCAGCCCAAAATGATTCGTTTTCCTCCGTCCCCCACGGATCACTCAAATGCCAACCGAGGCAGCGCTGCAGATTGAGGACGGACAGCGAAAGCGTTCCTAAGCGAGCAAGGTGACGTGAAAGAGGAGGCATAGGCCTTGTGGCCATGCCCGACGATTGAACGCCAGATTGCCGCTTAGGAACGTTTGCAACGTCGAGCGGTTACGGCGTTTGGCAAAACGCCGTAACTTAATAAGTTTGGTACCTTGACATTCATTTCTCATGCTCCTAGATTGGTTAGGCACAAAACAATTCCACTACCTAACTAAAGAAAGGAGCAACACTAATTCATGTGCGATGAACCTCTTAACCTTTGTTCGCACGAGCCCGGCGGCGACCCGTCACAGCCGGCGGATGTACCCGAAGCGGTCAGTGCCGAAGACAAACTCGCCAAGCGCATCCTGAGCGGCCTGGGTTTTTGCGGCCATTACATGCATTTTCATGGCGGAGGCGTGTCCGGCAAGGCGCCCATCATCTGCCTGCTGGCCAAGCAGCCCGGCGGCGAGATGTCGCAGCAGGAACTCGGCATGCACTTTGACCTCAAGCCGGGGTCGCTTTCCGAGATCCTGTCCAAGCTCGAGGTCAACGGCCTCATCGAGCGCAGCCGTAACCCCAAGGATCGACGGCAACTCACCATTCGCCTGACCGAAACCGGCCGGGAAAACGCCCGCATCGACCAGGCGGCCCGCATCCGCTTTAGAGAACGGGCCTTTAGTGCCCTCACTCACGACGAGCGCGAGCAGCTCGCCGAAATGCTCGAGAAAATCCGTGTAACCTGGGAGGAACTGGATGATTAAAACCCTCATGGGCAGCATCCGTGACTATATGAAAGTCACCGTTGCCACGCCATTGCTCGTGCTTGGCGAGGTGCTCTGCGAGATGCTGATTCCATTTATCACCGCCAACCTGATCGACGCCATCAAAGACGGCGCCACCGTAGCGAGATGCTTCCCACCGCAGGCTTTTTGGTGCTCATCGCGCTAACGTCGCTTGCTTTTGGCGCCGCGGCCGGCGTCACCTGCAGCCATGCGAGTTGCGGGTTCGCCAAGAACCTGCGTCACGACCTGTTCTACAAAATCCAGACGTTCAGCTTTGCCAACATCGATGAGTTCTCGAGCTCCTCGCTCGTCACGCGCCTGACCACCGACATCAACAACGTGCAGCAGGCCTTTATGATGATCATCCGCATCGCCGTGCGCGCGCCGCTGGTATTGATCTTCGCCTTTACCATGGCATTTATCATGGGCGGCAGCGTTGCCATGGTCTACCTGGTCATCATTCCGCTGCTGGGCTTTGGACTGTTCTTTATCATCTTTAAGGTGCGCCCCATCTTCTCGCGCGTGTTCCACAAGTACGATGCCCTTAACGAGTCCGTCGAGGAAAACGTCACCGGCATGCGCGTGGTTAAGAGCTACGTGCGCGAAGACTTTGAGAAGGAGAAGTTCGCGACCGCCGCGCGCGACGTCCAGATGGACTTCACCCGCGCCGAGAAGCTGCTCGCCTTTAACAACCCCATGATGAACATCTGCGTCAACGGCGCGTTTGTCGTCATCATCTACCTGGGATCCAAGCTCATCATCACGAGCCAGGGCACGCTGTTCGACGTGGGCCAGCTCTCCTCGATCTTTACCTATGGCTTCGCGATCCTCATGAGCCTGATGCAGCTGTCGATGATCTTTGTCATGGTGACCATGGCCGACGAATCGGCGCACCGCATTACCGAGGTGCTGGCCGCCGAGCCCACGATCGCCGATCCCGCCGAGCCCGTGCTCGAGGTTGCCGACGGTTCCATCGACTTTGACCACGTGAGCTTTAAGTATTCCGCGCATGCAAAGCGCCAGGCGCTCGACGATATCGACCTGCACATTAAGAGCGGCGAAACCATCGGCATCATCGGCGGTACCGGCTCGGCCAAGTCCACGCTCGTTAACCTCATCGCCCGCCTGTACGACGCCACCGAGGGCACCGTGCGCGTGGGCGGCATGGACGTGCGCGACTACGACTTGGACGCTGCGCCACCAGGTGGCCATGGTGCTGCAGAAAAACGTACTGTTTAGCGGCACCATTGCCGAAAACCTGCGCTGGGGCGACCCGAACGCCACCGACGAGGAAGTCCGCGAGGCGGCACATCTGGCCTGCGCCGATGAGTTTGTCGATGGCTTCCCCAAGGGCTATGACACCTGGATCGAACAGGGCGGCTCCAATGTTTCCGGCGGTCAGAAGCAGCGCCTGTGCATTGCGCGCGCCCTGCTGCGTCGCCCCAAGATCTTGATCCTGGACGACTCCACCAGCGCCGTCGACACCAAGACCGACGCCAAGATTCGCGCAGGGTTGGCAAGCTATCTGCCAACACGACCAAGCTCATCATCGCCCAGCGCATCAGCTCCGTGCAGGACGCAGACCGCATCATCGTCATGGAGGGCGGCCGCATCGCGCAGATCGGTAACCACGACGAGCTGCTTAAGACGAGCGAGATCTACCGCGAGACTTTTACCTCGCAAAACAAGATGTCTGCCGAGGGCGAAGGGGCCGTCGAGGCCGACACCGAGGCATCCGTAACGCAAGCTCAGACCCAGGAAGGAGGCGAGGCACATGAGTAAGGCAACGACCGCTGAGCGCGCGCTCAACCGCAAGGGTGGCACCATGTCGCGCCTCATCAAGACGCTCTTTGGCTTCTACCCCGTGCTTTTGCCCCTCGTCGTCGTCGGCGTGGTACTCTGCGCCATCATCAACTCCATCGGCGCGACCTTCCTTCAGAGCGCTCTGCAGATTATTAGCGAATCGTGGCAGTCGGGCGATTGGGAAGCCGCACAGCCCAAGATCGCACAGCTCGTGACCACCCTCGCCTGCATCTACGGCGTCGGCATCCTGTCCTCGCTGTTCTGGAACCGCGCCATGGCCATCGTCACGCAGGGCTCGCTCGAGAAGCTGCGCGAGAAGATGTTCAACCGCATGCAGGACCTGCCAATTCGCTACTTCGACACGCACCAGCGCGGCGACATCATGAGCCACTACACCAACGACATCGACACGCTGCGCCAGATGATCAGTCAGTCGCTGCCCAACCTGCTCATGACGACCATCGTCATCGTCACGGTGTTCTTTATCATGCTGTACTACAGCGTGTGGATGTGCCTGGTCATTGTGGCCGGCGTCGCCTTTATGACCTTTATGACCAAGCTGCTCGGCTCCAACTCCGCGCGTTTCTTTATTGCGCAGCAGACCGAGCTCGGCGTGGTCGAGGGCCATATCGAGGAAGTCATGAACGGCCAGAAGGTCGTCAAGGCATTCTGCCACGAGTCTGCCGCCGAGGCCGATTTTGACGAGCGCAACGAAAAGCTCTTCGAGGTTTCCCAGAAGGCCAACATGTACGCCAACATCCTCATGCCTATCCTTATGAACCTGGGTAACCTGCTCTACGTGCTGGTGGCCCTTGCCGGCGGCATTTTCCTGGCGCTGGGCGTGCCCAACCTGAGCATCTCGGGCATGGCGCTGTCCATCGCCGTCGTGGTGCCGTTCCTCAACATGACCAAGCAGTTCTGCGGACAGATCGGCCAGATCTCGCAGCAGATCAACGCCGTAGTCATGGGCCTCGCCGGCGCCGACCGCATCTTTGAGCTTATCGACGAGAAGCCCGAGGCCGACGAAGGCTATGTGACGCTCGTCAACGCGCAGGTGAACCCCGACACCTGGGAGTTCGAGGAGGCCGACCACCACACCGGCATGTGGGCATGGAAACATCCGCACCGCGCAACCGGCGAGATCGAGTACGTACCGCTGCGCGGCGACCTGGTCATGGACAACGTCGACTTTGGCTACACGCCCGACCACGAGGTGCTGCACGGCGTGTCCGTGTTTGCCAAGCCGGGCCAGAAGGTCGCGTTTGTCGGCGCCACCGGTGCCGGCAAGACGACCATCACCAACCTCATCAACCGCTTCTATGACATCGCCGATGGCAAGATCCGCTACGACGGCATCAACGTCAACAAGATCCGCAAGGCCGATCTGCGCCGCTCGCTGGGCGTCGTGTTGCAGGACGTGAACCTGTTCACCGGCACCGTGATGGATAACATCCGCTACGGCAACCTGGATGCCACCGACGAGGAGTGCATCGCGGCTGCCAAGCTCGCGGGCGCTGACGACTTTATCACCCGCCTGCCCGACGGCTACGACACCATGCTCACCGGTAACGGCGCGCAGCTGTCGCAGGGCCAGCGCCAGCTGATTTCGATCGCACGCGCCGCCGTCGCCGATCCGCCGGCAATGATTCTGGACGAGGCCACATCGAGCATCGACACCCGCACCGAGGCTATCGTGCAAGCGGGTATGGACAAGCTCATGGAGGGCCGCACGACGTTTGTCATCGCACACCGCCTGTCCACCGTGCGCAACTCCGACGCGATCATCTGTCTGGATCACGGCCGCATCATCGAGCGCGGCAACCACGACGAGCTGATCGCCAAGCGCGGGTATTACTACCAGCTATATACCGGCGCGTTTGAGCTGGAGTAGGAACGGTTACTGACGGAGGGTGCCCCGGGGCGTCGGGGTAATTCCTCCGTGCTCAAACATTCTCGCTTCGCTGCGAAACTGCGCGCGGAGGAAATACCCCGCCGCCCCGGGGCACCCTCCTGCGCGCAATCAGCCCGTTGTTTAAAACGGAATAAAGGTTAGTGAGGCCCTGGCCGTTTGGCCAGGGCCTCGTTTTGTTAGTCTTTGGACGGCTTTTTGACTACTTTGAGGGTGCGCAGGCAGGGCGGCGAAAGTAGCTAAAAAAGCCCCGTCCCAAAAAGACTACCCGCGCCAAATGAGCTAGTTGAGGAGTTGGGCCATGGCGTTGACGAATTTTTGGACTTGGAGGGTGGGCTCGAGCGGGTAGTGCAAATAGACCGGCACCTCGCGACCGCATAGAAACGGTACGCCCACAAAGGCCGGGTGCACGCCCGACCACGCTCCGCAGGTGAGCACCGCATCGCCCTTTTCCTCCGCCTCGTTAAAGAGCGCAAAGTCGAAGCTATCCACGTCGATCACGTCCACGCCGCCGTCGGCCAACAGGTCGATGCGCAGGCTGTCCATAGCGTCGTTGCCGTGACGGAGCGCGCGCAGGCGCATGCCCTCCAGGTCGGCAACCGTGATGCGCGTCTTGCGCGCAAGCGGGCTCGTGCGCGGCACATCAATATAAACGGTACGTTGACGATAAGGAGCTTTTGGCAGGCGTCGCCCCAGCGCGGGGTCGAAAAACTCGACTGCACTACATCCACTTCGCGACCAAGACTGCGCATGACGGTCTCGCGCTCATCGTAGAGGTCACTCACCGGCACAATCTCAAAGCGCAGCGACGGCTCAAGCTCGTGCACACTCGGCCACATCGACAGCGTTTGGCGCCCCGGGCACATCATCGACACGCCCAGACGCACGGCGCCGCCATCGCCCGCTGCGCGTCGGGCACGGCGC
>ENA-OQHA01000970-OQHA01000970.1-human-gut-metagenome-genome-assembly--contig:-NODE-970-length-12328-cov-2.470863_pt1 | contig 12328 bp, 20 predicted proteins | sample MGYA00242558_ERZ504707 | MGnify/ENA primary metagenome ERZ504707 (study PRJEB26092, sample SAMD00036197) | human gut metagenome | host: Homo sapiens | study: EMG produced TPA metagenomics assembly of... | reverse complement strand
AAAAGGCTGCCGCAGCCATGTACCAGCGCAGAACACCGGCACTGCTCTGCCCTGCTGCGTAGCTCTGCACAGCAGCCAGCACAGCACCCATCCACACCAGATCCGGCACAAAAGCTGCACGCCCTCTGGCCGGGAATACAGCCCGCAGTGCGCCGATACTGGCTCCCAGCACCGTGCAGGCAGCGATCTCCTGCCCAAGGGCTGCAGGCGGCAGTACCGGGATCATCGCAGCAGGCGGCGCAGAAACCGCCCGCCGGTGCGCTGGCCGTATATTCCAGCGTGTCGATGCGGCCGGTGAACTTCGCCTCCCCGGTCTCCAGATCCAGCGCCGCCATGTTCAGCTGCGCCCCGGTCAGGTGCAGCGTGCCCTTGCCCGTTTCCATGGCAGCGCTGTCGGCATTGCAGTGCAGTACCTTCTGCACACCGGTCACCGTCAGGCGGGCGCGGCTTTCCAAGATCAGATCGTGCGGCGCGGGCTGCGGATCTCTGGGTGTTTTTTCCGGCATGGTTCGTCTCCCCTTTTCTGGTGCATCCTATGCACCGGACCGGGGCTTTTATGCCTGCTCGCCCTCTGCAATGATCTCGTACATCTCGCGGGCCACATCCTTGGTGCGCGGCTCCACATCCGAGAGCACCTTTACCTTGATGGGCCGGTTGCCGAAGGTCACCTCGATGATGTCGCCCGCCTTGACGGCCTGACTGGCCTTGGCGATCTTGCCGTTGATGAGGATGCGGCCTGCATCGGCCACCTCGTTTGCCACGGTGCGGCGCTTGATCAGACGCGAAACTTTCAAATATTTATCCAGACGCATGGTTCTTCCTCCTGTCACAAAAAAAGCCGCCGCACCCTCTTGCAGGCAGCGGCGGCAAAGCAGATACAGCTTACAGGGTGTCCTTCAGGGACTTGCCGGGCTTGAACACGATGCTGCGGGAAGCGGCAATGGTGATCGGCTCACGGGTGCGGGGTTGATGCCCTGACGCTCGGCGCGCTCACGCATCTCAAAGGTGCCAAAGCCGGAAATGGTGATCTTTTCGCCCTCAGACATGGCCTTGCTCAGTGCTTCAAACACAGCATTGACAGCTGCTCAGCGCTCTTCTTGCTCATCTCAGTGTTCGCAGCAACCTGTGCGATCAGATCGGTCTTCGTCATAAAAATACCCTCCAGATTTGTTACTTGGTGTTCTTTTTTCTCTATCGGAGCAGGTCACTCGACCTGAGTACCGCTTTGTTCTTTCTGCGCCAGCAGTTCTGCACAATAGCGCTTGGATGCAAAGGTCAGCGCTTCCTCCGCGTCCACACCAGCCAGCCGCATGGCATTGGCCGCAGCAAACAGCAGTTCTCCCGCCGCCTGTGCGTCCTGTTCCCGGTTCCAGCCGTCCAGTGCTGCCCGCAAAGCCTGCCGTGCCGTTTCCGGCGCAGACTGCTCTGCCCCGCAGCGGTCGGCACGCTTCTGCAGCTTCTGGGCACGCATCAAAGCAGGCAGCGTAACCGGCACTGTGCCAGCTCATCAGCCAGAGTGGTGCGGCCCTTTTCCTTATTTTGAGCGCATCCCAGCCGTTTATACCGCATTTTGTGCCGCCGAGGACGCAAAGATGTTCGGATGCCGGAACACCAGCTTCTCGCACACCTCACGGCAGACATCCTCAAAAGTAAAGCGCCCGCGCTCTTCTTCGATCACCGCGTGGAACGCCACCTGCATCAGCACATCGCCCAGCTCTTCCTGCATCAACTGCGGATCGTCAGCATCAATGGCCTCCAGCGCTTCGCAGGTCTCTTCCAGAAAGTTCTTCCGGATGGAAGCATGGGTCTGTACCTTATCCCACGGACAGCCGTTCTCCGGGTCCCGCAGGATACGCAGAATTTCCAGCAGCTGCTCTGCCGTATAGGGTGCCTTTGGCTGCCAGTCCAGCACAGCGCTCACCTGCCTTGTAAAAGATACTGTATATTGTATCGCATCTCATGCAGTTTTGCAAGACAAAGTGCGCAAATTTCCCGCATTTCGCCTGCATTTTCCGCTCGCAAAAACAGGACGGTGCCCTGTGGGGAGCGCCGCCCTGTTGCTGAACCGTTTTATTACAGCTGTGCACCGCACTTGTTGCAGAACAGTGCATCGTCCGAGACGGGAGCACCGCACTGCGGGCAGGCTTTGTGCTCTTCCGGTTGGTCAGCAGGAACTTCCTCGTGCACCACATATTCCGCCTCGGCAGCTTCCGCCGGGGTCAGGGATGCTTTCAGGCGGGCGATCTCCTGCTCGATGTTATCGATCATCTCGATATACTTATCCACCAGCGGCTGGTTTTCTTCCTTGCCCTTGGCCAGACTGTACACCAGTGCGCCCAACTGGCGCTGTGCCTTGAGCAGCTTGCCCTGCTCATTTACGATCAAAGCCTGAGTCTTGCCCTTTTCGGCCAGGTCCAGCGCAGCGTTCTTGCCTTTTTCGGCATATTCCAGACCCATTTCCTTGATCTTGTTGAAATCCATAAAAGACACCTCTCTTACTATCGGCCTGTTTATCGTGGGCCATGTGCGGATGTTATCTCCATTATAGCGCACAGGCCGCTCGTTTGCAATGAACGGGCCGCATTTTTTACAGTTTGGTGCCGGTTTGGAAACAATTTTTTCGCATTCGGCCTAAATTCACACGATAATTTCACACATCGGCATTCTGTGCCCTGCGGTCGCTGCGCCGCCGTAGAATTCCCGCAGCATGCTGTCCTCCGGCAGCAGCTCCAGCTCCAGCGGTGCCACATGCTCAAAGCGGCGGGCTGTCTCGTCCCACAGCTCCGCATTGTGGCCTTCCAGCGTGAACTGACGGCGCACCACGCCCAGCAGCTTGGAGATCAGGCCCAGCTCGTAGGTAAAGGAGGTATCCAGCAAAAAGTCTGCCGTGGTTTTGAAGCCCTTGATATACCGCGTCTCACCGTCCAGCACGCGGTCCCACATGGCAAGGGTCTTTTCCGGGCTGCGGCCGCGCGCTGCAGCGTCCCGCAGGGTGCGGCGGCACAGGCGGATATCCTGCGTGTTGATGACGCGGCGGCCATCGATGCAGTATTCCTCCCGCAGGCCTGCATAGATGCGGTAGATGTCGTCGCCCTTTACAAGGCCGGTCAGCTCCGGGTTCAGCGCATGGATGCCCTCCACGATGCATACACCGCCCTGCAGGTCGATGGGCTCCACCTCTGCGAGCGCTTTTCGGCAGAGAAATCATAGATGGGCAGCACGGTCTTGCCCGTCTCGCTCAGCTCCCGCAGGCACTGCTTGATGAGAGGCAGATCCAGCGTATCGGGGTTCTCGTAGTCCAGCGTGCCGTCCGGCAGGCGCGGATAGAACTCTGCGCCTTTGAAGAAATTATCCAGACTGACCACCTGCGCCGGGGTCCCGCGCTTTTGCAGAGCCTTTGCAACGCAGTGGGCGCTGGTGGTCTTGCCGCTGGCCGACGGGCCGGTGAGCATGACGATCTTTGCACCGGAAAGCTGCACTTCTGGGCGGCGTAATCTATCCTTTGGGCATAGCTCTGCTCACTCAGGTCGGCAAGTGCCTGCGGGCTGCGGGCTGCCACATTGTACAGATCGATCTCAACCAGACGTTGGGTACCCAAATCGTGATCATAAAAATCAGCCACTCCTTTTTTGCGTTCCAGCACCTCCGCAAAACGCTGGATATATTCGTTCGGATACTTAAAATTGAAAATGCGCTGCATCCGTTTTCCGCCGTCGGCCACCAGCTTGGTGCTGCCGCCTGCACCGGCGGAGAGGATGGTCTGGACTTCCTCCATGATATAGATGTTGTAATATCCCTCGTGGCCCGGCTTGCACCAGCCACGTTTTCCAGGTTCTGCAAGGTATTCTTCTGGCGGTAGAGGTAGTAGGGCCGGTAACCCGCCTCGGCCAGCAGACGGCACTTTTCCAGCATGGCAGCGACGTCGGCGTAGTCGTTCTCCTTCTGGTCCTCAATGACGATGCGGGAAGCGCGCTTGAGGGTGAGGGTGTGCACGGTGATGTTCTCCGGGTCCAGCGCGATGGCCTGCCGCAGGCTGCGCTCAAAACTTTCCACCGTGTCGCCGGGCAGACCGGCGATCAGGTCCATGTTGATATCATCATGACCGGCCTTGCGCGCTTCGGCATAGCAGTCCAGAATGTCCTGCGCCGAGTGCTTGCGCCCAATGCCCGCCAGCACCTCGTCCGAGAAGGTCTGCGGGTTGATGGAGATGCGGGTAGCGCCGTATTCCTTGATGACCGCCAGCTTTTCGGCATCCGTGCAGTCCGGACGGCCTGCCTCCACCGTATATTCCACGACCTTCGAGAGGTCAAAATTCGCCCGGACCGTGCCCATCAGCTGCCGCAGCTGGTCGGCAGACAGGCTGGTGGGCGTGCCGCCGCCGATGTAGATGCTGCACAGTTTCAGGCCCGCCTTGTCAGCCTGAATGCGGATCTCTTCCACCTCTTTGCACAGGCAGTCCACATAAGGCTGCACCATCTTGCGGTCGCGGTCCAGATTGCAGCTGACAAAGCTGCAGTAGCTGCACCGGGACGGGCAGAACGGGATGCCGATGTACAGGCTGTAGGTCCGGGTTCATTGCCCACTTTCAAAATTGGCTCCTGCAGGTCGGCAATGGCCTTGGCCATCTGGTATTTCTGCTGGGAGCAGTCGAACCGGTCCAGGAAAAAGTGGTCGATCTCCGCTTCCGTCCAGCCTGCGGCGCGCTTGTCGTGGATGAGCCGCACCGGGCGCACACCGGTCATTTTGCCCCATGGCGGGCGGATGCCGGTCCAATCCCGCAGCAGATCATAGGTCAGGCTGGCAAGGCTGAACTCCGGCGTTTCGCCGCCCTGTTCCACAGGCGCGGGCAGCGGTGCGTGTCGTTCAGCACTTCTGCCGTCCTGACGCACCAGTGTATGCAGGCCGTCCGGCGTTTTTTCTGCCCAGACGCAGTCCTCGGCGTTCTCCGGCGGGGTGGGGGTGAGCGGTGCCATGGGGTAAAACAAACGCACCAGATGCTCCACTTCGTAGCCGGAAGGCAGGCCGGTAATATAAATCTTCATGTTGTTCACTCTTTAAAATAAATCATTGTTGCCGCGCACAGCGCTGCGGATGAAGTAATTGTTGTCCAGTTCATCGCCAAAGGTGGAGAACTCGCCATGGCCGGGCAGCACCTGCGTGCTGCGCGGGATGGGCAGCTTTGCCAGTTTACGCAGACTCTCGGCCATCTGTGCACTGCTGCCGCCCTCCAGATCGGTACGGCCGATGCTGCCTGCAAACAGGGTATCGCCGCAGAAGAGATACTCGCCGCACAGCAGCACCACGCCGCCGGGCGTATGGCCGGGCGTGTGCCAGACCGTGAACTGCAGCTCGTCTACCGAGACAGTCTCCCCTTCTGCGTAGCCGCAGTCCGCTGCGCTCAGCGGATACATGCGGTCGCCTGCAAGGTCCGCAGCTTCGCAGAAGAGCTTTGCGTTCCACTCGGTGCGCAGGGCTTCGGCGCTGCCCACATGGTCGTAGTGGCCGTGGGTGCACAGGATGGTGGTGAGCTGCGCATTGTTTTCCTTTAAAATTTTATCGTAGGTCTGCGCATCTGCGACGGATCAATGACCACGGCATGGCCTGCGTCGGAAATGAGCAGGAAGGTATTGGTATACAGCGGCGCAGCGCCCGGAATATGAAAAGCCTGCATGGCGGTCACTCCTTTTTCTTCCACTCGTCGGTATCGATGATAATGGTGCAGGGTCCTTCGTTCACAAGAGCCACCTGCATGTCCGCGCCAAACTCGCCGTGCTGAACATCCTTCAGGCCCTGTTTGTTCATCTCTGCAAGGAACAGCTCGTAAGCATCCACGGAGAGCGGCGGCTTTGCGGCCTTGATAAAGCTGGGCCGGTAGCCTTTTTCGTGTCGCCGTAAAGGGTGAACTGGCTCACCACCAGAGCCGAATAGCCAAGATCCCGGGCACTGAGGTTCAGCTTGCCCTCGGCATCCGGAAAGATGCGCAGGCCTGCGCATTTATCGGCAAGCTTGGGCACGATGTCCAGACTGTCGGTATCCCTGACACCCAGCAGGATCATAAGGCCCGGCCCGATGGCCCGCGGCTCACCGCCGTTTACCCGCACACTGGCGGAAGACACCGCCTGAATGACTGCACGCATGTTTTAGCTCCTTGTCACCTTGAGCACGTCCTTCACCTTGGAAAGTCTTGCGACCACACGGTTGAGGTGCTCGGTATTGTTGATGCCGATGGTCAGACTGACCATGGCGCAGTTGTTTTCCACCTGACGGGCGTTCACCGCATAGATGGGCACCCGGATATCCGCCAGCGCAGCCAGCACATCCTGCAGCAGCTCGTTGCGGTTCAGCGCGATGATCTCAATGCCGGCCTTATAGCTGTCCTTGACGCTGTCGGCCCAGTACGCCTTGACCCAGCGGGGGGCGTTGGTGGGATCCTTCATGCTGGAAATGGCGTTCACGCAGCTCTGCTTGTGGATGGAAACGCCAAAGCCGCGGGTGATAAAGCCCACGATGGGGTCGCCCGGCAGCGGGCTGCAGCACTTGGCAAACTTGATGGGGGTGTTATCGAAGCCTTCCACCACCACGCCGTCGGTAGCGTGCACACGGCTCAGGTCCACCTTGGGCAGGTCTTCCCCGGCCTTTTCCTCCGAAGCTTTCAGCTTCTGCCACTCCTCCTTGAGCTTGGGCAGGCAGTTGGCAATGGTCATGCCGCCGTAGCCGATGGCGGCATAAAGCTCCTCGCATTGTTCTGGCGCAGGCGGCGGGAACAGCTGTTGATAAATCGTCCAGCTGGTCGTCCGGAAGGATGATCATTTCCCTGCGCAGCTCACGGGCCAGTGCATCACGTCCCTGCGTGATATTTTCCTCGCGGCGCATCTTTTTGAACCAGTTTCGGATCTTACTCTTCGCTTCGCTGGTGCGCACGATCTTGAGCCAGTCGCGACTGGGGCCTTTGTCCGCCGGGCCAAGGATCACTTCGATGATCTCGCCGGTGGAAACGATGTGGTCGATGGGCACCATGCGGTTGTTCACCTTGCAGCCCACCATGCGGTTGCCACCGCCGAATGGATCGCATAGGCAAAATCGATGCAGGTAGCGCCGGTGGGCAGGTTGATGACATCGCCCTTGGGGGTAAAGGCAAACACTTCCTCCGGCAGCAGATCGCTCTTGAGGTCGTGCAGCAGATTGCCGGAATCCTCGCTGACGCGCTGGTTTTCCAACAGCTGGCTCACCCATGCCAGACGTTCGTCCAGCTTGTCGTGGCCATCCAGACCTTCTTTATACTTCCAGTGGGCCGCAACGCCGTACTCGGCCTGCTCGTCCATCTTGCGGGTGCGGATCTGCACCTCAAAGGGGATGCCCTCGTGGCCGATGACGGTGGTGTGCAGGCTCTGGTAGCCATTGGGCTTGGGAGTGGAGATATAGTCCTTGAAGCGGTTGGGCAGCGGATGGTACATATCGTGGATGAGGCCCAGAGTGCTGTAGCACTCGGCCAGCGTATCCAGAATGACACGCACCGCATAGATATCGTAGATCTCATCAAAGGACTTGTTCTGCATGATGGTCTTGCGATAGATGCCGTAAATGCTCTTGACGCGGCGCTTGATGGTAGCGCCCTCAATGCCGCTTTCGGCCAGCCTCCGCTCGATCACACCGGACACCTTTGCAAGGAACTCCTCGCCTGCACGCTCACTGAGCATCCGGCTGATCTCCTCGTAGCCCACAGGGTCAAGGTAATGCAGGCTGCGGTCTTCCAGCTCTTCCTTCACGTTCAGGATTCCCAGACGGTTGGCGATGGGGGCATACACCTCCATGGTCTCGCGGGCTTTATCGCGGCGCTTCTGTTCCGGCCATGCATCACCGGTGCGCATGTTGTGCAGCCGGTCGCACAGCTTAATGATCATCACGCGCACATCGCGGCTCATGGCCAGCAGCATCTTGCGCAGGTTTTCAGCCTGCAGTTCCTCAATGTTAGAGAACTGGATCTTGGTCAGCTTGGTCACGCCGTCCACCAGCAGGGCAACTTCCTCGCCAAAGGCGGCTTTCAGGTCGTCCAGCGTAGTGGGAGTGTCCTCCACCACATCGTGCAGCAGGGCCGCAGCAATGCTCTCGGAGTCCATGCCAAGATCCAGCACCAGCCGTGCCACAGCCAGCGGATGGCAGATATACGGCTCGCCGCTGCGGCGGCACACCCCCTTGTGGGCAGTGTTGGCAAGGTCATATGCCTTTTCGATCATCTCCATATTGTAGGAGCGGCCACTGGCTTGATGGCCTCACACAGCTTTCCCAGGTAACGATCTCCGGCCGCACCTCCGAAGGCAGCGCGCCTTCCGGGGCATCGGCCAGCTGTGCTGTTGCAGAAACGGTAGCCGTTCCTGCACCTGTACCGGCTGATGCAGGTGGGTCTTTGCGGAGTAGAGATCTTCTTCCCGCACCGGCTTGGGTGCCGGGACCGCAGCTTTCTTTCCCTCTGGCATTTTACATTCCCTCCAAACATTTCAGGATCGGGGCATCCGCAAGGTTCTTTTTGCCCTGCGCAGGCACAAGCTCCAGATATTTTGCCCCACCCTTTTCCACCGTGGCGATCAGTCCCACCTGTTCCAGAGCCGTGACCGCCACCAGTGTTTTGCCTGTATTTTCCTCGCCCAGTTTTGCGCACAGCGGCTGCAGATCTTCTGCGTGCCAGCGGCGCGCCTGCAGCTCACGGTACACTGTGACGATATCACTGCGCTCAGGCGTAATAAGCTTTTTCTGTTCCTCAGTCAGGGGTGTGCCGCGGCGCAGCGCCACCACAAAAGCAGCCTGCTCCGCAAGCTTTGTGCCCAGCCCTGCCGGATGCAGGTCCAGAATGCGGCCCGAAAGCTGTGCGCCCCGGGGCGAATCGTAGACCGAAAGGTTCAGCGCAGCATCCACCACATCGCCCATGGCATAGGGCAGCTGTTCCGGCGGCATACCGAACCACACGGCATACACGCTGGCATTGCCCTGCCGCAGGCGCAGGCGGCTGTGCCTGCCCTCCGATACCGGGTATACCCCATCCAGCACGGCGTTCTGCAAAAGGAACACCGGGTCGGGTTCTCGGCCCCATAGGGAGCCAGCTGGTCGAGTTTCCGCACACTTTCTACGGTCACACGGTCCAGATGGATGGGCAGATCGCACTCCAGCGGGGTGGTATGCAGCACCGGGCATTTCCGTGCTGCCCAGTCGTTCAGGCGGCGGCGCAGAGCGGCAGATTTTCTTCCCGCACCGAAAGGCCCGCAGCATGGCATGGCCGCCGTAGCGGATGAGCAGATCTGCACAGGCACCAATGCAGGCATGCAAATTGAAGCCCTGCACGCTGCGTCCGCTGCCCTTGCATTCGCCGTGCTCGTCGATCGTCACTACGATCACAGGCCGGCCGGTGCGTTCCACCAGCCGGGATGCCACGATGCCAATGACACCGGGGTGCCAATCGCGGCCCCACAGCAGCATCACGCGGTCTTCCAGCCGCTCCGGTTCCTGTTCCAGCAGTTCCTGCGCGCCTTGAAGATCTGCAGCTCTGTCTCCTGACGCTTTGTATTGATCTCGTTCAGTTTATGGGCCAGCTCTGCGGCGCGGTCCGGGTCCTCACACATCACCAGCTGCAAAGCCGTAACAGCGTTGTCCATGCGGCCAGCCGCATTGATGCGGGGCGCAATGGCGTAGCTGACATTTTCTGCGGTGACCGGTCTGCCCGCAAGGCCCACCTCTTCCAGCAACGCTTCCAGACCCGGACGGTCCGTGTTCTGCAGCTGGCGCAGGCCCGCCTTGACAAGGGTGCGGTTTTCGCCGGTAAGCGGCATCACGTCCGCCACAGTACCCACAGCGGCAAGGTCGCCGCAGTAGTCCAGCATTTCTTCCGGCGGGCAGCATCCAGTGCGGCACACAGCTTGAATGCCACGCCCGCACCGCACAGGCCCTTGAAGGGACTGGTGTCTCCTCACGACGGGGGTCTACCACGGCAATGGCCTTGGGCAGAGTTTCCGGCGGCAGATGATGGTCGGTAATGATCAGGTCAATGCCCAGTTCAGCGGCATAATCGGCTTCTTCCACAGCAGAAATGCCGTTATCCACCGTCACGATCAGCTTGCAGCCCTTATCGTGGATGGAACGGATGGCATTGCGCGAAAGGCCGTAGCCGTCGCCCTCGCGGCTGGGCAGCATACATTTTACGGTAGCCCCCATGCCCTTGAGATGCTGGTACAGCAGGGCCGTGGCCGTCACGCCGTCCACGTCATAATCGCCGAACACCACAATGGTCTCGCCCTCGTCAATGGCCCGCCAGATGCGCTCGCAGGCCTTGTCCATATCGGTGAGCAGCGAGGGGTCGCTCAATTCTTCCTCACCGGCAAGCAGGGTCAGTGCTTCGGTAGGGTCGGTGATGCCGCGGGCCGTCAGCACGCCCGCCAACAGGGCATTTTCCTTCTGCTGGGCGGCAAGGGCGGCTGCATATTTTTGCTCGCTCCACGGCTCGTCGTCCTGTGCGTTATATTCCAGTTCTTCGGTGGCCTGCTCCGCAATCGCCTGCGTCAGCTCCCGCAGCGCGGCACGGTCCAGCGGCTTCAGATTCCATGCACGGTAGGTCATTCAAAATTTCCTCCCGTCAGGCCGTCGTTGGCCAGCATTCCCTGCAGGGCGGCGATCTCAGAAGAGACATCCATCGCTACATCCGAGAGCAGCGTATCATACAGGGTGTCGTAGGCCTGATTCAGCGTGTGAAGGATGCCCGCGATATCGCGGCGGATGGTCTCGGCGTTTTCGCCCTGCTGGCCCTGCACATCGTTGTAGGTGTGCAGCAGCTTGAGGGTGGTGGGGATATAGTATTCCGCAAAGCGGCGGGCCTTGGGCAGGCTTTCCGGGTGTGCTTCCAGCCAGTCACAGATGGCAGTGGTGGTGGTCTGCATATGGTCCAGCTCTTCGCGGCCCTGCGCATCCTGCATCAGCTGTTTTCCTGCTGCAGCACGGCGGCAAAGCGGCGCGCCGTCTCAAGATTGAGCGGCACATCGTCCGTTTTTCTGCCGCCGGTTCCGGCTGCGGCGGTGCCTTGGAGGCTGCGGCAGCTTCCTGCGCGGCACGGTAATCCTCAGCAGTCAGGTAAAGCTTTTCCGCTTTTTCGTCCACCCATGCACTCAGCCAGCCATTGCGGATGAATCTGCGCACCCGCTTGAGGGCACGGGCCTTTTTCTCGTCCACGGCTTCCAGCGGCAGGCCCTTTTTGCAGTCAAAGCCTTCTGCTGCCTCGGCCAGACGGAGCAGCGTCTTGCTGGCCTTCAGGCGGGATGCACCGGCAGTGATCATCCACACGAACACGGCGGTGACAGCCGCAAAGCACCAGCCGGTGATCCGCACCGCCCCCAGCGCAAAGCTGCCCATGGCTGCAGCATTTTCAGCCATAAAGCTGTCCTGCAGAAGAGCCTGCAGAACCGCCGCATTGGGCGTAAACAGGCCCGCCGCACCCAGACAGGAAACCGCCGTGATGCCAAAGATCACCGTAACGTGATGCCGACTACCAGCAATGCGCAGCCTGCGCTGTACCGCTTTTTGGCACTGGCGCGGATCTCGTCTGCCGGGGTCGTCTCTGCCTTGCCGAACATCTGCCGGAACCAGCCGGAAACACCTGCGGCCTGCGCGTTGATATTGTCCTCATTCAAGCCCTGTTTTTTCGTATTCTGCGCATTCTGGCGGCTGCGATAGTATTCCTCCCGGCGGCTGCGGAACGCCTTTGCCGCTTCGCCAAGCCAAAGTTTGCAGCATTCACCGCCGCACGGCCCACACCATAGGCGCGGTCGCCAATATCCTCCCCTTTGCCCTCAAAGCCATGGGCAAAGGCATCCGACACGGTATCGCCAAAGGCGCGCAGCTGGTTTTCCAGCTCCTGCTGCACCTGACGGCCCTCATTTTCTCTCATTGTATCGTTTTCACGATCGTTCATCAAATTCTTCTCACCCTTCTGCCGGTGCATACCGGCTGATGATGGCGCGGGCCACCCGCAGGCCATCCACGGCGGCGCTCATGATGCCGCCCGCATATCCGGCACCCTCGCCGCAGGGATACAGACCTGCCAGCTGTACATTCAAATTTTCTTCCCGCTTCAGCCGCACCGGGCTGCTGGTGCGGGTCTCAGACCCGTAAGGATCGCTTCCGGCGCGGTATAACCCGCAATTTTGCGCTCGTAGGCGCGCAGGCCCGCCCGCAGGGTATCGGCCAGCTCCCCGGGCAGCAAAGCTCCCAGATCCGCAGCCACAACGCCCCGGTCATAGGTCGCCTCCACCGGCCGATGTTCAGCTGGCCTTTGCCCTCCAGAAAGCTCTGC
>ENA-OQHA01000969-OQHA01000969.1-human-gut-metagenome-genome-assembly--contig:-NODE-969-length-12330-cov-5.676555_pt1 | contig 12330 bp, 13 predicted proteins | sample MGYA00242558_ERZ504707 | MGnify/ENA primary metagenome ERZ504707 (study PRJEB26092, sample SAMD00036197) | human gut metagenome | host: Homo sapiens | study: EMG produced TPA metagenomics assembly of... | reverse complement strand
GGCCTGGTTCGGCGGTGATGGTCGCGAGTCTTGTGCACGAAGCGAGCGGACCGCCGCCGAGACGCTGCGCCACTGCTCGGCCACGCGAATGCGGCCGGCGTCAGGGGAGACGACGGCGACGTTGTCGAGATGGCCTTGGAAACGATCACGGATGTAGTCGACCAGCACCGGCATGGCCACCAGATGATCGACCGGGCCGTCGAAGAAGCCTTGGGACTGCGCGGCATGCAGATCGACCGACATGATGCGGTCGGCACCGGCGGTCTTCAGCAGGTCGAACACCAGACGGCAGGAGATGGGCTCGCGGCCGCGGTGCTTCTTGTCCTGACGGGAGTAGCCGAGCAACGGGCAGACCGCAGTAATGGAACGGGCCGAGGCGCGCTTCAATGCGTCGATCATGATGAGCTGCTCCATGATCGCCTTGTTGATGGGTTTGTAGTGGCTTTGCAGCACGAACACATCGGCGCCACGCACCGATTCGGTGTAGCGCACGTACATCTCGCCGTTGGCGAAATCGTATGCGGTGGTTTCAAGGACGTCGATGCCGAGCTGCTCGGCGACATCCTCAGCCAACTTCGGATGAATCCTTCCCGTAACGAGAATAAGATTCTTATCGGGCTTTCCTTCAAGGATTGCGCTCACCATGTCTCCCAACGTGTGGTCTCGTCGATGCAGTCTTCAGCATAGCCGTTCTTCACGACCGGTTGGACAACTCAGCGTTGCCTGCCGTTCACCTGCCGCTTGCGATCCATTGTTCGATGGCCTGTTTGACCGCCTTTGCATAGATATCGCTATCCATGCTCGGGTGGATGCCGTCGGAGCCGAGCACCTGCGCGTTCGCGTTGGCTGTGGCATTCCAATCCACCAGCACCACATTGTCCGGATGTGCGGCCGCATAGTCGGCAAGCACCTGGTTGGTAGGTGGAATCCACGTACGGTCTCCGTGGGCATTGACCAGTACCAGCACGCGGTCGGGGCCGATCATATTACGAATCTGGTCCAGCTGATCAGGGGTGATTGCCGAATTGGTGCCAAGGCCGATCAGCACCCATTGCCGCAGACTGCCGGCGGACAGATCATTGCCGATGAGTTCGGGGGCGACCATGATGGAGCGGGAAACGCTCGCGTCGGTCTGAATGCCGGGGAAGACTTCCGAAAGGCCCTGTGATGAGGCCAGCATCACCGAATCGCCTATGGCGGTAATCTGATCGCCGGTGGCATCTCATGCTTGGGCTTGGGCGGTGCCGGCACGGCATGGCGCAGCAGCACGTGTTCGGTTTTCTGCATACGTTCCAGTTGTGCGGCCTGTTGCTCCAGCTGGATCTGCATGGCGGTTTTCGCAGGTGCATGAGCAATGCCCTGCACGCAGCCGGCCAACGACAGCACCAGGATAACGTCAACGGCAATAACCCGGGCCACATGATTCTTCTTGTTCGTGCGAAGGGGCACCACGACGGATACCGCCGAGTGCGTTGCCGCCGGTTTCTCCACCATCAGCCAGGAAATCATCACCGCAATGGCGGTGAGCAACGCGGTCATGATGAGAGGCCAAGGCCCTACTGCCTTGAAGATCTTCGGGGCAAGGGCGCTGGAAAGAATCCACAACGGCCAGTGCCACAGGTAAATGCCGTACGAATACCTGCCGAGGGCGGCCAATGGCTTGAACACCATGAGGCTTTGCATCCAGGAATCGTCGGAGATGGTACCGGCAATCAGCAGCACGGACAACAGGCTGGACAATATGATGCCGCCGCGGAAGGCGAATGCATCCTGTTTGCCGATAACCGTCATGGTGACCAAGGCAATCAGGCTGAGGAATGCCAATACCGGTGCCGTCGCATTCCAGATGCGATGCTTTACAGGAATCTGAGGTAACGGAGCCCGGTACGTGGCGGCCGAAGCGCTCGATCTAATGGTGCGGGGCATCGGCACAGCTCCCTGACGAGCGTGGCCCAACTGAGGAGCGGTGACCCACCAGGCGAGAGCCACACCCAGCATCAGGCCCATGCTGTGGGTATCAGTACCGAAGTAGACGCGGGTGGGGTCGCCCTTGGGCACGTACATCACCCACATGGCGATACTGCTGAACGCCGCGAGTCCCAGTGGGATGAGTGAGGGCAGTTTCGTCTGGCGGAGCTTCCACATCAGCCAGACGATGAACGGCACGATGACGTAGAACTGCATGAGCACGCCAATGAACCACAGATGGCGAAACACCTGCGGGTTCATTTGGTCGAAATAGCTTTGGCCTCCGGCAATGGCGTACCAGTTGTAGCAGCCCAGCAGCACGGTGATGACTTGGTCGCGGATGGAAACCAGCATATCGTGATCGAACAGCCAGCCGGCGCTGACGATGATCGGGATCAGCAGGAGCAACGCGGGGTAGAGGCGCACCGCCCGCTTGGGGATGAATCGCACGAGGTTGAGCGTTCCGGTCGTGTTCAGGGACCGTATGAGGCTTGTGGCGGTCAGGAATCCCGAGACGGTGAAGAACACGTCGACTCCGTAGAATCCGCCCGGCAGACGCTGCTGCATGCAGTGATAGAGCACGATGGCTATCAGCGCCAGTCCTTTAATACCGTCTAGACCCACGAACCGCTTCACGGATAATCCTTCTCTCACCGTAGTGCTGATGGCATCCCCCGTTCTCTCCAACAAACGGAAAACAAGCCCAGCATGGTAGAGGGGAGAGACAATGCGACAGCAGCGAATCGTCAGGCCGCATGCTGCATGATTACCGGCTTGACGATTCGCGGCATACCGCGCTTATCGGTGGCGTTTACCGGTGATACAGACTCACCCGTTCGTACTTCGGTTCGCAGCACACGTTGATGCCGAGATTGCGATACAGCGCCTCGTCCGTGGATGAGATGATAACGGAGAAGAAGGCGTCGCAGCCCCGCAACTGTTTGAGCCCGTCGATGACGCGAGCGGCCACAGGACTGGTGGCGCTGGTGATTGACAATGCAATCAGCGTCTCATCCGAGTGCAAGCGTCGGTTCACGCTGTTGAGATGCTCGGTTTTCAGCCGACAGATGGGTTCGATGGCGGCATCGTCGATTACCGGAATGGTTTCGTCAACACCGGTGACGGCCTTGAGCGCGTGCATCAGCAGCGCGCTGGCCGCGCCCAACAGGTCGCCGGTTTTGCCGGTGACACATGGCCATCGGGCAGCACCATGGCACCAGCCGGGGCACCGGTGGCGGCTTCCTTCTCAAGGGCCACGGCGCGGGCGGGAGAAAGATCGGGGGTCACGCCGGCCCGGTTCATGATGGAGCGCAGCCGCTCCACCTGTTCCTCGCCAGTGCCGGTGCGCTTCAAGTGCACGGCGGCGGCGAAGTAGCGGCGCACGATTTCCAGACGCGCGGCATCGCGGCAGGCATCGTCGTCCACAATGGCGTATCCGGCCATGTTGACGCCCATATCGGGTGGGGCTCTGAGTAGGGCTTTCGCCATGATGCGCTCCATCATGGCTTTGAGCACGGGGAATGCTTCGACGTCGCGGTTGTAGTTGACGGTGGTCTCGCCGTACGCCTCCAGATGGAACGGGTCGATGATATTGGCATCGTCGAGGTCGACGGTGGCAGCCTCGTACGCGATGTTGACCGGATGGTTGAGCGGAAGATTCCAGATGGGGAACGTCTCGTATTTGGCATAGCCGGCGTCGATGCCGCGCTGGTGCTCGTGGTAGAGCTGGCTCAGCACGTGGCGAGTTTGCCGGAGCCAGGGCCGGGCGCGGTGACCACGACGAGCGGCCGGGTGGTCTCGATGTACTCGTTCTTGCCGTATCCGTCGTCTGAAACGATGCGTTCGATGTCGTGCGGGTATCCGGCGATCGGGTAGTGCAGGCGGCAGGTGACGCCGAGTTGCTCGAGGCGGTGGCGGTAGGCGTCGGCGGCGGGCTGATTGGCGTATTGGGTGAGCACTACGGAGCCGACGAGGAAGCCGCGGGAACGGAACACGTCGATGAGTCGCAGCACGTCCTCGTCGTAGGGGATACCGAGGTCGCCGCGGGTCTTGCCTTTTTCGATATGGTTGGCGTTGATGGCGATGACGATTTCCACATCGTCCACCAGACTTTCCAACATGCGGAACTTGGTGTCCGGCTCAAAGCCGGGCAGCACGCGCGAGGCGTGGTAGTCGTCGAAGAGCTTGCCTCCGAATTCCAGATAGAGTTTGCCGCCGAATTGCGCGATGCGCTTTCTGATGTTGGCGGCTTGCAGCTCGATGTATTTTTCGTTGTCGAATCCCTGGCGCATAGAGGTCGGCATCCCTTTCCGAACGACGTCGTAAACGGAAAAATTATACCGGACGTCGTCGGCAACAAAAAATGGGATTCCCCGATGGGGAATCCCATTCGTCATAGAGAGCAATTACTCCCGAGGAATGTTGAACAGGGGTTTGCATGGCTCCCAAAAACGCGCTGGTTGAAACGTTGCCGACGACGCGTGCGCTCGAAGAGTATGCACGGGTGGCTTTGCGGTGATTTCCCAGACCGTTCGTTGCTAGGCGAGATATTTCTTTTTCCAGGCCTTCTTTCGGGCGTAAGCGTTTTCTGTCATGTCGGAGTAGTCGTAATCAACTTTGAACTTGCCGTTGGAATGGAGAATAAGCGTCATCGATCCCCATCTCTTTTCGGGCTTAAGCGCGGCCCTTTCAGGTTCAATGAACTTGTTGATAGCCATAAAGTTTTTCATCAAGGATGCCCTCGAAACGCCTTTTTGGTCAAAGCATTTAACGAAGTCGTCTTTTCCGCTGCCAGCAACGTAATACTCAATAGAGAACGCACCCTCGGCGTACTCGGCGTAAAACACGACCTTGCTCCAGTCTTCGGGGAGGGTTTCCTCAAGAATTGAAGCTATCCCTTGTAGCATCTTCTTTTCACTCATTACATTTCCTTTGCAGTGTTAAGAAGAAACGTAACCGTCTCTTCGCCGTCAATAATGTCCGTGATAGCAAACGAGCTAGGCCTGAATGACCCGCCCTCATAAAGTGGCTCAACCTTGAAAAACACTTCAGCGCCATCAGCCAAAGCATCGGCGCATTTTTGCTCGATTGCTGCATAGGCTTTTTGGTTAACCTCGCCGCCCATGGCGACAATATTCTCAAGGCCATTTGATCCATTGAATCGGTCGGCAATCAGATGGCCTCTTTGATCAAAAAGCTCTTCAAACCCTTTTCCGATTGACTGGATAGTGTCCTTGATGGTCAAACGACCTTCGTGGGTCTTTAGTTGTAAGAAGCCTTCGGCCGATTCGACCCTACCCATTGCATCGGTAACGTATTTATACCCATTGATCTCATAGCTCATGTTCGGAACGAGGTCGTCGCCAACGCGGTAAAGCTGCCCGAGATCGTCGGTTGCACACTTCACGCCGTCGATCGCAAACTCGTTATTGGGAAGCAGTCGGTCGCCTTCGTAAATTGCCTTTCCGGCATCATCCAGAATTCGTGAGCTTGCGCCCGATTCTGCTGCCTTTGAGGCAAGAAAGTTATTTAGACCTCGTCCGGCAAGAAGCGTTGCTGCCGTAACAGTTCCCGCAACGACTTCTCCGACGATATCCTCCTGAGATATCTCACCGTCTTCAGCGCCGGCTTCCAAGCTCTTTCCCATTTCGTCAAGAACGAGTACAGCCCCAGCAGCGAGTGCTGCAGGGGCAGAAGCGGTGACGGCTACGGCACCAAGCGCAACTTCAGTGGCGATTTCGCTCCAGTTTCGACATAGTCTCCGATTTCCCGTATCTGATCATCGGCTTCCATGAAGTCGCCCCAGGCGTTGGCTGCATCGTCAACAGCGTGTGTTTGCGCGGTTTTCACCGCTGCTTCTTCGTCTTCGGCCAGTAGTTCAATATTCGATTGAACACCGACACATGCGTTTTCTCCAACGTCGGCAACTCCAAGTACGAACCTGCCGCCAAGATAAGCTCCGTTCCTTGCGCCATCGCGGACAGTTTCGCCTGCAGCGTTGAGTGTTGGCTCGCATGCTTTCCAGGCGTCATCTGCGGCTTCTTGAACTGTTGAAATGCTCGCGGTTAGGACATCGCCGGAAGAAATATCCCGCCATGCGGCATCTGCACAATCAGCAACGGTGCGTTGCGCCTCCTCGAAGGCCAATCTCGTTTCGGTCGTATCCGGCATTAATTGCTCTATATTTTCAAACGCCATTTAGATCACCGGCCTTGTTTGAGATAAGACCGCTGATACTTCGGCGAGTGCTGAGGCCTTTTCCGTTGTCTCGATGCCGGTACCCCTCTTTCTCAGCTCGTTGAGATGAGCGTTAAACATCGACTGAATGAACAGGTATTGGATTGGTCCCCAGCTTTCGGGTGAGGAGTCATCTTCGAATTTCCAGCTTGAAAGCAGATGGGAGCAAAGCCTCTCTTTGAGGCTGTCGGCAGATAAATCCCTGGCGTCGTCGAGGATGCGTCCAATATTGAAATACCTATAAGCACACCATTCAAACAGTGGCTTCCTCGAGGACAGAGGAGTCCCTGCCATCTCAATCAAGCGTGCCTTCATGGAGTCAGGTATGTCCATCTTGTGCACACAGTCGCAGAAGTTGTATTCCCTTGGCTCATCGAGCTTGAACGGATTAAGCACACAAGAGTTGAGATAGCGAAGCTCTTCAGAAGAAACCTTGTCCTTCGCGCTGTGCTTGCTCTGTGTTGGCGAGTACTCTAGGCCGCGTTCATGCGGTTCGATGTGACAGAGGACAGGTTCGGTCCATTCGTTCTGATATATTGCTGCAACGCCTCGCTGAAGATTTGCAAGCTCTTGGATTTGGCTCTCGTTAAGATTTGCCGCCTTGCTGACAAGCATCCTGTCGCCTTCGTCAGGCAGTTTCCAGGATAAGTCGATGCGATGATTCTGCCTCAAGCCCAGCGGGTTGTTAAGACGCGGTCATTTTGGCGCTTACATCTCACTTTTTGCAGACGTAGAATACGGGTATTGGAATCATAGGAGGGTTCTCATGCCAAATATCGGTAAGGACGACCATCCGAAGCTGTGGTCGCTTATTTTCGTGCTTATCATCGCGCTGACCTTCTGTTGCTTCGTCATGGGCCAAGGACTCAACAGTGGAACCAGCGTCTTCCTGGCAGGCCAAGGTTACGGTGCGAGCCTTGCCGGCGTACTTGCACTCGTCTTCTCCATTGCCGCCGCGTTAGCACGACTGTTCGTCGGCCCTGTTATCGACAACGGCAAGTGCTCACTCGTTATCATCGCCGGCATCGCTATCCTCATAGCAGGAACAGCACTGTCCGCTGTCGTTCAAGGCATCCCCTCTTCACAATCAGCCGTTTGCTGCAAGGCGTGGGCTTTGGCGCAGCAACAACAGCAGCCTCGACCGCCGCAGCAAGCGTCTTACCGCAAGAACGGCTCGGCGAAGGCATTGGATACCACGGCCTCGGACAGCTATCGCCATGAGCATCGGCCAGCCTTCGCACTTTACCTAGTAGGAACCGATCCCTCAACGAACCTCTATGTCGCCTTGCCCTGGTTGGGTTTGCAGGCTTGTAATCGCCCTCAACGCACGCTATGAAAGTAAATGGCAAACTCTGCCAAGCTCCAGCGCATACCGAATCAAAATGGAAACCCGGCTCGAACTCGACTCAAAAGACGGGCAGGCACCCAGCTCCACCACAGTAACTACATCCGAAACAATTAACAGTGAAAAGTATCCTGAAGGCGACCAGGTGTCCAAGAGAACCCTGCGTGACTCATTCAACATCTTCGAGCCGCGCGCATTGCCTGGCGCCATCCCACAGATGATCATGTGCCCCATTTTTGGCTTTGGCGTCTTCTTTGCCGGTCTGTACGGTACTACTCTCGGCTATACCCACGCCGGTCTCTTCTACACCATCAGCGCGGTAAGCATGATTATCATTCGCATGATTTCAAAGCATTTCATGGACACCGTACCTGCAATCAAAACAATGACCGGAGCCGTCGCGTGCGGCATCCTCTGCTGCCTTATGCTACTTGCCGCACCGTACGGGGAACCTGTCTTCCTGGCGTCCGGAATCTTCTATGGTCTCGCCACTGGCATAAGCCTGCCACTTAATCAAAGCGTAGCGGTAAAGAACACCCCGCCAGAGCGCTGGGGCGCCGCAAACGCCCTGTTCCTGCTCGCCAATGACATCGGCATTGGCTTCGCAAGCGTAATCTGGGGCGTTATCAATGACTCATTCGGGTTCCAGACAAGCATCGTCTGCGTCATTGTCTGCCTTATCGCAAGCTACGCATCCGCCTGGATCGTCTACCCCGCCCGCGACAAGCGTGGAGGCATTAGAGCGTAAGCGTCAAAATGACCGCGTAGCAGGAAACGTCCAGGGCCATTCCGGCATACGGATGGAAAAGTCCTGGACGTTTCCATCTTTGCGTTGCGGTATGCCTTAGGCCGCTATGTCGCTACAGGCCCTCCTCGGCGTTGTTCGCCATCTCGTCGTCGAACGCATCGGGTCGATGTTAATTATGAAGTCGTCAGGCATCTCTTTGGCCTTCTCGGCAGCGGCTGGGTCGAGCTTGCAGGACTCAGGCACCCTATCCGACCATGGCAGGAACGAGTCCACAACCTCATCGGTGAGCTCGCCGGCGTTGGGCATCTCGGTCAGCAGCCACTCGACGTAAAGCCTGGGATTGAGCCCGTTGGCCTTGGCCGTGGTGGTGACGCTGTATATCGCCGCAGACGCCCGCGCGCCGCGTGGCGCATCGCTGAAGAGCCAGTTCTTGCGCCCTACGACGAAGATTCGCTGGGCCTGCTCGGCGACGTTGTTCGAGAGCTCCAGGTGCCCGTCTTCGAGTCACGTTCATGACGTAGGGCCAGAACTCCACGGCGTACTGCAGCGCACGGTGCAGCGCCAGCTTCGGCGAGGCTAGGGGAAGCTGGCCCGCGCCCATCCCCCCGAGTCCTCCATGAGCGGGCGGAGCTCCGCGTCGCGGGCGGCCTTCCTGGCACCCGGCTCCATGTCGTCGAACTTGGAGTCGACCTTGAAACATGGCGTCGATCCTGCGCCTTGCCTCGAGCGCAACGCTGGCCGCAGACGCGCCTTGGCGCCGCCGCCGGCGATCTTCACGATTTGGGCGAAGTAGCGGCGCACGTGGACGAGGCACGCCGTGTTGGCGATGTTGGGGTTGCCGAGATTGAAGTAGGGTTTGTAGCCGTCGGTGGTAAGCGTGCCGGACCAGCCCGCAAGAAACTCCTGGGCAACGCCCTTCCTGCGGGTCTCGTGGTATTCGAATACATACACGGGCACGTCGCAGCGCGCCGAGCAGAACAGCCACATCCTCGATTTCTTCTTCGCCTCGCGGTTCGGCTCTTTCAGGACCTGAACCGTGGTCTCATCGGCATGAATCCTGACATGCGACAGCAGCTCGACCTTCATTCTCTCATGGACCTTCGCCAGCCAGCGCGCGTGCACGTTCATCATCCAGTTCGCCATGTCCTGGCGCGATATCGTCGCGCCGCACGCCTTGAGGTCTGTCTCTATGCGGTAGAGCGGCAGCGACATGACGTACTTGCCGTTGACGATCCAGGCAAGCAGCGACGGCGTCGCAAACGAGCCTGGTATCGGCGGCTCAGGCTGCGGTGCTCGCACGATGACGCCCTTGCGCTCCTATTGAGTTTCACTTGAGTTTCAGGGGCGTTTTTGGGGTGGTGGGACAAACTACTGGGACAGTTCACTCTTCGAAAAATCCTTTACTCTTCGTCCGCTGCGTGTCGCCATGTCCGTGGTGTACGCGCTTTTAGAGTAAAAATGACTGAAACTGCAGGTCAAAAGGCATAAAGAGACCCCCTGAAAACGTTGTTTCCAGAGGGTCTCAATAGTTTTTACTCACCCCAAATCACAGGTGGCTTTACGCTTTTTCGTACGTGGCGGCACACTGCGACACTCTACGGACGGAATTTCGATTGCGCAAAATCCGCTCCAGTTTACTCCCACTCGCCAAAGTAAAACTGGTTCTAAACAATACTGTTTAGGGGATTTGACTCTTAGTTGCTCAATTTGATACCAATTATCCAACTTATACGGCGTTGTCGGACTCCTGTTATCAAAAGATTATCAAGCCCAATGTTATCAGCAGAAAAGCAATGGTTTGGATCATCTGTATTATACCACAAGCAGAGTGCTATTTCAATCAAATAAGGGACTGCTTCAACTGTAGAATCCGTTTTTCAATCTCTCGAATGATCTCGACAAAGACTTGATCTTCGCTTCCGGTCGGATCTTCTAATCCCCAGTTATCGTCAAATGCTCTACCAATGAAAGGACAGCCCACATTGCACCCCATGGAGATTGCAATATCAGGGGCAGGAATATCCGAGATCAGTTTGGAATACTGGGTTTTCTCCATGTCAATCCCGTACAGTTCTTTCATAATGCGGACAGCATCCTGATTGATTTGCGGTTTTGTTTCCGTTCCTGCGGAATAGCTTTCAAACACATCGGAAGCCAAGTGCTTTCCCAAGGCCTCGGCAATCTGACTGCGGCAGGAATTATGGACGCAGATAAATGCCACCTTTTTCTTACTCATATTTGAACCAGTCTTTCGTTTTATTTGCGTTTTTTTACAAGGAACAGCATCACGGGAACTTCTGTCAGCACACCCACAGTCGTTGCCAGTGCCGCAGGGGAAGTCGTTCCAACAAGGCGATTGCAACAGCAACAGCCAGTTCAAAGAAGTTGGAAGCACAAATCATTCCGGCGGGAGCAGCAATCTTGTAGGGCAGCTTCAAAACCCGGCAAGCGATATACGCAATCGCAAAAATCAGGAAGGTCTGTAAAATCAGCGGTACCGCAATCAAAACAATGTGCAGAGGTTTTTCCAGAATGGTATTGCCTTGGAACGAGAAAATCATCACCAGCGTCAGCAATAAGCCAATGGTAGTTACACTGTCAAACATATGGATGAAAGTCTCCTCAAAGTACACTGCCCCTTCCGCTTGATGACAGCCGAACGGGTCAGCATACCGCCAGCCAGAGGAAACACCACAAACAGTACCACAGAGAGAATCAGGGTATCCCACGGAACGGGAACATTGGAACGCCCAGCAAAAAATGCCCGTTGAGTTCGATTTGAGTTTCACGGGCCCCGAAACGGCCCCGTTTCGCCCTCGGGGACAAAAACCGCGCGTCAACTCACTTGGATAAATCCTTACTCCCATTCCCTCGAATACCTCCCCGTGCCTTGTTGTCTTGAAACACGGGGAGTAAATGGCGAAATCGCAGGTGAAAGGGAGTAAAACGGCAAAGAAAAAGCCTCCGTTCCAACGAGGGAACGGAGGCTAGGAAATCGTTTTTACTCACTGCCGTCGCTGGCGGTTTTGCCATGACTCTCGTACGAAACGAAACTCAGCGGTACACCACGGCACTCAAAAGAGCAGGTCAAAGCCCTATCGGCTTACTCCCATTCGATGGTCGCCGGCGGCTTGGAGGTGCAATCGAGGACGACGCGGTTGATCTGGCGGCATTCGTTGGTGATGCGCGTGGAGATCGTGGCGAGCACATCGTAGGGACACGGACCAGTCGGCGGTCATGGCGTCTTCCGAGCTGACCGGGCGCAGGACGATCGGCGAGCCGTAGGTGCGCTCGTCGCCTTGGACGCCGACAGAGTGAACGTCAGCCAGAAGCACGACCGGCACTGCCAGATGTCGCGGTCGAGACCGGCCTTGGAGAGTTCCTCGCGGGCGATGGCGTCGGCCTCGCGCAGCAGGTCGAGGCGCTCCTTGGTGATCTCGCCGATGATGCGGATGCCCAGACCCGGGCCCGGGAAGGGCTGACGCCAGACGATTTCGTCGGGCAGACCGAGCTCGGTGCCGATGGCGCGCACCTCATCCTTGAACAGAGTGCGCAGCGGTTCGATGAGCTGGAACTTGATGTCCTCGGGCAGGCCGCCGACGTTGTGGTGGCTCTTGATGTTGGCCGCGCCGTCGCCGCCGCCGGATTCGACGACGTCGGGGTAGAGCGTGCCCTGCACGAGGAACTTGACCTCCTTGCCGCGGGCGCCGGCCTCTTCGAGGACCTGGCGCTGGGCCTTCTCGAGGTGCGGATGAACTTCTCGCCGATGATCTTGCGCTTGCGCTCCGGCTCGGAGACGCTGCGAGGGCGTCGAGGAAGTCGTCGGCGGCGTCGACGGTGATGAGGCGGATGCCGGTCGCGGCGACGAAGTCGTGCTTGACCTGCTCGACTTCGCCCTTGCGCAGCAGGCCGTGGTCCACGAACACGCAGGTGAGCTGATCGCCGATGGCCTTGTGTACCAGAGCGGCGGCCACGGCGGAATCAACGCCGCCGGACAGGCCGCAGATCCACCTCGCGTCGCCGACCTGCCTCG
>ENA-OQHA01000967-OQHA01000967.1-human-gut-metagenome-genome-assembly--contig:-NODE-967-length-12346-cov-7.823881_pt1 | contig 12346 bp, 13 predicted proteins | sample MGYA00242558_ERZ504707 | MGnify/ENA primary metagenome ERZ504707 (study PRJEB26092, sample SAMD00036197) | human gut metagenome | host: Homo sapiens | study: EMG produced TPA metagenomics assembly of... | reverse complement strand
CGGCCACCGCCGGAAACCATGCCACGAGTCTTGGTGGCGTGGGTGCCCTGGCGAGCAGCGGCGAGCTGGGCGAGTGACGACTGGTGGATCAGCGGGATGCGGGACTGAACTTCTTCAGCGGAGAAGCCGAAGATCTCAGCCGGGGCATCGACGGTGCCGGTGGACTTGCCTGGTTATCGGTGACGTTCAGAGTAACGTTTGCATGATTTATCAGGCTCCCTTCACTGCCGAACGGACGAGAACGATGCTGCCCTTCGGGCCCGGAATGGCGCCTTGATAGCCAGCACGCCGTTCTCAACATCCGACGAAACGATGGTGAGGTTCAGCGCGGTGTTGGTCACATGACCCATGCGGCCAGCCATGCGCTTGCCCTTGAGGATGCGGCTCGGGGTGGCGCATGCGCCAACAGAGCCAGGACGACGCTCGTTCTTGTGAGAGCCGTGGGTACGACGATAGGACTTGAAGCCCCAACGCTTGATGGTGCCTGCGAAGCCCTTGCCCTTGGTGGTACCGGTCACGTCGACCAGGGTGCCTTCCGGGAACAGCTCAGCGGTCAGCTCCTGACCCGGCTCGAACTCTTCGGCGTTATCGGTGCGGACCTCAGCGAGGTGACGACGCGGGGTGACGCCAGCCTTGGCGAAGTGGCCGGCAAGCGGCTTGGTCACCTTGGTCGGGTCAACCTGGCCGTAGCCAAGCTGAACAGCCTTGTAGCCGTCGGACTCTTCGGACTTGACAGCGGTCACCACGTTGGTGGACACGTCAACGAGGGTCACAGGAACGAAGAAACCGTTCTCGTCCCAGACCTGAGACATACCGAGCTTCTTACCCAGCAGTGCAGTGCGATTAGACATAATGGTTCCCTCCTCCTTACAGCTTGATCTCGATGTTCACGTCTGCGGGCAGATCAATATGCATGAGGGAGTCCACGGCCTTCGGGGTCGGGTCCACAATGTCGATGAGACGCTTATGAGTGCGCATCTCGAAATGCTCGCGAGAATCCTTGTACTTGTGAGGAGAACGGATAACGACGAACACGTTCTTCTCGGTCGGGAGCGGAACCGGGCCAACCACAGTTGCGCCCGCGTTCGTCACCGTTTCGACGATCTTCTTCGCCGATTGGTCGATGACCTCATGGTCATAGGACTTAAGCCTGATGCGGATTTTCTGTCCCGCCATTGCCTTCCGCCCTTTCTAGCGATTCGTTATTTACTGTTTACCAGCCTGCTTCCAAGGGCACCGGCGCAGAAGACCCCCGGAACCGTGGAAGTCCCGTGGCCATACCACATCAGTGCGCAGCCATGCAGCTTCTCACCGGAGTGAGCCGCTGTGCCACGCTCGCTTTTTGAATTACAATTTGCGAGCCCTAAAATCAGGCAACTTCTTTATCTAAGCATCAGGGGTGAACATATGGAATTCGCGCGTGTCGCGGTTTTTCCAACGTTTTTCGCGGTGTCGCGCCAACACAATCACGCGTCTTCTTTCGATGAAGAACGCGGAAGGTAACGGCGACGGTCCACTTCCTCCTCACTATAAAAAAAGGAGCCTGATGGTTTCCCATCAGGCTCCTTTTGCACGACTCCTTATATACGCTTCACTTCACATCTTTTATATAAGGAGTCACGTTGCGATATTGCGATCAGGCGCGCTCGGAAGCTTCCTCCGTAGCGGCTTCGCCCTGACGCTCGATGCGCAGCTTGTGGCCTTCCTCCTGGCTGACGCCGTAGTAGGCCGCGATGGCGATGTCCTTCATATCCTCGATCTGCGGGATACGCGGGTTCGCCGGTGCGCACTGGTCTTCGTAGGCGCGCATACCGATCTGGTCGATGATGGACCAGTAGTAGTCCTCATCCACACCGCACTCCTTGAAGCTCTTGTTCATGCCGAGCTTGTTGTCACGGTAGTCCTCAACGGCCTTGGCCAGGTTCTCGACGCCCTCTTCCGGGGTCTTGCCCGGGTTCACGCCAAGGTTCTTGGCGATCTCCTGGTAGCGTTCCGGAGCGATGTACTTGTTGTACTTCGGCCAGCTGGTCGGCTCCTCCGGGACGGAACCGTTGTAACGGATCACGTACGGCAGGAGGATGGAGTTGGTGCGGCCGTGGGCCACGTGCACAGAGCGCCGATGGTGTGGGCCATGCCGTGACACATGCCGAGGAAGGCGGAGCCGAATGCCATGCCGGCCATGGTGGCGGCGTTGTGCATCTTCTCCTGGGCGCGGGTCTTTTCCTCACCCGGCTCGCCATTGACGGACTCGGCGAGGTTGTCCCACACCAGCTTGGCCGCGTGCAGAGCCATGCCATCGGTGAAGTCGTTGGCGTAGACGGAGACGTAAGCCTCAAATGCGTGGGTCAGGGCGTCGAAGCCGGCGTCGGAAGCCAGCTTGCGCGGCTGGGTGCGGGCCAGCACCGGATCGACGATGGCGACGGACGGGGTCAGCGCGTAATCGGTGATCGGGTACTTGTAGCCGGTCTTGTGGTCGGTGATCACAGCGAACGGCGTGACTTCGGAACCGGTGCCGGAGGAAGTCGGGATGCAGACCAGCTTGGCCTTCTTGCCCAGCGGCGGGATCTTGAACGCGCGCTTACGGATATCGAAGAACTTCTCACGCACATCGGAGAAGGAGATTTCCGGGTGCTCGTACAGCAGCCACATGATCTTGGACGCATCCATCGGGGAACCACCGCCGACGGCGATGATGGTATCCGGCTCGAACTCCTCGCGCATCATGGCGGCGCCACGTTCGACGGTTTCGACGCTCGGCTCCGGCTCGACATAATCGATGATACGGAAGGTCACGCGGTTGGAACGTGCACGCAGCTGATCGATGATCTTGTCGACGATGCCGAGCTGCTCCATGACCTTATCGCACACGATGACGGCCTTTTCGATGCCGTACATGTCGCGCAGGTACTTGATGGCGTTCGGCTCGAAGTAGGTCTTGGCCGGAATCTTGAACCACTGCATGTTGTTGTTCCTCCGAGCGATGCGCTTGATGTTGATGAGGTTGACTGCCTGGACGTTGCCGGACACGGAGTTGCCGCCGTAGGAGCCGCAGCCCAGGGTCAGGGACGGGGCGATGGCGTTGTAGATGTCGCCCACGCCGCCGAGGGAGCTCGGGGAGTTCCAGATGATACGGCAGGCGTGCATGCGCTGGCCGTACTCGCGGACCAGGTCACGGTCGTTGGTGTGGATGGCGGCGGTGTGGCCGGCGCCATGCTTCAGCATGGCTTCGCACATCTCGAAGGCCTGTTCCTTGTTGTCGGACTTCAGCACGGCCTGGACCGGAGCAAGCTTCTCCATGGTCAGCGGCTCGTTCTCGCCGACTTCCTTGCACTCAGCGGCAAGGATGGTGGCGTCTTCCGGAATCTCGAAGCCGGCGCTTGGCGATGTACTGCGGGGACTTGCCCGGCACCACGGAGTTGAGCTTCGGGGTCTGTCCGGAGTAAGCGGTGCAGCCGAACATGTACTGCTCGAGCTTGGCCTTCTCGTCAGCGTTCACGAAATAGGCCTTGCGACGCTTGAGTTCCTTGACCAGCGGATCGTAGATGTCCTTGTCGGCGATGATGGCCTGCTCGGTAGCGCAGATCATGCCGTAATCGAAGTGCTTGGAAAGAATCAGATCGTTGGCTGCACGCACGACGTCGACGTTCTTGTCAACGTATGCCGGAGCGTTGCCCGCGCCGACGCCAGGGCCGGCTTGCCGGAGGAGTATGCGGCCTTGACCATGCCCGGACCACCGGTGGCGAGGATGGTGGCGACACCATCATGTTTCATCAGGGCGCCAGTGGCCTCGATGGACGGATGCTCGATCCACTGAATACAGTTCTCAGGAGCGCCTGCTGCGATAGCGGCATCGCGAACGATCTTGGCGGCCGCGACGGAGCAGTTCTGTGCGCCCGGGTGGAAGCCGAAGATGATCGGGCAGCGGGTCTTCAGTGCGATCAGCGACTTGAAGATGGCGGTGGAGGTCGGGTTGGTGACCGGGGTCACGCCGGCGACGACGCCGACAGGTTCGGCGATTTCGTCGATGCCCAGCACGTCGTCCTCGCGGATGATGCCGACGGTCTTCTGACCAGCCAGGTAGTTGGTGACATGCTCGCAGGCGAAGATGTTCTTGGTGGCCTTGTCTTCGACCAGACCACGGTGGGTCTCCTCGACGGCCATCTTGGCGAGCACCAAGTGCTTGTTCAGGGCTGCGACGGAAGCCTTGGCCACGATGTGGTCAACCTGCTTCTGATCGAGCTTCTCGAATTCATCAAGAGCCTTCAGGCCCTTCTTGACCAGAGCGTCGACCTCAGCCTCGGCTGCGGCGAGCTTCTCTTCCGGAGTCGGCTTGGTCGGCTCTTCCTTCTTCTTTGCGTCTGCCACTTGAAGTCCTCCTCGATTCTTTGGGGAATAGCAAAGGTGTTTTCAGTTATATCCATTCATCTTGCGATGAACGGTGCGTTGCTGATCACCTTGTGACCTGAGTCACAATATACCTGAGAAAAATCGCGTTGTATATTCTTCGTCGTGTCGTGTGTTTTATGTTCAGTTACTATCTTTTTTTGTTCTTTTTGCCTTATTTTCCGAACATTTAACCTATTTTCAACACCGTTTTGATACGTTTTGTTCATTTAAAGTCAACTTCGCAAACGTCAATTTCGCTATTTTCTAAACGACTTTTTTTAAAGTCTTTTATTTTTGTTGCAAAACGCGCGAACTTCCTAAAAATACTTTTGTAAAGGTATAATCGGACGAAGTAATACATCATCCGCAAAGGAGCAGACATGAAAGCCGCGCCGACCATGGCAGTGAAGGAGCTCAACAAGCGAGCCCTGACCAGATATCTGTACGCGAACGGCCCCGCGACCAAACAGGTTCTGGAACGGGAACTCGGACTGAGTCTGCCCACCATCACCCAGAATCTGCGCGCGCTAGAACAGGAAGGTCTTGTAGGCAAAGGCGAGCAACTGGGATCCACGGGCGGCAGGAAGGCGCAGACCTTCGTGTTCAAGTCCCGGTTCAAAGCAGCCATCGGCGTCTCCATGCGCTCCAATAGCCTGAATCTATGCGCCATCGATCTGCACGGCGGCGTCATCGCACGGCACCATACCGCGCTCCCCTACCGCAACACCGATGCTTACTATCAGAAGATCGGCGGCATCATCAACGATTTCGCGGAGAAGATCGAACGTGGCGGCACCGACGTCTTAGGAGTCGCCTTCGCCATCCAGGGCATCGTCTCCGCGGACGGAACGACCATCAGCTTCGGCAGCATCATGGGCAATACCGGCGTCAAGTTGGGCACCATCGCGCAGAACGTGCATTATCCCAGCATCATGATCCACGATTCCGACGCCTCGGCCATGGCCGAACTCTGGCTCGACCACGCGCTGAGCGACGCGGTCTGCGTTTATCTGGAAATGCGCCCCGGCGGCGCGGTGATCATCGACGGACAGCTCTATCAGGGGCCGAACCTGCGCAACGGCGTCATCGAACATATGACGCTTGTGCCCGGCGGCAACAAATGCTACTGCGGCCAATACGGCTGCATGGACACGTACTGCTCGCCGGAGACCCTGCTGGAGGACGGCGAAAGCCTGTCGGGATTCTTCAGCGTGCTGAGGCAGGGCGAGCACGATCATCGCAAGCGCTTCGACCATTGGCTTGCCAACGTGGCACAGGCCGTAAGCAACATCCGCGCGCTGCTTGCCGGCGACATCATCATCGGCGGCGAAGCGGCACGGTATCTCGATTCGGACGATATGGACAGGCTCAAGTCCTTAATCGATGAGAAAAGCGCGTTCCACGACACCCGCTTCACGCTGCGCAAGAGCCTGTGCGTGGAAGACCAGAACATCATCGGCGCCGCGCTGCGATTCGTGCAGTCCTACGTCACGGACGTCTGCAACACGGAAGTGTGACGGCACACGCGCAATATGTGTTTGCATAACGCGCGAAAAACGCGTATGCAACACATACACAAGACGAGGGGCGTTCCCATCCCGTTGCTGTGGATGGGAACGCCCCTCGTCTTTATCAGCCGAACAATCAGACGATCTGGCAGAACTCGATGGTCTCGCCGTTCGGACCGTACACGTTGAAGAAGCGGATGCCGTGCTCCCAGAAGCTGTCGATGTGCTGGATCTCGGTGTCCTTGAACTTCAGGCCGAGTTCCTTGGCGTTTTCGAAGGCCGCTTCGATGTCCGGGGTGTCGAAAGCCCAGTGGTTGATGGCACCGGCGGTCATCGGGGCCGGCTCGCCCTCCCAGGTCTCGATGGTCAGGTGGCCGTAACGCAGGAAGGCGCAGCGGTTCTCGCCGTTGTGGAAGATGCCAGCGACCTCAAAGCCGAGCTTCTCGGTGTAGAAGGCGATGGTCTCGTCCAAATCCTTGGCGACCATGCCGGAATGCTGGAAATCAGTGGTGAATGCGGTCATGGGCTTGCTCATGATGTTCTCCTTCATTGTGGGTTATGCGTGGGCAATGGTACTTGAAAATTGTTGTGTTTTGTCAAAGTGTCGGACGCCCGTGGGGCAGGCGCCCGACATGGACGGGGTCAGGCGACGGCAGGCGCATCTTCCTTGGCTTCGGCCGCGACTTCCTTGACGGAGTCGGCGGATTCTTGATGCGGTGGCCGTGGCTGTCGAAGCCAGGCTGCTGCGGACGGATGAACAGCGTCAGGATGAACGCCAGCACGTACAGGGCCGCGTACGTCCAGCACACGCCGCCGTAGCCGATGGTCGGCAGCAGGATGGTGGCGATGCCAGGGCCGGCAAACGTGGTCAGACCAGCCGCAAGGTTGTAGGCGGACAGTGCCGCGCCCTGCTTGCCTTCGCCGGCATACAGCGTCATGATGGTCGGCAGCGAGGAGAAGGCGCAGGTGCCGATGCCGACGATGATCGAGGCGATGATCATCATCACCGCGTTCGCGCCGAACCACTGCGGAATGTAGTAGAAGGCGACGGAACCGACGGCGAGCACCGCGCAACCGAACCAACGCATCGGCCATACCCAGCCGAAGCGGTCCATGAACCAGCCCCAGAAGGTGTTGAAGATCAGGGTGATGACGAACACGAAGCCCCAGATGCGCATCCATTCCTCGGTCTTGAAGATGTTGATGCCTCCGTTGTGCGTGGTGCACAGGTACAGCGGCATGATGACCGGAAAGCCGTACAGCAGCAGGTTGTTGATGATACGGATGATGGCGCAGATGAGGATCTTGCGGTTGGTGACGAGGATGGTAGCGCCTTCGGCCAGTTCCTTGAGCTGTTCCTTACGGCTCAAGCCCTCGCCCTTGACGACCTTGTTCTTCGGTACGAAGAAGAAGCACATGAGCGTGCCGACGATGGAGAACGGCAGAGCGAACCAGAAGGTCTTGTATTCGCCGACGATCGGCATGATGAAGCTCGGCAGATAAGCGCCGAACACGCCGATGCCCAGCGAGAAGCAGGTCCAGAAGAAGCCGGTTGCCGAAGCGAGTCGCGATGGCGAAATGTACTGAGCCATCAGCACCACGAAGCTGTAGATGAACAGCGGATAGCCGATGCCACGGATGGCGTACAGGCACAGGATCAACGGATAGATATGGCTTGGAATGGCCACGCCGAGGAACAGCAGATGCACGCCGATCCACCAGCACGCGCCGAACATCATGACCTTGCGCGCGCCGAACATTTCGGCAAGCACACCTGCCGACCATCCGCCGAAGGCAGCGAACAGGCCGTACACGGTGACCAGCAGCGAGGCCTGGGACGAGGTGAATCCCTGATCCACCATGAATTTCGACAGAAATGTCAGTTCGAAACCATCACCGGTCATGAAGATGGCAACGGCGAGGAAGCCAAGCATCAACGTGCGAGGAACGCCAAGTCGTTCAAGAATCTTAATCATGCGAGCACCCTTACCCGATACATCTCTCAACTATGAGGAATCGTATGAATCAATACGGATATTCGAGGTAGATACCACAGCCACCTTGCTACGGCATCTAGTTTTATACAAAGCGATGGCCGCCGCGGGAGAGGTGAATATGCGGCGGCCACGATTTTCAGAACAATCGCAAGGCCGTTTGCGATGTCACTTGCCAACCTTGACGACGGCCTTGGAAACGCCGGTGATCTTGCCGTCGAGGAAGTCCTGCACCTGCTCGAGCTCGAGCTCGTGGCTGATGAGGCCGCCGATGTTCATCTTGCCGGAGGAGACCAGCGAGATGGCGTCGCGGAAGGTCAGCGGGTTGATGAAGGAGCCCTGGATGGTCAGCTGCTTCTTGTAGATGTCGTAGGTGTTCATCTCGAAGTGAGCTTCCTGCGGGCCGACACCGAACATCAGCACCTGAGCGCCCTTCTTGGCGGCGGCGACAGCCTGGGCTGGGTGGTCGGCAAGCGACGGCCTCGACGATGACGTCGTAGGAATCAGCCGGAATCTGCTCGCGGGTGGTGTTGTAGGTTTCGGTGACGCCGAACTGCTCCTTGTTGCGCTGCAGCTTCTCGTCGAAGATGCCGGCGAGGTCCACCTGGTGCACGCCGTAGGCCTGCAGCAGCTGGGCGAAGATCTGCCCATGAAGCCGTCGCCGATGACCAGAGCCTTCTGGTACGGACGCAGCTTGAGCAGGTCGAGGCCGTGCACGGCGCAGGACACCGGCTCGATGGCGGCGGCGTCGCGCAGGGAGACGTTGTCCGGCAGCTTGTAGACCACGGTGGCCGGAGCGGTGAACCGCTCGGCCAGACCGCCGTTACGGGTGACGCCGACGGCGCTCAGGTGATCGCACAGCTCAGGACGCTGGGTCAGGCAGTACTCGCACTGGCCGCAGTAGATGTTCGGATCGACGGCAACACGGTCGCCGACCTTGACGTTGGTGACCTCGGAGCCGATGGCTGCGACGACACCGGAGTTCTCATGGCCGAGGATGATTGGCGGAACGGCCGGAGCGGAGCCCGGACGGCCGGCGTACAGGTCATGGTCGGTGCCGCAGACACCTGCGTAAGCGGTGTTGATCAGCACCTCGTTCGGCTGAATCTCAGGAGTGTCCAGTTCCTGGATCTCGAACTGCTTGATGCCAGTCAGAACCAAAGCCTTCATGATTGTTCCTTCCTCACTGAAAGATTTTGTTTTTGCTTCCCGCAGACCCCCTGCGCGATATCTCACACTATACGCTTTTCCAAAAAGTTTTGCAAATTGCTTTTTGTAAAGTTCTTTACAAAGCGTGTCGCGCTTATTTCCAAGGCTTCCGCATCATCGAGACGGCGACAAGAGACAACAATCGCCCATAAAAATCAAAAAGAAATCACATCGAAAACACAACGTCGCGCAACGACCCTCGCTCGAACAATCGACGTATTCCGGCGTTTACAATGGAGACATGAAGAATCCACCCCTGCACCGATACGCAACCCGCCCCGGACTCTACTTCACCGATGACGGTGGTGCGGACGCCGTCGTCCGTTCCGAGACCGCCGATCAAGTGTGGTTCTGCGTGCTCGAACCGCTCAACCAGCCCAGCGCCTTCTACGCCGATGCCGTACGCCTGTTCAACGAGCCTGACGTGTCGTTCATCGAGCAGGCGAAAACACAACGCATCTGCACCAGACGCATCCCCTCGCTGAACCTGCGAGAAACCCTGTTCCATATGGATGGACCGAATTACGGACTATGGTATGTGCACCTTCCCAAAGCTTGGGACGGCATGCAATACGGATACCGCGTCAACGGCCCATGGGATCCAAACCATGGCGTGAGCTTCAATCCATACAAACTGCTGCTCGACCCATACGCCAAAGGCATCGAAGGCAAGATGGAACTCGACCCGGGCGCCTTCGCCTACGAATGCGAGATCAAAAACGGCAAGGTCGCCGGTTCGCCGTTCGGACCGATGAGCACCGTGGACTCTCTGGGACACATGCCTGTTTCCGTGGCCATTGACGACCGCGACATCAACAAGCATATGGGAGAACCATCCACCGCATGTGCCATGGAGCAAAACCGTCATCTACGAACTGCACGTCAAAGGATTCACCGCGAACGCCCCATGCTTCCTCCGGAATTGCGCGGCACCTATGCCGGCCTCGCCCATCCGGCCACGCTCTCCTATCTGCAGGACCTCGGCGTGACATCCATCGAACTGCTGCCCATCCAAGCCAAGCAATCCGAACTGTTCCTGCAGGAACGCAATCGCACGAATTACTGGGGCTATTCCACGCTCGGCTACTTCGCCCCCGAAGCCTCGTACGCCACCAAGCAGGCGCAGGAAGCGGGAGCGGGCGCCGTGCGGCAGGAGGTCATCGACATGGTGCGGGCCATGCATGAGGCCGGTTTCGAGGTCATCATGGACGTGGTGTACAACCACACCTGCGAATCCGGTCCGGAAGGCCCGACCATCTGCTGGCGTGGACTCGACAACCTCGCCTATTACCGACGGACCAAAGACAAGGTCAGCCGCCTGTACGACACGACGGGATGCGGCAATTCGCTTGACTTCACCAACACGCACGTCACCACCTTCGCCGTGGATTCGCTTCGCTACTGGGCCAAGCGAATCGGCATCGACGGCTTCCGCTTCGACCTTGCGGCGACGCTGGCGCGTCTTGACGGCGAATTCACGCGATACCACCCGTTCCTGTACGCGTTGCGCTCCGATCTGCTGCTCGGCAACCTCAAGATGATCATGGAACCGTGGGATTGCGGCCCGAACGGCTGGAGAACGGGACAATTCGGCATCCCCTTCGCGGAATGGAACGACCGCTTCCGCGATTGCACACGCACCTTCTGGCTGACCGATGTGGAACGTGCACGTGGTGGTGAAACCGGCGACATGACCATGCAGTCCATGGCCACGCGCCTATGCGGCTCAGCCGATCTGTTCGCCACCGACCCCGGACGCGGATCGACCGCATCCGTGAACTACGTGGCATGCCACGACGCTTCACCACCGCCGATCTGACCCAGTATCGGCATAAGCACAACGAAGCCAACGGAGAGAACAACCGGGACGGCAGCGACAACAACCATTCCGTCAATTTCGGACATGAAGGCCCGTGCAGTGATCCGATCATCACACAGCAACGAGAACGGGCCATCATGAACATGCTGGGCACGCTGCTGCTCTCCCTGGGCACGCCGATGCTGCTTGCCGGCGACGAATTCGGCAACTCGCAGAACGGCAACAACAACGCCTACACGCAGGACAATGAGACCACATGGCTGGATTGGGATTGGTTGTACAGCACCGAGCAGACCGCGGAGCTCAAGCTGTTCAACCTCACTTCCCGGCTGATAGCGCTGAGAAAGGCCCGGGACCTCTACAACCATGAGGATTTCTTCACCCGACTGAGCAAAATCGGACTGTTGAAGAAATCGACCGCGTGCACTGGTTCCTGCCGAACGGAAAGACGCCGCATGATGCGGATTGGACGAATCCCTCGGTCCGATCGTTCGCCATGCAGCTGCTCTCCCCCGACGAGCCAAGCCTGCTCATTCTGGTCAATGGGTCCGACGAGAACGTCAGATTCCATCTGCCCAACGACATCGAATGGGAAATGATCTGGTCCTCGGCGGAAATCGCCGGCGAATATCCCGGACAGGCACGCAGATCGAGAAGCTGGCCGAGTTCGATGAGGAAGCGGAGGACAAACCTGCCGGGCGATTCCGCAACCATCTGCAGCGTCTCAATACCATGTATTGGCAGATGGATGAGAATGCCGACAGTCTGAACTCCGCTGACGACGGGTTGTCCGAGGACGATCCGACCCTGTGGACGCTGCCGGCTCTGAGCATCAGCGCGATGAAGCAGATTTCGACGGATTGACGCGCAGCGGACGGCGCAACGAATCGGCGCATACATCAATACGCAAACGGCCCATCCGAAACGTCCGGTAACGGGTGGGCCGCGAATGAGGGAGATGCGGATGCTTCATCTGCAACGTCTGCCAGATACGTCCAACACATCTAACGAGCCCATTGCGCCCAACGCATCTAACGCTTGCCCACAATAACGAGGAAACCCCTCGGAGACCATAGGTTTCCGAGGGGTTTCGAATAAAGCTTGCTGTAAGCTTTAGCGCTTCGAGAACTGCGGAGCGCGACGTGCCTTGTGCAGACCAGCCTTCTTGCGTTCCACGACGCGGGCGTCGCGGGGTCAGGAAGCCAGCCTTCTTCAGGGCGGCGCGGTTCGCATCACGATCGATAGCGTTCAGAGCGCGGGCAACGCCCAGGCGGATTGCGCCAGCCTGGCCGGTGGTGCCGCCACCGTCAACGAGGACGATAGCGTCGAACTTGCCTTCGAGCTTGAGCAGAACGATCGGGAGTTGACCTCACGCTGCAGCAGCGTTGGCCGGGAAGTACCTCTTCCGAGGTGGCGACCATTGACTGTCG
>ENA-OQHA01000966-OQHA01000966.1-human-gut-metagenome-genome-assembly--contig:-NODE-966-length-12347-cov-3.214321_pt1 | contig 12347 bp, 12 predicted proteins | sample MGYA00242558_ERZ504707 | MGnify/ENA primary metagenome ERZ504707 (study PRJEB26092, sample SAMD00036197) | human gut metagenome | host: Homo sapiens | study: EMG produced TPA metagenomics assembly of... | reverse complement strand
TTTATAATCATTCGGTTTAGAAAAATTCAAAATATTCAATTTTAATACTACATGAATGATATCGCATCGTTCATCGAGCCCTGAAATCTGTCATTCATCAAGTTTTTCATAAACTTTTGACTCTACCTGCATCATTATATCATTTACATTCCTATCAATTATTAATACTTTCTTAATTATTAAAAATTCCCTCTAGAGTTAGTCATAAATAATATGATATGATAATCGCATTGTGTGGAGGGAAATAAACATGAAGAACATGACTAAAGGAAAACCATTAAAGCTTATATTCTTATTCGCATTACCACTTATGTTAGGTAATATCCTGCAGCAATTATATACAATGGTAGATACAATGATTGTAGGACAGTTCTTAGGTGTTAATGCCTTGGCGAGTCTAGGCGCCGCAGATGGATCAACTGGGCTATTTTAGGAATAATAATGGGCTTTACACAGGGATTCTCTATTCGTATCTCACGTACTTTTGGAGCTGAAGATTATGGAAATATGAAAAGATCTATGCATATGATTTTCTTCTTATGTGCTTTCTTTTCTATCCTTACAACAGTTGTTGCAGAATTATCTATCGTTCCATTATTAACTATATTAAATACACCATCTAACGTTATTCAAGGTTCTATTACGTATTTAAGAATCATGTCCGGTGGTTTGACAATTACAATGTTTTATAACTGTTTTTCTAGTATATTACGTTCTTTAGGTGATAGCAGTACACCATTACTCGCAATGATTGGTGGAGCAATCACAAATATCTGTTTAGATTTATTATTTGTAGTGGTATTTAAATGGGGTATTGCAGGTGCTGCGATTGCAACATTATTAGCACAATTCTTAACTGCAATATTCTGTCTCTATATGTTGAAGAAGGAATTACCATTCAAGTTAGAGCTAACAAAATTTAAGTTCGAAAAAAAGATCATCAAGAACTTATTACAGTTAGGTTCACCTCTTGCCTTCCAGAACCTCATTATTTCTATTGGTGGTATTATGGTACAGTCAGTAGTCAATCGTTTTGGATTCTTATTTATTGCAGGATTTACTGCCACAAATAAGTTATATGGTTTATTAGAAGTAGCCGCTATTTCATTTGGTTATGCTATTACAACATTTAATAGCCAGAACTTGGTGCTAAGCAGTATGAACGTATTAAAAAAGGTGTCGCACAGGCTGCCTTCTTATCATTCTGTACTTCAGTGATTATTGGTGGTTCTATGATTCTATTTGGTAAGCATATCTTATTACTCTTTATTTCAGGTACACCTGATCAGATTAATAAGGTCCTTACTATTTCTTATAAGTATCTCTTCATCATGGCAGTATGTCTACCAATCTTTATATGCTTCATTCATATAGAAGTGCCTTGCAGGGAATGGAAAATACATTTATACCAATGGTATCAGGTATTGTGGAACTAGTTATTCGTATAGGTGTTGCCCTCATCTTCCCTATATTCTTAGGTCAGAATGGTATTTATCTTGCAGAAGTACTCGCATGGACTGGTGCAGCAGTACTGCTTTATATATCATATAAAATAAAAATACATGCATTATTAAAAGGCAATAGTGAGATGCTTAGTCATCCTCTATTGCCTTTTTTGCATCATTAAATTTTACCTATTAGAATCGCCCATTGATATTTTCATTTAATTTGTTAAAAATCTGAAAGCATCTCTATCGAAGTGCCTTGAGATTTTATTTTACTACAACACTTACAAGATTGTTGTATTTAGGTGAACACTTTTAAAATGCTTTTTTACAACTTCTCTTGTATGTTCTTGATCAATTGTACAGCCGTACTGACCATTATCTGCATCTTCAAATTCCATACATTCCAAAAAGATACGTGATATTTTTCAATTTGAATTACCTAATTGAATATATTCTATTATTGTTCCTCCTGTCTTATGACTTCTTTTAATGAAAATTGATGCTGATCATACTGATAAACAAAAATACAACAATTTCCAAAACCTTTATTTAACTCTTCCGTAGGATCTTGAATAGCTCTTAAAAAATTAAAACATGCACCACTATGAGAAACTACCAAAACATTTTCATGATCTTCCCTATCCATAATTTCCGTTAACGTCTTCATCATTCTATCTCTCGTTGTATTTGAAGATTCTCCACCAAATTGGATATAAAAAGTTTCACAATCTTTTGGACTAAGGTGTTTATTTAATCTTTCACTTTCTCCTTCAAGTTCTCCATAAAAATTTTCTTTTAATCCTTTTAATCTTGTATAAGGCATATCTACAATCAACTCTAAAGTATCACTACATCTTTCACTTGTAGAACAATAGGCATGATCAAAAGTAATGCCTTTTTTAGAAAAATAATCTCTTGCTTTTTGCGCCTGCTTGATTCCCTTTTCAGTTAATGGGGAATCACACCAGCCTTGAATTTTATGTTGAACATTAAATAATGTTTCGCCATGACGCATAAGATATAATGTTTTCATCTTATTTACTTCCTTTCATATGAACTAACCAAACTTATCATAATATATATAAGAATAAATAGCGAAAGACAAAAAGGTACTTCTATCCATAAGTAGACAAATAGCGGTAATTATCTATATGGAGAATGATCTTTCAATAGATCCTTTAAACCTAAGTAACACATATGATTGATGTTGTCTACAAGTTCATCTATTGATTCTTTCATACCATCTAGAATCCATTGAAGAACCATGCTATGAAAAGCATTGGTATCGTAAAGTGTCTCAAATTTAAATTCTTTGGATAATGAAATTCCTTTTTATATTTTCTATTATAAATTTTAGAAACAATTAAGTCTTCTAATTATTCATTCGTTAAAGCATTGTAACTTTTTCCTTTAAATATCATCTTTCTCAAATGATGTTTCATTTCCATACTTTATCGCTTCGTTGATATTATAATATCATATCCTCTCTTACTATCATGAAAAATCGTCCATCAATCAAAAAAGACACCTCCTAAGAGATGCCTTAACGAATTATTTAACTACAATATTTACAATCTTGTTAGGAACATAAATGATCTTCTTAATTTCTTTACCATCAGTATGTGCCTTAACATTTTCAAGTTCTAGTGCCTGCTGTTTAACAGATTCAGCTTCCTGATCCTTATTAATAGATAAACGTCCACGTACTTTACCATTTACCTGTACTGCAATTTCAATTGTAGATACAACAAGCTTGTCTTCTTCATATGTTGGCCATGCTTCATAAGCGATTGTTCCTTCATGACCAAGTTTTTCCCACATTTCTTCACAGATATGAGGTGCAATACATGAAAGCATCTTAACGATACCTTCTGCATATGGCTTATAAACTGCTTTAGCCTTATATGCTTCATTGATGAAGATCATCATCTGTGAGATAGCAGTATTAAAGCCAAGGTTTTCATAGTCTTCAGTCACTTTCTTAACTGTTGAGTGATATACGAAGTCTAATGAACCATCATTTGTATCAGTTAACTTATCAGATTCAACAAATAATCTATAAACACGTTCTAGCCATTTCTTTGAACCTTCTACACCTGTTTCACTCCACGGTTTAGATGCTTCAAGAGGACCCATAAACATTTCATATAAACGTAATGTATCTGCACCATATGCTTCTACAATATCATCTGGATTAATAACATTACCCTTTGACTTAGACATCTTCACACCATTTGGGCCAAGAATCATACCCTGATGGTATAGCTTCTTGAATGGTTCTTTAACTGGTACGATACCCTTGTCATATAAATAATTATTCCACATACGTGAATATAATAAGTGTCCTACTGCATGTTCAGGTCCACCAACATATAAGTCAACTGGCATCCAATGCTTTAATAATTCTGGATCTGCAATAGCCTTATCGTTATGTGGATCAATATATCTTAAGAAGTACCAAGAAGATCCTGCAGAACCAGGCATTGTACTTGTTTCTCTCTTACCCTTTTACCATCTACTTCTACATTAACCCAGTCAACTGCCTTATCTAATGGAGAAGAACCAGTCTTTGATGGACTATAATCTTCAAGTTCAGGTAAGATAAGTGGTAACTGATCATCGCTTAATGCAACAGATGTTCCATCATCAAAGTTAATGATTGGAATTGGTTCACCCCAATATCTCTGTCTTGCGAAGATCCATTCTCTTAAACGATAGTAACATGCTTAGAACCACAATGATGTTCTTCTAACCAGTCTAACATCTTATCGATTGCTTCCTGTTTATCTAAACCATTTAAGAAGTCAGAGTTAATATGTACACCATCCTGTGTCCATGCTTCCTTAGTAACATCTCCACCTTCTAATACTGGAATAATATCGATACCAAACTTCTTTGCGAAAGCATAGTCACGATCATCATGTGCAGGAACAGCCATGATAGCACCTGTTCCATACCCAGCTAATACATAGTCAGAAATCCAGATTGGAATCTTCTTACCATTACTGGGTTGATTGCATAAGCACCAATGAAGACACCAGTCTTTTCTTTATTTAATTCAGTTCTTTCAAGTTCTGACTTAGTTGCACATACATCTAAGTAAGCTTTTACTTCATCCTTCTTATCAAGAGTCGTAATCTTTTCTACTAATTCATGTTCTGGTGCTAATACACAATAAGTAGCACCGAATAATGTATCACAACGTGTTGTGAATACTGTGAATTTATCATCATAACCATCTACCTTAAAATCAACATGAGCACCGATTGATTTACCAATCCAGTTTCTCTGAATTTCTTTAGTAGATTCTGGCCAATCAACTTCTTCTAATCCTGCAAGTAATCTTTCAGCATATTTAGGAATATCAATAACCCACTGTTTCATATTCTTACGAATAACTGGGAATCCACCACGTTCACTCTTACCATCGATGATTTCATCGTTTGCAAGTACTGTACCTAATTCTTCACACCAGTTAACAGGAATATCTACATATCTAGCTAAACCATCTTCATATAACTGTTTGAAAATCCACTGAGTCCATTTATAGAAGCTAGGATCACAAGTAGATACCTGCTTATCCCAGTCAAATGAGAAACCTAACATCTTTAACTGTTTAGTGAAAGTCTGAATATTCTTTAATGTAAATCCTTCAGGGTGGTTACCTGTCTTGATTGCATACTGTTCAGCTGGTAAACCAAATGAGTCAAATCCCATTGGATGTAATACGTTATATCCCTGCATTCTCTTCATTCTTGACATGATGTCAGTTGCTGTATATCCTTCTGGATGTCCAACATGAAGACCTTGTCTGATGGATAAGGGAACATGTCTAAGGCATAGTATTTAGGCTTTGAGAAATCATAAACATCTGTTTCGAATGTCTTATTCTCTTCCCAGTATTTCTGCCATTTCTTTTCTGCTATCTTATGATCATAAGTCATAATTTTGTCTCCTCCACTTTTAAAATAAAAAAAGTCCTCATGTCTAAGGACGAGAACTCGCGGTACCACCTTAGTTCATGAAGACTGATTCATGCGCTTAATGCTTTAACGCAGCAATACGTGATCTGCTTATCACAGACCCATCTCCCTAGCGAGTTCAATGGATAACTTTACTTATTCACACCAGCCATAAGTTCTCTTAAAAAGTATGACCATCTACTACTCTAGTTCCTTGACTTTTATATACTTACACACCTTATCATAATTTCCCGTTATTTGCAAGAAGTATCATCTCATTTTAAGGATGCGGGATGGATTGAGCTTGATAATATAAAGAATACTAAATAGTGTAGAAAAACAAACTAATAAGAAAGAACCAATCCACAATATCAACATAATAAGAGGTTGGAATGTAAGATGCATAGGAAAGTCTGTAATCTGTGGGATTATTTGATTCATTATCTTCATAATGCCAAGTAATATGAGAGATGCTGTCACATAGCTATAAGAATGAAGAATCAAACATTGATAGAAAGACATCTTGAAAATATGTATCTTCTTTTCACCATAGGCTTCATGATGGCATGATCCTTCTTTAAATGCATCGCATGAAGAATCATGATTTCCATAATCATAAATATAGAAGAAAGTATTGTGAGAATAGAGAATACCACTAGAACCATCTGGATTCTATTCATATTCTGATTAAAAGTTTTTTGAGTTGATTCCCCCATTGCTTTAAACTCATATTCAGGATAATTCTTTTTTAAAGAATCTATAATGGATTTATCTTCCTTATATTTCAACATACCATATCTTGCAGTCGGTGTTTGATTAAAGATGGACTCTATCCAATGATAATTGGCATATTCATACATATAAAAGGCATCATAATTATAGGTTTGTGGAGAAATACCAACTATCTTTACTTCTTTTCCTTTTATCTTTAATTGATGCTTATAATAGATTGTCCAAGTTGTATTAAGTAATGTATTGACCTTATTCTTTTGTGCAAGCTTTCTTGCAGTAGAGAGAGGTACCGCAATTTCATCATTATTTTGTGGAGCTCTACCATATATATAATGAGTGGTATAGGACGAGTCATCAGATATAAACAGAACTTCATTCTTCTGATATCTTTGACTATTATGAGAGATTCCCATGAGATCATAATCATCAAGATTTAAATAATGATAGGATGCTTCATTGAAATGAGTCAAAGAGAGCGGATCATCATTACGTAATTTATAAGTAATAGACTTTTGTGGAATCAATGAAGAAAGATATTGATAAATAGTATTACGAAAAGAGAATGTAAAGGTAAATGTCATCATCAAACATAATAATGCGATAGATAGAGAAAATGACATCTGAAAAAATCTTTTACGACTACTTAGGAAGGACTGAATGGTCAGTTTAAGTATAGGAAATGTCGTGGCTTATTATTGGTATGGTTTTCTTGAGGATAGATTTCTGTTTTTTTAATAAGTGTATCCTGTATAATACATCCATCCTTCATTTCTATAATACGATCACTATATTGTTTTACTGATGCTTCATCATGGGATACAAATAATACAAGAGAAGAATGAGAACGCTGCTTCAACATCTTTAATACTCTCTCTGCATTATCTGGATCAAGTGAAGCTGTTGGTTCATCACATAGAATAATATCTGGATCATAATAAAGTGCACGCTCTATCGCTGTTCGTTGTCTTTGTCCTAAGGAAAGATCATTAACTGAAGTATTCTTGAATTGTTTAGTCAATGTTTCATCCAGTATGTAGGATGATTTATGAAAGTAGTCATAGAGACGTATATTATTATTAATAGAAAGCCAAGGTATAAGATGAAAGTCCTGAAAAATGATAGAAACTTTCTTATTATTCTCATATATCACTTCTCCTGAGTAATCATGATCAAGTCCAGCAATAATATGAAGTAAAGTACTTTTCCCACATCCACTTGGCCCAACAAGTGATACAAATCCTGTATCAGGAAGAGTACAAGCAATGTTTTCTAAGACATGTTCATGTAGATAACGCTTGTTGATTGATTTAAGTTGAATCATATTATTCCTCCCTGAGTAATGAGACTATACTTTCTTTCTTAATACGAATAAACGGTGCAGATGCAGAAAGTATGAGTATAAGAAGATAGAGAAAATAGAAAATAATATAGAAATAATAAGGAGATACAAGACATGTAAAATGAAAATACCTCTTAAAGAATGTGAGCGGGAGAATAGAAAGAATAATAATAAACATCACTATGCTGATAGAGTAAATAAATGTGCCTATAATAAGTATTTCTATCTTTGATTCACGCTGTAATTGTTTATAAGATGCACCCATAGAAATTTTCAAAGCAAGAGAACGGCTTCTTTCTAAATATAAAGAAGAGAAGACTGTTTTTGTAAGTTCTATTGCCACAAATAAGCTAATCATCATATAAACTAACGCAATCATACGACCAATAGAAATAAGTGTTCCATAACTCATCTTCTTCATATATACATCATTATCTACTTCATAGTTCTTTTCATAACGTTTAATAAGAGTTTCAGAATCCTTTGTGACTACATCTATTTTGTCATCTCTTAATAAATCTGGATATTTTTATCTATATCATGATGGAAACAAACCAATTGATCTTGGTAGAAATTATCTTCTATTACTCCCACTACTTTATATGTTTCATTTTCTAAGAGGTGACATGTGAATTCTGATTTAAGTTTATGAGATAAATTATTGGTGATAATGACTTCATTTGTATGATGAGGCAGATGTCCTGATATTAATTTAATATGTTTTGTCTTTTTAGGTAAACGAATCAACAAGGCATTAACTCCTTTAATATACCCACTTTCTATATCAAAATGTTTAGTACCTTTTTCTTTTAAAGACAATGGTTCTCCATCATGACTGGATATAGTTACAATATCTTTAAGTGGTGCTTCCATGTAAGATTTCTCTATAGAGGTAGAAAGACCATTTAAACCGCTTATAATCACTAGAGATGTTACAATGACTAATATCTGAAAAAGTGAGAGTAATGCGAGTCTCTTTCTTTCTCCCAATACTTCTTTAAAACTATAACGCATAGAGAAGTGTTTCTTATGTTGAGGAATAAGTACTTCTTTATCTATATGATTGTCTTTAATTGTATGTAATGTCTGGTTCTTCATCTCCATGAGTACATCGACATATTCATCTAATAGGGATGTATCATGAGAAACAACGATGACTAAACGATCTTCAGATACTTCCGTTAAGAGTGTCATAACCTCTTTTGCCTGTTTATAATGGAGGGCACCTGTAGGTTCATCACATAAAAGTACAGGTGCATCCTTTAACAAGGCACGAGCAATAGATACACGTTTCATCTGTCCAATAGAAAGTTCATCAGGATATCTTTTCATAAGCTTTTCTATTTTTAAGCGCCTAATAATCTTATCCATCTTTTTCTTATCAAAATCAATCTGTCCAAAATAACATCCAGCCATGATATTCTCTTCTACTGTATAAGAAGGAATAAGATCATTATTCTGTTTAATAAAGCCTATCATCTTACTAAATTTTTTATCTATCACTTCATGATTAAAAGTGATTGTGCCATTATATTGCAGTAATCCACATAAACAATATAGAAGTGTAGACTTTCCACAGCCTGAAGATCCTTTGATTCCTACTAAACCAGTATCTGGAAATATATAATTCACATGATCCAATATACAAATATCATAACTCACAGTTAAGTCTTTAAGTTCTAGCATATTTTTCCCTCCATTTTATGTTATAATGAGCCAGGTGATAAAAAATGAATCCTTTTCCATATTCTTTAGATAACAAGCGTTATCATACATACAATTATTTTTTAAAAACGAGATATCATAAAAAAAGTCGCAAAGGTCTCTTTAGATGCCCATTTTACTTGTCCTAATAGAGATGGGACAAAAGGCTTTGGAGGCTGTATATTCTGTTCTGAGAAAGGTTCTGGAGACTTTATTCTAGATAGTGATTCTCTTTTAGAACAGTTTAAAGCAGGTGCAGAAGTAATGAAAAGAAAGTGGCCTGAAGCTGTCTTTATTCCCTACTTCCAGGCATATACAAATACCTATGCTTCTTTAGATCAGTTAAAGAAGATCTATGAACCATTTATTGGTATGAAGGATGTTGTTGGTATTGCGATTGCGACACGTGCAGACTGCCTCACTGAAGAAATATGTGCTTATTTAGAAGAATTATCTAAAAAAACGGATGTCTATATAGAATTAGGCTTACAGACTATTCATGATACTACTGCAAAAGAAATCAATCGTTGTCATACTTATCAGGAATTCTTAGATGGACTCTCTATGTTAAGAAGACATCATTTAGAAGTCTGTGTGCATATTATTAATGGTTTACCTAATGAAACAATAGAGATGATGTTGGAGACTGCAAAAGCGGTAGGAAAACTAGATATTCAAGGTATTAAGATTCATAATCTCTATGTGACTCAGAATAGTCGTCTTTATAAGCTCTATTATCCTTTCAAGATGTTAGAAAGAGATGAATATATTTCTTTAGTTGCAAGACAATTAGAATATATTCCAAGTCATGTAGTCATAGAAAGACTTACTGGAGATGCACCATTAGAAGAATTAGTAGCTCCTTTATGGTCTATTAAGAAAACAACAATTCTTAATGATATCGATAAATATATGAAAGCTCAGGATATTATGCAGGGAGATCTTGTGTCCCTCAAATAATATATACGAAGAAAAAGAAAGAATTTCTTAAGGACATAAAAAAAATCTGGCCAAAAGCCAGATTTCTTTTTATTATTCTTCTGTTTCAAGAAGACCATATCCACCATCTCTACGTTTATAGACAACACATACTGTATTTGTTTCGATGTCCTTATAAACGAAGAATGAATGACCAATGAGTTCCATCTGCATGATAGCTTCTTCCATGTCCATTGGTTTAGGATTAATTGTTTTTGTCTTAACGACAACGTCTTCTTCTTCAGGCTCTTCAAGAGCTTCTAAAGTGTTAATGTTGAAAGCGAGTTTATTATTCTTTGACTTTCTACTTAACTTTGTTTTGTACTTTCTGATCTGTCTTTCTAGCTTATCGATAACTAAATCGATTGCTTCATAAAGATCATCACTTGTTTCTTCTGCACGAAGAAGAACATGCTCTGTAGGAATTGTAACTTCAATTTTCTGACCAAATGGATAAGTTCTAATTAAAACCTTAGCCTCCACATCTTGTCCCATGATGAAGTACTTGTCGAGCAATGCTAGTTTTTTAGTAATTTTATCCTCAATAGCATCTGTAATTGTAACATTTTTACCTCTGACAATAACTTTCATAATTAATTCCTCCTTTACAATTCTTTCTATAACTATATTATACATAAAAAAAACTAAAAAAAACACTCTTGACATAAAAATATAAAAAAAGAAGACGTTAATGTCTTCTTTAAGCTAAGTATTTCTTTAAGTCTTCTACTTTATTTAATTTTTCCCATGGGAATTCAACATCAGTACGACCAAAGTGTCCATAAGCAGCTGTTGGGCCATAGATTGGATTTAATAAATCTAATGTATTGATGATACCCTGAGGAGTTAAATCAAATTCTTTCTTGATTGCATCTAAGATGACTTCATCAGCTACCTTACCAGTTCCATAAGTATCAACATGCACACTTGTAGGATCCTTTACACCAATTGCATAAGATAACTGGATTTCAATACGATCACATAATCCTGCTGCAACAATGTTCTTAGCGATATAACGAGTGATATAAGCTGCACTTCTATCTACCTTTGATGGGTCTTTACCAGAGAATGCGCCTCCACCATGTCTTGCCATTCCTCCATAAGTATCAACAATGATCTTACGTCCTGTTAAACCAGTATCACCATGAGGACCACCAATAACAAATCTTCCTGTTGGATTGATGAATACCTTGTAATCTTCATTCATATGATGTTTTCTTACAACTTCCTTCATAATTTTTTCTTTAATGAATGTCTTGAATTCTTCTTCATTGAAATCTGGATCATGCTGGATTGACATAAGGATTGTATCAACCTTTGGATTATTTTCATCTGTATAATCAATAGTTACCTGTGATTTCATATCAGGTCTTGCATGTTTGAATGTACCGTTATGTCTTAATTCACTTGCATAACGTACTAATTCGTGAGCCATAGAGATTGGTAAAGGCATATATGTTTCAGTTTCATTTGTTGCATAACCAAACATGATACCCTGGTCACCTGCACCACCTACTTCTACATTTGTACCTAATGCGATATCACTAGACTGTGTATCCATTACTACCTTGATTTCACAAGTATCTGCATCAATACCTAAATCTTCAGCAGTATAGCCAATTCTTCTCATAACATCACGAGCCACTGCTTCATAATCTACTTTCGCATTCGTTGTAATTTCTCCACCAATGACTAATAAATTAGTTGTTACAAAACATTCACAAGCTACACGTGAATATTTGTCCTGTCTTAAGCATTCATCTAAGATTGCATCACTGATCTGATCACAAAGCTTATCTGGATGTCCTTCTGATACAGATTCTGATGTAAATAAGTTCTTTTCCATTTTCTTCTTTTCCTCCTGTAATAAAAAAGTTCTCCTCAAAGAGGAAAGCGTAGTAATCTGCTTCCTCTTATTGTTCAAGTAATACTTGCTTGGTCAAGGCACCTTCTATATAAGGGTTGCCACCACTTTAAAACGATCCTCATCTGTGTGGTTCTGAATAAGAGTATAAAAATATTCGCTAAGTTTATGAAAAATGTTGCTACTAGATCATTAAATTTAGCTTAACGCCTATTTTTCTGCTTTATAGCCACCTAACTCTAATCATCATTCTCGAATAGTTGTAAAATGATCTTAAAAGTCAGGTGAGTGCTATGATAACGGAAAACCAAGTAAAAAAC
>ENA-OQHA01000965-OQHA01000965.1-human-gut-metagenome-genome-assembly--contig:-NODE-965-length-12349-cov-3.137457_pt1 | contig 12349 bp, 11 predicted proteins | sample MGYA00242558_ERZ504707 | MGnify/ENA primary metagenome ERZ504707 (study PRJEB26092, sample SAMD00036197) | human gut metagenome | host: Homo sapiens | study: EMG produced TPA metagenomics assembly of... | reverse complement strand
TTAAACGTCCAACAAATGCCCCGGCTATGGTTAAGCCGAAGTCTATCCAATCCCATTTCCCTCCCCACATTTTGTCTTTTAGTTCAAGGGCAGAAGCAACTCCAATACCTGTATAAGCAGCGCAATAATTGCTATCAGCTCCTAAACCGATAATAACGCCACCAACAACATGTTTCCAACGATTGCTCTCTTTGAGCCATTCCCAAATTTTTTTCATGTCATATTCGTTTTTTAAGTTCACATTACAAAGGTATTAAAAGTGATTATAAAATAATCATATACACTCAAAAAAAGGCTATGTCCAATCATTCATATTAAAAATCATAAACATAAACGACCCATCATTTCTCGTATCGTCATCACTTGTATGTACCGTCAGATACGTTGTTCCCTTTCCTGTAATTGTCGGCTTTATAGGGGCTGTACCACCTCCATAAGAGAATCCGTAACCTGTAAGCATAGCCATACAATCATTTCCCGAATTGAACCACGAGCCTGAGAAACTTAGCTGATACTGTCCTTCTGCAAGTCTTGAAACTCCCATTGTTGAGCCGTCAAACGTCTTGTAAGATATTGACGCTCCCGAATTGGTGCCTGTTACCATACCCATAGCAAGACATTTAAGAAATCGCCCGTATCTCGATGATGGCATGAGGTCAATTCTGTTAAGGACAATCCAGCCATAAAACTGTGTGGTAGTTCCATATCCCATGAGTTCAACACATTCTCTTGAAAGAGTAAGTTTATTTGTCGATACACCGTTTTCATAAAAGTATTTTCCAGTTGGTGCAGTGTATTGTATAGAACCTTGCGAAATTTGGCTTCCCCACCTGTAATTTGTGATACACATTCTTCGTCCGCTTTGATTTACGTCCCATTCCAAGACACCAGCTGTTATATAACCTCCACCTTCTGATATTGCCGCAACATTATCATGGGTTGACTGTTTTCCTCCTATTATCACGGAATCCGTTTCCCGAACGAACGGGTTTCGCAAAGAGCCTTGCAGTAAAACATCATTAAAAGTCCCTCCTTCAAATACGGCATCCTTACCATATACTGTACCGTCTTCCGTTGTCTTGAAGTTTCCGTCCTTTGAAAAGATATTCTTTACAATCAAGTTGTTGGTATCTATCATGTCATTCTTCAGATAACCACCGTCTATGATTGTTTCTTTCAGTACGGCGTTGTCCTTCAATATTTGGTAATCTTTATTTATAAACTCATCAAAATTATCTGATTGTTCTTTAAATTCCCTGTTTACTTCTTCCTCAAATTCACTCAAATCTTTATCAGTTCCATTTGTACTTCTGAACTTTATACGACCTCCGATAACAGAGTTTGCCAAATCGAAATAGGTAGTTCCATCCGCTGAAACAATCTTGTCGGTGGTTATGCGTCCCGGCAAAACTTCGGTAAACCCGTACAGAGTGACAAAGGAACGTTCCCCGTCATATTCGCTGTTAAGCAGTCCAACGAGCAGATGATAGAACCCGGAAACGTCATCCATACTTATGGCGGTCGGGGACAGCACAAATTCGCCCTCTCCTGTACCTGTCGGTACTTTGGCATAGAAGTAGTATTGCTTCGATAATTGGTCCAACACAGGGCTTGTATATCCTTTAATGTTCCAATGCTTATACTCTGTTCCGTTCCTGTTTGATGTTATTGTATCAATACCGAGCGTCATGTGCTGGAGAATCGTTGCCGGAGCGATAAGCTGCTTTGTTTCCTGATTGTAGGTTATGTGGTATTGAATGGGGCGCAAGGAGCTATCCACGAAACGGAACTGCAAACTTTCATCGCCTACCAGCATAGCCATAGTCTGTACCGTTATCGGGGTTATTGAACTTGTGAAATTCTCCAATAACGCATCCTCAAGCATTTTCATCGTTTCAACTGCATCACGGAAACGGCGTTTGGTAAAGCGGATGATTTCCTTGTCGTTGTTCTCTACTATTACGTTGCCGTTCTGTATCTCGTCTATGGTTGATGAAAGGCTTTTCCCTTGTACATCATTTGACAGCTCAATGGTCGGCGAATATGGGGAGGTAGGATAATCCTTAATGCCTGTTATGCGTATAGGTATGCCATCCGGTGCAAACTGATTATCCGAAAACAGCACATAACCGCCAACGACCAACTTTCCTCCGACTTTAAGCCAATTACGTTTAGCCCACATTCCCTGCAACTCACCTGTAAAAGTGAATTTGACATCCTCTTTCTCGTACAATGCTTTTGCCGTTTCCCGGAACATATCCCATGAAGCACCTGTTTGGGAAGCATTGTCACATACATAAGCATCCGGCAACATACAGCCGAAAATGGCGTATGTATCGCCTACACGAGGAACATATACGCCGCCGGGCATAGTCTGACCGTCTATTTCCTGTGGGACGATTTCAAAGCGTCTTTCGGCGTGTTTGTATTTTAGCTCAAACGCCTTGTCGTTCCCGGCAAGCATACCGCTTTGGAAGATGATAGTCATATTCTCACCCTCAATCAGATAGTCGTTGTAATCGAGGTTTTCAGGTATGCTGTCATCTATAACATCATAGAAATTATTAACTTCATCAATAATTTCTACCTTGCTGACTGTTCCCACACGTGAGGGGTATATTTCCGAGCAGTCCAAACTATCCTCTGTTTTGTATTTAAGAGGTTTGTCTTTGCGTTGGATGGAATATCCCTCTGCATCTGAAATATATGTGCGCCCCTCGTATTCCAAGGTCTGTGATTTTGGCAACAGCAGTTCCGGCGAACAATATTTAGAGCGGTCTATATTTTTTGTGCCACCCTGTGCAAACATTATTTCAATCGGACGGCTATCTGATTCTGTAGAACGTCCAAGCCCCGGCACGAAGCCGTTACCCTTGCCGTATGACAAAGGTAACGGGTCATCCTTGAAATATTCAACCTTACGCAGATGAATGACCTTACCGACAATTTCCCACTCTGTATTGAATGTATCTGCCACACTCTGCAGCGCAGCGTCTATGTACGAATGGTCAAACGGTATAGTCTTTTCAGTAGATACGATACAATCCCCGACACTCCAGCCGCTATCACGCTGGTTAAGGTTATCCACTATTGTTTGAAGAAATTCCTTTGGTGTGGCGCACATGGAAAATTTGAGCCGCTTATCCACTGTATTACGGAGCTTGTATCTTCCCAGCTGAACCTGTACGCTCTGCATGAGCAGCGTGTACTCAAAATTACGATTGCCGTGCTTCTTGAAGTTAGCCGGGACTTCAAGAGTGTATTTTACCGCCATATACTCGCACCATGTTCCGATAGGGAATTCTATATATTCCGGCAGGGAAAATTTCAGCGTAAGGCTGTGTTCACCCATAATGCTACGGTAGCGATAACTTTCCTCGCTTTCGTGAACATCAAGCGATGTGTCGTTGAAATATAGTGTTATCATATCATTTCAAAATTAATCCAATATAGACTGTTAGGAACGCCGTAATTTCGCCCCAAAACAAGGGCTTTGTATAGATGAAACTGTTAATAAGATGACCGTTCCATAGTCTTTTTATCATTATAATCACATAAGCCAGCCATATAAGCCAAATAAGATACATCCAAGGGGTAAATACCAACCCGACCCATAACTGGCTGCACACGGCGCATATTGTTGTTGAGGTTATATGTACGGGTCTATCCAAACCTTTTTTGAAATTAGGTGATACCCCCACAAAACATAACGCAGCGCACATAAGGAACGCTAAGAATTGCAAATTATCCGGTGTTCTTTCCAATATGGCTGGCATCAGTAATAATGCGGTCGCACACATTGTAAACCCAAACCAAAACTTATGTTCCAGACTGTAATATGTATCTGATATGGAATATGGTATTCCCAACTTGAATATCATCGCACCTACATAAAGTGCATGATAATAAATGAAACTGCTACTAATATCATACCTCTAAATTCAATCTTTCAGGATAACCGCTTTTATAATCGTAGCTCTCCACATCTTCCAATGTCTTCAACTTATCGACAGCCGCTTTATGCTCTGCTGTTTTGTTATAGCATTTTTTCGCATACACCTCAAGCTGTGAAAGCAACCCTAAAACAATTTCGCACGGAAGCACCATAGACTTGCCCCCAAGCCAAATTGTTGTCGTTTCATTACCAAGGGCTTTTTCTTGCGATGTGGAATATGACACCGACATACGTGTTTCACGGTCTAACCAAAATAGCTCTCCGTTCAACAAGAACCCGTTTACTTCATCGGATTTGTCATATTCACTTATTTTGTTGAATAGTTTTTCCTTTGCAATAACCAATGCTTCTTCAAGTTCAAGGTCACGCTTTACAACCATCTTCGCATTGAAAATATATTTCAGATAGTCGTTATATTCATCAACCCCGGCACTGTCAATCGTTACACTGTTCTGATAAGAGTTATACTTGTTTACCAAAGCCATTTCCTGTTCCGCTGTGTATTTATCCCTTATTACAGCTTCTACACACTTGTCGTATGTCGGTGTGCCGATAATTGTAGCCTCGCAGCAGGAATATTGTACTCTCTTGCCAGGCTCTATCGGTTCATCGCTTTGTTCCTGAACGATTTCAGACAGTATTTCCTCCTCTTGAATATCCCAACGATAAAGATGGTTACCATTGCCAACAGCTTCTAAAGCCTGTGGTTGACATCATAAAATGCACGTTTCATAATACTCTTTTTTAATGATTGTTCGTAATAAGTTTTTGCTATTACTGTGCTGTGCCCATCCCAACCAAGGGGCTACCGCCTGTTTGTATGCCATTACATCAAGTGGTGGCTGCTGTTTGTTGAGCCGGGATGCAGTACGGCAAAAGTTTTTCTTTATGCTCTTTCGCATTAGTTCCTGTTTTCTGTAGAATTTGTACCCGACATAGTCCAAAGCCCGTCCGTGCTTGTCATATTTGTTTTCTGCTATCGGAAATATTTGATAATTGCCTTTTACTTGCAATTCAAGTTCATTTTCGATATACGGCTTTATAAACCCGTGAAATGCGCTGTATAAAGTTTCCTTGCTTTCACTGTAAAAAGTCATATCATCTGCATATTCCTCGCAGTCTATTTTCAGAACCTCGTTTACGTTGTGCATAAAGTAGGCAAGGTTCAAGTTAGCCAAATATTGCGACAGATAGTTTCCGATAGGCAGACCCTCGGCACTGTCTATGATTTCATCAAGAAGCCATAAAAGGTCTTTGTCCTTAATCTTTTTGCGTATTATCCGTTTAAGCACATGATGCTTGATTGACGGATAATATTTCTTGATGTCTATTTTAAGGCAATACAGGGGCTTCCCTTTGTATTTTCTTATAACCTTGTCAACGTGCCGGGCACATCCCTCAATACCACGTCCTTTGATACAGGAAAACGTATTGTGGGTAAATACTTTCGTCCATATAGGTTCAAGAACATTCATAATCGCATGATGAACTATTCTGTCAGGATAGTACGGCAAACGATAAATGACACGCTCCTTTGGTTCATAAATCGTGAATACATCATAAGGCGATGTCCTGAATGTTTTCAACCTCAACGCTTCATGCAGGGATTGTATGTTTGCTTCCCGGTTCTTGTCGTGAACTCGGACACCATAAGTGCGAGTTTTCCCACGGCGAGCCTTTTCATCGGCAAGCCGCAGGTTCTCTACAGAAATTATCTTTTCGTATAAGTTTCCTATACGCTTCATAGCTTTGCTTTCTTAATCAGAGTCTTCGGTAGCCCATACAACAGGCGTTCCTACCAACACTTTTAGGGTTACTTGAAATTTTTGCCAAGAGGCAAGGTCGTCGTTCCGTTTGTATTGTTTTATACTTTTCCTTTGAACCAATTTTTAAGCATAGGTGAGAGCCGATGTTCGCATTCGTATTCGAGGGAACGTTATTCGAATTCGCATAGCCGAAGCCGCAATTCGCACCGTTATTCGCATTACCGCTGAACAGCACCCCACAAGAACGACCAACCTGTATCATTTATTCAAAATAAAATCTGTTACCGTTTCCTCTTAGTGTTACCCGGCGAGGAAACTTATTCATTTCCTTAATCTTCTTCAAAACATACAAGATGTCAGCTGAACCCGTGAAGAATTTCTTTGCTTCCGATTCCGGGCTGTCTTTATTAGTCTTTATTTTTACAAGTGTCTGTCCTTTTACACCTTTCGCTTTACTAAAACGGGTGGGGACATCCTCTATAAAATCAACAACCCAAAATGTCGTATTTACGAGTTTTGACTGTGTCGTTTCATCGCAGTTAAAACTCCTGTTATTTTCATCACGAGGGATTTTCAAGAAATCCAACGAGCCATCATCAACCAATTCTTCCATATCCTTACAAATAGTTAGAAGTTAAACATAGGGCGTGTTACGCTGTTACGGGGATAAAGCAAAGGCGAGAGCCGAGGTACGCATACGTAGCCGAGGGAACGTGAAGCGAATGCGCAGAGCCGAAGCCGCAAGGCGCACCGAGAAGCGCATGACCGCCGAACAGCACCCCACGGAGTGTTTCAGATGTTGGAATGTTCGTGTAATGGTAGTCACAGAAATAGGTAGTAGAACCGCCTCCAACTACATCCGGCATTATTTCGCCTCCCTCTCCGAAGATGACAGATTTAACATAAGCCTCTGTACGGGCTTCATTTCCGACATGGGACATGTTGTTATAGTTACTGTCATTGAAATATTCCGGGTTATCAGTAACAAATACCTTGCTCAATCCGTCTCCTGTCGGGCTGTTTGGAGAGATTCGTACATTAATACCGTCCGTCCATTGCCAAATATGACCGAAAGGATTTTCAATACCACGATAACGTGGAACTTTGACTTTCTTAATGTTAGCATCGTATTCGGTCGGCATTGAAAATTCAACCTCTCCTGTACCGTTTCCAAGTTCGTCTGTATATCCGCAAGGGATAAATGGATAATATCCGTTGAAAGTATTCCATTTTCCACCGTCAAGAGTTGAAACACCATCGCCAAGACCGCCCTGTCTGTAACCTTCTGCAGTGAGTGATGCATTAACAGCCTTTTGCGAATTAAGTGTCGCAAACTCAACCACAAACAGCCACAAGAGGTCTTTCTGAATATCGTATGTCATACAGTTCCATTCCTTTGTGGATGATTTACGTTTACGGGCATAGTTTCGGAAATTGGTACGTGAAATCTGTGTCGCAGGTCTTCCTGTAAGCGTACGGTATGTTCCGTCCCATTCTGCATTATTATTTCCTCCTCTATAATCTGCATCTGTGTTTACAACTGAGCATAGCGTTGTTGTAGAACGCTGTACGGTTGCTTCATAGGCTGAAACATACTTTTTCTTAACCTGATGATAGCCGGGCAGGGGATATTCCGATAATTTCACACGGCGTTTGTTTCCGTCTGTTTCAAATTTACGATAATACATAGGAAGTTCAACCATGACCTGCCCACGTGAGCCGTCACGTGTTTGTCCTCGCCAGTCTTTTGGGTTAAGGTATTCGTTTACTGTCCCGTCATCAGCCAATAAACATCCTTTCATACGGTTATGGATAGGCAAACTCTTATGCAGAGCCATATTACCTATACGGGTAACATCCGGCGATGATACCGTTATGTCATATTCAATTCCGTACATACACTGTTCCTCCAAGTACGGGAGCAATGTTGCGAGAGCAGCCTTTTTACTTTCCCCGTCTGTATCAAGAACCTCACATATCAATTCAAAGGGATTTGTTCCCTCAACTTCGGGCAGGTCAATCAATCGCTTTCCGCCCTCAAAAGCCTCGATAATTTGTCTTACCTTGCTTTCTTCTTCGCTTGTCAGTGCCATAGTCATTTATTGTTTAAGAATTTGAAAACTGTTTTACCTTTTGATGAAATGAACATTACCGAAGATTTGGTATTCATCCTCAGTTTCTTTTGCTTCCGGGCGTTTGCCCATGAACGCAATCGCTTCTTTAGCGATATGAAAATTGAAACTATCATACGCCCTCCACATAAGAACCGCTTCCCCAATAAAGGTCGCAAGTTTCAAGAATTTCATTGTCGGGAGCAATTTCTGTGATAGCCATCGGCGACCAATCGTTATACGATACCGGGGCTTCCGAGAAATTGTTGTCCTGACTGCATTTCACACTCAATATCGCATCTACATTTGTAGCGGGAAATGATGGTCTTAAATAAACAGAGAACGGAATGTCGCCGGGCAATTTGAACCCTTGCGACAGGTCTTCAATTTTACCGTGAGAAACGATACGACCTCCATTCATAAATTCGCTGATATAACCTTTCTGTGCCATAATGAATTGTATTTTAGTTTAACCTAAATTTTCCGTTTGATGTAAATCTAATAGATTGCCGTGTAACCAACCTTATTGTGGGTTCAATTACTTCTATCTGAATGGTTCTGTACAAAGCCACGTTACAGGCTGGTATGACATGAATAACGCTGACACCTTTCCCTATGACTTGTAACAGCCCATCGGGAGTTACTGATACTGCTTTGTTATCTCCAAGACATATCACGTTCTGATAAACCCTGTCGGGGTGCAGGACGGCGTTTATTCTCGCCACCTTATTGTTACGTGTCAGTTTTGCCGGATAGCTTAATGTCATGGATGTAGGGAACAGCCCAAGAGCTTCAAGGTTAGACGCTGTCTCGATTATCTCCCGGCATTCCTCTGTAGCTTCATTGGCTGCTCCTGTTGCTGCCGTACAGTCCTCCGTGGCTTTCAGTGTGGCGTTTGTGGCGGCGTTTGCATTACTTGTAGCCGTGTTTGCGTTCCCTGCTGCTGTATTAGCGGATAATGTTGCCGTTTCAGCGTTTTTTATGGCTGTTTCTACGGATGATTTCAACGTGGAAACGGTCTTGTCTATAAACTCTAAAGATACCTTGACACTATGGTTCAAGCGTCCACACCTATTGTAAACAACCCATTGAATGTTTCACAGATAGGAAGTTCTGATATTCTTCTTTTTGTTGCCATATATCCTGTATTTTAATCGTTCCTTAATAAAATGTAGCTTTCGCCATCTTCCGTCAATACGAGTTCGTCATCTTCCGTTACCAATAAGGCATAGTTCCCGGTCGGTCTTGAATTGGTAAAAGTCAATGTAACGGAAAACTCACACCATACTCTGCCGTTTCGGAGAATATCGAACTTTGTAACGCTACATTTCCTGTAAAAACAATCGAACTCCTCTACGATCTTATCAATATACAAACGCCGTATATCTGGCTTGATAAGGGCTGTAAACAGGGCGTTCCACCGTTCCCAAAAGACAGTCACATTCGCTGCTCTGATAAGCATCTTAACGACCACGTCTTTAGGTTTGTACATAACTATTTCATCATCATAGCTAACCCCGGCTTCTCCTTTCGTGTTTATAGTCAGATTGGGGCGAACATCGGGAGCTTTTAAGACATTGTCATCCGTTCCGTTTAATATGTAAACCCCGAACCGGGAGAAGTCTATATCATCAAGCTCATATCCGGATTGTCTTACATCAGCTGCCCCAACAGGATATGGTTCCGCTTCATCGGAAGTTGGGAAATCATCAGCAAAGCTCAAAGACAGGTTGCCAAGTCGTACCTTTGATGATAGAGAACCGTTGCTCGTAAGTCGTAGCCTGTATGTCTTTCCAAGTTCCCGGAAGTCGAACGTATGGTATGCCTTATCAGACAGCAATTCGAACAGGCCGCTTGCTGATGTAATATCTGTAATACAGAAAGCTATTGCAAATGTCTTGCTGTCAAGGACAGGCTCGGACAAATCATATTCAGCCCCGTCAAATTCATCCCATTCCGTGCTGTCTATGCTTTTGAACGGAGGAGCTTGTACAAGAGCCTTATACCCGTATTGTTCAACAAATACGCCGTATTCCGTGAACGCATCATTCCGTCTATGAATAACCTTCCTTTCATAACAGCACACTTGCATGGTCTTTCTCCATGAATTCTATTTTTGAAACATCATCTTTTTCAACTCTAACAACAGCATATCCTCCTGCGTCTATATGGCGACAGCACCACACATTAAATAAAGCCGATTGCTTGCGATGTCCCGGTACTTCAATCTCGCAACGGTGTTTCCTACCAAAAAAACTTTTCTCGCTTCTGACAGGCTTATTTCGCAGCAATCAATATAGACCCCGTATCTTTCAGGATACATAGGCTTGAATTTTCGGAAAGTATCAATGTCGGGGAAATGGAATCTTGTCATAAACTCAATTCCTCTTGGCGTGAACATCAACTTAACCAAATCCTCAAGGCTTTCAGTTCCTTGAACATGGCGCACGCACCGAGCTTTTGAGCCATATCGTAACGGGCTGTTTCATTGCATAAGGATTGAGCCGCTGATTTGGCAGCTTTCCATTGTTCCCAAGTGTTATTTATAAGCTCATCCATAATCGTTATTTTTTAAGTTTCAATCCCTTTGTATTAATATCTTCAAGTGTCCCGGACATCCGGCTAATTTTCTTATCTACATTATCAATTTTGGCGTTGGTTTCATTCAGCTTTCATTGGTTGTAGATGTGTTGTTTTCAATTCCGGCAAGGTGTTCAAGCATCCTATTCCCGATTATTATCAATTCTTTTTGACCTTCCATAAGTGTGTACGTATGCCCTTGCATGGTTGTAAGTCTGGCATTGTTTTCATCCACGCTTTCCTGCGATGCAGTGGCAATACCCTTTTGCGTCCCCTCACGTTCCGGATCTTCTTCCTCTTCTTTGAAATAGTCATCAGCATCCGTACTGGTTCTCAAGCCTGTTTGTCATGTCCGCAGCCATTCTTTCGAGGTAATCTTTTTCCCAATCGCTGATGAATCCATCAGACCAAAAACCCATCATGGTTTCTCGTAAGCGTTCCATATCAGGCTTATAGTGGCTTTCATGGCTTCGGTTATCATCTGTTTTATCATATCCTTTACCAAATCCTTGGAAGCCTTTACCTTGTCGTCACCTGCAGCCCAAGCATCTACATAAGCCTGTGCAAAGTCATCAATGGCACTTTGAATATCCTGCCCGAAGATTGCATCCTTTGCTTTTTCTTTATTATCCTCAATGAGGTTATTTATATCGTCAATCTGTTGTTGCCATTCTTTGATACGTCCATCATCAGAATCCTTTTTATCCATTTCCTCTGCTATCTGCTGTTGGATAAGCAGTTTCTTTTGTTCTAACAGAGTGTTCTGCTGTTCGATTAATTTTGAAGCGTCCTTTGAATATGCTTTTTCAATGGAACGTCCCAAATTATCGTATGACGCATCAAGAGTATCTATTTGATTTTGTAACTGCTGTATTCGTTTTTCATTTTTCTTGTCGTGAATTTTTGCTATCGCAGAAGCCAGTGAACTTACCATACCTATTGCTGCTCCTGCTGCAGCACCGATAGGACCGAACATTGCTCCGGCTTGTGCTCCCTGCATGGCAGAGTTTACCGCATCCATAGCCACGTTGATACCGTCTGCAATTCCTGATAAAGCGTCAGAACCAAAAGCCTCTCCGAGATTTGAGAACGTGTCAGAAAGGAACGAACCTATCTGCATTATTTCGTTCATCCCATCTTCAATATCAGCCAAAGCCTCCTTTAGCTTTTTGGTGTCATTCCCGGCTTTGAATATACGTTCCAGACCGTCAGCCACTTTATCGTATGCCGGGCGAAGTTCATCTGCCACCTCCTTATTATCCCGTAAAGCATCAGATATATCTTTCAGCTTATCAGGAGATTTACTCCACAGTTCAAAAGTTTCTTGTGATATTCCGAACTGTTTACCTTTGTCCTCGTCCCATTCTCCCGATTTCAGAAATGCCAACGCCGCCTGTCCCTGTGCGTTTATTTGCTGGAGGTCGTTAAGGGTCTTATCCCTCATATCGCCGAATAACTGGCTTATGGCAGATGTAGTCTTGTTAGCTTCTATATCCAATTCAGACAAGGCACGTTTGGTCTCTTCATCTATGGATTTTTGCTCCCATTCGTTTTTACCTTCCTTGTTTGCGGTAGCCTGTGCGATAATAGCATTCCTCTTTTCAACGTAAGTTCCGTATGCGGCAAGGTATTTGTTCATGGATGCATTCAGTTCCTCTTGGCTGAAACCACCCTCAAGGGCGGCAATCCCGGAATTGAACTTGTTTTCTGCATTTGTGTACTTACGGGATATTTCCACCTGTTGCTCCATTGAAAGTTTACCGCCGCCGAGCTTCATCCATTTCTTTTCGAGAGCAAGTGTTTCCGCATACTCTTTTTGATAGTCGAGTTCGAGTTGCTTGCGCTTTTTCTCTGCCCCGCTCTTGTCCATTAAATTTGATTTCCTCTTGCTGATTTTGGAAACGTAGGTTCATGAGTTTATTATGTCGCCTTGTTCC
>ENA-OQHA01000963-OQHA01000963.1-human-gut-metagenome-genome-assembly--contig:-NODE-963-length-12363-cov-3.040373_pt1 | contig 12363 bp, 22 predicted proteins | sample MGYA00242558_ERZ504707 | MGnify/ENA primary metagenome ERZ504707 (study PRJEB26092, sample SAMD00036197) | human gut metagenome | host: Homo sapiens | study: EMG produced TPA metagenomics assembly of... | reverse complement strand
ACGGTTCGATTCCGTTGGAGTCATATGGCGCCATAGCCAAGTGGTAAGGCAAAGGTCTGCAACACCTCTATCACCAGTTCAAATCTGGTTGGCGCCTCTTATAAAAAACACCCGGAATATTTATTTCCGGGTGTTTTTATTAAAGAATACAAGAAAAGCTGCCGGTGGCAGCCTCTCGTATATTATTTCATTATAATTGAATCTTCTTTAACATATGATCGACGAATACTTTTGCATGCTCCACATCCAGATCATCCGGATGAGTAAGTGCAAGATCGAAATTCTGGATAAAACGGTCGATCTGGTCGTTATTCTCGTCAGTTCTCATGGATTCATACTTCATACGTACCTTCTGCGGCATCTTTCCCTGACAGATAAAATATCCAAGATAATCGTTGTCTGCTTCGATCCAGGCACTGACGCGTCCGGCAATATCCTTATAATATTCCGGGGAATCCCCATTCCGCAAGTTCCGAATAAAGCGATCTGTTTGCCGCTTAAGTCACTTAAGAAGTCACTGACCTCCATACTGCAGCTCCCGCGGTGCACGCAGAATCCGATGAAGTAGACATTGGCTTCCGGAATTGTCTTATCTGTATCGATATCGATCAGATCTTTGGAATTGCCGGGAAGGCGCGAGAAGATAGATGCAGCAATTTTCTTTGTATTTCCGGATTCACTCTGATATAAAACAAGATAATCTAACATAAGAATTCCTCCTTTTTGCGTTTGCTGATGGTCACAATTTATTGTACATCTGGATTACATTGAAATTTCATGAGTTACATATAATGGCCGCCGCTGTAACCGCCCGGGGCACCGCAGCACATTCCGCCGCTGCAGCATAAGTTGCAGACGATGTTGGCAATACATAATTTTACACACCAGTCGCTTCCGCCACCGAAGGTGGTGGTATACGGATTCTGGCGTTGGCGGTACCAGCTTCCGCCGCTTTCAAACTGGTTAACTAACATCTGGTATTGATAGTTGGCTGGTTCCATGCGGAGCGCTTCTTTGGCATGCTGAATGGCCGTTGCATTGTTGCCGAGACCGGAATTGGCAATCGCACTGTAGTAATACCACTGGGCAGTATGCTCGTTGATTCCGTTTAATACGTTCATTGCTTCCTGATACCGGCCGTTGTTGATGAAGTTGGCAGCAGCTCTTAAGTGAAGATCCTGCTCACTTTCCTGACCTGCATTACCTGCATTACCGGCCTGTCGGTATTCTCCGTAGAAGCCGCGGAACGGACCATATCCGTTCTGGCTATATGGACCGTAATTCCCGGAAGAGCCGTATTCCCGCTCTTTCATGATCTGCTGATAGGCCTGCTGGACTTCTTTGAATTTCGCCTCTGCCTGATCCTTGTTCGGATTATTGATATTGGCATCCGGATGATATTTTCGGCTGAGGTTACGATATGCTTTTTTTATTTCGTCATCAGAAGCATCACGGGATACTTCTAAGACACTATATGGATCTGTCATTGTTCTTGATCTCCTGTTGTTGAATTATCTGTGTCAGGATGTGGATTATCATTCGTGGTTCTACCGGCAGTGGAATTGCCGTCAGCAGTATCTGCAGCGTTGTGTGTATTCTTGCCGGCGAGTCTTTCGGATGTTACGGCAGTGTATCTGCTCCATACTCCGGAATAGAGAACGTTCCGCAAGATCTCTGCATGCAGCAGTATCGGAAGCTGTTCGAATTCCCTGGAGCATTCCGACATCATAAGCGTCAGAAGGCTGCGGCAGTCATCTGCAAATGCAGGATCGTCCAGGTATGCCTTTTTGAATGGATTATAGCTGCCGGATTTGATGTCTTTTTCGACATCATCGTAGGCATCCATCAGATAGATGAATTTTCCGAGGAAGAATCCGATCTTACGAAGAGAGGATTCCCATTCATCGTGGCGGTATGCAAAAATCTCAGCCATGATATTGCCAAAAAGTCCGGACATAAGATCCAGATTCTGTTCATTTTCTGCCTCATATTTTGAGATTTGGGCGAGATTTTCTGAGATGACCTTACATTTTACGGGATATAATTTTTCAATCTTCTTTATCTTTGAATGCAAAAGTTTTGCGGCAACAAAAGCTTTCTTCCTGTGTTCGTCTGCCCAGTCATCTTCACACTTATAATAAGATAACAGCATGTTGATGGCTGCGGCATATTCAGTAAATTCATTGGTCTTTGCCGCATGCTTTTGCATGGGATGTGCAATACAACGGACCATCTCTGTCTTCGTGTCCGGTTCATAAAGACCGGTGAGCAGGATCACAAGAAATGTCATATCAAAGGATAAAGTCACCTGACCTCTTCTACCATAACATTCTTTTAAGACTTTGCATAGTCCACAGTAATAAGAATGATAGACATCATAATCTTTGAATTTCATCTCGGCTTTGTTGATAGAAATATAACCAAACATGGGAACTCCTTAGCTTCGTTTGATAAATCTGGTGTTACACTTCGGGCAGCGGATCTCAATCTTGCCTTTTCCTTTTGGAACACGGATCTTCTGTTTGCATGACGGACATTTGTAAATGTGGTGTGTCTTGCGCTGTGTTATCATGTTACGCTGCCTGTAGAAAAATGTCCGGATGCCGCGTGTCATCTGCAGATATTTCTGATTCTCGGCGGCTCGTTTGTAAGTATTTTTGGAAAACATCCGGAAATAAGAATAGATGATACCGGCCCATGCCAGCCAGGAAAGGATTCCTCGATGCGTCCATCCTGCGATCAGCATAAGGATCAGGGATCCCCAGATGGTAAATTTGCCAAAGGAATCAACACCATATCTTCCGTACATAAAACGTATAAATCTGTCTTTTAGTTTCAATTCATTCACCTCTTAAAATAGTACTTGCAATATACATTTAATCATACGCCGGGAATAGGAAAAATCAATAAACAGAGTATTAAAATTTCTAAAGATTTTAGATGAGAAAAGTGCAGAAACTGTGGTGGATGTGTTAAGATAAGAATGTTAATTTCGTAGAACAGGGTTGATAACGGGGAGGAGGCAGAATATGCAGAAGCTGACGGAGCTGATCAGAGAAGATATGAAACCGGCACTTGGCGTGACCGAGCCGGGAGCTATCGCATTTGCCGTGGCAAGTGCGAAGAAATATACGGAAGGTAAGATTGTAAATGTACATGTGGCATTGAATTCCGGTATGTACAAGAATGCATTTACCTGTGGAATTCCTAATTCGGAGAGATTCGGCAACTATTATGCGGCGGCACTTGGGGCGGTAGCGGCAGATGCGGAAAAAGGACTGGAATCGCTGGCAGATATCACACCGGAAGATGATGAGAAAGCGGCGCAGATGGTGAGCGACGGTCTGGTGGAAGTGGTTATGGATCATGTCGGATCCGAGATCACGATCGATGCCGTGGTGACAACGGAGAATAACCGGTGTAAGGTGATGATCCGGGATGCACATACGAATATCGTAAAGATAGAAAAAGACGGCATTGTAATATTTGAGACAGAAGATAAGATGTACAGGGAGGAATCCCGGAAAAAGCAGGCACGTCCGGTAATTCACGGATATTCCCTGGCAGAGATCCTGCGGTATGTAAATACAGTTCCGGTTGAAGAGATTGCGTTTATAGAAAAGCGTATACGATGAATCTGGAATTATTAAAAGAAGGACTGGCTTCGGACAGGGCAGTGTTCGCAAAGAAACTTATCGTGAGAATGGCAACCGGATCATATCCCGGGATGCGCTTAAGACTGCGCAATTACTGTGTAACGGTGCGATAGAGGCCAGGGTTCTGGGCCTTTCCAGACCGGCTATGAGCATTACCGGGAGCGGTGCACACGGAATCATTGCGACGATGCCGTTGTATGCGTACCGGCATGCCAATGAAGATAAGACGGATGATGAGACCCTGTGGAGAGCAACTGCACTCAGCTATCTGATCACGATGTATATCAAAGAGTACTCGGGAAGATTATCGGCATTTTGCGGATGCGGGATTGCAGCCGGAACCGGGATGGCCTGTGGACTGGCATATCTGCAGGGAGCGGATGGAGAAAACATACAAAAGTGATTCAGAATATGGCAAGCGGTTTGACCGGAATGATCTGTGACGGAGGCAATCACGGATGTACGATGAAAGGGATCGTGGCAGTAGATGCGGCATTCCGTGCAACAGATATGGCAATGGATGATATCTGCATAGAAAATATTCATGGAATCAACGGCAGGACCCCGGAAGCAACTATGAAGTACATGGGAATGATCGCATCCCCAGGAATGACAGGGACGGAAAAGACGATCGTAGAGATTATGGAATCGAAAAAGTAAAGAAAATAGAACAGCACAGGGAGGGATCGAATCCGGAATGAGAAATGAAAATGCAGACAATGAAAGAAAAAAACATCACCGCGGAAGAAAGCGGAAGAAAAAAGGGAATATAATCGCCAATGTGATTCTTGTGATCGCACTGATCGTATTCTGTGTGTCGGGCTTTCAACTGTTTAAGATCGGAAAAGGTTATCTGGATGGAAGAAGTGAGTATGATAAAGTGCGGAAACTTGCGGTGACGGATGATAAGAATAAAAATGATAAAGATAAAAATCATAGTGAAGACGGAGATGATACATTTTCTGTTGATTTTCAAAAACTGCTGGAGATCAATCCGGATACGATCGCATGGATCAGATTCCCGGATGAGCCGAGTCAGATCAATTATCCGGTTGTTCAGGGAACGGATAACAGTAAATATCTGAAGAAAACATTTTCGTCTAACGAAAATACGCTGGGAGCAATCTTCCTGAATGTTGACAATCAAAAGGATTTTTCGGATAAAACTCTGTAATATATGGACATAGAATGCGGGACGGTTCGATGTTCCGTCACCTGCAGGATTATGATACCCGTGAATTCTGGAAGAATAATCCATATTTTTACATATATACCGTTGATGGAAGAATTCTGAAATATCATATTTATTCGGCAGGACAGGTAGTCGACACTTCGGAATCGTATCAGACAACATTTGAAACAGATGAAGAATATCAGGAATTTTTGAATATGACGCAGAGTACTTCTCTGTATAATACCGGCGTGGAAGTGACAACGGCAGATACGATCGTTACATTGTCGACCTGTACCAGCGCCAGTGATAATCACCGGTTTGTTGTAAGAGGGGTAAAAGAGGAGGAGACGAAACAGTGATGAAGAAAGAATATGCCTATGAAGTAGGAGATGTGGTAACAATGAAAAAGCCGCATCCATGTGGAAGTAAAGAATGGGAGATACTAAGGGTTGGAGCAGATTTCCGACTGAAATGTATGGGATGCGGACATCAGATCATGATCGCCCGCAATTGGTAGAAAAAAATACAAAAGATTTGAAGAAAAAAGCTTGAAAAAATCGAGGCTTTATGGTAACATAAGAACTCGTGATACAATAATTCTGTCCTAAAATAGAGACAGAAATCCTTGCTCCCACATAAGATGAGCGGGGGCCAAAAGACCAGAAGGAGGTGCAAGACGACATGAACAAATATGAATTAGCTGTTGTTGTCAGTGCAAAAATCGAAGACGACGAAAGAGCTCAGGTAATCGAAAAGGTGAAAGCATTAGTTGAACGTTTCGGTGGACAGATCTCTGACGTTGATGAATGGGGTAAGAAGAGATTAGCTTACGAGATTCAGAAGATGAAAGAAGCATACTACTATTTCATCCACTTCGAGTCTGATGCTGAGACTCCAAGCGAAATCGAGCAGAGAATTCGCATTATGGACAACGTTATCAGATTTTATGCGTTAGACAGGATGCATAAGCAGGAAGTAGAGGTATAATATGAATAAAGTAATTTTGATGGGACGCTTGACAAGAGATCCTGAAGTAAGATATTCACAGGGTGAGAATTCTACAGCAATCGCAAGATATACATTAGCTGTAGACCGCAGATTCAGACGTAACAACGACGGAGAGCAGACAGCTGACTTTATCGGATGCGTTGCTTTCGGAAGAAGTGCAGAATTTGCTGAGAAATATTTCCGTCAGGGACTGAAGGTTATCGTAACCGGACGTATTCAGACAGGAAGCTATACCAATAAAGAAGGTCAGAAAGTTTACACAACAGATGTTGTTGTAGAGGATCAGGAATTTGCTGAAAGCAAGGCAGTAAGCGACGCCAATGCAGGAAGTTTCCGTGCGGCAGCTCCATCACCGGCTCCGGCACCAGCCACACCAGTATCTGATGCAGGTGACGGCTTCATGAACATTCCGGATGGAATTGATGAGGAATTACCTTTTAATTAGGCAATAGTACCGTGCTGTGGTACTTGCCGCATTTCATTTTGTTGAAAGGAGAAACCAAAATGGCTTACGATAAAGGAAATCGTCCAGAAGGCGGCTTCAAGAGAAGAGGCGGCGGACGCAGAAGAAAAAAAGTTTGCGTATTCTGTGGAAAAGAGAATAACGAGATCGATTACAAGGATACAGCAAAATTAAGAAAGTACATCTCTGAAAGAGGAAAAATTCTTCCTAGAAGAATTACTGGAAACTGCGCTAAGCACCAGAGAGCTCTTACAGTAGCAATCAAGAGAGCACGTCACATCGCTCTTATGCCATACGTACAGGATTAATATTGAATGTTGAAAACCGTCAGTGCATTGCACTGGCGGTTTTTTATGTATGGGTGCTTGATATTTCATAAAATAGCGAGTATACTATATAAAATATGTGCAAAATGCACAAGAATATATGGGAATACACTAGCATAAAGGAATGAAGAGATGAAAATTTTACTGGTAGATGATGAACGGGAAGAAAGAGAAGGGATTTCCTGGCTTATAAAGAAATATAAGTATCCATTAGAAATCGTGCAAGCAGCAAATGGAAAAGAGGCATTGCAATGTATTGAAAAGTACAAAATAGATATTTTGTTTACTGATGTAAAAATGCCTGTTATGAATGGTCTAGAATTGGCGAAAGAAGTGTATAAACGATGGCCGGAGATTAAAATTATTATTTATAGCGCCTATGGGGAATTTGATTATGCAAAACAGGCATTGGAAGCAAATGCCGTAAGTTATTTGTTGAAACCTATAGAGATTGAAGAATTTCAAAAGTTAATGGTTTCCGTCATACAAGCAATTAATGATGATAATAAAAAAGATGAGCTAAAACAAAATGCGGAAATTCAAAATCGTAAAAATCTATTTTATAAGATATTTAATAGAGCGCATATTGCTGCTGATGACAGAGAAAAAGTAAATCAGATACTTTTTGAACAAAGTAATACAGGATGTAAGTTGTTAGATGTTGAATTTGCAGAGAATTTTTTGAAGAACACGAAGAGTTATTTACTCATTTTTGAAAATGTATATGGGGAAAATGTATTATATTTTAATATGTATCCGAATGAAGCATATCTGTTGGTTCAAGAAAAAAAGTATCTTACTGGAAACCAGTTGGAAGAGCAGGCAGAAAAACTATTGATGGATTTACATAAGGAAACTCATAGTGAAGCGGTAATGATTATTAGTAATTTGATAGATAATGATGCAAAATTAGAGGAACAATTGGTTAAAATCCATAAAATACAAAGTGAGATATTTGGTTATGACAATCAGATAATCAGGGTGAAATCATATTATAGTGAGACGGAATATTATGCTTCGGACGTAGAAAGTGCCGGTAAAAAATTGGAACAAGCTTTTGCCTCCATGGATTTGGAATTGATAAAAAAACAAAATGAATTATTGAAGAAAACGATTTTGTCATTAGATAAAGTCAGTAAATTATATTTGCAAAATATATTGTATTCTATCATAAAATCATTGTATGATAAATCTCCGAAAATAAAAATGGAAGAGGTACTGGCTTCATCAGAAAGAATGTTTCGTGCAAAAAATGCAAAGACAATGTTGGAGATTTATGGAGAATCTATAGATAAGATGCTGGATTCGTTAGCGGTAGAAAAGCAAGATGACTCAAGGATTATTCATAAAATTAAAAATCTGATAGAAAAAGATTATGCGAAAGATATAAGTTTGAATTATGTAGCTGAAAATGTTAATTTAACACCGGCATACGTTAGTTATATATCAAAAAGGAAACTGGACAGACATTGGTAAAATATATAACGGACGTGAAGATGATGAAAGCTAAAGTTATGCTTGAAGAAGGAACATTAAAAATTGTTCAAATTGCTAAAGCGTGTGGTTATGAAAATCAATCTTATTTTAATAAACTGTTTAAAAATTATTATGGAATTACACCTAAGCAATTGAGAGAAAAAATATGAAAAAAATATGGGATTGGTATTACGGAAAGGCATCTATCAGAAAAAAATTAATTATCAGTTATCTGATATTGGTTATATTGCCAATTTTAGTACTTGGTATGTATTCTTATTATGTATCTAAAAAAATCTGATAAGACAGACGAAGCATACAATGGAAAGCAATGTCGATGCAATTTCTTACAGTTTGCAAAATGATATTCAACGAGAAACTGACAATATTAAATATTTATCATATAATGCAAAGTTAAGAGGAAGTCTGGAAAATGGATTGAAAAACAGAAATGCGTTAGTAAAAGAAATGAACGATTCTGTAGAGCCCACATTTTGGTATTTTATAGCCAGTGATGATAAGATAAAGGGAATTGAAATCTATTCTCCATATGTGAAACAGTCATTGGGAAGTTTTTTGAAACCATTAGAAGGGAAAGAAAAGAGAAGTTGGTTCGGAAAAAACCAGAATAACTTTAAAACAGAGTGGAGTGTTAAAGATGACCGGATTTATGCGACACGAATGATTTTGGATTCGGCGACTTCGTCAACGGCAATTGGATATATGCGATTAGAAGTGTTTGCAGATGAATTTTTAGATGGACTTTTCAATCAAGCTATTTGAATAATGGAATACTTTTAGTGGATGCAAATGGAAAGAAGATTACGGAAAGAACAATTAAAGATAGAGAAATAAATAAAAATATTTATCAACATATTGAAGAAAATCGGGAAGAAAGGATTTACGAAACTAAAAAATATATATTAGCCACATCTGAGGAAATGGATAATGGCTGGAAATTATATTATTATATTGATAAATCGGAAATTTCGGAGCAAATTCGAGAAATTATGGCAACGACAGTACTGGTAATGGGATTGTGCCTTGCGGTTGCGTTGATTATGATGAGTGTGATTTCTAAAATTTTAAGTACAAGAATTCTTCAACTAAAACATGGAGCGGAAGAGATTAGCAGGGGGAATTTTGAGCTAAAGATAGAGCAGGGGTATTCTGACGAAATAGGAGTTGTGGCAGAAAGCTTTCGCGAAATGTGTATGAAAATAAATCAAATGATGCAGGATATGTACCAGTTAGGATTGGAAAAGCGAAAAGAAGAATTGAAAGCATTGCAGGCGATGATGAATCCTCATTTTCTGTATAATTGTTTATCTAGCATTAAATGGAAGGCAATAAGATCAGATCAGGATGATATCGCAGAAATTACAGGTCTTCTTGCAACATTCTATCGGACAGCATTGAATGGCGGAAGACAGATTACGATTGTACAAAATGAATTGGAAAATATTAAGGCATACTTGCAAATTCAACTAAAATCACATGAAAACAATTTTGATGTAGAGTATCAGCTGGATGAAGCTGGGGGGAGAGTGTCAGATGCCGAACTTTTTTATTACAGCCAATTGTCGAGAATGCAATATGTCACGGAGCAGATTTGTGTGAATCCGAAAGAGGAAAAATAAAGATAGAGTATATATACGGTGAAGAATTTCTCGAATTTCATGTATATAATAATGGACCAAAGGTAGTTGGTGAAGAATTGGAAAGAATTTTAAATACTCCGGGAAAGGGATATGGGATTTATAATATCCGTGAAAGAATTCGAATGTATTATGATGAAGAGTGTGGCTTGTACAGTTCAACTACGGATGAGGGGATGGTTTGTTTCTCCATTAAAATCAGAAAAGAGATAGAGAATAAATAAAAAGTGGGAAGTCGGATAATGGCTTCCCGCTTTTTGATAAAAACATTTCTTGAAAAAATGTTATAAATCAAAAAAATGTACAATTTTAATATATATGGTTAAAAACTATAATAAAAGCAAATAGAGGAGGACAAAAGATATGAAGAAAAAAATTGTAAGCGTTCTGTTATGTGCCACAATGGTAACAGGATTAGCAATGGGGTGTGGCAAAAGTTCTGATAGTAGTTCGGAAAAACAAGTGATGGTAAAACCAAAATCCGAATGACATATTGGAACAATGAAGATACGGTGAAAACACTTCTGGATTATCTGGAAAAGGAAGTGCCGGATGTGAAAATTGAGTTCCAGTTTATTGACAATTCAAATTATGATACGGTTGTTGATACACAACTTTCAGCGGAAGAAGGACCGGACATTATTTGTGAATCACCTGCAGCTGCATTGAAACATGCAAATTAGGTTATTTGGAAAAAGTAAATGATCTTGGAAAGAAATATTCTGATGCAGGAACAAATGTATATAGTTATGATGGAGATGTATATGCATTACCTGGAATCAGCTGGTTTGAAGGAACATATTTTAATAAAGAATTATTCGAGCAGAACAATATCGAATTGCCAACAACCTTTGATGAATATTTGGACGTATGCAAAAAATTTGAAGATCTTGGAATTAAACCGTTAGCAGCAGGATTGAAATCATGGGAACCGATGTTAAAGAATTCGATGGCTTTTGTAACAGCAGAATATCTTTCAACAGATGAAGGAAAAGATTTCGGAGAAAAATACAGAAATGGAAAAACCACTTTAGAAGGCAACTGGAATAAGTATCTTGAAAAATGGTCAGAGATGATCACGGATGGAGTATACACGAAGGATATGGTAGGTATTGACCATGATCAGGCTCTTGAGGAATTTGCAACTGGAAAAGCTGCAATGTTCTGTTCCGGTCCATGGGATTTGGATACTATTAAAGACAAAAATCCGGATCTTAAGGTTGATATGATGCCATTCTATGGAACGAAAGCAAGTGATGGCTGGCTGATTGGAGGACCGGGATGTGGTTTTGCAGTAAACAAATCATCAAAAATAAAGATGCAGCAATGAAAGTATTAAAAGCACTTTCAACAGAGGAAGGTCAGAAGGCGTTCTGGGAAGATAATCAGGGTGGTTCTTCTTATCTTGAAGGAGCTAAATTTGAATTACCGGAAGAATATGCAAGTGCATCAAAAGCGTTGGAAGCAGGTAATGTATATTGTCCATGGAATGAATGGGGAGATGCAGCAAGTGCACACGAAACATATGGAACAGAAATGCAGTCATATCTTCTCGGAGAACAGGATCTGGATACAACATTAAAGAATGTTGATTCTGCAGTAAAAGAATTACTTGAAAATAAGATACAGTAGGAAGAATGAATAAGGTGCCTCTCGCGTCCAAAGTGGCGCAAGGCACCTTTTGACTTTTTAGGAGAATAAAAATGGTAAAAAGAGAAAATTACGGGCTGGTGAGCTTGGAAAATATTTTGTTATTTTCATTTTACCGGCACTGATCATATATTTGTTATTTAGCATTATCCCGTTTTGTATACGATTTATTATAGTTTTACAGACTACACAGACATGAATCCCATAAATCTTCATTTTGTGGGATTAAAGAATTATATAAAAGTATTGCAAACGCCGGTAATGTTGGCGGCTATTAAGAATTCCGTTATCTATGCAATTTTATTAACGGGCTTTCAAACACTACTCGGATTGCCGCTTGCCTTTGTATTAAATCAGAAATTAAAAAGCAGAAATTTGTTAAGAGCGGTATTTTTCTTCCCGGCAGTATTTAGTTCCCTGATTATAGGGTACTTATGGAATTTTATTATGTCGTCTTCGGATTTTGGATTAATTAATAATATTTTACATCAGCTGGGTCTGGGAACATTGAATTTCTTTACATCGAAAAATGCATTATATTCTGTAATTTTAACACAGATTTGGCAATGGACAGGATGGGCAATGGTTATTTTCCTTGCAAACTTACAGAGTATTTCACCAGATCTTTATGAGGCGGCAGAAATTGATGGAGCCAATGGACTGAAAAAATTTATGTATGTAACATTACCATTAATGTGTCCATCGGTAAAAATTGTAATTGTTACAGGATTGATTGGTGGAATGAAGTATTTGATATTATTTATTCTATGACATCAGGTGGACCTGGAGATGCAACACAGACAGTTATGACAGTTATGATGAAAAAAGGAATATCAGAAGGATTTTACAGTACAGGTTCAGCTTTTGGTGTATGCTTCTTTATTATCGTTCTTGCAATCAGTGCAATAGTAACAAAATTAATGGGAAATGGAGTGAGGCAATACAATGAGAA
>ENA-OQHA01000962-OQHA01000962.1-human-gut-metagenome-genome-assembly--contig:-NODE-962-length-12363-cov-4.531219_pt1 | contig 12363 bp, 12 predicted proteins | sample MGYA00242558_ERZ504707 | MGnify/ENA primary metagenome ERZ504707 (study PRJEB26092, sample SAMD00036197) | human gut metagenome | host: Homo sapiens | study: EMG produced TPA metagenomics assembly of... | reverse complement strand
TATTCATCTGCCACTGCAGTAGTTACTTTTCCATCATAATACTTATTACAAAACAACTTGACGATCATCTTTTTTGCATAAGGTAATTTTGAGATAAGAATACAGGCAAATAATCTACCGGTTTGAGAGAAGAAGAGAAATTGTCATTTTTCCGGGATCACCCATTGCGTCATAATCACTAGGAGTAACCACCAGAATATCATTGCCTAAATAAGCCCCCCATTTACCATTTATAAACTGGAACAGGGAATTATAAGGTTTCTGCTGAGTAGGCTGTGAAGTAGTTATTTTTACATTATCCAACTGTATGGTCGTTGTAATCCCGCCTTTTGCTCCACGATATCGAAAAGCAACATAAATGTTTTTTCCATTAAAAGACTTCAGCGAATAAGTTCCGACATTCGTTTTATCCGTATATCCGCTTTCCATAGGAACCGGATAAGTAAAGTAATCGGTGATATCAGTCCATGCAGATACGTCGAATGCCTCCCCAGCATTATACGTATCAGAAATCAATACGCTAAAAGCATCTCCGTTATAATGCCCGAACACAATATCAAAAGTTAACAAGGCATCAGCAGATTCAATTTTTACAGGTTTAGTTATCAAGTAATTCTCCAATTCTCCGTCAGCTTTGTAAGCAGACAACTCAGCTGCTCCGTCACCTTTATAGACATTTGCCGACCACTGTTCTGTACCTTTCACACTGATTTGTTTCCATCCCTCAATTCAATTGGCTGTTTAGCAGTACATGAGTTAAAATTTTCACTCAGATAATCCGTACCTTCCACCGGATCATTCAGGTCATACATATAATCTACCAGACAAAAATCCCCTTCCTTGGCATCTTCCATACGAGTCGCTAAAATCTTGGGAATCTCCACATTAGGAGCATGAGAAGGAGATAAGAAATTATTTCCCCATATAGTCTTATAATCATCTCCACTTAAGGTATAAGCAGACACAACAGAAAATTTCTTCAGAGTTTCCGAAGTATCTTCCTGATAGTTATATGTAACCCCTACGGTAGACCCTTTTCCCCATGATCCATACATATTTGCCAATATAGCCGGAACATACTTTTCTGCCGAAGCAAAAGAATTCAGAGCCAAATCAGAAGCTACCTGTTTTGCCAATGCCTTTTCTTCATCCGTCTGTGCATCAGCCTCCGCGGCTTTAGCTATAGATTCATAATCGGCCTTTACCAGGATATATTCCTCCTCAGTCTTCGTAATGGTGATACCTTCCGAATCTATTTCATTATAAATATCTTCCATCGGATCACATGCAGCCAGCAAACCACCAAAGAAAAACAATGCTATTAAATTATATTTCAATTTCATACCCAAATCATATTTTAAGTTAGTCATCAGAACATTACTTTAAATCCGGTAGACCATGTTCTTCCAAACCCATAGAATACCAAAGCAGAATCCCAGTCATGAGTTGCACCGTCTGTTGCATCCGCTACATAGCAAGTGTTTGTCAAGTTATACACATTACTGTAAATCACAGCCTTCAATCCTTTACATAAATCGAAACGATAGCTGAGTCCCAGATCGATGGTATAGAAGTTAGGCATCTTCCAGGAATCAATGCCGGCATCCGACTTGCTGGTACGGTTCGACGGATCGAAGTCAGCGTAATTCTTACCAGCAAAATTATAATCGGCATTCAGTTTCAAACCTTTAAAAACTTCCCACGAAGCAGACAGCGCAGCGGTAAGTTGTGCAGAGTTACCCACATGCACATCCTTTACATAGGCATCGTATGTACCAATAGGCTTGCTTGCCTCATCATAAATGGTGAAATGTACATCATCTGCCCATTTCCAGTCGCCTAGCGAGAACATTCCCTTCAGTTCGAAAGTTTTGACCGGTTTATAAGTCGCTTCCAGCTCTACTCCCATATGAATGGCATCCAGACCTGTGATATTGGCATATTCCTGCCCAACTCTTCTGCGGGTCGACTTATCCATCCAGCGGGTATAATATCCATTCAACGCCACATTAAAATACTCATTGTTAAAACCGTACCCTAACTCAAATGTCATAATCTTTTCATAAGGAGCATCGGCATTGGCAGAAACATTATTGTTAGGGAATACAGAATTGAAAAATGGAGCACGGGTAAAGTATCCGCCATTAACGAATACATTGTGGTTCCTATTAAATTTATAATTATATCCAGCTTTAACACTCCACGGTTGGAAGTGATAGAAATCGGAAATTTTCTTTCCGTCTACATTCCCACCCTTGTCATGATAGCGGTATGATTCGTTGGTGATAGAAGCAGAAAGGAAAGACGACCACTTATCTGTACTATATTCTGCCTGCGCGAACAGACCTGCCCAAACAATTTCACCCACACTATGATACTGAACGATATCACCCTCTTTCAGAATAACATTAGAAGATTCATAATCTAGATGTTTGCTGCCCGGAATATAATACGCACCGCCTAGCAGGTTATCGATGACTTCCTTGTGATAACCTTTGTAATAACGCCCGTCAAATCCTCCTGTAAATGTAAATTTCTCTGTAATACGATTTTTATACGAGCTCAACACTCCATACCAGTCATGATCATTTACCGCATTAGTAAAAATAGCCTGAGAACCATTAGGATTAGAAGCATTTGCAGCCAATACAGCATCATAATCTAGCAGTCCTCCAGCTGTCAGTTTAGTATCTTCGTAAGGACGTCCACTATTATTATCAATAGCTAACCAATTACTACAATTTCCACGTACACGACGTCCGCCACCACTTGCCATAGAAGCATAAAGAGAAGTTGTCAAAGAAGAATTTTCATTGATTGTCCAATAATGGTTCAACGAAACCTGAGGTTTGTGATAGTAGTTATATCCATAAGCTCCGCCCGTCAACTCACCGTTCAGGTATCCGTAAGAGTTACTGAAGCGCCCACCGTCGGGACTATTCTTGTAATCTTCGATATAATGCTTGGTAGCACGCTGATTATGCCACTGCGGAGCACCAAAAGCAGTCAACGACAGTTTATGATGTTCGTTAATTATCTTGGATATATTGCCAAAATACGTCCATCCCTCATAATTAGTTCCCTTTACATATCCGTCACCTGTGTTCAGAGCCCCCATTAAGGTCACAGCCCAACCATTGTCCATCAAACCAGTAGAAACAGAAACCGAATATTTGCGGAAGCCATCATTACCGATACCGATATAAGCCGATCCGCCTCTTTGAGCTTCTGTACTCTTTGTCACCATATTCATGGTTCCGCCAACAGAAGACAAGCCCAAGGCAGAAGCTCCCAAACCACGCTGTACCTGAATAAATTGACTCACATCAGAAAGTCCTGACCAGTTCGACCAGTATACCTTACCATTTTCCATTCCGTTGATAGGCACGCCGTTTATCAGAATACCCAGATTTGAAGAATCGAAACCACGCATATTGATTCGTGAGTCACCATACCCTCCGCTTTCACGGGTAACGTATACAGACGGAGTAGATTTCAGTAGTTCCGGAAATTCCAGATTACCCACTTTTTCTTCGATAGTTGCCAGTTTTACATTGGAAATCGGGATCGGAGTCTGGCGGTCCGACTTGATAATTGAAGCAATGACACTTACCTCACTCAGCCCAATGGCATCAGGAGTTAAGGCAATTGTCCCCAAATCCACATTTCTGCCGACAGCTTTCACATTCCGGCTTAATTCATTATAACCGACATAGCTGAAAACAAGCATCACCTTGCCATCTTTGACTTTCAGCGTAAAATTACCGTCGGTGTCGGTAACAGTACCCTCAGCAGACCCTTTCACCATTACGGTTGCCCCGATAAGAGGCTCATTGTTTTCCGCATCTACAATCTTGCCTTTCAACGTAGCCTGAGCTACTGCAGTGACTGTACCCAAAACTACAAGCACCGCAAACAATAGAAAATGCTTCAATTGATTTTTCATACGTTTTCTTAAATTGTTTTTGTGTTATTAATAAATCAGAGACAAATATACTAAAAAAATTAAAAATCAGCATAAAAATTCAACTTTGTCAACACATTAACTTGTTTATGTTAATTATTCGATCAGCTTTCCAGACAGAATATTCAAGTAAAGCCAACTTATCCTTTTATAACAAAACAGTATCACACTTAAACATGCAAAATTCCTTACAAATTCAAACAACAATACACAAAACAACTAGCAAATTATCAGAAAGTCCAAATTTTAATCGGAATGTCACACACCTGCCGTACTTGCGATTTTAGCAAGTTTCCTATAACACAAAAAGCAGGCGGGCCACTAGTGTACCCAAAAGGTAGCATACCTACCACACTTATTTACAAGCTATTACAAGCTCCTACGGGCCACAACAGCACCACTAGTGTTGCCACCCTTTCCTATTATATATTAAAAGAAAGAGTAAAAGCAAGGGAAGTTTTTCCGAAAAAACTTCAACCGGATTTTTTTAAGAATTCGTCAGATCGTTTTTAACACTTCAAAGCATACTGTAAATCTCCTGCAAGAATACGATATATTTTGTACAAAGCATTTCTCTATTCGTACATAAATTAGAGAAAAGTTCGGCAAGTTTTCGCTAAAACACCAGCATTTTTCATTTTCAAAGACCACACAGCCACTAAAGAAAGACATCCAAACATGAGGAAAACAGTCCGGTTTTTAGTATCTTTGCAAAGATAAGCAATCAATCGGAATAAAAAATCATGGCGAAAGAAAAAACCGTATATGTGTGTACCAACTGCGGACAGGAATCTCCCAAATGGGCAGGCAAGTGTCCGTCGTGCGGACAGTGGAATACGTTTGTAGAGGAAGTGGTACGCAAGGAAATGCCCGTAGCCAAGCATGTGGCACACGGTATCGAATCGGTGCGTTCGAAACCCCAACGACTGCACGAGATTACCTCAGGCGAAGAACAGCGCATCGACATGGGCGACGACGAGCTGAACCGCGTACTGGGAGGCGGACTGGTAGAGGGCTCGCTTACGCTGATAGGCGGTGAACCGGGCATCGGAAAGTCGACGCTGGTACTTCAGACAGTGCTCCGCCTCACGGACAAGAAGGTGCTGTATATCTCGGGCGAAGAAAGCGCACGGCAGCTGAAATTGCGCGCCGACCGTATCCCCCATCCTGAAGCAAACAACCTGCTGATAGCGTGCGAAACGTCGCTGGAACAGATTTTCACAAACATCAAGAATACGGCTCCCGATCTGGTCATCATCGACTCGATACAGACCATCTCGACGGAAAACATCGACTCGTCGCCGGGCAGCATCGTACAAGTGCGCGAGTGTTCGGCTTCTATTCTGAAATTCGCCAAAGAAACAGGAACACCGGTTATTCTGATCGGTCATATCAACAAAGAAGGCAGCATTGCCGGACCGAAGGTGCTGGAGCACATTGTCGACACGGTGCTTCAGTTCGAGGGCGACCAGCACTACATGTACCGCATCCTGCGGAGTATCAAGAACCGCTTCGGAAGTACGGCGGAACTGGGTATCTACGAAATGCGGCAGGACGGACTGCGGCAGGTGAGCAATCCTTCGGAACTGCTGCTTACGCAAGATCATGAGGGTATGAGCGGCATTGCCATCGCCTGTGCGGTAGAGGGTATCCGTCCGTTTCTCATCGAGGTACAGGCGCTGGTGAGTACGGCGGCGTACGGCATGCCCCAGCGCTCGGCTACGGGATTCGACCTGCGACGCATGAACATGCTGCTGGCGGTCCTGGAGAAGCGTGTAGGATTCAAACTGGCGCAGAAGGATGTCTTTCTGAACATCGCAGGAGGCTGAAGGTGAACGATCCGGCCATCGACCTGGCGGTAATCAGTGCCATTCTGTCGAGCAACATGGATACGGAAATCGAAGCGGGCGTATGCATGGCGGGTGAAGTGGGACTGAGCGGAGAAATCCGTCCCGTAAACCGTATCGAGCAACGCATCAGTGAGGCCGAGAAACTGGGATTCACACGGATGCTCGTACCCAAGCATAACCTGCAGGGACTGGACCGCAAGAAGATTAAGATTGAACTGGTTTCCGTGCGCAAGGTGGAAGAAGCTTTCCGGCAGCTGTTCGGATAAAAGAGTGCAAAAAACAACATACAAGTCATGACGCAGAATGAAGAATTGGACAAGATTTTCTTTGTGACTTTCTGCATGGAACAGTACAAGCATGAGCACAATATGACAGGAAAAGAGGTTGCCGACCTTTTCTCCCAACAAGGAGCATTGACTTATCTGGAAGAAAATTTCGAAATTCTCCACACACAAAGCCGCCAGTGACTGATGGAGGAAATCAACCATCAAGGAGGTACATCTATGAATCTGGAAGTGACAGATAATAACCTGTATTTGTTTTTACCCGGCAAGATAGCCCGGATGATACAGATTTGCCCTGTTACGCTTTTACCGTTCTGATACATACCGCCGTCTTACAGACCAGTCAACCAAACTGTGGCATTATGATCCCACAGCCGTATGAAGAATTCATGGAAGAAGAAAACGTAAACAAGAACAACCAGTTATGATACAAGAATATCAGTTAAGAGTTCTGCCCGAGCAGGCAGCCAGCGAACAACATATCAAGCAATACGTGAGCCGTGAAAAGGGGCTCGACATTCGTACCATACACGCCGTACGGGTACTGAAACGGAGCATCGACGCCCGCCAGCGGACGATTTACGTAAACCTGAAGGTACAGGTGTTCATCAACGAAACGCCTACCGAGGAGGAGTTTGTACGGACGGAATACCGCAACGTGGAGGGAAAGCCTCAGGTGGTTGTGGTGGGAGCCGGACCGGGCGGTCTGTTTGCTGCCCTGCGTCTGATAGAGCTGGGACTGCGTCCGGTGGTGGTGGAGCGCGGAAAGAACGTGCGCGACCGCAAGACGGACCTTGCCCGCATCAGCCGTGAACACAAGGTGGACCCGGAATCGAACTACAGCTTCGGCGAAGGAGGTGCGGGAGCTTACTCCGACGGCAAGCTGTATACGCGCAGCAAGAAGCGTGGCAGCGTGGACAAGATTCTGAACGTGTTCTGCCAGCACGGAGCAAGCACATCTATCCTGATAGACGCGCATCCGCACATCGGAACCGACAAGTTGCGAGGGTGATTGAAAACATGCGAAACACCATCCTCGCCTGTGGCGGAGAGGTGCACTTCCAGACGCGCATGGATGCCCTGCTCATCAAGGACAACAAGGTAGCAGGCATTGAAACGAATACTGGAAAGACTTTCCACGGTCCGGTGATTCTGGCTACAGGACATTCGGCACGCGACGTATACCGCTGGTTGTATGCCAACGGGGTGACCATCGAACCCAAGGGTATCGCCGTAGGGGTACGTCTGGAGCATCCGTCGATGCTGATCGACCAGATTCAGTACCACAACAAGAACGGACGCGGAAAGTATCTGCCGGCAGCCGAATACAGCTTCGTGCAGCAGGTAGAAGGCAGAGGGGTGTACAGCTTCTGCATGTGTCCGGGAGGATTTGTGGTTCCGGCAGCCAGCGGGCCTCACCAGCTGGTGGTAAACGGCATGAGTCCCAGCAACCGTGGCACGAAGTGGAGCAACTCCGGTATGGTAGTGGAATTGCGTCCCGAAGACCTGCTCCTGCCCGACTTGCAGCTTCAGGAGTGTGAAACCATTCAGGGTTCGGCAGAAGCGCAGACCGAAGAACTGATTGCCCGTTCGGGAAAACTGCCCGAGGGAAGCGTACATACACTGGCTGTAATGCACTTTCAGGAGAAACTGGAGCAACTCTGCTGGCAGCAGGGTAACATGCGGCAGACGGCTCCTTCGCAGCGTATGGCGGACTTCATCAACCGGAAAATCAGCTACGACCTGCCCGATACCTCGTACAGCCCGGGACTGGTTTCTTCGCCGCTTCACTTCTGGATGCCGAAATTCATCAGCAGCCGACTGAGCCGGGGCTTCCAGTTGTTCGGCAAGAGCTCGCACGGCTTCCTGACCAACGAGGCAGTGATGATTGCCGTAGAAACACGTACTTCGGCCCCTATCCGCATCGTACGCGACAATGAAACCTTGCAGCACGTCACCGTAGAGGGACTGTTCCCCTGCGGAGAAGGAGCGGGATATGCCGGCGGTATCGTGTCGGCAGGTGTAGACGGCGAACGGTGTGCCGATGCCGTAGCGGCGTACTTGCAAAAATGATTCTAATCCTCCAACAACCTATCAACCAAGATGCAACATATCCCTGAAATAACAATCGTAGAACAGAATACGCTGACAGCATTGGGCTTGCAGACCATTCTGGAAGAGCTTATCCCCGTAGCGACCATCCGTACGTTTCCGTCGTTCGCCAGACTGATAGACGATACGCCGGATATGTACAGCCATTATTTTGTTTCGGCACAGACATACTTCGAGCATACGTCGTTCTTTCTGGCACGCCGTCCGAAGACTATCGTGCTGGCGGCAGGCGAACAGCCTTCACTGAGCGGCATTCCCACGCTGAATGTCTGCCTGCCTCAGGACAAGCTGGTGAAAGCCATCATGCAGATGCGGAAACAGGGACACGAGGCGACACATCATCCCGTATCACCGCAGGAAATGCAGCAGGAGCATGATCTGTCGCCTCGTGAAATAGAGGTACTGACTCTGATTACCAAAGGGCTTATCAACAAGGAAATAGCCGACAAACTGAACATCAGCCTGACGACGGTTATTTCGCACCGAAAGAACATCACCGAGAAGCTCGGTATCAAGTCGGTTTCGGGGCTTGCCATCTATGCCGTGATGCACGGGTATGTAGAAGCGGACCGGATATGATACGGGGTACGTATCAGTCCAGTCTAATCTCCGCCAGCGGAAAGTCCATCTTCTCTCCGTCTACATACAGGCTGGAGTGTACGACAGGATTGTCTGTTTTTATTCCGTCCACCCAAAAATCAAACGATATGTTCCACGTACGCCCTGTACCTAAATCGAGCGTAAAACATTCATTCTTATACATCTTGGTCGGACCAAACTCACCAAACTTCAGGCAAGGTCCGCAGTCGTCTGTCATTCCCAGAGAAGTCCGTTTCAAGCCGGTAAAAGCATACGTGTGCTGGTACATCGGATTCCGGCTGTCCACCTCTTCCGGTTTCATCTGCCAACGGATAAACTTCTCCGGCATATTCTATCCGGATATCGTTTTCAAGAATATTTCCGGCAACACCGGCATCCAGCAGATTCGTTCCTTCCTGACTGGTAACATGCAGCACAATATCGGAAACGTTAAAGTCCCATTCGTAGTCAGCCGAAGGTTTTTCGGAATCATTGCAGGAAGTCAGACAACCCAGACTCAATGCCAGAAGCGAAACGATAAAGAAGAGCTTTTTCATATTCTCATTGTATTTAAGATTACGGATGCAATAAAAAAAAACGATAAAATAATTGTCTTAAGATAAATCTGTCAGACGACAGTTTTCGAGTGCTTTCTCCACACGACGTTCACGACGCATAGCCTGAATGTACTTGTCGAGGTTATGGAACGGATAATCAGCGTCAGTATTATATTCGCGGTCGAAATCTACATCCGGCATGTTCACACGAACGCGCAACGGATGCAAAGCTTTCTGAATTTCGCTGGCATTGTTTGCACCGTCCAGTTCAGCCAATGCCTCTGCATAGTTCAGCAGGATATCAGCATAACGTACCTGAATAGCCGGAGCCTGACTACGGTTTGCAGTAGTGTAGGCAGCTGTCTTAGCCTAAAAAAGGCTGACTGTTTTTTAAATTAAACCTGAAGCCTGTTGACTTCTTTATCTTATCCCTATAGTTTGTTGCCATAATATTTGTATTCTCACCCTTTGCCTGACGGTTTATAGCAGCAGAGAACAGACCTACATAACCGAACAAGTCAGGATTATTGGCAGAAATATAAAGAGAATGGAATCCACCATCGACAGTCCGGCAATCGCACGGTGATTCTTATCATTTATAGTACGATAATGACTTTCCACATACTTCATGATATCCGGAAAGGCCTTTTTCGAAAGAACCTTCCATCGTCTTCGGATTGGCAAACGAAGGCTTATACATACTGTTAGGATATTCACCCGGTACAGCTTCCTGAGCACCGTTTCCGTTAGGCATAACCACAATCATCGGTTCAGCTTTTCCTTGCGCTATCAGGTTGTCAAATATCTGAATGGCTCTACCCAGCTCACTCCAGGCATTTTCATCACCTCCCGCACCATGCAACAGGTATAATACCGGATATTGTTTATTGCTGTCTTCATAACCGGCAGGTGTGTAAACCGTCATGCGGCGACGTTCCATACCCAATGTTGGACTAGGATACCAGACCTTCGATACGGTTCCGTGAGGAACTTCACATACAAAATAGTTTTGAGACAATTCTCCATCGACCAGAAAATAATTGGTATACGTAGCAATATCACGAATCATATACACATTGCTGGGATCGAGCATACGCATGCCGTCAACGTAAAAACAATAAGTATGGAGTTCGTTCAAAAAAATCTGCCTCAACCACTACTTCTTTGGCATTTGGAGCCAGTAATTTAAAAGTTACTGTCTGGTTCTTCAACTCAGGAGAAACAATATCTCCCGTGTTTACAGCTACAGTTTCCTGAGCCCATGCGGAAAGAGAAATCAAACATCCTACCGCCAAACTAAAAAATGCTTTCATAACAAAATAATTTTATGCAAAAATAAAGAATATCATAACATCTGTTATTTACATTTTTGCTTATTTATTACAAAAATCTTTGAGTATAAAGCTTTATATAATAAAATAGAAAAAGACAACCTGAGTAATAAAGATCCCATCATATATCAATAAGAATCTTTATAGCACATAATGAAGAACGTCTTTGAACTATCCATACACTTTCGACAAAGTGGTATTAACATTTTTCTAATGAATCTGTACAAAAATAAAAACAAGCCGATGTTTTTCCCTAAACTTCATATACTTTTTCCCACATAATCCTCATAAATTAGGATTGCCGGATAAAGAGAATTGACGTTACTTTGCAACCGAATTACAAAAAACCACTAGACAGATATGAAACGTACAATTCTCGCTTCGCTGGCAGCAGCCGTGACAACAACCGTTTTTGCTGCCCCGACTGATACAGACAATGCATTGGTCAAAGATACAACTAAAGTGATAGACATCGAGGAAGTAGTTGTCATCGCTACTCCGAAGGAAAATAACCGTCTGCGCCAGCAGGCCATTTCGTCAACATCGCTTTCGCAAAATGAAATGCGTAACAACTCGGTGACCTCGGTCAAAGCGTTGTCGGGACTTGTACCCAATCTGTTCATCCCTGATTACGGCTCGAAGTTGACAACTTCGGTATATGTACGCGGTATCGGTTCGCGCATCAATACCCCAGCCGTAGGTCTGTATGTCGACAATATCCCATTCATCGACAAGTCGGCATTCGACTTCAACTACTCTGACATCGAACGAATAGACGTAATGCGTGGTCCGCAGGGAACACTGTACGGACGAAATACGATGGGGGACTGATTCGTGTATTCACCAAATCACCTTTCACTTATCAGGGAACAGATATCCGTCTCAGCGCAGCTACATACAATGACTATAAGGCTTCTCTTACTCACTATCACCGTATTTCTTCACAGTTTGCGTTTTCTACGGGATTCTTCTACGAACACAAGGGAGGTTTCTTCAAGAACAACTTCAACAACAAGCGCATTGATACAGACGATGAGTTCGGAGGACGTTTCCGCGCCATTTATCTGCCTTCGGAAAATCTGAAGCTGGACTTCACGCTGAATTATGAATATACCAATCAGGGAGGATATCCATACGAATATACCGGACGTACCGATGACAAGACAGAAGACCGCGGTGAATATATCGGAAAAATATCTTATAACCGTGAATGTGGCTACAAGCGTAACCTGCTGAACGGTGGATTGAATCTGGAACATCAGGCAGACAACTTTATTCTGAGCAGTGTGACTGGTTTCCAGTATCTGTATGACCAGATGAATCTGGACCAGGATTTTACGGAAGCTGACATTTATACCATCATGCAGAAGCAGAACTCCAAGACTATCAGTGAAGAACTGGTGCTGAAATCGAAACCGGGCAATCGCTGGCAGTGGACTACGGGAGTGAGCGGATTCTACCAGTGGCTGAAAACCGACGGACCGGTTACTTTCCAGGAAGCTGGTATACAGAGTCTGATTGAAGACAATATCAATGCAGGGCTTTCTCATCTTCCTGCCGGAGCACCTACACTGGCAGCAAAGATTACCACACGTCCCTTGCCTGTTTCGGGGGTATTCGATACACCTATATTAAACGGAGCTATCTATCATCAGTCTACTATCAATGATGTGCTGGTAGAAGGAC
>ENA-OQHA01000960-OQHA01000960.1-human-gut-metagenome-genome-assembly--contig:-NODE-960-length-12382-cov-2.175031_pt1 | contig 12382 bp, 14 predicted proteins | sample MGYA00242558_ERZ504707 | MGnify/ENA primary metagenome ERZ504707 (study PRJEB26092, sample SAMD00036197) | human gut metagenome | host: Homo sapiens | study: EMG produced TPA metagenomics assembly of... | reverse complement strand
TTCAAAAATTGAACGCTTCAATGAATATGGATTTGCAAACCGAACTGATTTTTTTCTTGAAGCAATAAAAGCATATGACACAATTTTCACTCCAGAAAATTCTTTGAAAAAACTCATCACAGACGCAGTGATGGATGGAATTGTTGGAGCATTGAACATAGAAACAAACACAACTGATGATGGTGATAAAACAAATTTTGAAGACAGTGATGAAGATTATCTCATCTACATTAAGTAAGAATTGTAAAAATTTACATTACCTTATACCCACGCTCGATATAAAATCGAGCAAAAGGGGTCTTAGGGGACTCCCTAACAAGATGCAAATTGTTTACAATTTGCGTATCTTGCTAATTAAGAAATAGGAATGTGTTTCTTATGGTCGTAAAACGTCCATGAGCCTGCAGCCCCAGTGTTTATGCGGCTTTCCGGGATTTTCATAAAAAACGCATTTTTCTCCACAAAAAGCCCATGGTCATAAAACGTCCATGGATATTTTTGTCATGGTCGTAAAACGTCCATGGGCTTTTTTTAATTGATTTGTCTCGAAAATTTTTATCACCGAGTACAGAAAAGAGGAAAGTATTGATGGAAAAAGAAAATAAAAAAGCAACTGCCTCTGAGAAACTGACGAAGGTAGTTGCCATTCGAATTTCTCAAACTGATTATGATATTTTTTTAGAAAAAGCAAAAATGGAAAATCCGGAATCCACAAAAATAAATATTTCAAAATACTTATGCAGCGTTTTACACGATTCCACAATTTCAAATTTTCATTTTTTAAAAAAGAATTTTCGTCAAGTCGAACAGGCCTTACTCAATATTGACAGCAAACTTTTGCAGATCGAAAAAAATTCGGCAGGATCTTTTTATCCGGAAGAAATGTTGGAAAAAATCTCTGAATGTAAACGGCAGCTTGAAAAATTAGAGTTTGATTTTCAAAAATTGGAAGAGGAGATTTCAAAATGGCAATCACCAAACTGAGTCATGTCAAAGAACGGAAATCCGGAAATCCTAACGCAGGACTCTATAATTGCATTGATTATATTTTGAATCCTGACAAAACAGAAGAGCGTTATATCGGAGGAAACGCGGGTTCCACTACACAGGAAGTATATAACCGGATGATGGCAACAAAACAAGAATTTCGCAAATTGGATGGCCGACAATGTTATCACTTCATTATTAGTTTCGCACCAGGCGAAACGGATGCTATCACCTGCTTCAATATTGCTCAGGATTTTTGTGAAAAATATCTCGCCGGAAAATATGAATACGTTTTCTGTCCATACAGATCACGCGCATATGCACGCTCACATAGTTTTTAATTCTGTCAGTTTAGTAGACGGAGTAAAGTATCATTATTCAGATGGACAGTGGAAGAGTAACATTCAACCGATAACGGATCAGCTTTGCGAAAAATATGGACTGAAAAAATTGACTTACGTTCCAGGAAAAAGAAAAGGCGTTGATTATGGAACATGGAGGGAAAAGAAAGATCCATCCGGAAGTCAACGATTACGTGAAGCTATTGACATGGCAATAGCGCAATCTGATTCCTACGATGATTTTCTTTCTATAATGAGGAAGTCATATCAAGTAAAAATTGGGTTTTCACAAAAATGGAATTCTGAATATCTTTCATTTAAAGATTTTAAAACTCCGGCCGGACGATACCGTAGAAATTACGTTCTTGGAAAATCATACACTGTCGCAAGTATTCAAAAGCGCATTTCATTAAATAAGATGGAAATTCCAGAATCATTAAAACGACTGCCACCACATATTCGAGGTTTTGAATCTTCCATCGGCTCTGGTTTTCGTTCAGCAAATGGTTTATACCTTACGCAGCATCAAAAACGTTATATGATTCCATACTGGAGGTTAAAAAATTCCGAACGCACAGTTACTAGTGGCACAGGAACATTCGAGAATATTCAAAAGAGGCTGATAGAAATTTGCGTGACCTGCAAACCGTGCAAGATAATAAAATTCGAACCGTTCAGGATTTGTCCTCCCGCTTGGATGAATTGAATCAAATGACCGATTCCATTCGAAGAGAACTTCGTGCAATACAGTCTAGCCGTGAAGATTCAGAAACAGAGAATGTCATTTCCGAATATCTTTCCATTCAAAGTGCATTTGCGAATGCCGCTGTTCCTATTGAAATGGAAGGGAAATTTGAAAACCGATTGGATGAGATCGAAGAAAACTATCCGATCGAAGAATTGATACACCAAAAAGAATCTAATAGTAAAAAAGAAAAACAACTACAGAAAGAAATCAAAAATTTGCAACAGGCATCCAGACGTTTATCAAAATTAAAAAAGATCCAAAAGAGATAAAGAGGAGTAGTGAAAATGGCTTTCCAAAAATATTCTGAAGAAAAACGTAATGAAATTTTAGATTCTCAACAGGAAAAAAATGCGCGTGGAAAAATAAGTTTATTACTGAATTTGGGATTTCCCAAAGATTGGATTGAAAAAATGCTTCCTTATATAAATGAGGATACTACATCATGGCAATTACGCATGATCAGTCTTTTCGATCAAGATCCGGAAGATCTCGTAGCCATGTTGGAAGATTCCGTAAAAAATTCTTCTGTAGAAATTTTCAGTCTATTCGGAAGAAATATTATATTGAAAAAAAAAGCAGTGCAGATATTGAACAGATTCAAAAATCAATGGAGCAATACGTTCCATTGATTCATAACCAACTAGACGCTTACAACGAAATGTCCGCTTTGTTGCAGCAGCAATTTGCCGTCCAGCAAGAGAAAGATGATCTACATAAATCTAAAGGTGACCTGCAAGAAAGAATAAATGCTATGCAGAAGGAGCATGAAAAAATTTCCATTGAGAAGGAAGATATTTTTCATCAGCTGCAGGATTCAGAGAAAGAAAAAATTTCCATTCAGCAACAACTCGTTGATGCGACTGAATCGCTGCAGAAATCTCAGGGAACTGCAGCTTCTTATGAAAAACAAATTGCTATTCTGAATAATAGAATTGATGAACTTGAAAAGCAGTTGGAAGTATATCAAGCTAAAGAAAATGAAATTACCCAGGAAGAAGAGAAGCAGCTTGAACACATTCCCGTTAAACGTCGAATAATCTGGTCATCTTTTTTCATGACTCTAAAATAAAACGCAAAGAAGAACTAGACATTCAAGAACAGGCTGAACGTGAGAGACTTGCAAAGGAATACATTTATGATCCATCCCATTCTGAAGAACAGGCTGCGCTTTTTCTCGATGCAGCAGGAACAGAAGAGTGGACCTTAGAAGATCTTCGAACACTTGCTGCACAATCAGATATTGACAGCATGAAAATATTACAGCGTAAAATAGAACAGCTGCATAAAGCTTCACAGAAAAAAAAATAATAAATAGCTTTCTTCCACATTTACAGTTGTTGTTTTATTTTGAGGAAAATGATAAAATTAATATAGTTCCATTACTACGGAGGTGATTTAAAAATGTCAGTATCATATTTTAATACAAACGAATATGAATTAATGAATAAAGATAATATTGTTGCAACTGTAAGCTGTACAAGAGATGAATTTAATGACTTATATTTTGAAATTCATCATATATTTTCACAATTACCAATTGGTTTCAAAACATTTAAAGACTGGATCGAAAATCGTAGAGCACCTAGCAATCGCCAGCACATTGAAAAATTGCTTAAGCGTTGCAACTGTTATGATTTAGAAGGCTTCCTTCAAGTTACACATGCTGCAACTTTAAATGATACGTTTTGGGTTCGTCCAGCAAAGAGTCATCTTTCCTGGAATAATGTTTCGTTATTCCAAAATCCTTTCGATGACGTTGTTGCTCGGATAGCCTTTGAAGGTGGTTTATATGGTGAACATTTTTCAACAGCTTCCCCTGAATTTTCTACTGATGGAACTTTTGCAAAGTGTTGGACTCGTTTAGACAATCAAATTTTCCTCATGAAAAGAGGGTCTGAAGGTGGTGCGAATGCTGGGCTTGAGCCATACAGTGAGATGTATGCTTCACAACTAGCCGCTGTATTTTGTCCAGACTCCGTTCCATACGATGTTGTAAATTACCATGAAAAAAAGCCTCTAAATGTCCGCTTTTTACAAATGAGCAATATGGTTTCGCTCCAACTTATAAATGCATCGGAGTAGAAGCCGGTATTGCCCAAACCCTGCAATACTTTTCTTCTATTGGTAGCGAAAACGCTTTTCGTAGAATGCTAGTTTTAGATGCCCTTATAGTCAACACTGATCGTCACAAAGGAAATTATGGAATATTATTTCAAACTGATACTCTTCAACCGATAAAAATGGCACCTGTATTCGATCACAATCAAAGTTTATTACCATACGCAATGGAAGATGATTTTCGTGATCTCGATTCCTATTTGAGCGAAAAAATTCCACGAATCGGTACAGACTTTTCAGAAACTGCAGCCATGGTAATGACTCCAGATATAAGATCAGATCTAAGAAATTTACAGGACTTTGAATTTTCTGATTCATCAAACGGTTTACCAAAATGGAGAGTAACTGAATTAAACAAATTAATAGTCCATCAATCAAGATCTATCCTTAAATCAAAAAAAATATATATGTCTCCCGATCAACCTAAAAAGAAAAATATTAAAAAATCAAACTCCTCGTCTATGAAAAAATCCGTGTCAATAATTGACACGGATTTTAAAGTTAATGTGATTATGATAGCTCTCTATTCATTATAGTTTACGTGGTTTCTTTCTTGATGTAGTCTTGAGATTTGGTTTGGAAGTATTGCAGTTTTCATTAAGTAATTGTTTTATCTCTGGCCGTGGAGTATTGGAAACTATCGAAAGTCGTTTTAAATACGTTGCTGCATTCAAATAAAGTACATCATTTTGTTTTGAAGAAGCTCCCGTATAAAGTACCAAACGGCTTTTCACCTTTCCAAAATTTTCATCTATATATTCCAAAAAATCAGTGTTTCTTAAATGCTTTGTTTGATCTATTACGATCTGAATTAGAGTATTTTACTTCAAACAGATAGCTTTCTCCTTTTTGCTTATCAACCAGTATCATATCAGCTTCAACATGCTGGTTGTTGTTTCTCAAGGTGATGCTTAATTGTGATACGTAATAACGATCCAGATCAATCTTTTGGAATGTTTTATATGTTTCCGCAAGAATTATATTTTCAAGTAAAATTCCTTTTACGAAATGATCTGCTCTTAAAATAAATAAATTTCTGTCAGCTATACCACAAGTATCCTTCCACATAGAATCATCCGCCAAATTTTTGATCAAAGCAGTTGAATGGGCATATATCATACCTGGTTGCATAAAAATTTCTAAATCTTCAGAACGTTCCCCACTATTCAATGAAATATATGATGGAATTTCGAGAAATAGTTCGAGTTCCAACAAGTAATTCTTTAGTTCATCCAGATGTCGCTTACTTAAAGACGTTTGCATTTCATCCAAATCCTTAATTCCCAAAGCATTCTTGGTTGCCTGATTGGCTTCTTCCGTGTTAATTAGTGACACATAAGATGGTTCTTGAATATTATGGATCGTAGAATACAGCGGGGCACTTTTAAAACACTTGTTAACTGCTTTGACCGTAGTGTAATAGCTGAACTTATTAATCATTTTATTCAAAACAGATTTCAATTCATTCTGTTCGTACAACTCAGTTATTGCAGCTCCATACCTTCTTGCATCTTCGCTTTTCTCCAATGAATGTAAAATATTTCCAACAATAGCGGTATTTTGATATTCTTCGCTGGCCTGCAATGTTTTATATGGACTTTTTGTTAATGTTCCTCCGTATTCAATATATTCATCTACGGAATCATTTTCGATAAGTTTTGAAAACTCCGCAAAAGGAATATAGGATGTATGTATCATTTGAATCCTATCATATAAAATATCGGATTGCGCAAGCATAATTCCCAATGAGTCCGTTCCAGCGATAACGATTTTAGCTCCTTTTGCTGCAAAATAATCTGAAAAAGTATTTCCATATTTTTGAAAGTCCGTAACTTCCGTTATTTCATCTAGGAAAAAGTTGCGAACGCCTTTATCGTATAAATCTTCCATTGCCTGCCGCAATTCAAGCATATCACATTCCCGTAGGCAAAGAATATATACTGTTTTTTCTTTGTCTTTATCCGATAGTTCTGATATATACTGATACATCATTACTGTTTTTCCGGTTCTTCGTAGGCCATATAAAGCACAAATCTTTCCAGGATATTCATGCTGCATGAAACCTTTCAATTGATTATAACAATCCCTTTTCCGAACATATGAAGTGGCGATTTGGTTTCCCATAATAATATTAATATTTTTTTCATACATAAATTGCGCCTCCATTTCTTCATTGACTTATTTTATATTCTCGGAACAAGCGGTCAAGCGTACATCTACTTATTTTCAATTCTTTTGCAATCTGCGTTTTCGTTGCCTGTCGGGTCATATAACGATTATAGTATTCTTCGATTCCAGGAACAACGATTTTGTTTCTTCCTTTGTAGCGTCCTTCTTTTTTGGCAATGGCTATTCCTTCCCGCTGCCGTTCCAGAATCATTTCTCGCTCAAACTCTGCAATGGCTGCCATCATGGTGAGCTGCAAACGTCCTGTCGGTGTCGATGTATCAAAGTTTTCTTTGAGACTTACGAACTTTGCTCCAGTATTCTCGATTCTTTTCACGATACTTAAGAGATCATATGCAGTCCGGCCGAGTCTGGAAAATTCTTCCACATATACGACATCATCTTCACGAATGAACCCCAGCATTTCCTGAAGTTTAGGTCTTTTCATCGTTTTACCGGATGCCTTCTCAATAAACCACTTATCAATATTATATTTTCCCAGTGCCTCTCGTTGCCTGGCTTCATTTTGTTCAACCGTTGATACTCTTACATAAGCAATATTCTTACCTTTACTCATTTTTTCCTCTTTGTACAAATAACTTCTTAGATATGGTCTACATTTTGTTCAATAATTGAATCTCTGACTTTATTTTAACATTTTATTGTCCATTTGACAATGTATAAAAACGTACACCCTATTTAGATATTTTTATTGTGACATCACATCTTCCCTTACAGCTTTTCAAGAAGCTGACGAACATATTCAGGACAGCTGCTCTTACCGGATTCCCAGTTTTCCAAAGTTCGCACAGGAATATTATACTGCCTGGAGAATTCAGCTCTTGATTCAGAAAGCATTTCTCTTATTTCCATTTTTTCTTCCTCATTTGATATTACATATACTTTGCCATTGTGCTCCGCCAAAAGAATCCGTCATACAACCACTCAAGATCGTTTTTAAAAGTTGGCACATCGTGATGGTCTAATTCGGCAACGAATTTTACGTATTCATAGCTATAACCGTTTTTTTTGTAATACGTCAGCAGCGAGTTTATAGCTGTACAAAAAGTCTGCTTTATCAGCAACAGGATCTTCATCATCCCAACTCCACTCATCTTTTTCTTTCTCTTCATCTGTCATGGTGTCGTTTGCCTTTTTGTAAAAGAGAGAGAAAGCATATTTTTCTTCAGCCGGCAGATCTTCCATTTGCATCAAATGAGCCTTTCCCCAGGCATCATCAAAAATTTTTTTAAACTTTGACTTGAGTGGCATAGGAGTTTTATGCTTATACTGATTTATCGTGTCATCAATAATGAGCGCTAAATCCATATCAATGGGAAGTTGTTCTGTAACCAGATATACGCTTTTTTCATCGCAAACAATATAGAAGGTATCATTTTCAGTTTTTAACTATGCTCAGCAAGAAGTCCCCGACTTCTAAAGTGGGGGATGAATTGCGTCCGTCATAAAATATTGAAATACAGGATAAGAAGCGTTATAATAAAATCAGTCGAAGAAAAAAAGAAAGGCTGAACATATATGGAATTAGACAATAATGCACATTCGGTATTTTTGCTGTATTACCATCTTGTCCTTGTTGTCAAATACCGCAGGCAGGTCTTTGATGAAACGGTTTCCGAACGTTCAAAGGAAATCTTTGTGTATATTGCACCGAAGTATAACATTATGTTGCAGGAATGGAATTATGATAAAGATCATGTCCAGATTTTATTTCGGGCGCACCCAAATTCAGAAATCAGCAAATTCATAAATGCATATAAAAGTGCAAGCAGCAGACTCCTGAAAAAAGAATTTCCGCAGATACGGCAGAAACTGTGGAAAGAATGTTTCTGGAGCCAGAGTTTCTGCCTGCTTACAACAGGCGGCGCACCAATAGAAGTCATCAGAAAATATATTGAGTCACAGGGAGAAAAAAGCCGCAAAAGGGGCAGGTCTTATGGCAAACAAAGCATATAAATTCAGGATATATCCGAACAGGGAACAAAAAACACTGTTTGCCAAAACGTTTGGCTGTGTACGGTTCATCTATAATAAAATGCTGGATGATAAAATCAAATATTACGAGAAAACGAAAAAGAAACGGAACAATACCCCGGCGCAGTACAAAAAAGAATTTCCGTGGCTGAAAGAGGTTGACAGTCTAGCCCTTGCAAATGCACAGATGAATCTGCAAAAGGCATATAATAACTTCTTCCGGGATCCGAAAGTTGGATTTCCGAAATTCAAATCCAGACATAAAACCCGCGCTTCTTATACAACGAATAACCAGAAGGGCACGGTAGCCCTTGAAAATGGGCACCTGAAGCTTCCAAAAGCAGGTATGTGAAGGTCAAACAGCACAGAGCGATACCGGAAGATTACCGGATCAAATCGGTCACCATCAGTCAAAATCCGGGCGGGGACTATTATGCAAGCGTTCTGTTCGAGTACGAAAACCAAGTACAAAAACAGCCCATGCATCAATTTCTTGGTTTGGATTTTTCCATGCAGGAACTGTACAGGGACAGTGAAGGCAGAGAACCGGAATATCCGGGATATTACAGAAAAGCGGAACAGAAATTAAAGAGAGAACAACGAAAGCTCTCAAAAATGCAGAAAGGTTCCAAAAACCGTGGAAAGCAGCGGATCCGGGTTGCCAGAATGCATGAGAAAGTAGCGGCCCAGCGCAGAGATTTTTTACACAAACAATCGCGAAAGATTGCAGATGCGTATGATTGCGTCTGTATAGAAGATCTCGATATGAAAGCAATGTCACAGGCGCTGCACTTTGGCAAATCCGTTTTGGATAACGGCTGGGGGATATTTGTGAATTTCCTGAAGTACAAAATGGAAGAACAGGGAAAACAGCTGGTGAAAGTAGGCCGTTTCTTTGCAAGCAGCCAGCTGTGCAGTGTATGCGGGTATAAGAATACCGAAACGAAGGATCTGCGAATCCGTGCATGGATCTGTCCGAAATGCGGTACACACCATGACAGGGATGTCAATGCTGCAGTCAATATCCGGAATGAGGGTATGCGTCTTATGTACAGCCTGCAGTGACAGGAATATAGAAAAAACCGTGGGGCACACGGGGATAGCTCGCTTATGCTTGACACAGTGGTGTCATCGAACGAGAACCGACGGTTCGCTTTTTGCGAAAGGAAGCCCCCGCCTCTGTAGGCGGGGGAGGATGTCAGTTCGCCCGGCGCGAACGTTATTCTTAAAGGTGAAAGTCCTAAGTGCGCCTGTTAGCGGGAAGCACATAGCCAACAAGGCAAGGGTGTCCATTGTGAGATGGAATCTGAAGGAAGCCTGAGGCAAACCATTGGTCCGACGGACAGAAATCATGTATAAGGCTTACAGTTCGGATAAGACTGCTGAACAAGTTGAAGTCCAATAGCTAACAGAGGACTGGTAGTAGACATGGCGGATAGGTGATGAGAAAGATAGCGTATTTTAACCGGGGAGATCCTATGAGTGGTTTCATCAGCCATAGTAACAACGAATCATAGGAAGTCAGCAGATGTCATAGTAGCGAAGAAGTCCGGGAAACCGGATGGAGCAAAGGACAGAACAGTTAATCATCTGGAGTACGTCCTAATTGAGAGTTTTAGACGAAACACATGCCGAGAGGAGTACCACAAGTACTAAGTGGTCGGAACTCACGAAAAGGAAAGGAAACAGTGCATGGAGGAACAAGGAATATTTATAGAACGCATTCTGTCAAATGAAAACATGAATCGTGCCTACAAACAGGTGAAAAAGAATAAAGGTGCGGCAGGAATAGACGGAATGGAATGTGCCGATTTGCTTTCTCATTTGAAAGTAAATGGCCAGCAACTCAGAGAGAGTATAAGAAATCAGTCATACAAACCAATGCCAGTAAAGAGAGTGGAAATCCCTAAAGCAGACGGAAGCAAACGAAAACTTGGTATTCCAACTGTCACAGATCGCATGGTACAACAAGCAGCTGCACAGGTATTAACACCTATATATGAAAGAAAATTTCATGAGAACAGCTATGGATTCAGACCCGGAAAAAGTGCACAGAAGGCAGTATTAAAAGCAGTTGAATACATGAATGAAGGATATAACTGGGTCGTGGATATTGACTTGGAAAAGTTTTTTGATACGGTAGAACACGACAAGTTAATATCTGTTTTGAACAAAGAGATTAAGGATGGAAAAATACTTTCGCTAATCCGAAAATTTCTAGTAAGTGGAGTTATGGTTGGAGAACAGATAGAAGAAACAGAAATCGGAACCCCACAAGGGGGAAATATTTCACCACTTCTCGCTAACATACTGCTCAATGAATTGGATTGGGAACTTGAAAGCCGAGGACTTAAATTTGCACGATATGCAGATGACTGTATTATTTTTGTCAAAAGCGAAAAAGCTGCGGCAAGGGTAATGGAATCGGTCACGAAGTATGTTGAAAATGTTCTGCGGCTGAAAGTGAACAGGGGCAAGAGTAAAATAGGGAGACCCACAGAAATACAATATCTGGGATTTGCCTTCTATTATCAGTTTCAAGAAAAGAAATATAAGATAAAAGTCCCTAAAAAGTCATTGGATAAGGTAATGAAGAAAGTCAGAAAATTAACGAGCCGCAAGTGGGGTGTAAGTAACTCATATAAAGCCCAAAAGATAGCGGAAGTGGTAAGAGGCTGGATCAATTACTTTAAAATTGGCTCAATTCTTACAGCAACCCGAAGACTCGATACGGTTATTAGGTACAGGTTCAGAATGTGCATATGGAAACATTGGAAAAATCCTAAAACCAGATATAAAAATCTGGTAAAACTGGGTGTTAGTAAAAAGAATGCAAAAAGTGCGGCAGGGTTCCATGGATATGTTCGGGTTTGTCGTACAGAAACTATTTGCTATGCAATGTCAAATGCACGTCTGAAAAAGTTCGGGTTACTCTCAGCAGAGGAGTATTTTTGTCAAACAAGATGTTAAGTTAACTGAACCGCCGGATGCGGAACCGCATGTCCGGTGGTGTGAGAGGTCGGCGGCGAAAGCCGCTCCTACTCGATCTACATCGATCTTGAATCTTTGATTTGCGACTGGAAGTAAAACAAATTTGATGTTATCTTTATTTAAAAAATCAACTACTTGTTTCAACCCATCGACGTCATCCTTTAACCAACCCATATCAACTTTGATTCCATAATGTGTTCCACTAAACATAATCTTTACCTCCTGTATTCATTGATGTTCTTTTGATGATTAAAGTATACCACCAAATTAGTGGTTTTGAAAAATTATAAAGAGGATTCCTGGAAGAGAGCATATCAGAATTCCATTATTATATTGGGATGGAAAAGCATAAAGTTTATCTAAGTGCAATACTGGATCTATATGATAGACGGATTGTTTCGTATGTTATTCGTGATAAGAACAACAATGCTTTGGTGTTTGATACGGTAGACAATGCTTTACTTAGAAATCCTGGTGCGCAGCCACTGTTTCACAGTGACAGAGGATTCCAATATACGAACAGGACATTTCATACAAAACTTGTAACTGCTGGAATAATACAAAGCATGTCGCGAGTTGCTAAATGTATCGACAATGGACCAATGGAAGGCTTTTGGGGAATTCTGAAGAGAGAGCGATATTATGGAAAACGATTCACTGATAGAGGTACTCTCGTAAAAATGATCGAAGATTATATAGATTACTACAACAATAAACGCTTGCAAAGGAATCTTGGAATTTTAACGCCAATGGAAAAACATGAAATTACTTGCAAGCTGCATAAAAACTGCCAGCAGATAAATTTCTACTGGCAGGAAAAATTTATATTTTTTCAATTGTCTACTTGACGGGGAGCGGTTCAGAGCGGTTCAAACACTTAGTGCGACAGCCCCTTTTACTTAACTCTTAAATGAAAAGTCTAATCCCCCAGCTATGCTGGGGAGAATAGAGTAGTCGGAAGTGGTGAGGATAACAAAATAAAGCCTCCTGTGATAGAATGAGAATGGTGTCGCAAGCCAAACTCAAAATCAAAGGA
>ENA-OQHA01000959-OQHA01000959.1-human-gut-metagenome-genome-assembly--contig:-NODE-959-length-12400-cov-2.103072_pt1 | contig 12400 bp, 21 predicted proteins | sample MGYA00242558_ERZ504707 | MGnify/ENA primary metagenome ERZ504707 (study PRJEB26092, sample SAMD00036197) | human gut metagenome | host: Homo sapiens | study: EMG produced TPA metagenomics assembly of... | reverse complement strand
CCCCGATGGTGTTTCTTTTGTGTCACATTTTGTATCAGCTCCGTGACATAAGATATATTATATATGACCTTATACTAATTGTCAACAACTTTTTTGTTTTTTTATATTTTTTCAAAAGTGCGGATTTTCTTGAAAAATCAATGGTTTCCGCACTTTTTATTATATTCTAATTTAAATATTTCTGCGTAATTTCAAGTTTTCCGTTACTGTCAATCTGCATGATCATATAACTAGGCTTTCTCCCCGGCTGTCTTGGATAACAAAGGCTTCCCGGATTCAATGTAATAAGCCTTCTTCCTTTTCATAAAACGGACGATGTGTATGGCCATACATCACAATATCCGCTCCTCGCCCTCTTGCCTCCTGTTTCAACCGCGTTTCTCCCATAGATACATAATACCCGTGTCCGTGCGTTGTAAATATATGATATCCCTCTACCATGAATTCTTCTTCTCCAGGCAGATCTGAAAAAAAGTCATTATTTCCACGCACCATATGTACCGGACAATCTGCAACAGCCGGAATATAATCCTCATCCCCCTCTACATCTCCAAGATGGATCAGCATATCTAAGGGCCGTTCTTTCTCTATTACACGGTCAAAATTCTTATGAGAGCCATGTGTGTCACTTATGATCAATATTTTCATATCTATATCTTCACCCTAACTTTTATTTATGCTCCAGAATCTTACGAATCTTTCTTAGTCCCTCGCCTCTGTGGCTCAGTTCATTTTTCTTTTCCGGTGAAAGTTCTGCGCTTGTACAGCCATACTCCGGAAGGAAGAATATCGGATCATACCCAAATCCGTTTTCTCCCGCGATCTCATGGCCAATAATTCCCTCCATAGTACCTCTTACCACTTCACAGGAACCATCCGGCATGGCCGCTGCAATCGCACATACGAATCTTGCCGTACGTTTTTCATCAGGGACTCCCTCAAGACGATCCAGCAATGTCTGATTCTTAATGTCATAGGAAGTATCTTCTCCCATATAGCGTGCAGAATAAATCCCGGTTCCTTGTTCAGATAATCAATTTCAAGTCCGGAGTCATCTGCCAGAACCACTGCTTTCTTATATTCTGGCATCTGATTTGCAATCTTTGCAATCTCTGTAGCTTTGATCATGCATTTTCTTTCAAAAGTTGCCCCGTCCTTCTACTACATCAGCTTAATCCCCGCTTCTTTCTGTGACAGGATCTCTGCTCCCAGATCACTCAGGATTGCACGGATCTCTATCATTTATGTTCATTTCCCGTCGCAAATATAATTTTTTCCATCTTATCTTTTCTCCTGTTTTTCTCCCGGACGCTTTGCCTTAGGTGGTTTTGGTCCCAGGAACTGGTAAAAATATGTCTTCAACATTCCATTGTAAATTTTCCGGTTACGATCTGCTTTTCGTCCGAAATAGCGTTCTGCATCCTCATAAGAAGTAATCATGTATGCTGACCACGAATCCAGATTTTTAAAACTCTCGCCAAATGTTTTATATAATGCCGGCAGGTCTTTCTTATCTTCCAGCCTCTCCCCATATGGCGGGTTCGTAATAATAAATCCATATTTCTTCGGGTGGCTCAAATCTTTTACATCTCTTTCCTGAAAATGTATCAGATGATCTACTCCTGCTTCTCTTGCATTGCGTCTTGCAATCTTAATTACAGAACCATCTGCATCATACCCTTGAATGTCAACTTCTATGTCATCATCGATCAGTTCATTTGCCTCATTCACCGTATCATACCAAAGCTTCTTTGGAATCAGATTCGTCCATTCTTCCGCTGTAAATGACCGGTTCATTCCGGGTGCGATATTTGCTGCGATCATCGCTGCTTCTATAGGAAATGTTCCACTTCCGCAAAACGGATCTACAAGAATCCTGTCTTTGTGCCATGGCGTCAGCATAATCAGTGCCGCTGCAAGTGTCTCTGTGATCGGAGCTTTTCCCGCAACTTCACGATACCCTCTCTTATGCAGTGATACTCCCGATGTATCGATACCGACCGTTACCACATCTTTTTCAGAAAACTCTTACCGGATAAGCCGCACCGTCTTCTTCAAACCACTCTACATGATATTTCTGTTGAAGTCTTCTTACCATTGCCTTTTTCATTACTGACTGGATATCCGATGGACTGAATAATTTACTTTTTACAGATGCTGCTTTCGCAATCCAGAATTTTCCATTTTCCGGTATATAATTTTCCCAGTCAAGTGCCTTTGTATCCTCAAATAATTCTTCATAACTGGTAGCCTTAAAGCTTCCTACTTTTAAGAGCACCCTTTCTGCAGTTCTCAGGAATATATTAGCACGGCAGATTGCTTCCGCATCTCCCCAAACCCAACTCTTCCATCTTCTACTTCTGAGATATCATATCCCAGATCCAGTATCTCTCTTTTTAATACTGCTTCCAATCCAAAATGACAGGGAGCGATCAATTCCATTTTTTTCATCTATTTTCTCCATATAATAAATATTAATTTCTACTTCTTTATCTTACTGACAAGTAATAGTTTTTGTCAATATGTTTTGCTATATCGTATGTAAACCCCCAAAACAGGACGTGCGTTTGCACGTCCTGTCCGGAAAACTTTTTCCTAATACTGACTGTTTTCATTTCCGTAATTATAAGAATTCTTGTCTTTCGCATCTTTATCATATGCGTTTTTGTTCGATGCATTCTTGTCGTATGCATTTTTTCCATATGAATTCTTATTTGATGTGTTTCTGGATGCATTTTTGTTTGATGTGTTCTTGTCTGATGCGTTATGACAGTTTTCTGATGAGTTGTAATTTTTAGCCATTTTGAATTCCTCCTAATCTTTTTTGCTACGAGATTAGTATGTCCTGTCATTCACTGATTATACATCCGGCGATATATTAAGAATTTTTTAATATTTTTCTTGATTTTTACATTTTACTATATTATACTGTTGTTGTAGAAAGAATACTTCTACAACCCCTTATTAATTATTTATACTCCCCTCAAAGACCGATGGCTCCCCCATCGGTCTTTTATTTTTGCATATATCAAATTTTCCAAAAATCAACGAGTCTTTCCGCTCTCTCACCTTCTGGAACCCTTCACTAGCTTTAAGATCAGACACAGGATCAACAGCGGAATAAATATCGGTGCCAGAATACTGATGATTCCTCCAATTACAGCCACAACTAATACGATAACACCAATGATTCCAAGAAGAAGCACCAGTTTCTTCCACCATGTATCAAGTCCGAAGACATGCACTCCTCTGTGTCCTGATTCCTCGTCATAGCCCTGTTCATACGTCCGGCTTCTCTGTCTTTCCGGCTCATAGCTGTCATATGTTTCCCCCGTATTTCCCTTGATTTCTTCCGAGGTAATGATATTCTTCGCAATTGCCCATGGGTCGCCAAGCTCTTCTATTACTTCTGACTCTTTTCTGCCTTTTCGCACTTCTTCTGTAATATAATCATTATAATAATCCACATTATCCCGAATTACATTTCCCGAAAGGTCATTCGCAAGCGCTTTTTTTAATTTATCTAAAAATTCCCGTTTTGTCATGATTGTCCTCCTTACAGGATTTTACATACTTTGGTATAAAAAACCCTGAACTTAGAATAGCACAATCATGTGTCCATTCCAAGTCCAGGTTCTTAAATTTTCTAATGTATTTCTAAAATAATTTCTTCGTCTAACGAATGACCTGCTCTTTTTGTTTATACTTCAAATATCAGATCTCCGTAAGAAGCATCGGCCATGCTTCTTTATCAACAATCATTTCCAGTTTATCAACCGGTGCACGGAGTGCTTCCATAGCAGGTACTACATCGGAGTGATAGAATCTTGCCTGATCTTCTCCCTCTTCCATAGCTGCTGCCTGATCTGTTACAACCTTCAGTGCTTCCAACGCTTTCTTAGACTCTGCTAATAATCCGGATACTTCTGTCAGAAGTTCTGCCTGAACAGATGCATCTGCGCCGGCTTCTTTTACTGCAACTACTGTATCTGCAAGTTCTTTCGTATATTTAATAATTGCAGGAATAATCTGTTTGCTTGCCATATCGATCATAGTACGTGCTTCAATATTGATTGCCTTTGCATAGCTTTCAAATTTGATCTCTGCACGGGATTCCAGCTCAGCTTTTGTAAATACTTTGAATTTTTCAAACATATTGATAGCCTTGTCTGTAGTCAGGGCAGGTATTGCTTCTACCATAGATCTGATATTTGGAAGTCCACGTCTTTCAGCTTCCTCTACCCATGCATCTGAGTATCCATTACCGTCGAATACCACTCTCTGATGCTCTGTCGCATATTTCTTGATCAGGTCATGAACTGCTTCATCAAAGTTATCTGCTTTTCAAGGACATCACAAGCCTCTGAGAATGCTTTCTGCAACGATTGTATTTCAGTACTACGTTGGTCCTGCGATTTGAATCACGGGAACCTACCATACGGAATTCGAATTTGTTACCTGGTGATGCAATGGTGATGTTCTGTTACGGTCTGTTGCATCTTTTGCAAGATCCGGAAGTGTGTCAACTCCTGTCTGAAGTTTTCCACCTTTCAGACTGTGTGTAGCTTCTCCTGTACTGATCAGCTGTTCCAGCACATCTTCTAACTGTTCTCCAAGGAATACAGAAATGATTGCCGGTGGTGCCTCATTGGCTCCAAGTCTGTGATCATTTCCCGGGTCTGCAGCAGATTCACGAAGAAGATCTGCATGTGTATCTACAGCTTTCAGGATACATGTAAGTACCAGTAAGAACTGAATATTTTCATGAGGAGTTTTTCCTGGCTCTAACAGATTCTTTCCGTCGTCTGTTGTAAGAGACCAGTTATCATGTTTACCAGAACCATTGACTCCTGCAAATGGTTTCTCATGAAGTAAGCACTTCATACCATGCTGGCATGCAACTCTCTTCAGAGTCTGCATTACGATATGGTTATGATCCAGTGCTACGTTACACTCTGCATAGATTGGTGCAAGTTCATGCTGAGCAGGTGCAACTTCGTTGTGCTGTGTCTTAGATGTTACACCAACTTTCCAGAGTTCTTCGTTAACATCTTTCATGAATCCTGCGATTCTCTGGCGGATGGTTCCGAAGTAGTGGTCATCTAATTCCTGTCCTTTTGGAGGCATTGCTCCGAACAGTGTACGTCCTGTATAGATCAAGTCTTTTCTCTGTAAGAATTTATCTGCATCTACAAGAAATATTCCTGCTCTGGTCCTACAGAAGGAGTTACTTTCTTAGATGTTGTATTTCCAAACAATCTTAACAGTCTCAGCGACTGCTCATTGATTGCCTGCATAGAACGAAGAAGTGGAGTTTTCTGATCAAGTGCCTCTCCTTTGTATGAACAGAATGCTGTCGGGATACAAAGTGTTGCGCCTGCTGCATCATGTCTTACGAATGCTGGTGATGTACAATCCCATGCTGTATATCCTCTTGCTTCGAATGTTGCACGAAGTCCGCCTGATGGGAATGAAGATGCATCCGGCTCACCTTTGATCAGTTCTTTTCCTGAAAAGCTCATCAGTACTTTTCCATTTGGAAGTGGTGCTGAAATAAATGAATCATGCTTTTCAGCAGTTACACCTGTCAGAGGCTGAAACCAGTGAGTATAATGTGTAGCCCCTTTCTCAATTGCCCATTCTTTCATCTCATGTGCAATTACATCTGCTGTAGCAAGGTCTAATTCCTTACCTTCTTCAATTGTTTTCTTCAGATCCTTATAGACTTTCTTTGGAAGACGTTCCTGCATTACAGTATCATTGAATACGTCTTCGCCAAATATCTTGGCTACGTTAATTGCTTCACTCATGTCTCCTCGTTTCCTTTCTCATTGTTATTTATAGTATAAGTTTCACACTATGGTATACATAAAATCTGTTGTATGTACTTTCTGTGCATACCATGATATGAAAAAAGGCACTCCAACTTCCGTTGGAACGCCTTTGTTCTTCCTATGCCAGTTAGTATAACTCAACCAGTCAAAAAAGGCAAGTGAAAATTTTTAATTATTCAGCTTTTCCTACTGAACCAAATAATTCCATCTTCTCTTTAACTGTTGCCTGGATAGCTTCAGCACCTGGTTTCAGGAGTTTACGAGGATCGTATCCTTTTCCTTCCAGATCTTTTCCTGCTTCAATATATTTACGTGTAGCATCAGCGAATGACAGCTGGCACTCTGTATTAACATTAATCTTAGCAACTCCGAGACTGATTGCTTTCTTAATCATATCGTCCGGAATTCCTGTACCACCGTGAAGAACTAATGGCATTTTTCCTGTCAGCTGCTGAACAGCATCCAGAGTCTCAAAGCTTAATCCTTCCCAGTTAGCCGGGTATTTTCCATGAATATTACCGATACCAGCTGCAAGCATGTCAACACCGAGATCAGCAATCATCTTACACTCGTTAGGATCAGCACATTCACCTCTACCGATAACTCCGTCTTCTTCTCCACCGATAGATCCTACTTCGGCTTCGATAGACATTCCTTTTTCTCTGCAGATAGCGATAAGTTCTCTTGTCTTCTCTACGTTCTCTTCAATTGGATATTTAGATCCGTCGAACATGATTGAAGAGAATCCTGCATCAATACATTTTTTACATCCTTCGTATGTTCCGTGGTCAAGGTGTAATGCTACAGGAACTGTGATGTTAAGTTCTTCCATCATAGCTTTAACCATAGCTGCTACCGTCTTGAATCCTGTCATGTATTTTCCAGCCCCCTCAGATACACCTAAGATAACTGGTGACTTTAACTCTTCTGCTGTAAGGAGAATAGATTTTGTCCACTCTAAGTTGTTGATGTTAAACTGTCCTACTGCGTAATGACCTTCTACTGCCTTATCGAGCATTTCTTTTGCTGATACTAACATATGTTATTCCTCCAATTCTTGATGCCATAAGTATTACTACTTTCACTATGACAAATTTGTTTCACTTGCATTATATATCATAACTTCTAAAAAAACAAGAAACTTATCCGGCCAATTATGAAAACAGCAAGATATATCAAGATAACAATGTATCCTGCCCTGTCTTCTTTTTTATATGTCAACGGATACATTCTTGAAGTTTCTGTGCTTCCGGTATATCCCCGCGCTTCCATCGCCATAGCCAGATCCGATGATCTCCTGACCGTCATCAGAAACAGCGGAAACAATAACGTCATAACCCCTTTACATTTTTCGACAACATTTCCCTCTTCAAACCTTGCACCTCTTGCCGCCTGTGCATCCATCAACACATTTAACTCTTCCAGCATAATCGGGATAAAACGGAATGCTATCATCACGATCACTGCCATCTCATGTACCGGGACTCCAATCTTCCCCAATCCCGAGAAAGCCTTCTCCAGACCATCTGCCAGTTCTTTCGGCGTTGAAGTGTAAGAAAGCAGAGACGCACCTGTGATCATCAAAGCTATCCTTGCTGTCATCTGCACTGCTTTCCATATTCCCTGTTTTGTTATGGTAAATATCCAGACAGATGCGACCGCATCTCCCGGTGTATACAGCATACGGAACAGAAAAGTAAAGCAAAGCAGAACAAGAATTCCTCTTAATCCTTTTAACAAATATCCCACTGGAACTCTTGCAAGCCTATAAAGAACCAGCATTACAATCAGACATCCGAGATACCACCAGACATTTTTTACAAGAAATAAAGAAATAATATAAACCAGAACTCCCATCAGTTTGTTCTCGGATCCATCCGGTGAATCACAGATTCCGAATCATAATATCTTCCAATCGTAATATCCCGAATCATCTTTCCTTCTCTCCTTTAAATATTCTCACCAACATCTTTTCAGCCTCCGCTACACTGGTCGCCGGCCGTGGCAGAGGCAGCCCTTCCTGTATCAGCGAATATGTCAAATGCGTAATCTGCGGGATTCCTATATGCATTTCTTCTAACTCTTCCACTCTTCCATATACTTCTTCCGGAGTGCCATCCATTGCGATCTTTCCTTCATGCATCACCCATACCCGATTAGCAAATTGAGCTACATCTTCCATATGGTGCGAAACCAATACAATTGCATTATTTCGTTCTTTCCTTATCCTGCACAACAACTCGAATATTTCATTTTTTGTTTCAGGATCAAGTCCTGCTGCCGGTTCGTCTAACACCAATATCTCCGGCTGCATCGCCAGTACTCCCGCAATCGCAACGCATCGTTTCTGACCTCCCGAAAGTTCCATCGGACTCAAATGATAATACTCTTTTGAGATTCCGACAAGCTTCAGACTTTCTACTGCAGACTTTTCAGCCTCTTCTTCACTCATTCCAAGATTCAGCGGCCCATACATAACATCTTTCAGAATCGTCCTGCCAAATAATTGCTGCTCCGGATACTGAAATACAAGACCAACTTCTTTTCTTAATTTTGAAATTCGGATATTTTTTACTTATATATATTTTCCCCATTTGAAAAAAAATCTCTCCCGATTCCGCCTTCAGCAGACCATTCAGATGCTTGATCAATGTTGTCTTTCCCGACCCGGATGTACCAATCAGTCCTATAAAATCATGTTCTCTAATCTCAAATGAGACATCTTTCAAAACATCTATCTTCCCTTTTGCCGAATCTGAATAAGAAAATGTGATATGTTTACCTTGCAGCATCCTTTTTGCCTCCACATTTACTTCTGTATAATTTCACGATTTTTTCGATCATTTCCTGTTCCTGTAAAACCGGACCCTCTAATCCAATTTGCTGTTTTTCTAATCTCATTCCCAACTCTACAACCGGCGGAATATCCATTTTGCCTTTTTAACAATTCGTAATCCGCAAATATTTTCTTCGGAATGTCATCCCCGATGATTTTCCCATCTTTCATCAATACAATACGGTCTGCATCTACTACTTCATCCGTGTGATGCGTAATCAGAATAATCGTCATTCCTTCTTTTCGATTCAATTCTTTCACGATATTTATTACTTCTTTTCTTGAATCCGGATCAAGCATAGCTGTCGGTTCATCTAACACCAGACATGCCGGAAGTCCTGCCAGCGCATCGGCCGTTGCCAGTCTCTGTTTTTGTCCGCCGGATAATCTGGAAGGTGACGCCTTTCTCCGATCCCACAGCTTCACTTTTCGCAAAACAGTTTCTACAATTTTTCTTATTTTTCCGGTTCTATATTTTTGTTTTCCGGACCAAATGCAACATCTTCTTCTACACTCGTCCCAATGATCTGGTTATCCGGATTCTGAAATACCATGCCAACCTGACTTCTGATTTCCCAAAGCCTTTCTTTTGCATGTGTATCTTTCCCGTTAATCCATACCGTTCCTTCATTCGGAAGCAACAGTACATTTAAATGCTTTGCCAATGTAGACTTTCCGGAACCATTCGGTCCTAAAATTGCCACAAACTGACCAGACGGAATATCTAATGATATTCCGTCCAATACTGTCTTCTCACTTTTTGTATTTTCATCTTTCCATATCGTATACTTATGTACCAGATTTTCAATCTTTATCATATGAGATTTATGCCTCTTTCTTAAAATTATCCATGAATCTCATCGGCATTGCCTTAATGAGCAGGCATCCAATAATACATGTTCCGATCTTATCGATTAAGTTTGATGCAACATTTCTAAGGAATGAAGCCTGGAAAATTGTTTTTCCGCCCTGTACCAGTGACATTACCAGCATATCAGATACAGATCCATTCAGACCACCATATACATAGATTCCGATTGGTGTTCCAATTGCCGGGCAGATAAAGCTAAGCGCAATACCTGTAATCACTGCAGGTACGATTCCAAATTTCCATTTTTTTGCCACAAGACCTACGATCAGACCTACTGCCATATTTACCAGACAGAATGGGATATCTGACACACTGTAGATCAGCCCCGTAATAATATTACTCAATGCTCCTACAATGATTCCCGGTACCGGACCAAGAATTGCTGCGGAAAGCACAGTTCCCAGTGTATCCAGATATAACGGGATTCCCAGTGCCGATGTGATAATTCCAAGCACGATGTTCATTGCTACTGCAACACCGCAAAAAGTTGTTACATAGACTTTTCTGTTTTTCATTTTGTTCTCCTCTTTTCTCTCTAACCTTTAGTTGTTCAGCAGTTGCACTGCTTCTTTCATCGTCACAATAGGAATTTCCATATTTCTTTTTTGAAGTTCTTTTTCCAGTACTTCCATATACACACCCGGATTTTCTGTCATTTTCAGAGATTTCTGAATGTCCTGTATTCTTTTTTCATCCGTACCAATCTCACCTTTCCATTCTCCTTCACAGGTCAGATGATATCCACAGTTCGGACTGCCCTCTACAGAAACAATCCCCAGAACATGGAATTTTCCACATGTTGTGCGTATTCCTGCAACTGAAGCAGAACCGGTTCAAGAATTTTACGGCATTGTTCCATGTAAAATGGATGTTGAAACTGGTTCTTCACATGTCCCCATCTCTGAGATCCATACATAATAAATTCCGGACAAGGCAATTGAAGCAGCTGTACATCTTTTTTCAAAATAAGCTGCATCAGTTCTTCACGGATTTTATATTCTTCAGCCAGCTCAGCTTCATCCTGTTCTACTTTTGCCGCATTATTCAAAATACAATGAGATACTATCAAAAGATTTTTCATAATTCCTATTCCTTTCTGACTGCTTCAATAGTAGCATTTATTGTCTGTTTATTGAAATTGTTTTTCTTTATATAAAGGGTATATTATAGATTTCATCTATAATATTAATAAATAAATTTTATTAGATTTGCTTCGAGTATTTTAGTGATATACCGAGAACTTATCCTCAGCCTTTTCTCTTACATACTTAGATTAAAAAGAAAAAAAGATCTACAGAACATTCTGCAGATCTTCATCAGTGACTCCGAGGGGAATCGAACCCCTGATTCCAGCGTGAGAGGCTAGCGTCTTGACCGCTTGACCACGGAGCCATTTGTTTGGTACTTGCCTAAGTATTAGCAAGGATTTTGCAAAAGGCAAGTACTTTTTAATTTTTTTAAATTTTTGGATTTTCTACAGTTCATGGATTTTTAGTCTTTCTTCATGCGTTCCCGGAACCATGATCTGAAGCTCTTTATTCAAGTTCTCAATCACAACCTTCATCATGTTCACCGCCGAATTCCCCATCCAGTGTCCACGGAATCTCCTCGATCGATTCAAACATGATCCGTCCGCTCTTGAACGTATACATATATTTGGAATCCATCTGCTGAATCATCAGTGCAGCAATGATCTCCTGTAATTCGATCGGATTCTTTGGTGTCTTGATCAATGTACTTCAAACACGCCATCATCAAACCCCACCTGTTTTCCGACCAGATTACGGAATCCGCCGACTGATCTGGAATTCGTAACCATACCATATACGAATTCATCTTCGATCACTTCATCATCATGTGTTACTTTCACTCTGTAAGAAGGAATGTTGAACAGACGCTTCGCCCCTTCCAGAACATACGCCAAATGTCCCAATACATTTTTCATTGACTGTTTGGTCTGGTACGATACATCCGTAAAAAGTCCAAATGCCGCGATATACACAAAAATATCATCATTAAATCTTCCTGCGTCGCAGGAAAATACCTCTCCATTCACAGCATTATCTGCCGCTTCCAGCAAACCTCTCGGGATGTGAAGACTGCTTGCGAAGTCATTCGTTGTTCCGGTCGGGATATAGCCGATCGGATCCCTCTTATCCCTGTCTCGCTTCATCATACCGGTCACAACTTCATCAAGCGTTCCGTCTCCTCCGCTGCACACGACCAGATCATATTCGTTTGAGTCATTATTTTTTAATCTTTTTATAGGCATCGCGGTATGCCTGCGTCGGATATGCTACAACCTCATATCCCGCTTTCACAAAGATATCAATAACATCTGCAAGTTTCGGTTTTAAAAGTTCTTTTCCTGCATGTGGATTATAGATAAAAAGCAAACGCTTCATAAACATGCCTCCTCCTTACCTTTTTTAATAACGAAGAGGCTATTGCAACTTCCATCACAACGGCCCCTTTATTTTACATATCGTTTCTATATTATTCTCCCGTATTACTTCTGTGCTCCAAGAAATGTTGCCACACCACTTACGGCTGCATCTTCATCCTGGCCATCTGCTACGATCGTAACATCCTCACCTTTCTGAAGTTTCAGGCTCATCATCCCATAATACTTTTGGCATTAATCTTCATGTTGTCCATCTCAATGTACACCGTACTGTCATACTGACTTGCCTCCTGCACAAGATGTGCGATTGGTCTGGACTCCATGTCCAGGTCTGACCGAAGTGTAACAGGTTTCTTAATCATATAAATCCTCCTTAAACTAACCCCTTAACTTATCTGCTATCTCGCTAATCTTTCTCAGCCGGTGATTCACCCTGATTTTCCAACCGGGTCTGC
>ENA-OQHA01000958-OQHA01000958.1-human-gut-metagenome-genome-assembly--contig:-NODE-958-length-12402-cov-2.304196_pt1 | contig 12402 bp, 16 predicted proteins | sample MGYA00242558_ERZ504707 | MGnify/ENA primary metagenome ERZ504707 (study PRJEB26092, sample SAMD00036197) | human gut metagenome | host: Homo sapiens | study: EMG produced TPA metagenomics assembly of... | reverse complement strand
TGGCCGGGCCCGCTTGTTGGTCCTATTCTGGCCGCCCAAATGGGTTATCTGCCGTCCGTGATGTGGATCATTCTCGGTGTGATTTTCGCCGGCGCCGTGCAGGATATGCTCATGCTGTGGATCTCCGCCAAGCGTCGCGGCCGTTCCTTCGGCCAGATGGCAACCGACGAAATGGGCAAGTTCGGCGGCACTATCCTGTCGATCTTCCTGATCGTGATGACCGCCATCGCCATGGCATTCCTTGCGCTCGTGGCCATCAAGCCATGGCTTCCTCGCCGTGGGCCGTGTTCTCTATTGGTATGACCATTCCGATCGCCTTGATCATGGGCTGCTTCCAGCGTTTCCTGCATCGTAGCGTTATCGAAACCACGGTGCTCGGTTTCGTGCTGCTCGTGATCGACATCATCGCTGGCGGTTGGATCTCCAGCGTTCCGGCAATTGCGACGTGTTCACGTTGAGCGCCAAGGAACTGGTTATCGCACTGGTGATCTACTCCTTCGCCGCCGCCGCGTTGCCGCACTGGCTGCTCGTCACCCCGCGTGACTACCTGTCCACGCTGATGAAGATCGGCACGCTTGTGCTGCTCGTGCTTGGCATTCTCATCGCCAATCCGTCCGTGCAGATGCCGGCTCTGACTGAATTCGCGTCCACCTCCACGGGACCGACCTTCGCAGGCGACCTGTTCCCGTTCCTGTTCATCACCATCGCGTGCGGCGCTCTTTCCGGCTTCCACGGCGCAGTGAGCTCCGGCCTGACCCCGAAGGCTGTGGAGAAGGAAACCAGATCCGCATGATCGGCTACGGCTCCATGCTGGTTGAATCCTTCACCGCCGTGATCGCACTGATTGCAGCCATTACCATTTCCCAGGCGTCTACTTCTCCACGAACATGTCCGCCTCGCAGATCTCCACCGCTTCCGGCGTGACCCTGACCGCCACTTCCACTCCTGACGAGCAGGCTGAGGCCGCGGTCAAGGCCGTGGATTCGATGAAGGTTTCCGACATTGAAGGCAACCAGATGAAGGTCACTTGGGATTCTGTCGACGAGAACGGCAATGCCAAGACCTATGAAGGTGCCGACGCTTTGAAGCAGGCCGCTTCCGACATTGGCGAGAACACCATCGTTTCCCGCACCGGCGGCGCCACCACGTTCGCTATGGGTATGGCCAACTTCCTCAAGTCCTACCTCGGCGGTCATGACTCCATGGCCTTCTGGTACCACTTCGCCATCATGTTCGAAGCGTTGTTCATCCTCACCACCGTTGACAACGGCACCCGCGTGGCCCGTTATCAGATTGGTGAGTTGCTGGGCAACGTGCGCAAGCTGAAGAAGTTCGCTGATCCGACGTGGAAACCGGGCAACATCATCACCACACTGATCGCAACCGCCTGTGGGGTGGCCTGCTGTGGGTCGCGTGTGCGATACGAATGGTGGTATCAACGCCATGATGCCTATTTTCGGTATTTCCAACCAGCTGCTTGCCGCCGCATGCTTCATGTTGGTCACCGTTTGCGTGGCCAAGCTTGGCTATAAGAAGTACCTGTGGATTCCTGTTGTTCCTCTCGTTTGGGATGTGGCCGTGACCTTCACCGCCGACTTCCAGAAGATCGTCGGACCGATCAGTTACTTCGCCACCGCTTCCAAGTATCAGGCGCTGATCGATGGTGGCACTTTGGAAGGCGAAGCGTTGGTCAACGCCAAGGCCGCACTCTCCAATGCGTATCTTGACGGCGTGCTCTCCGTGTTCTTCATGGTCATGATGGGAGTCTTCCTGGTCGTCGGAATCTACCAGACCGTGAAGATTCTTGCCAAGGGCAAGTTCGGTGTGGAAACCACGTCTGAGGAGCCGTTCGTGGAATCCGAATGGTTCGCACCGTCCAGCCTGATCGCCACCAAGCTCGAAAAGAAGGTGCAGCGCGAATACGCGGCCAAGAGCTATGAGCTGGCGCAGAAGGAACAGGTCGCAGCCTGATGCAGGGATTCACCACCATGGTCAGACGAATCTGGTCCGCATTATTGAAAGCCAAGGCCGGATTCGTCTGGTATGTGCGCGAATTCAGCGGAGAAGCGAAATACGACCACTATCTGGAGCATTTCGCAAGCGAACATCCCTGCGAAACCCCGCTGACCGAACGCGAATACTGGCGCATGCGAGAGGAATACGATCGCAAGCATCCCAACACCAGTTGCTGTTGCTGAAACTAACGGCCATACATAAACAATCCCCGTCTTTCATTTCGGAAGACGGGGATTGTTTTTCTTATATTTATGTTGCTTGCTTGCGATTATTCCTATACCGAAGATATTCGATTGCATGTTCCGCAATCAATATTTCGCAATCAAGAAGCGAGTCCCATGCTGTATTTCAATGTCATCACACGAATCGCGGACTGCGTTACTTTGTCTGCAAAAGCGGAATCAGCCGCGGCCTTCGCATTCAAACCATCCAAAACCTGCTGAACATAATCGAAAGCGCCAATGCAGGCAAGATCACCGCCGGCCTCAACCAATCGCACACCCAAATCACTCGGCTGAATGCCACCCAACGCAGTGGCGGACAAAGAATCCGAAGTGATGACACCTTGGAATCCGACCGTATTGCGCAAATAATCCGTTACCAAAGCGCTGGAGAACACGGCGGGATTATTCGGATCAATAGCCTGATAGGTGGCCAAAGACATCATCACCATGGAAGGGTTCGCCTCCAACACGCTATTGAACGCGTTGATTTCCGCACCGTCCAACGTGGTGGTGGTGTCAAGAATGCCGTCGGCGGTGAAATCGGTATTGCCGGTTACCGAACCAAGTCCCGGATAATGCTTGATGCGCTGCCTACACCCGAATCCGCCATGCCCTGAATGAACGCCTTGGCATGGTCGGCATTACCGGCCGCATCAAGACCAAAATCACGATACAGTGCGCCGATCGGGCCATTGGAAGCCCTATCTACCGTTACCGTGCCCACCACCGGCGCCAAATCAACATTGATGCCAGCGACTTGAGTTGGGAACCCCATACGGCAGCCGATTGACGAAGTTGATCGGTCGACATTGTTCCCTGATCGGTGGCGGAAGGCATCTGGTCGAAACCAGCGCCTTGAAGATGCTGCACCAAACCACCTTCCTGATCAGTGGTCATCAACAGCTGATTATTGGCCGGCGCATACGATTGCAATGCGGATGTGGCTGCGGCGACACCGGCCGTTCCCGAATTCCAGTTGCCGATGATCAGCACCGAACCGACATGCTGGTTCACAATGAGATCCTGTAACGAGGAAGGATCGGATCCCGCATACAGGGGTACCATGACGAGCTGACCGACGCGCTCTGCAAGACTCATGGCATTGACTGCAGCCACAGCTCTGCCATGCGGCGAGTCGTCCACCACGCTTGGCACGTTGGATTTGTCAAGCGCATCATGTGATGCATCGGACTGCTGCGAATTGGATTGCTCGGATTGGTTGGAGCCAGCATTCAAACTCGCGCTGGATGAACACCCAGCGAACGATAGCGGCAGTGCGATGGCGCACAGTGCGGCAGCACAACGAGCGAAATGAACGTGAACTCTCCTCATAGTGTCATTATCTATCACATGCCGGTGATGGCGAATACGATCGCATAAGAAAAGAACGGGTGGATTCGTGTTCGTGAATTGCGTAAACATTAGGCTAGCGGCATAAAGCCGTTCCGTGCCTGTCGATAGGCTATTAGCATGTCTTTTTTTGATATGTTTGGTCCCATGTTCGACCCGGGAAGCGGTCCGAACCGCTCCCAAGGGCAGCGTGCCAATAAATCCGGCAACGATGATCCCATCATTCTCAACGTCGAAACCGATGGTGATAACACCGCCCGGTCTTCGGCGAACATGCCTCCAAGAGGTCCGTCCGGTCCGCGTATCACACGCCAGCCGAACCGTCCGCGCAAATCGTCGAACGGCAACAAGATTCTAATCGGTGTGGTGCTGGCGCTCGCCATCATCATCGGCCTGTTCTTTGGCTTGGCGCAGTTCATCACCGACGTCATGTGGTATGCGCAGCTTGGCTTCCAAAGCGTGATTTGGACGCAGTTGGGTACCAGGGTAGGCCTGTGGGTGGCGTATGCGCTGCTGATCGCCGCGGTCGGATTCCTGTCCGCGTCGCTGGCGATCTGGCTCGCCCCGATGCTGCCGATGGTTCCACGATTCGTATTAACGGCGACACCATCGAAGTGGGCAAGGGCGTGAGCTCGAAGAGCGCACGTCGTGTGGCTGTGGTGATTTCGCTGATCGTCGGCTTGATGTTCGGATCGCAGTTCAATGCGAATTGGTCTGAGATTCTGCTGATGTTCAATGCACAGAGTTTCGGCACCACTGATCCGCAATTCGGCATTGACAATGGTTTCTATGTGTTCGTGTTGCCTGGATTGAAGTTGATTGTGTCGGCGGTGTCGTTGCTGTTGCTTGCCGGCATCATCTTCTCCATCGTCACGCATGTATGATGGGTGGCATCCGCATCACCATGCCAGTGCATGGTCGTGGCCTGTTCCACATCACCAAGCGTGCGCGTAGGCAGATCGGCATTTGGCTGATGCTCAAACATGTTCGCATGGGCGACGAAATCAGGTGCTTGGCGTGTTCTCCCACCTCACGCAGGAGGGTAGCCGCATCACCGGTGCCACGTATACCACGGTCAACGCCACGATTCCCGTTACCTTCATCATGCTGCCATCATCGCCATTCTCGGTGTGATTCTCGGCGTGTGGATCATGAAGTCGCATGCGTTGGAAGGCCAGGCTCCGATTGCGGTGCGTGCTTCCGAAGCGCTTAAAGCGTGGAAGGTGCCGACCGTGGCCATCGCATCCGCCATTGTGGTGAGCTTGGTGCTTACCGTGGCATGGCCGATGCTGCTGCAGCGTTTCCGTGTGAATCCGAACGCGCAGGAAATGGAATCTACCTATATCCAGCGTAATATCGACGCCACCCGTGAAGCATACGGTCTGAACAATGTGAAGACCGAACAGTATCAGGCCACTACGGAAGGCGAGGCTGGTGCGTTGGCTGATTCCGCGGAATCGACCGCGCAGATCCGACTGCTCGATCCGCAGATCGTTTCCCCGACATTCAAGCAGCTGCAGCAATCCAAGCAGTATTACACGTTTGCCGATACTCTTGCCGTCGACAAGTATGAGGTCGACGGTGTGAGCCAAGACACGGTGATCGCAGCACGAGAACTTGACCTTGACGGTCTTGACAATCGCAACTGGGTCAACGACCATACCGTATACACGCACGGCTATGGTGTGGTGGCCGCCTACGGCAACAAGGTGACGGCCGACGGCCAGCCAAAGTTCTTCGAGGCGGGCATCCCAACCCAAGGCAAGCTCACCGAATCCGAACAGTACGAGCCGCGTATCTACTTCTCGCCGAACGCTTCCGAATATTCGATCGTGGGCGCTCCGGAAGGCACGCAGTCGTGGGAGTTCGATTACCCGACCGGTTCCGAAGGCGCCACCAACACGTTCGATGGCAATGGCGGCCCGAAGATCGGCAATATCTTCTCCCGACTGCTGTATGCCATCCGTTTCGGCTCCGACCAGATTCTGTTCTCTAACCGTGTGAACTCCGAATCACAGATCCTCTACGATCGTTCCCCGAAGGAGCGTGTGGCCAAGGTCGCGCCATACCTGACGCTTGACGGTCGTGTGTACCCGGCGGTCGTGGATGGTCGTGTCAAGTGGATCGTCGATGGCTACACCACGTCTGACGCCTACCCGTATTCGCAGATGACCGATCTGGCGAAGCCTCCAAGGATTCCACCACGGAATCTTCGGCCACGGTGAGTGAGCTGCTTCGAAGAACGCCAACTACATTCGCAACTCCGTGAAGGCCACCGTCGATGCGTATGACGGTTCCGTGGACCTGTACGTGTGGGACGAATCCGATCCGGTGATCAAGCATGGCAGAAGATCTTCCCCGGCCAGTACCACCAGTTGTCGGAGATTTCCGGCGATCTGATGAGCCACCTGCGTTACCCGGAAAGCCTGTTCAAGGTGCAGCGAGAACTGTTGACCAAGTACCATGTGTCGAGCGCCAGCCAGTTCTTCTCCGGTGAGGATTTCTGGCAGACTCCGGTCGATCCGACCGAATCTCAACAGGCTCAGGAACGCGACATTCTGCAGCCGCCGTACTACCTGACGCTGCAGACCGGCGGATCCAACGAGCCGGTGTTCTCGTTGACGTCGTCGTATATTCCCGCCGGTGCGTCGACCCGAGAGATCCTGACGGGCTTCTTGTCCGTTGATTCCGATGCGGGCAACGAAAAAGGCAAGATCGGCGCGAACTATGGCACGCTTCGATTGCAGGAGCTGCCGAAGGATTCCAATGTGCCAGGCCCAGGCCAGGCGCAGAACAACTTCAATGCGTCGGCAGACGTGTCGAAGGAACTCAACCTGCTTGAATCCGGTTCCACCAATGTGCAGCGAGGCAATCTGCTCACACTGCCGCTCGGCGGCGGACTGGTGTACGTGCAGCCGGTGTACGTCAAGTCTTCCGGCTCCACCAGCTTCCCGCTGTTGAAGAAGGTGTTGGTAGCCTTCGGCGACCAGGTCGGATTCGCCGACACGTTGGACGAAGCGCTTGATCAAGTGTTCGGCGGCAACTCCGGTGCATCCGCTGGCGATGCTGAAAACGTCGACGGCTCGACCAGTGGCAAGACTGATACGTCCGATACCAACGGCGATGCCTCCACCGACGGTTCTTCCGGAACCGATGGCACGGATTCGTCATCTGGAACAGACTCGGGCAATGACAGCAGTTCCGGCAATACCGGTAGTAGCTCCGGCACGATGAGCAACGGTCTGAAGAGCGCGCTTAACGACGCTTCTCAGGCAATGAAGGATTCCGATGCGGCTATGAAGAAGGGCGATTGGTCCGCTTATGGCGAAGCACAGAAGAAACTTCAGGAAGCGTTGAACAAGGCGCTCGAGCTCGAACAGTAATTCCCTACGGTTTTCCGTACGATTGCTGATCACATGAGGCGGGAGACTGGTTCCATATGGGGAACCGGTCTCCCGCCTTCTGCGTATGACCGGTATGCTCAAAGCATGATCGAGTATTCCTACCGCATCGCAACGCAAAACGACATTCAAGCAATCACCGACATTTACAACGCCGCAGTCATACGAGGTGGATCATCGGCCGATATAACTCCACGCACATACGAACAGCGCAAAGCATGGGTTGAATCGCATCATGATCCGTATGCGGTGTTCGTTACGGAAACGGTAGATGATGACGGAGAGAGGCGGATCATTGGATTCAGCGCGCTTTCCGTTTTCTACGATCGCGCAGGATACGACGGCGTCACCGATCTCGCCTATTATATCGATCCGCAATGGCAGGGCAGGGGAGTCGGTACATACACACTCACCAAACTGCTTGAAGAATGTCGAAAGCGTAATATGCGTAAGGCATGCGGCATTATTTTCGCAGACAATGCCGGTTCGATCGCACTGATGAAACGGTTCGGTTTTACACAGTTTGGCCTCATGCCAACTGCCGCCACCGATTCCACCGGCACCATGCGTGACATGAGTTACTGGTATCTCGACCTGTAAGTACAATCTTTGCGGTTATCAAGACGAGACAATGTGACGCAATATGAACGCGCACAAACGTATGTATGAATGAATGGAACGATTTCAATGGCATCTGATTTCTGGTTGATCGCAGGACTTGGCAATCCGGGATCCAAATACGAAGGCACCCGTCACAATATGGGATTTATGGCGGCCGATCTGTTGGCCGAACGTTGGTCGGTCAACTTTTCCGACCATAAAGGGCTTGCCATGCTCGGCAAAGGCGTGATGAACCTGTCTGGCCGTAACGTCAAATTCTTCCTGGCAAAGCCGCTCACCTACATGAACGAGTCAGGTAATGCGTTGGCTTCCATCAGTGCCTACTATCAGATTGAACCAGACCATATTGTGGTGATTCACGACGACATGGATCTTGATTTCGGACGTATCAAAGTCAAGGCAGGTGGCTCCGCAGGCGGCCATAACGGCATCAAATCAATTGATCGTGCCTTGGGAACGCCAAAGTATGCCCGAGTGCGCATGGGAGTCGGTCATGCGCAACGCGGCGCCCACGCCCACGACAACACGGTGAATTGGGTGCTGGGCGGATTCGGTCCGGATCAGCGCAAGCAGCTTCCGGAATTCCTTGCCGACGGTGCCGACGCGGCGGAAACCATCATCTTCAACGGCCTCGCCAAGGCTCAGGAGCAGTTCAATGGCCGCTGAACCGGTGCAACTGCCGACGTCAGGTTCGCTGGCTGGCATTCTCGACGTACTCGAAACCGATGAGGATTTTCGTGCGCTGATTTCCGACGAGATCGAAGTGCCGGAATCCGACAATAGACCCCAGCATCACCGTTGGCGTTCCCGAAGGATTGCGTCCGGCGCTCGCTGCCGGGGCAGCGGGAACACGACCGGTTGTGCTTGTGGTGGCTTCCGGGCGCGAGGCCGAGGAAATGGTTGAGGCGATTCGTTCGTGGTATTCCGGCGATCCAAACGATGTGGCACAGCTTGAAGCGTGGGAAACCTTGCCGCACGAACGTCTTTCGCCTCGCGCCGATACCGTGGCGAGCGTATGGCGGTGTTCCGCAGACTGATGCACCCTCAAGAGGGAAGCAAGCTGTTTGGCCCCATCAGGATTCTCGTCATGCCGGTGCGTTCCCTGATTCAGCCTGTGGTTGCGGGCTTGGGGGATGTGGAGCCGCTGGTGTTCTCCCAAGGTGAGGAGTTGGCGCTCGATGAGGCGTCGCATCGACTGGTGGAGAATGCGTATACTCGAGTCGACTTGGTGATGGATCGTGGTGAATTCGCAGTGCGAGGCGGCATTATCGACGTGTTTCCTCCAACATTGCCGCATCCGGTTCGTATCGAATTCTTCGGTGACGAAATCGATACCATCAAGAATTCCATGCATCCGACCAGCGTACGTATGGCAGTGACATTCCGATGGTCTGGGCCACGCCATGCCGTGAGCTGCAGCTGACCGAAAAGGTGCGCGTGCGTGCGAAATCCCTGATCGGCTCCATTCCAAACGCCGAAGACATGCTTGAATCCATTGCCAACGCCATTCCTGTCGAAGGCATGGAATCGTTGCTTCCCGCATTGGTCGATGATATGGAACCGGTGCAGGGCATGCTTCCCAAGCGTGCGTTGGTGATGCTGTCCGATCCGGAAAAATTGCGTCGCGCTGCCGACGATCTTGCCAAAACGGCTAATGAATTCCTTGCAGCCAGTTGGCATGTTGCTGCATCCGGTCATGGTGCCGGTGCTCCAATCACATTCGATCAGGCGAATTTCTACGATTTTGAGGAAACGATTTCCTCACTGGTGTTCTCTAGGCATGACGTATGGAAGCTTACGAGTTTCGGTGTGGACTCCAGTAGGGAAGGCCGCGTTCAGCTCGACGCCACCAATCCTGGAGAATATCGCGGAGATGAGGCCAAGACAGCTTCCGGTATCGAAGGTCTTCTTGATGCCGGCTATGCCGTCACCGTCACTGCAGGAGCGCAAGGCACTCTTGTTCGACTCAAACGTGCCATCAACGAAACGGGAATCGCCAACTTCGACTGCATCAGATCGCGTGCCATCGACGGATTCGTCGATAATGCCGCGAAAGTCGCACTGCTTACCGAACGCGACCTGACCGGACGTACATCGGCCGCGGGACAGGCAAAAACACCGAAACGTCGCCGTAAGGCCATCGACCTTATGGAGCTCAAAGCCGGCGATTACGTGGTGCATGAGCAGCATGGCATCGGCAGGTTCCTCGAAATGCGCCAGCGTACCATCGGAGCGGGCGCCAACCAGACCACACGCGAGTATCTGGTCATCGAATACGCATCCAGCAAGCGCGGCGCACCTGCCGACAAACTGTTCATCCCCACCGACCAGCTTGACCAAGTCAGCAAATACATCGGTGCCGACGCTCCAAAACTCAACAAACTGGGCGGATCCGACTGGGCTGCCACCAAGGCGAAAGCACGTAAGCATGTGCACGAAATCGCCGAAGATCTGGTCAAACTGTATTCGGCACGTCAACGTATGCAGGGGTATGCCTTCAGCAAAGACACCCCTTGGCAGAAAGAACTGGAAGACGCTTTCCCGTACCAAGAAACCGCTGATCAGCTGACCACCATCGACGAAGTCAAATCCGATATGGAAAAGCCCGTGCCGATGGATCGCCTGATTTGCGGCGACGTGGGATTCGGCAAAACCGAAATCGCCGTACGTGCCGCATTCAAGGCGGTGCAGGATTCCAAACAGGTGGCTGTGCTGGTGCCGACCACATTGCTGGTGCAACAGCATTTCGAGACGTTCACCGAACGTTTTGAAGGATTCCCGGTGGAAGTAAGGGCGATGAGCCGTTTCCAAACCACCAAGGAGATCAACGACACCATCGAGGGACTTGAAGACGGTTCCGTCGATGTGGTGATCGGTACGCACAAACTGCTCGGACCGAAGGTCAAATTCAAGGATCTGGGACTGGTCATCATCGATGAGGAGCAGCGTTTCGGCGTCGAACACAAAGAGACGTTGAAGGCGCTGCGTACCAATGTGGATGTGCTGAGTCTGTCGGCAACACCGATTCCGCGAACGCTGGAGATGGCCGTTACAGGCATTCGTGAAATGTCCACGTTGGCCACGCCTCCGGAAGACCGCTTGCCGGTGCTTACCTACGTTGGCGCGTATGAGGATGCTCAGGTCACTGCTGCGGTCAGACGTGAGCTGTTGCGCGGTGGCCAGGTGTTCTACGTGCACAACCGAGTGCAAGACATCGCTTCGGTTGCCGCGAAGATTCACGAGCTGGTGCCGGAATCGCATGTCGCATCGCCCATGGCAAGATGGGGGAGAAGCAGCTTGACGGTGTGATCCGAGACTTCTGGCATCGCGACATTGATGTGCTCGTATGCACACCATCATCGAAACCGGTCTTGATATTTCCAATGCGAATACGTTGATCGTCGATCATGCCGACCGTTTCGGCCTAAGCCAGCTTCATCAGTTGCGTGGTCGTGTCGGGCGAGGCCGTGAGCGTGCCTACGCGTACTTCCTATATGATCCAACCAAGCCGATGACCCAGCAGTCGCATGACCGACTGGCCACCATCGCGCAGAACACTGCGCTCGGTTCAGGTTTTGACGTGGCGATGAAGGATCTTGAGCTGCGTGGCACCGGCAATCTGCTGGGCGACGAGCAGAGCGGGCATATCGAGGGTGTTGGTTTCGATCTGTATGTGCGCATGGTGTCCGAGGCCGTCGAGCAGTACAAGGAACCGGAACGTACGGAATCGGTTGCTGTCACCATCGATCTGCCGATCGAAGCGTCCATTCCCGTCAGCTACATCGATTCCGACAAATTGCGATTGGAAGCCTACCGCAAGTTGGCGGGTGCTCGTACGGAAGCCGATCTTGACGAGTTGCGTGATGAGCTTACGGATCGTTACGGCAAGCCTCCGGTCGATTTCGAGGCGCTGTTCGATGTGGCGAGACTTCGGTTCAAGGCAAGAAAGTTGGGCATTACCGAAATCATCGGGCAAGGCCGTAACGTTCGTGTCGCCAAATTCGAGCCGCGAGAATCCGTGCAAATGCGCATGGCCAGAATCTACAAGGGCATTCAATACCGTCCGATGACTAAAACATACCTGATTCCCGCGCCGTTCGCAGGTTCGCTGGGATCTGGTCCAATGAGCTCTGATGAAATCGTTGGTTGGACGAACCAATTGCTGGATGACCTTGACTGGAAGCCAACGCCAAGGAAATAGCAGGTGAAGTTCCAGACGCATCCGACACGATTTGTGTGAGCGTTCACACAAATCGTGTCGGATAAGTTTGCCATACGTCCACAAAACGCACTATTCTAGGCAATGTCATCACAACCTAACGTTTATAAGGAGTAGTTGTGGCAGTAATTGAAAGCGTTTACGCGCGTCAGATTCTCGATTCCCGCGGCAACCCGACCGTTGAGGTCGTTCTCGACACCGAAGACGGTGCTCAGGGCCTGGGCCTCGTTCCGTCCGGTGCTTCCACCGGTGAAGCCGAGGCTTGGGAGCGTCGCGATGGCGACAAGTCCGTGTATCAGGGCAAGGGTGTTCTCAATGCCGTCAAGGCGTGAACGAAGAGATCGCTCCGAAGGTCATCGGCATGGATGCTTCCGACCAGCGCGCTCTCGATGAGGTCATGATCGAGCTCGACGGCACCCCGAACAAGGGTCGTCTGGGCGCCAACGCCATCCTCGGCGTGTCCCTGGCTGCTCTGTACGCCTCCGCTGATCCGCGGGCCAGCCGCTGTACCGCTACATCGGCGGCACCAACGGCCACATCCTGCCGGTTCCGAACATGAACATCATGAACG
>ENA-OQHA01000956-OQHA01000956.1-human-gut-metagenome-genome-assembly--contig:-NODE-956-length-12412-cov-11.807163_pt1 | contig 12412 bp, 10 predicted proteins | sample MGYA00242558_ERZ504707 | MGnify/ENA primary metagenome ERZ504707 (study PRJEB26092, sample SAMD00036197) | human gut metagenome | host: Homo sapiens | study: EMG produced TPA metagenomics assembly of... | reverse complement strand
CTGGCCCGGATAGCCGAGAACACCGGTGTGAGCGCCGGACACCTGGGCGAACTGAAGGAAGTGATAAAGAAAATGATACGTGACGGACTAAAAGTGAAGTGATATGGGCAATATACTGAGCGGACTGGTGCTGGTGAACGGCACGGACATCTGGACGGAATACGGCGTGTTCCTGGTGGAAGACCGGCGCGGGGGCATGGAGAACCTGACGGCCATCCTGACCCCGAGCAAGGCCAAGAAGGATACGGCTGTGGACATACGGGAAGAGCACGGGGAAAAATACAGCCCCGTGCTGACCCCACGGAATGAAGCGCGTGACGTGACGCTGCATTTTGCGCTTTACAACAAGACCCAGGCAGGCTGGATGAAGCAGTACTTTGCCTTTGTGAATTTCCTGAAGCAAGGGAAGGACGGCTGGCTGGAGATCCGTTTCCCCCAGCTGGATCTGCAGCTGCGGGTGAAGTATGCCGACTGTACGAAGTTCACCCCGCTGACCTATCTGTGGACGGAAGGTGTGCATGCCGGAAAGTTCCGGGTAAAGTTCCGGGAACCGAAACCGATTATATAACCATTCAAACGCTATTAGAATATGCTTCTAACGATATATGATAAAGCCGGAACCAAGCGTGCGGATGTGGCCGTGAACGACAGCTCGACGCAAAGCAAGGAAGTGCAGGGAGACAATGTGCTTTCCCTGTCGTTCAGCTATTATGCCTTCCTGCCCCTGGACGTGAACGACTACACGGACTATCTGGGCGAACGGTACTGGCTGACAGAACGCTACACGCCGAAGCAGGTGAGCGATGGTGAATGGGAGTATAACCTGAAGCTGTACGGTATCGAGAGCCTGATCAAGCGGTTCCTGGTGCTGGAGACGACGGACGGGGACACCAACCCCCTGTTTACCCTGACGGCCACGCCCCGCGAGCATGTGGCGATGGTGGTGAAGGCTATCAATAACGGCATGGGCCACATTACTGACTGGAAGACGGGTACGGTGGAAGGTACGGAGCTGATCACGATAGACTACGAGGGGATGTACTGCGACGAAGCGCTGAAAGCCATCGCGGAAAAGGCAGGCGGCAAGGTGGAATGGTGGGTTGAGGGGCAGACTGTGAACGTGTGCCGCTGCGAACACGGGGAAGAAATCACCCTTGGCTATGGCAAGGGGCTGACCTCCCTGGAAAGAGATACGAGCAACACGGCCAAATTCTATACGCGCCTGTTCCCGGTAGGCTCGACCCGCAACATCGATGCGGAGAAATACGGCAGCCCGCGTCTGATGCTTCCCGGCGGCAGGAAGTACATCGAGCAGGGCGTGGAGGAATATGGCATCTATGACCATTACGAGCAGGATGCTTTCAGCGGCATCTTCCCCCGTCGGGTCGGTACGGTGAGCTCGGTTCGCAGCGAGGAGGTGGCAGACGATGAAGGAAACAAATTCACCGTCTATTATTTCCGGGACGGGGAACTGGACTTTGACCCTAACCTGTACGAGCTGGCCGGAGAAACCAAACGTGTGTCGTTCCAGACGGGCGACCTTGCCGGACTGGGAGAAAGCGATGACCACTACTTTGAGGTGAACTACGACAGCGCGGCACGTGAATTCGAACTGATCACCATCTGGCCCTACGATGACGACACCCAGCTGCCGGGCGGCAAGCTGGTGCCCCGAGCAGGCGACACCTATATCCTGTGGAATATCCGGATGCCGGATGAGTATTACCGGCTGGCCGAAGAGGAGTTTGCGGTTGCGGTGGACGAGTACAACCGGGACCACTGGCTGGACATTGCCGCCTACAAAGCCCCGACAGACCCGGTATACATCGAGGAGCACGGCATAGACCTGTTTGTGGGCAGACGGGTGAAGCTGGAGAGCCGGAAGTATTTCCCGGAAAAAGGCTACCGTCAGAGCCGTATCACCAAGATCAGCCGCAAGGTGAACGAACCCGGGCAGATGGACATCGAGATAAGCGATGCGCTGCAGGTGGGCAAGTTCGACAAGGTGACGGACAGCATCGGTGCGCTGAAAAGCTATACGAAATCAAAGACGGAAGGCGCTGCCCTTCCGGACATCATACGAAGCTGGGACAAGACGCTGCCCACGGACAACAACCTGTTTTCCGCCCGGCGCAGCCAGAAAGAGTTCCTGAGCAAGAACCAGCCGGACACAGCCAAAGAGTCCATCCGCTTCCTGAAGGGTGTGAGCTTTGGCGAGGCTGCTGGCGGCAAGCCCTGCGGCATCGTGGATGGTGAGGCAATGCCGAATACTTGACTGCCGTGATCCGCGAACTGCTGCGCAGCACGGAGTTTGTGGACGGGCTGACCGGTGAGGGCTGGCAGCTGTGGATTGACCAGCTGACCGGACTGACAAACCTGACGGTGGACAAAGTGACTGCCCGGCAAAGCCTGGTGGCGCTGGAACTGCTGATCGAGAAGGTGCGCAGCGTGTGCGGCCAGCTGGTGGTGTCCGCTGCCAACGGCAAGATCAAGGACGTGGTGAAGCAGGGCGACAACTACCGCATCGTGTTTGAGCAGGAATCGGGCTTTGTGGCCCATGACCTGATGCGCTGTGCGGTTACGGGTGGTAAGAAACTAAAAGCATACTGGGTGGAGGTGGCTTCGGTGATAGCCGGCGGTGTACTGGTCCCGGTAAGCGAGTTTGGCGGGGTGAAGCCGGAGGCAGGCGATGAGTGCGTGCTGATGGGCAACACCGAAACCCCGCTCCGGCAGAACCTTATATCCATTGCGGCCACGGAGGACGGACAGCCCGTATCGACATTCTGGACGGTGTGAAGGCCAAGAACTTCAACGGCTGCCTTCGTTGCCGGCTGGGTAAGCTGGACGGCATCAGGAGCAGCGCTTTCCCGGCAGACAAACAGCCGAAAGGAAACGGCCTGTATGCCGACAACGTGTGGCTGAAGGGTACGTTCGTGTTGATGACGGGCGAGGACATCCTGACGCGGTTTGAGATAACCGAGGGGAAAATCCATTCAGCCGTGGAAAGCTTGCGCAAGGAAATACGCGAAGAACAGAGTTATCTGGACAACAGCAGTTTTGCCGACGGCATGGACAAATGGAAGACGGGCAGCAAGGCTACGCTGTTCACCCTGGGCGGACGCTGGATCTGGGCGAACGGCGGTCCTTACGGTACGAAGCCGGACGGCCATGCCGAGATACGGACCGACGGCAAGGTGCCTTATGCCTATATCCGGAACAGCTATATCATGCAGAAACTGGAGGACTTCCGGCTGGTACCGGAGTACCGGCAGACGAACAGCCAGGGCGAACGGGTGCCCGGCGTGGTGTATCTGTCGTTCAGCTACCGGGTTATCAAGGCCGGAAGGTTGAAAATAGAATTTGTGAACGCTGATAAGACCGGGTTTGAGAACTTCAACATGTTCGGCCATGAAGAGGACCTGCCCGTTGGCGGTGAGAAGATGTTCACGTTGGACGGACTTTGGAACGGCACTGGCGACTTCAAGCTGTCGTTTACGGGCGTGATTTACATTTCGCTGCTGGTGTTCAGCACCAACAAGGCGGACGCACTGGCCTATAAGTACCGTACACTGTTCGAACAGAGCGACCGGCTGGTAAAGATTTCAGCGGCGGTCTTCGACAAGGACGGTAATGCGCTGAAAGAGACCGGGCTTGTCATAAAGCCTGAAGGTTCCGGTCTGTATGCGCAGGACAATACAGGAAAGATTGCCCTTATCGGGGTGAGCGTGGAGGAAGAGGACGAGTACGGAAATACCGTGAGCAAAATCAAGCTGACAGCCGACCATATACAGCTGGAGGGACTGGTAACGGCCAACGGCAACTTCAAGATACTGGAAGACGGCAGCATTGAAACGACCAACGGTAAGTTTACCGGAGAGATAGACAGCAGCAAAGGGAAAATCGGCGGCTTTGAGATAGGGAACGGCCGTATCGGTTCTGTGGCCGACTCTCACGGGAGCGGTGGCGGTCTTGCCATTTATGATGATTTTTTCCGTGTCGGCGGCAGCAAAGGATATGTGATGTTCGGTGATGATGTGATACCGTCTTCTGCAGGAGGAGCTTTTACCGCTGTCGGTCGTATCGTGAACTCAGCCCCCAATATATACGGGAATTACGGCTTCGACCAAGCGAACTATGGATTGTTTATAGATGTTACCGGCGGTACGAAGAACTACGGTATCAGCAGCAATGCGGCATTACTTGCCCCGGCGTTTATCAATACGAAAGCCAAGCTGCTTACCTTCGGAAGTGGAAACTACACGGTGGATTTCTCACAACACAATATCATTTTGATGTATTACAATGAACCCAACTACAGTAAGGTAGAGGTTACGCTGCCGTCGGAAAGTTCTGTGGCATACAAGTTCGGCATGAGTTACTTGCCTACCGATTTTGCAGCCATTGTCACGTTCAGGGTCAGACCCGGTTCAAAGAATATCATACTAAAAGGTATCTATAACCACAATGAAGATTTGCAAAACTACGAGATGGCATCCGGGGACTCCGTAACGGTACTTATTACAAAAGCGGACGGATTCCGTTACCAGATATTGAATCATTCATCCTAAAAAACAGATATATATGAAAAAGTTAGATTTCAGGAATTTCAGCGTTCCCACCGGAATAACCCGTCAGACGAGGGAGGTTTTCGATGCACGTGAGCAGATAGCCGATTTGCTGTATACGCGTGTCAGTGGCATCAAGGCCCATCGGCTTGCGTTCAAGATTTTCGAGAGTACCGGCGAGACCGAGTTCAGCGATGAGGAAACCGGGATGATACACATGGCGGTGGAACGCTATTGTCTTCCCAATGTGATAGATGCCCTGAACGAAATCCTGGGCGGGTCAGAAACCGATAAAAACGAATGAGTATGGCAGAAATGACACAAGAAGAACTGGTTCAGGAAGTGCTGGACCGTGTACTCCAGAGTTCTACCGGCGTGGAGGACTTGGAGACCGTCACCTCGCTGAGCGGTGTGAAATCACTGCCCGGGGAGAAGGACGGCAAGATGGTGAACGTCCCCCTGGAACTGATAGGGAAGCCTGCGAGCGATGCCGCCGCCCGTGCCGAGCTGCCGCCAAGAAAGCGGAAGGAGCCGTAGCCGGACTGGAGGAAAAGACCCAGGCCGCCACGGAAGCGGCCACCAAGGCCAACGAAGCGGCAGCCAAGGCAGAAAACGCCGCTGCCAAGGTGGAACAGACTACGGCAGCAGCCATCGGCGGGGCTACCGCACGCTTTTCCTCATGGATGGAAACAGGCAACGTTTTACCTGACAAGAGTACCAAACCGGGCGGCAGCGTAGTGTATGTAGCGGATGCCGGGAAGTTCGCCTACCACATGGACTCCACTGTACGGGGACTGGGATGTGGCGGGTGTGCCTCCTGCCGGCATATTCATGAATGCGGACCGGACAGCCATCCTGCCGGACAAGCTCTACCTGCTGGGTGATGCCGTATATACCGGAACAGGCGGCAGCCTGAGACTGCTGGCCTACCGGCATGAGGTGATGAGCGGGGAAGCTTACGAGGCGCTGCAGGACAAGGATGCGAATACGCTGTATCTGATTTATGAGGAGGATTGACGATGATAACCATAGGCGGTAAGGAAATAACGGCTGCGTATGTGGGGAAACGTGCCCTGTCGGCAGTCTATGCCGGGGCAAGACTGGTGTGGTCTGCGATAAGCAGCTGTTTCGGACTTGGATACTGGAAAGGCGACGAGCCGTGGAACGGATCGGACGCATGGAACGGTAGCAGTAAAACTGATAAATGAATGATTATTATAAAAGGACAGTATTATGGCAAAAAGGAAAATAAGCGGAATCATCAACGCGACTGAACATCCGATGAATCTTGAAACACCATGGAATCAGAAACAGCCGGACGGCACCTATCATGCCTATGCAGGCGATGACATCGAAGCGTTCCTGAAGAAGGAACTGTCAAACCGTACCCCTACCGAGGAACTGGTGAGCGGCGAGACGAAACCTCCTACATCCGGAACGGTGTTCGATGCGATGGTGGGTACGGTGACGGACGTGGATGTGCAGGACAGCGAGGACGGCACCCAGTACGTGATGACCGTCAAGCAGAAGGACAACCAGGGCGGCGAGAGCTCGAAGGAAGTGCGCTTTTCCAAGTACACGGACGATGACAAGGTGGTGGTGAACATCGACCTGACGGACAGCGGCGGTGCGGGACTTCCCGCCTCGCAGTATCTGGCACTGGGCAGCGGCTTTGTGGTGAAATACTCCGTAGGTGTGGGCACTGCCGGTGGCGGTACGGTGGACGGCTACAGCGACCTGAAAGCCCGCGTGATCGTGAAACGCGGTTCGACCGTCATCAGTGAGTTCCGGGATGCGGAGTTTGTGGGCGTTACAGCCGGACAGAGCTATACCTTTGACGCTTCGCCCTACCTGAAGGATGCCACTGCCTATACCGTACAGGTGGAAGCGCAGGCAACTTACCAGGACGGCACGCTGATGAAGACGGCCACGGCCAAGGTGACCATGGTGGCCATGGAGCTGGAGACCACCTACTCGGCGGGCAACGGGCTGGCCGACGGGGGATATAAAAATGACGTGAACATCCCCTTTACTGCCAAGGGCACGAGCGGTGAGAAGAACATCTACTACCGCGTGAACGGCGGACAGGCCTTTACCCTCGGTCTTTCGGCCGGCAGCGGTGTGCAGCAGAAGAACGTGACCATCCCCCTGACACAGATGCAGGAGGGTACGAACGTGGTGGAAGCCTACGCGCAGCATGAGAACTCCGGTGTGGTGAGCCGGGTGCATTACATTACGCTGCTGAAGGCAGGCGGAGGTGTGACAGCGTATGCCGGCCTGATGTTCAGCCACCGGGCAGCGGGGTTCCAGCGTGACTGGAAACACCCGGTGCTGGAGGCAGAGCAGTTCACGGCATGGAACTTCACGTATGCCGGCTATGACCGCGATGCGTATACGGCCCGTGTGAAAGTGACCGACCGGGGCAGCGTGGTGAAGGAAGACCTGCTGCAACGCGGTGAGACCGGCAGCTACGGACGGACGAACGTGAACGTGGAACCGTTGGACTACCGTGTGTCATGCGGCGATGCCGTGCTTGAGGTGCAGGTGAACACCACATCGCACCCGGACATTGAAGCCACGCTGGCACCGGATGCCGTGTGTACGTTTGACGCCTTCGGGCGAAGCAACACGGAAAACAACCCGGCAAGCTGGGTGAGCGGTGACAAGCGTATGGAGTTCCGGGACGTGCTGTGGAGCGTGAACGAATATGGTGCCGGTAGCGGCTGGCACAAGGACCGCCTGCTGCTGGCCGGTGGTGCAGGTATGACCCTGACCGCTGACGGCGGTTACCGCCCCTTCAACGAGGCGGACAAGCCCGAGGGATTTGCCATCCGTGACGTGGGCATGACGCTGGAGATAGAATACAGCACGGCCAACGTGACGGATACGGATGCCGAGCTGATCACCTGCCTGGGGCAGCTGGACAACGGCAACCGGTACGGCTGATTGTGACTCCGGAAGAGGCCAAGTTCCTGACCGGTGTGGTGACCGAGGCGATGGATGCCGGACAGGTGCTGCGCTATGAAGACTCGGTGGGTACCAAGTTCCAGCCGGGTACGAATATCCGCATTACCTACGTGTTCTATCCGAACGTGCAGACCAACGAACAGCGCACGCTGATCGGTTTCTATGTGAACGGTGAAGAGTCGGCTGCTTCCAAGTGGCTCGACAAGGTGAATTTTGACATTCAGAGCCAGTTGGAATTTAAGTCGCAGGTGCCGACTTGAACGTGAAGAGCGTGCGTATCTATAACAAGGCGCTGACCTCGGACGAGGTGCTGAACAACTACATCGTGGACCGCAACCACCTGGAGGATGCCGACGGGGAACCGGGCGTGCGCTCACTGGATGAGGACAACCGCGTGCTGAATGAAGGAGATACGGTGAGCATGGAGAAGCTGATGGGCTGATGAAGAAGCGCCGGAACTCGATCCTGGTACTGATAGGCACGGGCAGCGTGGGCAGTGAGGTTCCGAGCGAGAGCGACACGCTGAACGTGGTGGATGCACTGGCCCAGCTGAACGACAAGAAGGCCAATAAACTGGTAAGGGAGGTCCGTTTCTATAACGGAGAGGACAGGACGCTTGACTTTATCCTTACCAACGTATATGTCCGTATTCAGGGTACTTCTTCCGTGAACTATGCCAGAAAGAACTTCCGTTTCTACTTCCAGAAGACGGCAAGCGGCTGGACGGTTACATTGAGCTACGGGGAGATTGACGGAAACGGCAGGCAGAAGAATCCGGTGGTAACTACCGGCAAAAAAATCTCTTCAAGTTACGCAGGAACTCGGTAGGCGCGAAGCTGGCATGTTCCAAATGCGACTTCTCGGACTCGTCCATGACCACCAATACCGGAGGTGCGAAGCTTATCAATGACGGACTGAAAGAGATGGGGCTGCTTACGCCTGCCCAGCGTTACGCCAAAGACCATGGCTGGAGGATGATTACCGTTCGGCCATCGACGGCCTGCCGTGCGACCTGTTCGTAGCGAAGAGTGCCGACGAAGACCTGACCTATTACGGCCAGTACAACATGAACAACGAGAAGAGCGACAGCTACCCCATCTTCGGGCAGGATGAGACCATCGGCGGCGAGAAATGGGGCGAGGGCGACACGCTGAACTACCTGGAAGCCGACGAGGAAGGACACAAGCAGTACCTGCCCGTCTGCTTCGAGACGCTGAACAACTCCAATCCGCTGTGCCTGTTCCACTGGTTGCCGAGTACCGAACCGGAGCATAAGGATTTCATGGACTACAACTTTGACGGAGGACTGGAATTTAATCATCCGAAAGATACCTTCTGGTCGGACGGAGGCGGTGACGCGGAGGAAGAACCGAACCTGAAAGACCACCTCGGTACCGGTGACAAGTACGACAAGATGTACAAGGCCACCGACCGCATGATGAGTTTCGTCTACCGGTGCGTAAAGGAAACGCCTGCGGGCAGGAACATGGTTTACAGCACGGAATCCCATTCGTTCGAGGGGGTGGACTATGAGGACGACGGCGACAAGTTCCCTACCGCCAAGTGGCAGAGCGATACGTTCAGGAAAGAGGCCGGGAAGTATTTCGACCTTCCCCACCTGATTGCCTACTATCTGTACGTGCAGTTCAACCTCGGCGTGGACCAGCTTGCGAAGAACATGCTTATCCGCACATGGGACGGTGTGAAATGGTCGATTGACTATTATGACGGCGACTGCCAGCTCGGTTCTGACAACAAGTCGTTCCTGACCGGGAAGTATGACGACAACCGCCAGACGAAGCGCGACGGGGCTTATGTGATGCAGGGTCATAACTCGTGGCTGTGGAACCTCATCGTGGCCAATTGCTGGGACATGATTGTGGAGATTATGGTGAGCGGATGGAACGGGGGCGCAAGCTTCATGAGTGCCTTCAGTATCCAGAAAGCCATTGACCATTTCGATACCGAACAGATGAAGAAGTGGTGCTCACGCCTCTATAACAAGTCCGGCATCTTCAAATACATCTACCCGTTCCTGAACGAAATGCCGGTAGGTGCTGACGGTGCCAAACAGACGTATCCGCAAATCTACGGTCTGAAGGGTTCGTTAAAAGCACACCGGAACTACTTCATCCAACGCAGGTACGACCTGAAGCAGGTGGAGTACGGCTATGTATCTACGCTGGGTGCCCAGTTCTACCAGAGTACGGCATCGCTGGACAAGGCTTATAAACTGAAACCGATGCAGTACCGGCTGACCATCCCTTACCGTGTGCAATTATCCACCTCAAACGGTATACAGGCTGACAGCGGCGTGGTGGATGCAGACGTGCTCCATTCCCTGCAGCTGACCCGTGCCTTCGGTGAGAACGACCCGCTGAAGATTATCGGTGCAGCCAAAATCAAGGAGCTGGTATGGCACGAGGATGCGTTCGCAATCGGCTTCAACTTCGGTCTGCTGACCTCACTGGTAAAACTCGACATGAGCGTGGAGAAAGCCAGCGGTTACCGGAACGGCTCGTTCATGGCTTCGACGAACGGCATGCTGCTTTTGGAAGAAGTGAACATGCGGAACAACCGGCTGGCCCGGAACGGGGACAACGGGAATGTGGCTACTTTGGACTTGAGCTGGCAGGGCCGCCTGAAGAAACTGGACGTGAGGGGTACGGGGCTGACCCGTGTGAAACTGGCCACCGGTGCGCCCGTTGTGCAGTTATGCCTGCCGGACACGATTGAGGAACTGTTCCTGGAATATCTGACCAAGCTGTCCGATAGTGGCCTGATACTGGAAGGCATCAATAATGTGCGGGGCTACCGCTACACCAACTGCCCCGGCATCGACGGGTTCGCTATGCTGGAACGCCTTCACCAGGCCAGACTGAACGGCAGCGGCAAGCTGGAGCGCTTCGTGCTGGAGATAGACCGGGAAGACGACGGAACCCTGCTGAAGAAGTATTACGACTACGGAACGTATACGCAGACGGGTGCCGTGGATGACCGGCATTCGGGACTGAGGGGCAAGCTGACCCTGACGAAGTATCTGGCCGATGAGGAACTGGAGAAGTATGCCGCCCGTTATCCGGAACTGACCATCAAGCAGCCGCCCTATACGATGATCGAGTTTGACGACAGCGTGGCCGACGATGCCAATGTTTCGAACCTGGACAACAAGACGGGGTACAAATTCGGCAATACGTACAAAATGAGCGGGCATGTGAATGCCATCCTGTCCAAGCGCCACCGCGTATTGGCCAAGGTGACGAAGATGCCCACGAGCCGGAAGGTGGAGATAGCCGGGCAGCAGGTGGAAGTGAACAACCCGGACGGGGAGATGACCTATTTCCCCCTGCATGACGAAAGCTCGAACTTCTATGCCGATGCGGAGGATATGAACGACTGTACGGTGGCGAAGCTGGACGGCAGCGAGGGAGACTGGATGATGTATGAGCCGTTTTACTGGAGCAAAGGCATCAACGATTATTTGAACAACAAGAAGTACGCCTGCTACAGCAGTTATCCGGAGGACGAAATGCCCCCGATTCCGGACGCGACGGTACTGACACTGGATGCCATCAAGGAGACACAGGGCGGCTGGCTGGGTGAACGCAAGATCATGAGCGGCAAGCCCACGCTGATGGAATCCTATACGACGGACAAGGCTTATTCCGTGTGCAAAGTGGACGTGTCGGGTTACAGACGTGTCCGCTTCCCGAGCGTTCCAGGAACAGGGCTTATCGGCAGTGTGTTTGCTGATGCGGAGGGAAACATCCTGAAGAGTATTGTGGTGCCGACCATCGGCTTGAAATTTGAAGCCGGCATGTATCTGATAGCAGACGTTCCGGAACGTGCTACAGCCCTGCATTTCTCCATTCTGAACACGGCAGAGTTTGACTGCGTGGTACTGAGCCACAGCGACAAGATAGAGGACATGGAACCGGATTGGGTGGCCAATGAGGAACATCTGTGTGCCGTTGTGGGCAGTTCTGTAGTGGGCAGCAAGTTGCGTGCTGCATAACCGGAGCTTCGACCACGGCAAGCATGACCTGGACGGACTTCCACTATTACAGCCAGCAGCGTGGCATGCAGCAGATAGATGCGCTGATGCACAGCCGCATCGCGAACCTGAGCTATGCAAAGTACGGGCGTAGGGACATGCAGGAACAATGCGGTGCCGGTCAGCATAACAACAACCGGACAACGGGTGGAACGGCCGACCATGGAATGACAGATACCATCGGCTATGACGAGGCGTATGTCATCAACAACAAAATCACGAATTCGCTGATTGACGGCCTGGTGCATCAGTATGCCTGGTATAAGAGCCGGGACGAATACGGACAAGCGACCGTGGTGCAGGTGAACAATATCTGCTGCCTGGGCTACGAGGACATCTACGGCAACAAGTATGACATGATGGACGGCGTGGATCTGCCGAATGACAGCGGCAACCAGGGCAAATGGCGCATTTGGATGCCTGACGGCAGTATCCGTATGGTGCAGGGCAAAACGGCCAGTGACCAATGGACAACAGGTGTGGCACATGGCAAGTATATGGACCTGGTTCCGGTGGGTAATCTGAACGGATCGTCTTCTACCTACTATACCGATAAGTACTGGATAAGTACCGCCACAGTCCGTGTGGTCTATCGCGGGTACAACAATGCGAACGCGAATGGCGGTGTGTCGAATGCGAATGCGCATTACGATGCTTCGGGTACGAATGCGTATATCGGCTCGCGTCTGGCCTTCCGCGGCAAAATCGTCCGGGCGCAAAGCGTGGCAGCGTATAAGGCGATACGCGAGGTGGCGTAAGCGCAAAGCGCCAAAGCGTGGAGCGAAGCGACTAAAACGAAAGAACGGGATTCGGATGGTTTCCGAAT
>ENA-OQHA01000955-OQHA01000955.1-human-gut-metagenome-genome-assembly--contig:-NODE-955-length-12413-cov-2.559661_pt1 | contig 12413 bp, 15 predicted proteins | sample MGYA00242558_ERZ504707 | MGnify/ENA primary metagenome ERZ504707 (study PRJEB26092, sample SAMD00036197) | human gut metagenome | host: Homo sapiens | study: EMG produced TPA metagenomics assembly of... | reverse complement strand
GCCAGTGCGATAAGCAGCAGGGTCACCGAGGTGAGGCGCTGCTGGCCGTCGATGAGCAGACACCTGCTGACACCATCCGGTCGATGCCGACTTCCTGCATCCATACGATCGACCCGGTGAAATGAGTTCTCTCAGGATGCCGGCCAGCCGTTACGATGTCGGCCCACAATTGCCGGCACTGCGTCTCGCCCCATGAGTATCTGCGCTGATACACCGGTACTGTGAACCGAAGCGAACCGGTTAATAAGTCCAGCAGGATTTTCTTGCCAGCGTCCATGGCGTTCTTTACCCTTGTCTCTGAATAATCACTTTAATATTATGCAGATAGCATAATATTCGCATCAATGTCTATCATTCAACAGGTCTTATAATTCTATATATATTCTGTGTATATATTATACAGATGCTTTGCTAAAAGCCACATGGTTTTTGGAGAAAAATATCTACAATTTCTTACCGCGCTCTTTGATAAAAAAGATAACAGATAAAACTTATTCAATTAGCCGCAGAAATATAATTATTTTTTCAAAAAATAATCTTTCTGTGACGCAATTCTATAGACTTCATCTAGAAAAGCACACCATCTTTCCTTCCACCTATCTAGTAAATCTAAAATATCTGCTTTTGTGCTATTTCCCCCAATCTCTGCAGCTGTTTGCCCTCCATGGGCAATACTGTTTCGATAGCGAACCACGGGATCGATATCTTGGTTCACTCTTTCCAGCTGGTTTATAGCTGAATCTAAATTAAAAAATTTACAAATAAAAACAACCTGCGATCGCTGCATAAAAGAACCATTATCTGGCCAAAAATCAGGATTAAGCTTTTTCGCATCCCTTTCTGATGATACAGATGATTTTTCCAAGGGACCGGACCAATACCTCACATAGCTACCAGCTGTCACCCCTGATTTAGAATTACCTTGCGCCTTAGAATTACCTTGGTCCGATTCGGCCGAATTAGAAGCAGACTGAATCATTGTACATGCCAATTAGCCGAAAAGGAGTAGACAGATTCTTCTGTTTTCCTCTGAATGAGGCAGCAACTTCAATCAAACTCCTACATAGTCCGCGCAACATCTTCTCATATGCCGCGAACATCATCACGTAAGAAAGCCCTCTGACAGTTTTTTGTATGTTCGCCAATTCCAACTCATTCATATCTTCTCCAGCCCTAAGATCATGGGCCCTCGTTACGAATTTTTGATAGAATCAATTTCTTCTTTAAATTCGTCCTTAATTGGGGAAATGTCAAATTCACGCATTTCTCAGGAATCCATCCCTAGCATATTCAATCCTAAATTGGACTCTAGGACGAGAATTCGTCGCCCCAGTAATAGCCTGCACAAATTTCTTATCTGCAACCCAATCCTGCTCTGCCGATGGCTCAATGTCTGGCCTTGCTTCTATAGCAAGAGCAGCACCCACTGCAATACCCTCGAAATAATTCACCGGCGTTGTAGATCTTGAACGAGTGGCACCCTCAGGAAAACACTTCGCCAAAAATTGAAAAGTACTTTCAAAACATGTCCTAAAATTCCTTAAAGCATCTGCATCATCCTCAGCATGTTTGGCAGTATAATTATTTAAGAAATCTCTAACTGAATGATCAAATTTCAAATAATCGTCATGGAATGCAAAGAAACGCAGAACACATTCTTCTAATGTTCCATCTTTTTCTTTTCTCTTCGGAACCCGAACAACAGTTCTAAAATCGGGGTTAACGGATAATTCCCTCAAAAGTTCTATGAAAGGTCCCCGGAAGATACATTCTCTAATTTCCTGATCGGTCAGTTTGATTCCACCTGTATTGAGACGTTCAAACAGATCAAAACGAACCCGCTTATCGCTTAAATCATCTAATACGGTTACCTTCATCGGCCTAATTAACAACAAATCAGAGAGATCAGCAGGCAATTCCTCAAAAGTTAAGCCATTGAACGACGTGAGTTTTTCCAAACCCGTCAACGTCAGCGGCTTCCCCAGCAAACCTGCAGCTTGCCGCTGATCGGCATTCCCCGCAAAAGAAACGAGAGTAAGTGTCCTTTGCAAACCATCAACGACTTCCCATTCTAGGCCAGATGCGGAATCAGTATTGGTTGCCATAAAAAGATTCGGAACCGGAATCCCCAAAAACAAAGATTCCACTAACCGCGACTGACGCTCAGCATCCCAGCGGAATTCTCTCTGATACGATGGCGCTACTTCAATTTTCTTTGTCGCCACTCTTCGGACTAGCTCATCTACGGTTATATCATAAGTGTTAAAAGACACTTTTCTTCGTTGCGCATTCAACTCATTTCGCATCTTCGGTAAGTCCATAAGCCAATCCTTAATATAAAGTTCCCACAGCGGATAGAAAATATGTTACTCCCCCATAAGTATCCAGCCTGTATACTTGTTCAAGCTAATGTAAACAAATCAGGGACAAACAATGACTAACACCAACGAGAGAATACACATGCCACTACTCGTTGATTTCAATGCATACCCGGTGAAGAATGTACTGGACACTCTCCTGCAAGACAAAAGCACAAAGCAGAACATCATCTACGCAACTGATGCGTACGTGGACGCCGAACCGACCGCCACGGAAATGGCACCGATACTTGCCCAGCAGATTTCAGGCGAAACCCCCACCGTATGCATTGTGCCACGAGTACAGAAAAACTTGGATGAGCAAACAGACCGTACCAAGGCAAAGGCGGAAGTATTCACACCATCATGGATGGTGAACCAGATGGTCAATAACCTTGATGAGGAATGGTTCGGCAGAAAGCACGTATTCAACACAGAGTTGGAAGACCATTCTTGGATTCCTACGGAGGGGAGATCGCGTTCCCGTCTACGAAAAAGCACGACTGGCACGACTATGTAGACAGCCGCCGATTGGAAATCACCTGCGGCGAAGCCCCATTCCTTGTATCGCGCTACGACGCCGCTACAGGAGCAATACTGCCCATCAGCCAACGCATTGGCTTGCTCGATCGCAAGCTACGCATCGTAGATGAGCACACGGAAGATGACCTCATGTGGTGGAAGTGGACATTGAGGGCATTCCAAAGCGTATACGGCTACGAATTCCAAGGCGACAGCCTACTAATCGCACGCGCGAACCTGTTGCTTACCTTCGTAGATCATTACCGCAATAGATTCGGCACCAACCCGGGCAAGAAGCATCTCAAGCAGATTGCAAATGTAATCGTCTGGAACCTCTGGCAGATGGATGGATTGACCGAGACGATACCATTCCACAAACCGCCCGAGAAAGAGGTCGGATTCGACATGCTCGACATGCTGAGCATGCTTGATGAGCCAAGTTCGCAGGAAGTACCAGTGTTTGTCCGGTTATACGACTGGAGAGCAAAAACTTCGTTATCATATAGCCAACTGTTGAAGGGAGCAAAACAATGAAGTTCGATTACATAATTGGCAACCCGCCGTATCAGGAAATGACTGAATCTGACAGCTCAAGACTTCCTCCTATCTACAACAATTTCATGGATAGCGCTTATGAAATAGCAACAGTTGTCGAGCTAATCACTCCGGCCAGATTCTTATTCGACGCAGGATATACCCCTAAAGATTGGAATAAGAAAATGCTGAATGACAAGCATCTAAAAGTCATTCAGTATGAATCTGACAGCAAGAAAGTTTTTCCTGATAATGATATTAAGGGCGGAGTTGCAATCACCTACCGCAACTCCAAAAAACATTAGGTCCCATCGTTATTTTCACTAAATATCCGGAACTTAATACAATTATTCATAAAATCAACAAGACCCCCCCCCTCACGATTCCTTAGTGAAGTTATTTCATCACCGTTAAGTTTCAAATTATCTAATACGTTCAAAGAAGAACATCCCGAATTAACGGACAGACTTAGAAGCAGTGCATTCGCATCTCTTTCCACAATCTTCTTCGACAAAAAACCTGATGACAATAACTCGTACATTGCTATAGTCGGTTTAGAAAAAGGGAAACGAACAACTAAATATATTCGAAAAGACTATATTGAAGACACGGGAGCAACACTCAATCACTACACTCTTCTGATGGCGAAAGCAATTGGTTCCGGCGTATTCGGAGAGACCTTATCAAAAGGACAAATAGCCCCACCTGGCACTGGATATCTCCAAACATTTATCGGCATAGGATCATACCAAACATATGAAGAAACTGAAAACACTGGCAAATACATTAAAACCAAATTTTGCCGCGCCCTTCTCGGGGTTTTAAAAATTACCCAAGACTGTCCGGGACCTAAATGGCATTCGTACCTCTACAGGATTTCACTGACGAGTCCGACATCGATTGGTCGAAATCCATCCCGGAGATTGACCAGCAGCTGTACAGGAAGTATAGGCTTGAAGACGACGAGATTGAGTTCATTGAGTCTCATGTCAAGGAGATGAACTGATGGCGTTCTCTGATATCACCGGCAAAGTGAGGAGCACACGCCCGGCACTCCCCAAATCTATGCATACACCACTCCGGAAATCCGTCGTCATGATGGATGGACGAAAATCGGCTATACCGAGCAGGACGTGAACGTCCGTATCGCGCAACAGACCCATACGGCAGATGTCATCGCGAAACTCGAATGGCACGGAAACGCCACTTACGAAGATACCGGCGAAGTGTTCCACGACACTGATTTCCACACCTATTTGCGCAATCTCGACATCAACGATCAACCGGCACCGAATGGTTCGAGATTAATCCCCCGAATGCGAAGGGTAGGTTCATGAGTTCCGCGAGAATCATGGAATTCTTGACGGTCTCGGAGCCTCCGACTATGAGCTGCGCGCCGAGCAGAAGGCTGCGGTTAGCAAGACACTGGATTACTTCCAGCTGCACGAGCAGGGTGAATTCCTGTGGAACGCGAAGCCGCGTTTTGGCAAGACCCTGGCTACGTATGACCTGTGCAAGCGTCTGCCATGGCTAGGATGGCAAGGCGAAGCGCATCCTCGTTGTGACGAACCGTCCCGCAATTGCGAATTCCTGGTATGACGACTATGCCAAGTTCGTCGGCACCGATTCCGGCTGGCGGTTCATCAGCAGTGTGGACGCTTTGACTGGCAGGCCATACTGCATCAGCCACGACGAATACCTGCATCTTGCATGCAAGGGCAAGCTCCCGAATTCCATCGAGTTCATCAGCCTGCAGGATCTGAAGGGCTCCATTGAGTTCGGCGGTCATTACGACAAGCTGAAGTATGTGGCGGAATACGAGTATGATCTGCTCGTCATTGATGAGGCTCACGAAGGCGTGGACACGTACAAGACGGATGTTGCCTTCGACCATATCAAACGCAGGAACACGCTGCACCTGTCCGGAACGCCGTTCAAGGCCATCGCGAACGACAAATTCCCCGAAGACGCGATCTACAACTGGACGTATGCGGACGAACAGCAGGCCAAGAGGGACTGGAACGATTCGGAGCGGCGCAACCCATATGAAAACCTGCCGAAGCTCAACATGTTCACATACCAGATGTCCGACATCATCGAGAGCGAAGTGACACAGGGCATGCAGATCGATGGCGAGCAGACCGAGTACGCATTCGACCTGAATGAGTTCTTCGAGACGAAGGATGGGCGATTCGTTCACTATGACAATGTGAAACGTTTCCTCGACGCTCTGGCCACACAGAAGAAATACCCGTTCTCCACGCCAGAACTGCGCGACGAGCTGCGCCACACGTTCTGGATGCTCAACCGCGTGGATTCTGCCGAGCCCTTGCCAAAATGCTCCGACAGCATGAGGTGTTCAAAGACTACGAGATCATCCTTGCAGCCGGTGACGGCAAATCGATGACGACGAGGAGAACGAGAAGTCGTTCGACAAAGTTCGCGACGCTATCGCCAGAGCAGAGAGGGGCGGAGAAAACACCAAGACAAAGACCATCACTTTGTCGGTCGGTCAGCTGACCACAGGCGTGACGGTTCCCGAATGGATGGGCGTGCTCATGCTATCAAACATGAAGAGTCCGGCGCTGTACGTGCAAGCCGCATTCCGCGCGCAGAACCCTTGCTTGTTCTATAGGAATGGCAAATATCAGCGCAAGGAGAATGCGTACGTGTTCGATTTCGACCCGGCACGTTCGCTGACCGTGTTCGAGGAATACGCAAACGACCTATATTCCGGCACCACGTGTGGAGGCGGCAACACCGACTCACGCAAACAGAACGTGCGTCGGCTGTTGAACTTCTTCCCCGTAATCGGCGAAGACGAAGACGGCGAAATGGTGGAACTGGACGCCGAACAGGTGCTCTCCATCCCACGCAAGATTCATTCGCGTGAAGTTGTGCGCCGCGGCTTCATGTGCGATTTCCTGTTCCAGAACATCAGCAACATCTTCCATGCCCCGACCGAGGTGATTGAGACCCTACAGCAGCTGGAACCATACAAGGCTCCGAAAGAAGACCTCAGAGTCAAGGCAGGAACCGCCGATGAACTTGATCTCAATGAGAACGGCGAAGTGTCCATTCCGGATGAGCAGGTCATCGGCAAATCCAAGGACCTGTTCGGAGACAAAGTGTATGGCGATATCGATGACAAACTTAATTCCGTAATCGACTCCATTGTCTCCAAGAAACCGGAGAATCCCGAAAAGGATTTCCTTGCCGATCTCCAGAAAGCTGTTGGCGTCAGCGTCGTCGAACCATTGGTCGAAGCCGCCAAGCAGAACTACGGCTCCGATATGAAGGCTTCCCAACAGAAGAAGGTCGAACGCAAGATCAAGGCCGATGTGAATAACCGTATCAACCGCGAGTACGGCGACTACAACATCGAGAAGAACCGCATCGAACGCGACCGTACGCAAGCACTCGAAAATGCCAAGAGCCAAGCTGAGGAAGAGCAAATCAATCAGGCACATGACAAACGGATTGAAACCGCTCGTCTGAATCTTATTGATAATCTCAAGCAGTCGCGCAGCGAAATGGTCCAATCCGCTGGCGAAACCGTGGTAGGTGAGATTGAAACCGCGAAGAAGGAAGCTCAGAAGAACAGCATCGAAAACGGCATCCGCGACCATCTGCGCGGTTTCTCCCGCACAATCCCGTCATTCCTCATGGCCTACGGAAACGAGAACACCACACTTGAATCGTTCGACAGCATCATTCCGGACCGTGTATTCAAGGATGTCACCAGCATCACCGTGGACCAGTTCAGGCTTCTGCGCGACGGCGGAGAAGTGACGAACCGTGTGACCGGTGAAAAAGAACATTTCGACGGCCACCTGTTCAACCCTGTTGTGTTCAATGATTCCGTGCTTGAATTCATCCATCTGCGCAGCAAACTCGCCGACTATTTCGATGAATCCCACAAAGAAGACATCTTTGACTATGTACCACCCAGAAGACCAACCAGATCTTCACCCCGCGCAAAGTCGTAGTGGAAATGGTCGATATGCTCGAACAGGAGAATCCGGGCTGCTTCGACGATCCGACGCACACGTTCGCCGACCTGTATATGAAATCGGGTATGTACATTACCGAAATTATCAAGCGTCTGTACAACAACAAGGCAATGCGACGCTACTTCCCGGATGATCACATTCGTCTGGCACATATCCTCGAACACCAGGTGTATGGCATCGCGCCTACCGAGATTATCTATCAGATCGCGACCCACTATATCCTCGGATATGACAACAAATTAGGCAAGGGTCTGCACACGCATTTCGCAATGGCTGACTCCGCTCAGCTCGCGAAAGAAGGCAAACTTGCTGAGTTCGTGGACAAAGCGTTTGAAGAATAGCGAAACGCTTTGAGCCGATGACAGAGCTGATGGGGTGGTGGATAGCAGACGGATAATCTGCTATCCACCACCCATGCTTCATCGTCTATCTCAATCGCATGAATCGTGACTTCCGCGTCATCTTCCAAGGCATTGGTTTTCTTGAATTCCGGGCGAAGTTCCATGCCGGTCTCATCAAAATCACCATTCAGATTACGTACCAGCACATCGGCCAATCGGCCGCCCATAGGTTTGAACGTCGCATAGGTTATCACCCCGGAAATAGCACCGCCAACAACGGGCACAACCTTGGCAACAGCTTCCCAACCGACTCCTTCACCACCCGTTTGCCAACCATCGCGCCGATTTTCTTGAGCAGTGGATACCAAGTCGTTTTCGTCAAAGCCTGTTGCGTGATCTTCTTGCCCATGTTCTTGCCGACTTCCCTGGCAAGCTTTCCTACCAACATCGCCGAACCTGACGCGCCGAGCATCACACCCAAATACGCAAGGACTCGGACTTTGGCACCTTCATTCAGTTCCGACTCGTCGGTGAACAAATCATCCTCGCCGAAAAGATAGGCGATTTTCTGCGCCAGATTGATCGCGAAGCCAAAATACTGGGCCACATCAGCACCTCCGATGGCAACGGCGGCAGGGCCACCGGGGATTCCTGCCACAAAGGAGGCAAGAGTGGTCTGATTCGTCGACTTCTTGATCACCCCGTCCGCCTTCTTCCGCAGCGACTCCGCCGTATACACATGCTGTGGGCCATGCTCCAGAATCTCATCGAGATATTCCGAATCGGCGAATTGCTGCCGCAGAAACGCTTCCCTATCAACCCTAATAACCGGAAGCTTCGCAACGCTTCCGATCATATTTATCGCCACATCGTAAAGCTCTTCGTCGGTTTTCTTAGCCATGTTCTCTCCACTCCGATAAGACGCATCGTGCTTAATGCCCATGGTATCCGCTCCTTTATTTGTTCGATGGATAATATGCGGGCAATCCGCATTCACCATGAGCCATGTTTTCTCCGCGAGCGCGACGGGCTTTCAACAGATAGGATCTGCTTCCAGGTTAGTAATTCGTCAGAATGCGTCCGCGCGCCTTCACGCACTCTCAGCAATCTCATGCATCTACATCTCAATTACATACTTTATCACTCATGCGGCATGTTCAATCGCCAAAGAATGCACAGCCTTTTATATCAGCGTCCATCCAAGGCTACGTTTACGTCCTGAAATACGGTGGGCCTCTTTTCTATCTCATTGCTGCTACGAGCAGCAACAGCTTCCAAGTCTCTTAGCAATGCTCAAATCCAGGGTCTCTTCCTTTTGCCAAGCCACATAGGCATGTATAAATCAACCAATACCCACCTTTTCTGAACTACACTGTTCCTAGAAGAGTTTCCGTGTTGAAAGGGGCGCTCAAGGCACCGGTGCCGCCGTTGCCAAGGGAATGCAGGACGCCGGAAACCAGGCCGTGCACATCGCGCAGGATGCGGGCGACGCCATCGCGAAAGGCGCTCAGGACGCAGGCGCCGGAATCGCCGACGGAGTGCAGCAGTTTGGCAAAGGAATAGCAGACGGATTGAAACAGCTCCCGGAGATCAAACTGCCCAAGTTCGGGTGGGGCAAGAAATAAGCCGGAGAGTCACGCCGTGAGCACCGAGTTTCTTTTGTCGTTTCGCGGGACTCTTCCATCTGATCATCATCAACACGTGCCACAAACAAGCCAACAAGCATTTTGGGGAGGGCTATTCGTGCGATGTTGCGCTCTATCATTGATAAAAGCATCCAGCAACCGCATATAGTAAGGAATCGCATGCGTTATTTCACTTCGGACACGCATTTCGGCCATCCACTAGTCACCGCGCTGCGCGGGTTCCTGAACAATGGCAAGCTACGTGCTGAGTACCTCGACATCTGGCAGACGCAGACCCGCACCGCCGCACACGCGTGGATCAAACAATATGTGCACGACAATCAGACATCGTTCAAAGCGATCTGCGACATCGCACGTCATGAGAACACCATCATCGACAATATCAACGAGATCGTCGGGCACGACGACGAACTGTGGATTCTCGGCGACCTCTCCTACCGTTGCACCGTCGAGCACACACTCGAATGCCTGCGCCGAATCAACTGCCAACATCTGCATCTGATCATCGGCAACCACGACCGCAACTTCCGTCTCCGATTCAATGACATGCTATACGAAGACGTGTTCGAGACCATCGACGACTACTGCGAAATCGACATGGAACTTCCCGTTCTCGATGAATCCGGCAAAATAACGGTGGCGACCACGCAGCAAAGCATCGCCATGAGCCACTTCCCCAGACTCTCGGCATTGGCCGAAGAACACGACGATTGGCCGAGCAACTGGAACGAGTTCGCCGATATGGCGCCTACCACCGAAGGCTGGCTGCTCTACGGCCATACGCATCAGGACGTTCCCGACGGCACCGATCCGCGAAGTGTGAACGTGGGACTCGACGCATGGGATTTCAAGCCCGTCAGCGAACAGCAGATCCTCGCCTGGCTTGCCTCCCGGAACTCCAACCAATCAAGGTGAATTCCACCCTGAGCATGAATCCGGACTGTAGAATGCCGGGTCGCTGGTATTTGTCGACGCCGGCGCTCCAGGTTTGCAACCATTCGAGTTTGGGACACTGTCGGCATGTTCCCGGATCAACATTGCCGATGATGGCGGTGACTTGAGCTTTGAGCTCTTCGGGATGATGGCCGTCCATGCCATGTTGCCACGCTGCGCCGGATCGCCTACGAATTCTTGCAGCACGCCTTTGGCTGCACGCATAAACTGCGCTTGTTCGGATGGCGTCAACGGCAGGCAGTTGACGATAAGTTTGCGGTTGTTCTCGATTCCCACCCGTCCCGCCTTAGGACAGACATGAGATAAGCCTTTCGCATGTGAGTGGCGAATAGATTCAGCCGAGTCTGACTTGACCCCGGCTGAATCACATGCATGCGCCCGTCTGTTCAAGCAAGGGACTCGTACGCTTGCGCATCGACCGGTTCAAACCATTCGTTGCTCATCGCGCCAGGGTCTCCTGCCGGAACCATGAACGCACGGCATGAGATTCGAATTCCACCCGCAGCACCACTGACGGCATCATGCGCAACAAGTATGATCAGGCGCAAGACCAAGGCATGCCCATCGTCGAACGTGTGCTTGAAGTAGCCGAACACCACGGAGTGCCCATGACTCAGGTTGCGCTTGCATGGCACTGGGCCAAGGGCGTGACCGTACCTATCTCGTGGGCTGTTTGCAGCCAGAACGCGTGGATGATGCTATCGCCGCGCTAGGCGTGCAGCACCATGAGCTCTCGTCGACACGTAGTAAAACATATGCCAACATTGCAGGTCTCTTGCGCACAAACTAAACCATGCAACCGGTTTGATTCCCTATTAGATAAGAACGCCTCACAACCGCAAGGTGTACTCAGCCACTACTACATCGCGGTATACATACAGCACCACTCATCAAAAAACGGAAGAGTCGCCAAAGTCATCTAAAGATGATCCCTACGACAAATAATTACAAGGATATTCCACCTATGACAAACTGGCGCTGCGAAGAGGAGGAAAAATGAAACTAATCGCTATACTGTTGTCCATCATCATAATGGAAGCACCTAGCTCCATGACCAGCCCTGGTCCTTTTACATCAGCAAACGCTCTCAATACGTATTCCGCCAAGATATATCCCAAGTGCCCTCCAAGTCTACACTGGCTCTGTCGAGTCTTCTGACATGACGACAGGAAAACGCGCATGAAACTGCCATGCCCCTTTTTCAGAAGATGATTTAACGAATCCCCCTATGGATTCGATCCATTTTATGTGCAGCAACAAACCGTTTCCAGACCTCGGCTTGTCAAGGAATAGGTTTTTGAAGAAACATCATTCACTTGATCCACATGAATTAAATTATCGTCATCCCAAAAACAATAAGACGGTATTCGCCTCCTGGACTTCCATGTACAGCAATGTTTGTATATAACTCATGAATCAAAGAAAGAACCTCACGAGAAAAAGCATCATCAAGATCCGTTGAATCTTTGATCATTATTCTTGTCTTTCCATGAAACCCAAGCTCCCTTAGGAAAGAGTCGCCTTGCTCGCCGACGACCCACAGTCCAGAGAGGCTCATGTTATCCGTTTGCGCTGATTTTGTTTTTCCATCATTCATCAAATCGACAACATCTCGTACCGCATCCAGAGTTTCTACAACAAGAGCCCTAACTCCCCTTATCTCTTTCTCATCAAAGGTCTTGGTTTTCTCAGCATCCAAAATCACACTATCCAGCAAAATTGCCATGTATGCCAGGTTACCGGCCACAGAATCGTGTATTCTACTGGCGACCGCATTCTCTTTTCGCAGGTACTCGACATGCTGACTTAATTCTTCATACCTTAGTTTGTTTTGTTTGAACTGTGCGGCAAGTTCTTTCCACGCAAGCATTTTTCCGATGAAGTATGCGAAGAACATGACAAGAATCAACATGAAATATTCATTGACAGCCACACCGTCAGCATCAAAGCGCCATATTCGAACCAATGCTACAGCAGAAGGTAGAACATTCCCCATAATGACTCAATTCGCAGTCCTACATACCCTAAAGCCAGCCAAGTTCCCCA
>ENA-OQHA01000954-OQHA01000954.1-human-gut-metagenome-genome-assembly--contig:-NODE-954-length-12416-cov-3.019692_pt1 | contig 12416 bp, 7 predicted proteins | sample MGYA00242558_ERZ504707 | MGnify/ENA primary metagenome ERZ504707 (study PRJEB26092, sample SAMD00036197) | human gut metagenome | host: Homo sapiens | study: EMG produced TPA metagenomics assembly of... | reverse complement strand
CTCACCGGGAGCAAACAGAGTAGCCCAGCAGGTCTCGCCGGCATATCCTTTCTCATTGCCCACCCAGCGCACGTCGGGTCCCGGATCGCCGAAGATCACGGCATTGGGCTGCAGTTCGCGGCAGAGGGCATAGATGTTTTCCCAGTCGTAGTAGTCGAGGAAGCCTCCGCGGTATTCATTGGCACCGCCATAATATCCGTCGCCACCCTCACCCGGAGCACCGTCGAACCAGATGATAAAGAGATCGCCGTACTGGGTGAGCAGTTCCCGGAGCTGTGCCTTGAACATATCCAGGTATTCGGGAGTACCGAACTTGGCCGTATTGCGGTCCCAGGGAGAAAGATAAACCCCGAACTTCAGCCCGTGCTTGCGGCAGGCTGCCTCCCACTCGCCTACCCAGTCGCCTTTTCCGTTGCGCCAGGGAGAACGGGAGATATTGTAGTCGGTCGTGCGGGAAGGCCACATACAGAATCCTCCGTGGTGTTTCGCATTGATGAGGAATCCCTTCGATCCGGCTTTCTTGGCACGGAGCACGATCTCTTCGGCATTGAAGTTTACGGGATTGACGATCTCGGGAGACTCGTCGCCCCAGCCCCAGTCTTTATCAAGATAATTGATCTGATTGAACTCAATCATGTTATACATCTCCATCTCATGCCACTGCAACTGGCCCTGTGAAGGAAGTGCCCCGTAGGGAGCAGGTGGAGGAACTGTCTGTCCGGAAGCGGACAGAGCGGAAAGAGAAGCGCAGGCTGTCAGTACAGCCAGCAGGGAACGGGTTGGTTTCCACACATGTTTCATAAGTATTTTCTGTTAAGATGAACACAAAAGAACCGTCACCGGGACGATCCGGACACAAAGATAACCCATCCCGGTTTTTCTGCAAAGGAATCAGGTGGAAAAATAAAGGTACAAAAAACAGGAACAGCCGTATATGTGAGACTGTCCCTGTTGGTTTATTCATGGCTATGCTTTCAATCAGAAAGAAAGTCCGTCATTCCATCCCGGATTCTGTGTCAGATTCGGGTTCAGCGAACGTTCATTGATAGGAATAGGATAGAGATAGTCGCGTTCCTCATTAAAGGCAGTACGCGAAATGTTATGGTGATAATCAACATATCCGCTTTCTCCTTCGGTCAGCACGATGTCAGATCCGATCTTGTACACCTGTGCATCCTTTTTATCAGGTTTGGTATCGCCGGTATAGAGAACGACATCCGTCACGCCGTCACCGGAAAGATCGTATTCACCTGCACCGGGGAAATACATACCGGTAATGGACTGATTCACGCAGGAGCCTGCTTTCCAGCGCACCAGGTCATCGAAACGGAATCCCTCCTGAGTGAGTTCAATGGCACGTTCCCGACGGATTTCGAGAATCACTCCCTGATTGCTTCCGGTCACGTTGGTATATCCATATTCAGCTGAAGAAAGGTAACTGTCCGGATTAGCGTTGGCAGCGGCCATATCCAGATGCGGCATTGCCACACGGTCACGGATCACATTAACGGTCTTGTCAAGATCAGCCTGTGTCAATGTTCCAAGTTCAGCCTTAGCTTCCGCATAGTTCAACAGGACTTCAGCATAGCGGAAAACCGGAAGTCGCAAGTAGAACGGTCGTTACGGTCTACCTGTCCGCCAGAAGCAGTCGGATCCTGTACAAACTTGACAGGCTGGTAACCGGTTACGCTGACCGACAAGTCAGGAGCCAGAATTTCAGTCTGGCCGATACGGTGATACCCCGGAGTACGGACAGTCTGAGCCAGACGCGGATCGCGATCTTTCACTTCTTCGGTGAAAGGCATTTTCTCCCATCCTGCACGGTCGGTAAACGGTGTTCCGTCTTTCATCAGGTAGGCATTGATCAGTTTGCGGGGCAGTCCCGGACGTCCCTGTGTCGGAACCAGAGTATGTGCCGTAGCATTGTGGTAAAGACTCATACCATAATCGAATTTGATAGCCAGGATATACTCATCGGGATTGGCATCTTCTGCGGCAAACAACATCAGATAGTCTTCTTCGGGATTACCGGTGGAATACAGATGATACTTACCGCCATTGATCAGTTCCTCAGCAGCCTTCACAGCCTGTTCCAGATAGTAGGCGTAATCGTGTCCGTCCAGTGATACATTGTGGTATTTGCGATAGGTTCCTTCATACAGACAGAAGCGGGCCTTCAGAGCCAGGGCTGCCCAGCGGTTCACACGGAAAGGACTGCTGGTTTCTTCTTCTTTGGCAGGCAAGTTCTCAATGGCGTAATCAATGTCGGCCAGCATATTGGTCATCACCAGTTCACGGGAATCGCGTGCCTTATAGAGTTCCTCATCGGAAGAGAAGAGTTCCTTGTCATACCAGGGTACATCTCCGAAGCGTTTTACCTTGTCGAAATAGAAGTAGGCACGGAAGAAGCGGGCCAATGCGGAATACTTGACCGCAGCCTCTTCATCCTCACACTTATCAATGTTTCCCAGCAGGGTATTGACATTGCGCAGTGCAGTCCAGGTCCATCCTCCTCACTGGCGGGAACGATACGGTTGGATCCTCCCAGCAGTTCATCCGACAGCTCCTGCTGTACATATACATCACTCTGCTGGTCGTAGGGTGACTTGTCGAGAATCGTGTTGTAAAAGTTGTTGCTGAAAAGCTGGAGATCTGTTTCAGTCCTGAAATAGTTTTCTTCCGTGATATCGCTCAGCGGGGTCTTGTCAAGCCAGTCATTACAGGATGAAAGAGCAGCCATCAACGTAAAAGCCAATAAAATATTTTTTTCATATTATGTTCTGTTAGTTTAAGTCATTAGAAAGTAACGTCAATACCGAACAGGAATGATTTCTGCCACGGATAATAAGCATTGTTATATGCATCGCTTCTGTCAAATAGCCGCTTCGGGATCTACATATCTGGAATGTTTCTTCAGCGGCGACCAGTAACAGAGGTTTTCACCGGTAAAGTAAATGCGTACAGATTCGATTCTGGCTTTTCCGGTCCATGACTGAGGGAGTGTATAGCCGACTGTCAGGTTCTTGAAGCGCAGATAACGCAGGTTCTGCAAATAACGGTCGTTCACGTTGCTCAGCACCCCACCGCTGGCAGAGTAAGCCATCGCACGGGGGAAATAGGCATCCGTATTTTCAGCAGTCCATACATCGGCCAGGAAGTCCTTCTGCAGGAACGACAGATACGGATAAGAGTACGGGCCCCAGAAAGGCATTGACTGTCCGGCAGGATACCAGTAGTGATTGCCTGTTCCCTGGAAGAAGGCGGAAACATCAAAACCGTTCCACTGCGCACTGGCTGAAATACCGTAAGAGAAGGAAGGCAGAGAATTGCCGAGGATCTTCCGGTCGCCGGGGTTGTCGACATTGTTGCTTCCGATGCCTATCTTGCCGTCACCGTCGAGATCGACGAATTTCACGTCGCCGGCCTGCCATCCTCCGGTCTGTCCCTTGAGTACATAACTCAAGTCAACTTTTTCAGCGTATGCCTTTGCCTCTTCGTCGGTCTGGAACAGTCCGTCTGTCACATATCCCCAGATCTCACCGATTTCCATTCCTTCATAATAATCTTTGGCAAATGTCTTGTTCTCGTTGTCGTATTTCGTAATCACACTCTTGTAGTCACTCAGGTTAAGTCCGACACTGTATTCAAAAGGCTTGTTTCCCAGTGTCAGGCGGTCACGCCAGTTCAGGGTGATTTCATAACCTTTCGTACGCAAGTCGGCTGCATTCATATCGGGCAGGTCGGCACCATACACTCCGGCAGATCCACACCATCGGTAAGCATGTCCTTCGTATCGCGGATATAACCGTCCACCGTCAGGTTCAGACGGTTGCCCAGCATGGTCAGGTCGAATCCGAAGTCCCACTGCTGTGCAGTCTCCCAGGTCATTCCCGAAGCGATGGGTGCGCTCAGTGAAGAATACTTGGGCAGCACACTTCCTTCCCCGAAAGTATATCCCAGACTGGAGATGGAAATCAGGCGGGCAAAAGAATAATAAGAAGAGATGTTCTGATTGCCCAGACTACCGAAAGATCCTCTGACTTTCAGATTGTCTATCCACTGGCGTACAGGCTGGAAGAAAGATTCTTCGGAGATACGCCATCCGGCCGAAGCTGAAGGGAAGAATCCCCAGCGGCTTCCTGAAGCGAAACGGGAAGTTCCGTCATAACGTCCGCTCACCTCAAACAGGTAACGGCTCTTATAATCATAATTGATACGTCCGAAAATACCCAGCAGGGCATATTCATTCTGTCCTCCGCCTACTCCGGTGATCGTAGCACCTTCCGCATTCTGTCCCACCAGATCCAGGTCGTCGAGATCAGTAGAAACAAGGTTTTCACCGTATGCCGAAATATTCTTGTTCTTCCATGCTTCATAGTTCATACCGCCTACAACCGACAGGTGATGAGCCTGGTTGAAGGTGTCATCGTAGGTTCCGAAAATGTTGGTAGAGTAATACTGGTTCGTATTGACAGCCTCATCCAGACGATTAGCTCCGGCTCCGGTTGCATACGACAACAGTTCACCATCCGGATACTCCCGGTAATACATCACGTTTGAACGGCTGGTATTGCGCGACTGGTACTGGCGATAAGTAAAGTCTCCGGTGAAGCTCAGCTCCCTGATCGGAGCATACACCAGACGGGTGGTATTGGTGAAGTCCGTACTGCGTTCCACATTGCGGTGTGAATTCTCACCCAGAAGGATATGGCGTCCGTTGGCCACCTTGTAGTTCAGATAAGGTGTACTGTAGAGCCAGGATCCGTCAGGATTCTTCTGCGGGAAACAAGCCAGTGCATGACGGGCACTGTAGGCCAGTGTATTTTCAACGTCACCGTCACCCAGATAGCTGTATTGTGAGCTGTAGAACGAAGTATTGTTCGACATGGTCAGCCATTCATTGATACGGAAATCGATTTTCGAACGCAGATTGTATTTCCGGTATATATCCGGATTCTCACGCAGGATACCTGTCTGTTTGTCGTAGGATCCCGAAACGAAATATTTTACATCATCCTTGCCTCCGCTGATGGACACATTGTGCTGCTGCATCGGACGGTTGTCACGATACAGGCTATGCCACCAGTCATAGTTTCCGTAGTAAACCCACTGGTTACGTCCGTTTCTCACGTCTTCCACCACCCAGGGACGATCCGGATGTTCAGTCTTGTCGTTCACACGGTTCCACAGTTCCTGCATATCCTGATCGGTATAATCCACATAAAGCGTACCCGAATTGGCTTGCCAGAACTGATTGATGGTATATACTGACCAGTAACCGGTTGTTTCATAATCAGTGGAAGTGGTAGGTGCCTGCCATCCGAAACGGCCGCTGTAACGTACAGTTGCCTTGCCGCCTTTGGCAGCTCCCGACTTGGTTGTCACAAGAATCACACCGAATGCAGCACGTGCACCGTAAATGGCAGCGGCAGATGCATCCTTGATAACGGAAATGGATTCCACATCATTGGGATTGACTCGGTCGATATCTCCCACGGCACCGTCAATCAGTACCAGCGGTTCCGATTCATGGATGGAAGTGATACCGCGCACATTGATGGAAGCGGAACTGCCCGGCACACCCGAAGAGGTCGTTACATTCAAGCCGGCTACTGTACCCTGCAACATACTGCTCAACGATTTTGTGACACGGTTTTCCAGTTCTTCACCACCTACGGAAGCAACAGCTCCGGTCAGATTCACCTTCTTCTGTTTACCATAACCGACAACCACTACCTCGTTCAGCAAGACCGCATCTTCGCTCAGACGTACGGTCACATTGGACTGTCCGGAAGCAACCGTCACCTTCTGCGGGACAAAACCCACATACGACACATTCAGAACTACCTTCCCTTCGGCACTTGAAGTGTAAAGGCACCGTCAATATCAGTTATCGCACCAATGGTAGTGTTCTCAATGGTTACTGTCACCCCGATAAGAGGCTCCTCATTTGTATCGAACACTTTTCCCGATATGCTTCTGTTCTGTGCCGAAAGCACCATACTGCTTCCAGCCAACAGGAGTATCAGGAATAAAGCTACAGATTTCAATATATTCATCACTTTATTAATTTATGGGTTGTTTATATTCATATCGCCTTGATTTCATTCGGGCTCAGAGACGAATACTCTTCGTATATACCTCTCCGAAACGATTGGTAAATTCTACCCGGATTTCCTTGCTTCCGTCGGCAGGCATGGCACGGAACAGATGGCCTGTCTTTTCTGCCGAGGCACGGTTCTTCAGTTCCGAAGCACGCTCTTCATCGGAATCAACGAACTGTTCCATTTCTCCCATCGGTTTTCCGTCCTGAAACCACACGACTTTGCAGGCACTGTCCCAGTCCCAGACATTGGCAACCACAAAACTGCTCTGGCTTTTGAACTCTCCTTTGTTATAGATGCGGAACTGATAAGAAAAGTCACGGCGGGTTCCCTTGTAATGCCACTTCAAATCATTTCCGTCAACATCCACCACCATATATCCGTTGGGCGCACCACACTGATTGACCCAGCCCGTCCACCAGCCGCCACAGGCCGCACCGATGTTGTGTTCATACAGCACAGGAGAAACTTCATTGTTCTGGAAGAAATGAGTGTGTCCGCTGAACACATGTACATTATAGTTTTTCAGAACCTCCTTCAGCTGGGCGGCGTTCCGGATGTTGCCATCGGGAGAAATACGGTTCCATGAAGGTGCATGCATGTTCAGGATTACCAGACTGCCTTCAGGCAAATAGCTCAAATCCTTCTTCAGCCAATCCAGCTGCTGCCCGGTCAGGCTGGTCAGATAAGATTTTCCACCTACATAGTTGATGTTCTTCATCGTGACAATATGTGCCTTGCCGATGTTGAAAGAATAGTCAGTGGGACCGAAATGACTTTCGTAGACCATTTCACCATATACCGGTGAAGCCAGTTCCATATTGTGAAGCCCCTGATACTGTCTGTCAAAATCGTGATTACCGATACACTGGAAGAATGTGGCTCCCGTATTTTTCAGCGAAGCTTTGTAATTATCAAACAAAGGCATGTTGTCCCATACCAGGTCGCCCAGTGTCATTCCGACAACTTCATGCGACTGCTTCAACGAGTCAATGACTTCCACCATATCGGGCACCGTTTCCTGGCACCAGCGCTTGAAATCGCGTTCATTGCGCACCTGAGGATCAGACACGGCTATGTAATGGAAACGATCGTCAGTTTCAGTCCGCTTCTCCAATACAAAATCATGTTTTCCACCGGCCAAAGCCAGGACACGCACCGGAACATAAAAGCCATCGGCCAGTCCGTCATTCTGAGGCAAGACATATCCTGCCGGAGTAGAAATGCTAACGAACTTGCTTCTGGTCGTATCTGAATGCAACGCCCACGTTCCCTGTGCATCCGTTGTTGTAAAACTAATACCGTCGTTCACTACGACACCGGCTACTCCCCGACCATTTTTATCTATCACTTTCCCAGCAAAACGAAACTGAGAATCAACGATTTTTGCCTGTACACAGGCTCCATACAGCATGAAGCCCAGAATAATCCATTTACCTTTCATGTTATCTTTATTAGATTTCACCTCTCATCCGTTATCGGGCTTCCCGACCGCTTACCATCTCTTTGGCTTCCAGCACCTGGTCAGTTGTCAGCAAATCCACACCCATAGCAATCATCTTCTGCAAATCAGCTGTTTTGTTCACAGTCCATACATTTACCTTCAATCCCAGACTTTGGGCTTCTTTCACCCATTCCGGATGCTTGTAAAACACCTTATAACTATAGTCTATTCCTGTCAGGCCTTTAGCCTTGATATCCTTCGGAGCACAGTCTCCATTCAGATAAGCCACTTCCGCATCCGGAGCCAGGCTGACAAGCTGTTCACATATATTCATGCTGAAAGAAATATATTCCACCTGCTTTTCCATTCCATATTTTTTTACCAGTCTGACACAGGCAGCGGCGATCTGATTTTCCTGAGATTGGGTCTTATGAGGTTTGATTTCCAGTACAAGACGAATCTCAGGAAGCTGCTTACCTGTCTTCAGATACTCTTCCAGCAAGGGAATACGTTCTCCGTTTTTCAATTTGATATCTTTCAGTTTTTCATACCTGGTCTCTCCGATCACCAGTCCTTCGACAACATCATCATGATTGACTACCACTACCCCGTCAGCAGTCAGCTGCACATCAAATTCGGAACCATACACTCCGGCTTCGGCGCCTTCTGAAGGCCTGTAATCGAGTTCTGGGCAGAACCTTCTGTTTTCCAGAAGCCACGGTGAGCAATAACTTGAGTCTGTGCCTGTGCCGTCCATACAAAAAGCAGGCATAACCCTGTTAAAATAGATTGTTTAATTTTCATGTAACTTTTATTTTAGAATAACTCAAACAGAATCTTTATATAAAAAAGATTAAATATTTGATTTTTTAACGCTGCAAAAGTAGGACTATGGTATTACAGTCCAGTTACTTTTTCATAAAGAAGCTACATGATTCATATTGCATTTCCATTACTTATTCTGATACAAGCCGCATCCCTGAATATAACAAATCTCTATTCGACAACAGATTAACAACGGCAGGAAACAATCAGCAACAGCAAACAAGACAAACAGACAGAAAGAACAGGCATATATAAAAACGAGGCTGACTTCCGTAAATAAAGTCAGCTCGTTACAGGTTTAATCATCAAGATCAGTCGCAGGCAGAGAAGCGCAGCTTGTAGCTGAACGGCATCTGCGGGATCTTGTATTTCAGCATGGTTTCCGGACCACAGCTGGCATTACCCAGACCGCGAACCAGTGCATCCAGGTGAAGGATGATGCACGGACGTTCCTGGAGTTCCCAGAGGTGGTTGGCCTTCATCAGGTCGGCATCCGTATAGCGCAGGGCGGAGAAGGATACACCGCCTTCGGTCTGGATGCTGACACCACGTCCCTGGCAGTTGGTCAGCTTCAGTTCACGCAAGCCTTCGCGGTTACCATGGACTGGGGTTTCACGTAAGGTACAACCATGTCTTCCACAGTGGTGCGGTAGCGTCCTACCATGCAGCCTGCATGACGGTCGTTGTAGTTTTCCCACGGACCGTATGCATAATAGTCTACATTGTTCAGACCGGCATTGACGGAGCATACCAGACCGGTACGACGCAGGTCGGCAGTCTTCGGCGTGAGTTTCACATCCATATCCATCACGCGCCCGGATAGAACACGTACGTGATCTCCGTGTCGCAGAGACTTCCCTTGCGGACAGTCTTCACAACCACATTACCGCTGGCTTCTTCCACAGCCTCACAGGTACCGGTGGGTTCCAGTCCGTTTTCGGTCTTCTCGAAGCGGTCGTTTTCAATCCAGCGGTGGTTATCAAAGATGAAACCTTCACCGCCATAGATGACATCCAGTCCGTTCAGGCGCAGGGCAGTCATCCGTCCGGTTGTGGTGTCAAAGGCTGCATCCACAAATCCGTTGCCGACGGTCAGGCTCTGACCTTCTTTCTTCACGGCCAGCCTGGGCACGCGGGCATTGATGCGCAGTTCCGGCAGTCCGGCACGGCTGGTCAGTTCAAACTGCTTCTGGGCTACTTCATGACCGGCTCCGGCCCATACCGTTGCCTTGCGCTGGCGCACGGTCAGGTTGATCATCACTTCTTCACCGTTCTTCGATGCTTTCTTCAGGTCAGCTCCCGACAGCGGCAAAGTGAGTGAAACGGAATCATAGGGGCTACATCGGCCAGCTGCATGCTGTCTGCTCCCACTACATAACCGTCTTTCACGGTTTCCCAGCGCAGGTCGAAATCAGCCAGAGAAGTAAGTTATACGTATTTTTCAGACTGACAGTCACTTCGTTTCCGTTCTTGTCATTATTCTCCAGACGGAACTTGATATACTGATAAACGGCTTTCACTTCCTTCAGCTTCGGAGTTTCCTCGCGGGTAGCGGGATGATACCGTTGGAGCAGAAGTTGCCTGGTGCGGGCCGGGGAAGTCGTATCCGGTGTGCAGACGTCCGGCATAGTTGCCCTGCTTGATTTCAACCGGTTCATAGATGGCCTGGTCTACCCAGTCCCAGATGGCACCACCGATGGTAGACGAACTGCTTTCGATGCTGTTCCAGTATTCAGTCAGGTTACCGATGGCATTACCCATGGCATGTGCATATTCGCAGATGAACATCGGCTTGTCGAACGAATTGACATACTGATCCATCCAGCCCATGCTGGGATACATCTTCGAGTAGAGGTCACTGAAACGGTTACCGCCGAATTCCTTGCCGTCGCGGGTGCTTTCGTGGTGTACGGGACGGGGATCAAGGCGCTTGGCTGCATCGTAGCAGGCCTGGAAGTTGTTACCGCCTCCACATTCATTGCCCAGACTCCAGAAGATCACACTCGGATGGTTGCGGTCACGCAGCACCATGCGGTCGATGCGGTCCACAAAGGCCGGAATCCATGACGGCATGTCACTGATGGACTGGTTGGCATGGTCTTCCAGATCGGCCTCATCCATGGTATAGAGTCCGTAATAGTCGAACATGGCATACATCTTCGACGCATTGGGATAGTGTGAGGTACGGATGGTATTGATGTTATTGCGCTTCATCAGCAGCACATCCTGCAGCATGGATTCCACCGTTACGGCACGTCCGTAGAGCGGATGGCTGTCGTGGCGGTTCACACCCTTGAAGAAGACGCGCTTGCCGTTGATATATACCAGCGGACCGCGTACTTCGATGTCGCGGAAACCATATTTGGTAGAGAAGGCCATTTCGTCCTTGCCTCCAGCACGCTGGATAACGCTTACCGTATAGAGGTTCGGTGTTTCTGCTGTCCACAGGCTGAGGTTCTTCACGCGGAAGTCAGTCTTAACCTTGCAGGTTGTTTCACGTTCAGAGAAACGCACGGTCTGTTCGGTTTCAGCCACTACCTTGCCCGACGGATCCGACAGACGGACAACAAGTTCCTTTTCGCCTTTCAGACGTCCCCGGTTGTCGAGCGTCAGTTCCACCTGCATTTCTCCCTGACGGTAATCAGCCGAAGCATCCAGACGGGAAGTAATGTAATGATCGCGCACGCTCACCAGCGGTATGTTGTAGAGATAAACATCGCGGAAGATACCGCTCATACGGAACATGTCCTGACATTCCAGGTAAGAGCCGTCGCTCCAGCGGAACACCTGTACGGCCAGTTTGTTCTGTCCCGGACGGAGATATGAAGTCAGGTCAAATTCAGCCACGTTGTTGGAACCCTGGGTATAGCCCACGTACTTTCCGTTCAGGTAAACCAATGCGGCACTGTAGATACCGTTGAACTGGATGAAAGTGCGCTGTTTATCCCAGCCTTCGGGCAGGTTGAAATAGCGGACGTAAGAGCCCACGGGATTGATGCCGTAGTTCTTTCCGCCGTCATTGAATCCCTTGCGGGCATCGATATAGGGCGGTGTGTTGGAGTGCGGATACTCCACATTGCAGTAGATGGGACGGTCATATCCCTGCATTTCCCAGTTGGAGGGAACAGGAATCGTAGCCCAGCTGCTGACATCATAGTCTTCTTTATAGAAATCCAGCGGACGTTCAGACGGCTGCGGCACGAAGTTGAAGTACCAGTCGCCGTTGAGCAGCATCATGGCCTTGCTCTGGTTGTACACCCACGGAGTGGCGTAAAACTCCTTGTCGGCCAGCATTTCCTGTTCGCTGAAATAAGGAATATAAGTGGCATGGCCCTTTTCCTTGTTTTCCTCGAAACGGGTTTCGTCTTCCCAGTACACCTTCTCGCGTGCAGCACCGGAAGCAGAAGCCGGAGCAGCCACCTTGCTTGCCGTGATGCGGAAAAGGGTTTCCTTCGACGTACCAGCTTGGCTACATCCACCAGGGCGATGGTTCCGTCTTCGCGGCAGGAAGCTACCCACTGCGCCTTGTTTGAAGGAATCAGCTGCACATACTCGCCGACAGGCTTGATGAGCACAGCTGCATTTCGTCAGATCCGTTCACTTCAGCACCTGTGCCAGGGCATTGTCGGCAGCCCGCACGGCCCGGTTCTCAAAAGGATTAATCAGCCGGAAGCTGCCGGAAAGATCCGTGATGCTCCACTGCTGCTGTTTGTCCGATTCACTCACTGCGGCCAGTTTCACATTCGGGGCCGAACCTGAATAGCTCCAGGCCTTTCCCGGATACTTGACTGAGCAGACATTGTAGAGCTTCTTCTTGTCGAAGCGCACCTGTGCCTGCAGGCCCTGTACCGCCAGGAATACGAGGCAAGTCAGAATGACAAATAAACGTTGTTTCATAAGTTGTTATAGGTTTTTAAAGGCTATAGTTGATTACTGCGTTGTAAAATGCACATTATCTTCCATCATCGACAGCCTCAGTAAAGCATTTGCCTGGTTCGATTCCTTTTTAAGTACAGTTTCCACTACCTTGAACCAGTTCAAATA
>ENA-OQHA01000952-OQHA01000952.1-human-gut-metagenome-genome-assembly--contig:-NODE-952-length-12429-cov-3.265810_pt1 | contig 12429 bp, 18 predicted proteins | sample MGYA00242558_ERZ504707 | MGnify/ENA primary metagenome ERZ504707 (study PRJEB26092, sample SAMD00036197) | human gut metagenome | host: Homo sapiens | study: EMG produced TPA metagenomics assembly of... | reverse complement strand
TCAGCCGCGTGGGCTCTGCCGGCTCGGCTCGGCGTCTGCAGCAGGCTCGGGCTCGACGGCAGCAGCAGGCTCTGTACCCTCGGCCTCATCAACAGCGCCTTCGCCTCAGCAGCACCCTCGCTTGCGGCCTTCTCGGCAGCAAGACGGGCGCGACGCTCGGCAAAGGTCTCCTTCTTGGCGGGCGCTGCCGTCTCGGCGGCATCCTCGTCCGCATCGGAATCGTCGTCGGTCGCAGCAGTCTTCTTGGGCTTGACCGGGGCCGACGCGGCCTCGCTCACCGGATCGATAATCTCGGACTGAACAACGGCCGTCATCTTTTCCTGCGTCTCGCGGAACTGACGGATGGCACGGCCGATCGTGCGGCCCATCTGCGGGAGCTTATCCGGGCCAAACAGCAAAAAGCCGAAGACCACGATGATTGCCAGCTCACCCTCTCCAATACCAAACACACATACCTCCAAGGCTCGATGTGAGTCGAGCCCGCACCGCGCCATTCGGCCGGAACTCGTCTATTCATTCGGTCAAGTATAGCGCCCGGACGCCAAAACGTCCGAGCGCATCACAAACATATGCCAAACGGCACGCCCCTTTTGGGGCAGGGCCTATGCGGCCGTGATCGAAATCTCCTGGTCGACACCCAGCAGCTGAACCACGCGCATCACCGGAGCTGCACGTTAACGCAGCTAAAACGCTTGCCGTGATCGGCTGCGTGGTGCGCGGCGCCCACGAGCACGCCAATACCCGTCGAATCGATATAGCTCACCTGGCAAAGTCGAGCTCAACGGCCTCGGTGGCTGCTCGAGCGCCAGGTCGATGGCGTTACGCAGCTGTCGGCGTTAGAGATATCGATTTCGCCGGTCACCTTGATGGTGTAGAGCTCCGGCGTGGGGTTGGTGGAAATACCCAAATCCATGTATACGCTCCTTTGCGTATCGAAAGTGCGGATAGTACTAGGCGCGGACTTGCGGGGCCCTACGCGTTAGGCGCGCTCGGCACGCGCAAGCTCGGCAGCGACAAGCTTAACGGCCAGCACCAGCACATCGAGCGCGGCCTCCAGGTCCTCGACCGTGGGATAGCTCGGCGCGATGCGGATGTTGGTGTCGCGCGGGTCCTTGCCATAAGGCCAGGTGGCACCAGCCGGCGTGAGCTTGACGCCCAGGTCGGCACAAAGCGCTGCCGACCTTTTGGGCCGAGCCCTCGGGACCATCAAAGCTCACAAAGTAGCCGCCGCGGGGATGTGTCCAAGTGGCGCAACCCGTATCGCCCAGGCCCTCGGTGAGTTTGCGCTCAACGGCCTCAAAGCGCGGGCGCAAAAACTCGGCATGCTTTTTCATGTGCTCCTTGACCGCCTCGATGGTGGGAAGGAAGCGCACGTGACGCAGCTGGTTGAGCTTATCGGCGCTGATAAGGCCGGCCTTCAGGCGCTTGGAGAACTCCGCGATAACCGCGGGGCTCGCACCGATAAAGCCGATGCCGGCGCCCGGGAAGGTGATCTTGGACGTCGAGGCAAAGGCCACCACGCGGTCCTCGGTGCCCGCCGCGCGAGCGAGGTCAAAGATGTTTGCGAGCTCGTCGGTCTCGTCGTACAGGTCGTGCACGCAGTAGGCGTTGTCCCAGAAGATGCGGAAATCGGGCGCGGCCGTGGGCATCTCGACCAGGCGACGCACGGTGTCCTCGCTAAAGGTGATGCCCGTGGGGTTGGAATACTTGGGCACGCACCAGATGCCTTGATGGAGTCGTCGGCGGCAACCAGACGCTCGACCTCGTCCATGTCGGGGCCGTTGTCGGTCATCGCGACGGGGACATTCTCGATACCCAGGTCGGCGGTGATGCCAAAGTGACGGTCGTAGCCGGGAACAGGGCACAGGAACTTGACTTTCTTGCCGTCGTGCGCGGCTCGTAAGCCTCCCAAGGCTCGCTGCCGCACGAACCGCAGCGCCAAAACATGCCGGCGATATCGTGCTCGATCAGAAGGCTCGACGAACCCAGTACGAGCGTCTGCTCGGCAGGGCAACCCAGGAACTCCCCCGCCAGCTTGCGCGCCGAGGGAATGCCCTCAAAGCAACCGTAGTTTGAGCAGTCGACGTTGCCGTCGTGCAGATCGGCATCGGCATTGAGGATATCGAGCATGGGTCGAGAGATGTCCACCTGGGAGGGCGACGGCTTGCCGCGGGCCATGTCGAGCGCCAGGCCCTTGGCCTTGACCTCGGCGACCTCGGCTTTGAGCGCCTCGATGGCGGCATCGAGTTCGGTGGTTTCCATCTTCTGGTAGATCGTCTGCATGGGTGCGACCTTTCGCGAAGCGGGACGTTGCAGTTCGTCTAAGTATAGACCGCCACCGCCGCAACGGCATGAAGCCGTGATAGATTAAGTTCATCGCAATGATTTACGAATCGCCGCGCATGCCGGCGTGGGGCGCCCAAGGAGGCACTATGGAGTACGGATCGTTTCAGGCCGAGGAATTCGGCGACCTGCAGCGCCTGGTCGACGGGCTGTTTTACGACCGCCACGCCATCGACCGCCTGGATCTGATCGTACAGGCCGAAATCTTGGACCTGGCGCCCGACCTCATGGAAATCGTGAACCTTTTGCCGCCCGGCTACTACGACCGCCAGTCACTTTGCGACCAGCTCAACTCCGCCTTGGCCGCCCACGGCTGGGGCGCGTCTACGGAACGGTGGAATAAACCTAGTCATTTAAGAACGTCCCCATTGACTAAAACGCCGCCTGTGATGGTGTTCACAGGCGGCGTTTTCAAACTTATATGTGCTTTTACTCGTCCTTGGGCGCGGGATGTTTGCAGACCACGCTCATGTAGATCATGCCGAGCACGGCTGCGGTGACCGAACCGGCGAGAATAGCGGCCTTGGCTGCAAGAACCTCAAACTGGGCCGTCGGGAAGGCAAGGCCGCTGATGAGAATCGACATGGTAAAGCCGATACCGCCCAGAATGCCCACGCCGGCAATCATGTGCCAGTTGACATTGTGCGGCAGCTCGCAGGCCTTAAGCTTAACCAGGGCAAACGTCATACCAAAGATGCCGATCGGCTTGCCCAGCAGCATGCCAAAGTACACGCCGAGCGTCACCGGGTCGGTGAGCAGCGTGCTCATGTCCACGCCCACTAAGCGAACCTGAGCGTTTACGAACGCAAAGATCGGCAGGATCACAAAGTTGACCGGCGTGGAGATCAGACGCTCCATGCGGATAAGCGGCGGGGTCACGCGGTGCATGACGCGCTCGACCTTGGTTGTCGAGACGGTAAAGTCATGCTGGCCCAGGATGTGTGCCTCATCATCGTAGCGGTCATCGAGCAGCGGCAGGCACTCGCCCAGCCAATCGGTGAGGCTATCGAGCTTGACGCCACACTTGGCCGGGATGGTAAAGGCCAAGATGACGCCAGCAAGCGTGGCATGTACGCCGCTCTTGAACATGCAGAACCACAGCAGCAGCCCCAGTACCGAATACGGGGCAAGGCGGTAATGCTGCGTCTTGTTAAGCCACACGAGCGCGCAGGTCACAAGCGCGGCGGCGCCCAACCAAAACGGATTGGGGCTCTGACCATAGAAGATGGCGATGGCGGCGATGGAGATCAGGTCGTCGGCGATGGCGAGCGTCGAGAAGAACACGCGCACGCCGTTGGGCACGCGGTTGCCCAAAAGCGACAGCACGCCCAGCGCAAAGGCAATATCGGTTGCCATGGGAATGGCCCAGCCGTTGTGCGCGCCGGCATGGTTAAAGATCAGGTAGATGCAGGCGGGAACGACGACACCGCCCACGGCCGCCAGCATGGGAAGCATGGCCTGACGCGGATTCTTGAGCTCGCCGACCGTCATCTCGTACTTAAGCTCAATGCCCACCAACAAAAAGAAAATCGCCATGAGGAAGTCGTTGACGAAAAGCTCAACGGTGAGACCGGCCGTAAGGTTTCCCAGACCCACATACAGCGGGGTCTCCAAAAAGTGATGGACGGCCTCGTAGGCATCGGTATTGGCGCAAATGACGGCGGCGATGGCGGCGAAGACCATGACGGCGGCGGAAATCGTGCCGTTCTCGGCGATGCGCTCCCAGATGTCGTGACGTTCAAAGCGCTTGCGCTCACGAACGTTGAACAGCTGCTCAGTTGCTGCCATGGGCGGCTCCTTTCACGGGAAAGCTCCCGTCTTAAAAAAGCACGGCCCGCCCAAGTGGCGGCGCCGCGCTCTAACGTATTACGCTTGCATCTAGCCTACCCTGCACGACAAGCACGCAGGCGTGGCCGAAAAGCGGAACCACAGGTTGAACATTATTTGTTCAACGGCACGGGCATACCTGTCCAAGAGACGACGCGGCGCCGTGCACAAAAACGACCGGAGCGCGGGGCGTCCGCGGTCCGGTCGTGGCGTTTGGTCAACTAAACCTAGCAGGCGGCCATGATGGGGGCAGCGACCTGCTTCTTACGGGAGAGGACGCCCGGCATCCAGACGCCGTCGTGCTCGTCGGCAATGCCCAGGCCCTTCTGAGCGGCCTCGGTCTCGCCCTCGAGCAGGACCTGCGAGCCCTCCTCCATGATGTCAGTGATGCACAGGACGATGCCGTCGGCACCTTTCTCGGCGGCGTAGGCGCGCATGGCCTTGCGAATCTCGTCGATCATGCCGAGTGCGCGGGTCTTGTCGACAGTCTCGTACTGGCCGATGAGCAGCTTCTTGCCGGCGGGCTCGAACATCTTGATGTCGTTGCCGACCATCTCGCTGCGGTGAAGGAGCCGGACGGGCGGGTGAGGAAGACTTCCATGCCAAACTTGACCGGGTCGACGCCCACCTGCTCACCGAGCTTGGCGGCGACGGCACGATCGACATCGGTGGTGGTGGGGCTCTTGAGCATGAGCGTATCGGTCATCATGGCCGAGAGCAGCAGCTTGGCCTGAACGTCGGAAAGCTCAACGCCGAGCACGCCGGCGAGCTTGGTGACGATGGTGCAGCTGGAGCCCCAGGGCAGGCAGATGTAGTGCAGCGGGCCGCAGTCTCGAAGTCGCCGATGCGGTGATGGTCGACGACGCCAAAGACCGTGGCGTCCTTAAGGCCGGCGACGGACTGGGCGGACTCGTTGTGGTCGGTGAGGACGACGAGCTGACCGGCCTCGACGGAATCGATCACGCGGGGCTCGGCAATACCGGCGATCGGCGAGCAGCTTGGCGGACTCGGCCGGAAGTTGGCCAGGCGCAGGCCTCGTAGGTGTTGCCGGCATACTCAACCTGGTTGAGCAGCTGGGACAGGACGACGGCGCTCATGATGGCGTCGTTATCGGGGTTCTGGTGACCAAAGACAAGAACGTTTGCCATGGATATCCTCCACTTGATATGTGTACTTGGACGTAGCTATGGTAGCACGCCGATGCCGAGCCTTCGCAGACGGAAGGGCCACGGTATATTTTGGGGCGCAGGCACGGGGGCCAAGGCTGTCCCTTTTGCACCATGTTGGTGCAAAGTAACCTGTCCCCCTTGCACCAGCTATTTACCGGCGGCGCGCAGGGCTACGTAGGCGGCACCGATGATACCGGCGTCATTTCCGAGCGAAGCGACCTTAATGGGCGTCTCGCGCGAGGCAGAGAGCGCGTAGCGCTGGAAGTACTCGCGAGCCTTGTCGAGGTAGACATCGGCCGAGGCGGAGGCGCCACCGCCGATGAGGAACATCTCGGGATCAACCACGTTGGCAATAAGCGCCAGTGCGCGACCGAGATAGTCGGCCATGGTATCGGCCGCGGCCAGCGCAAGCTTGTCGCCCTCGCGGCAGGCCTGGAACACGTCCTTGGAATCAGAGGGACCGGTGAGCTCGATGGGCTCGACGCCCGCTTTCTCGCACTCGGCAAGGTAGTTGCTCACCACGCCGGTGGCGCTGGAATACTGCTCAAGGTGGCCATGGCCGCCGCAGCCGCAGGTGCGCTCCTCGGCCGGGTTCAGGCACATGTGGCCAATCTCGCCGCCAGCACCCACAACGCCCGATACCACGTCACCGTTGACGATAACGCCGCCGCCCACGCCGGTACCGATGGTGACCATCACCACGTTCTGCACGCCCCTGGCAGAACCGAGCCAGGCCTCGCCCATAGCGGCGGCGTTGGCATCGTTCTCGTACTTACGACCGCGTCGGGACAGTGCTCCTGAATGGCGATCCTCAGCTTGGGCAGGTTAATGGCAATGTTGGCCTTGACCTTGGCATCGCCCGACGCCGGAATGGGGCACGGAACGGCCAGGCCAATGCCTGCCACAAAGGCGCGCGGAATCTGCGCCTTGGCGACCACCTGGTCGATAGCCTCGGTCACCGCGGCAAAGCCCGCAGCGTCAACGATAGGAGGCGTAGGCACGCTGGCCTTGGCAAGCAGGTTTCCGTCCTCATCAAACAGACCCTCCTTGACCGAGGTACCGCCGACGTCGATGCCGATGTAATACTGCTTAGGTTCCATGGGAGCCCGCCTTTCTCGTTTAAACATTGCCTGTATGGTACCGCTCCCAAGGCAAAAACCTGCCAAAAAGGGGCAGGTTTGTTTTGGCAGGTTTTATCTGGGGAAGCGCGAATGGTCACTCAATAGATCGCGCAAGACCTTCCCCAAATATAAAGGCGCGGGAGGCGGAGACTCCCGGCGCCCGTCAAAGGAACTGTGTTGTCTGTTGGACCGCACGGTCCATCGCGCGATAACGCCGACTAGGCCTGAAGTGCCTGCAGCTGCTTGTGGATCTCGATGAGCTCCGTCGCCATGACGCGCATGGTCTCGGTACCGGCCATCTGGTCCTCGGCATGCAGCAGAATCAACGGGGCCTCGCCGTTACGCTCGCCGTTGGCTCCTTCTTCAGAAGCCCCATGTGAACATCGTGGCCACCGTTATAGGCCTCGTCGCCCTGCTTGATAAGCTCCTCGGCGGCGTCAAAATCGCCCTCCTTGGCCTTTTGCACGGCATTGATGTACATGCTCTTGGCGGTACCGACGTAGCTGATGATCTCAAAGCAGGTCATCTGCAGTTCGTTCATATCCTCCATGCGGAGCACCTAGCCCATCACGCTGACGCAGTGGTCGATGATGCCGGCAGCGTTCATGCGGCCGTAGTCGACCATGTTGATGACCTCGACCGGGAAACGACCGGCGGCCTCCTTCTCAAAATCGCCCTTGGTGTAGCCGATCTGCGGGCCAAGCAGCAACATGTCGCACTCGCCCAGGTGATCGTGGGCCTCGTTCATGGGACGAGCCTCGACCTCAATATCCAGACCACGGTTTGCAACCTCGGCCTGCATCTTCTGGACCAGCAGGCTCGTGGACATACCGGCATTGCAGCAGAGCATGATCTTCTTCATGGTTTCCTCCTTATAACTGCGCGGCGCGCAGACGACGACTGGTTTTATTCCTTGCGGCTATTGTGCCCACCCCCTGCATCTTTACACAAGGGAGAGAGCCGCGGGCACCGGCACCGTGTACCGGTGCCCGCAACGGTGAAAGGGACGAACGTTAGGCGTTCTACTCGGCGAGAGCCTCCTGCTTGGCGATTGCCTTCTCGGAAATCTTCATAAAGGGCAGGTAGACGGCCATGCCAATGACAATCTCGAGAGCCTGCCACACGCCGCGCGCCAGTCAAAGCCCGTAGCGAGCAGGGCATTGATGACGGGAGGCATAGTCCAGGGCACCTGGGCGATGCAGGGGCTGATGATGCCTGCGCAGGTAAGGCCATAGGTGATGCCGATGAACAGGTCGGGAAGGAGGACGAACGGGATCATGAGCGGCAGGTTGTACACGATGGGGTAACCGTAGATAACCGGCTCGTTGATGTTGAACAGACCAGGCAGGATAGCCATCTTGGAAACGGTCTCGGAAGCCTTGTTCTTGGAGAACAGGAGCGTGTCGAGCAGGAGCATGAGGGTGCAGCCCGAGCCGCCGATGAGGGCGAAGCTGTTAACGATCTGCATGTTCATGTAGTGATCGGGCTGGATGGTGCCACCGGCGGCAAAGGTAGCCATGTTGTCGACGATGAGCATGGTTAGGATCGGCTCGACGGTAGCGCCAGAGATGGTGGACTGGTGAATACCGACGCAGAACAGCAGGTTAGCAAGGGTGTAGATGAGGATAACAGCCCACGGACCGGCGTTCATGATGCTCTTGAGCGGGTTGGAGATGCACGTGGAGATGATGGCGCACAGATCGGTGCCGGCGCATACGGCGAGCAGAGCTGCGGCAAGAGCGAAGACCGAGAGGTTGAGCAGCATCGGATCATGACGTTGAAGGAGTTGGAAACCGCGGGGGGCACGCCCTCGCCCAGCTTAACCTTGAGCTTCTCGATGCCAGAAATCTTGATGAAGAGCGAGACGGAAAGCAGGGCGATGATAATAGCCGAGAACAGACCGTTGGTGCCGGTGTTGGCGGTCGAAAGGGCGCCCGTGACCTCGGCGGAGGTGATCTTGTCGGTGAGCAGCGGGCTCGTGGCGGCAAGCGTGGCGGTGATCTGCTGCGGCATCATGATGACGAAAGCAGAGATAGCGACGACCACGCAAGCGAGCGGGTTATCGAAACGCTTGTTCTTAGCGAGGCTGTAGCCAATCAATCCGGCCAAGATAATTGCAGAGACGTTGAGGGTGCCCAGCGTAATTGCCGAACCCCACGTCTGAAGATTGGCAAGGCCCGCCGCATCGAGCGGGAACAGAGGGAACACGACGTTGTTGATAAGAACCGCGATACCCGCAAGGATATAGAGCGGCGTGATGGTCGCGAAGGCGTCGCGCAGGGAACGCAGGTGAACCTGGTTTCCCACCTTCGCAGAGACCTCGGCAAACTTGTCGAGGAAGCTCTTTCCGTTGTCACTGGCCATGATTGCTCCTAACTTTCAAATCCGGCCTTTTCCTATGCGCACGGTGGTCTGTCGCCCTCTGCCACCAGATGTGCCATGTGTTGCGCGCGGCGGCGCGCGGTCTGGGCGTTCACCCGGTCGCTAATCAACCACGTGGGTCGTGGCGACCTGTTTGAGCCAGGCCGCCGACTTCTTAAGACGGCGCTTATAACCATCCATCAGATCGACCTCGACAAAACCGTAACGGTTCTTAAAGGCATTGGCCCAAGACCAGTTATCGATGACAGCCCAATAATGGTATCCGCGGCACTTGGCGCCCTCGTCGATGGCCTTGGCCACCCACTCCAGGTGCTGGCGTACAAAGTCGACGCGGTAGTCGTCCTGGATGGTTCCTTCGGCGTCACGGTTCTTGTATTCGTCCATGATGCCGATGCCGTTCTCGGAAACGAACCACTCAAGATCGGGGTAGTTCTTGGCGCAGTCCATGCCAAAGTCGTAGAGGCCCTGCGGGTAGATCTCCCAGCCGCGGCTCTCGTTCATAACGGCGTCGGGCCATACGTACTCGTCGGCAAAGTGCGGCAGGCCGTACTGGTCGACCTTGCTCGCCGGCGCTTGAACGCGCGTGGGGTGGTAGTAGTTGCAGCCGAGCCAGTCAACAACACCCTGCTTGAGAATCTCTTGGTCGCCGGCACGGAACGGGAGCTTAACGCCGCCCTCGGCCAGGCTGTCGAGCACGTCGGCAGGAAGCTCGCCCTTGGTAATAAGGTCGAGCCACCAGCGATTGTTGATGCCGCTGGTCATACGCACGGCCTCGAGGTCTGCCTCGTTGGGGTTCTCCTTGGTATAGACCGGGGTAAAGCAGTTGATCATGCCGATTTTGGCATCGGCGCGAATAGCGCCCTCGTCATAGGCCTTGCGATAGTTGGCCACGGCCAGCGCATGCGCCAGCGAAATGTGATACTGCACGGTGCGGGCGCGGCTAAAGTCGTGGAGCTGCGGGAACCACACGCCCTCCTGATAGCGCTGCTCGGGCTCGACGATGGGCTCGTTAAAGGTGAACCAGTACTTAATCTCCTGGCCAAACTCGTGGAAGGCGGCGTCGGCGTAATGCGCGTAAGCCTCGACGACCTCACGGCTCTCCCAGCCGCCGCGGTTAAAGAGGTAGGTGGGCATGTCAAAGTGGTACAAGTTGACAAACGGCTCCAGGCCGGCCTCGCGAGAGGCGCGGAACAACTCGTGATACCACGCAGCACCCTCCTCGTTGAGGTTGCCGTCGGCATCGAGCAGACGGCTCCACTGGATGGAAGTGCGATAGGTATTCAGGCCCAAGTCCTTCAAAATGCGAAAGTCTTCCTGGTACTTGGCCATAAAGTCATTGCCGGCATAAGAGCCAACGCAGTTGTAAAACGAACCCAGATCCTGGATGGACCAGGTGTCCCACAGGTTCTCGAGCTTGCCGCCCTGGTTCCACTGACCCTCAGTCTGTGGGCCGGACATAGCAGCGCCAAAGAAGAAGTCACGGGGCAGCTGATACTGAGCCATCAAAGTCCTCGCTTTCGTGTCTAGAGCTTTCGGTTGGAGACGGGCTTGCTTTGGCAGGCAATCCGGCGCGGGCGCGCACCAGGTATCTGGATACCCTGCCCGCCAAAACAAATCCGTCCCCAAACAGCACAAGCAAACGCCAATGCATCTCGCTTGTTGTCTGTAACTATAGCGCTCTAATTTATTATGTAAAGCGTCTTTTTTATTTTTCTTTATCGAACTTCTTTGATGAAAGCCATATGGATGCTTTTTAAGTAGGTATACTCTCTTTATATCAACGCAAATATGAAGGGAGGATTGCATGATTCCCAAATACGAGGCGATAGCTGCAGATATCCGTCGAAGCATCGAGGACGGCGCCCTTAAGCCGGGCGATAAGTTGCCCACCGTCGTTGAGTTTTGCGAGCTGTATGGCGTTTCCAAGATCACCGTCAAGCGCGCGATCGAGCAGATCACCGAGGAGGGCCTTATTACCAGCCGGCGCGGATCGGGCACCTACGTCAAGGACACGGCGGGGCTTCCCGGCCAGGTGTTTTTCCAAGGCAAGAACGACCGTGCCAAGGCTTTTCGTACGAGCATCGCGGGGAGAAAGTGACCTCGGTGGTCTACGATTTCTCGATCGTCAATCCGCCGGCAGAGGTTGCGACCAGCTGGGAATGGCCGAAGACGACTTTGCCTATCACATCGTGCGCGTACGCGAGGTCGATGGTCAGCCCATCGTTATTGAGTACACCTATATGCCACTCGAGCTGATTCCGGGTCTTAAGAAAAAAGACCTGTACGCGTCGGTCTACAGCTTCATCCGCGAGCAGTGCGGACTCAAGATCTCGAGTTTCCACCGTACCATTCGCGCCGTCGCGGCAACTGAGGAAGAGGCTGAGCGCCTGGATACCAAACCCGGCTCTCCCCTGCTCGAACTCAACCAGATTGGCTTCTTGGATAGCGGCACCGCGTTTGAATATTCTATCTCGCACAACGTAGGCGACCGCTTTGAGCTGCACAACGTAACGCTGGCCTAGTTTTGTAATCCGGTGGGTGCTCGTTTTGAGCTGTCTTACGCGGCACCCGCACAACCTTATGGGAGTATGCACATGTCCGATTTGATTAAACTCACGCCGATTTTCCACGAGAAGATCTGGGGCGGCCGCCAGCTCGAAACCGTATTTGGTTACGACATTCCCGAGGGTCCCATCGGTGAGTGTTGGGCTATCTCGCCCACCCCAACGGCGACTGCCAGATCGCGGAGGGCCCGTACGCCGGTCACACGCTTTCGTGGCTGTGGGCCGAGCACCGCGAGCTCTTTGGTAACTGCGAGGGCAAGGAGTTCCCGCTGCTCATTAAGATTCTAGACGCCAAGGACGACCTTTCGATCCAGATTCATCCCAATGACGAGTACGCCGCCGAGCACGAGAACGGCAGCCTGGGCAAAACCGAGTGCTGGTATGTACTGGACTGCGAGCCCGGCGCCACGATCATCGTCGGTCAGCGCGCAAAGGACCGCGCTGAGCCGCACAGATGATCAAGGACGGCCGCTGGGACGACATGCTCAACGTGCTGCCGATCCACAAGGGCGACTTTCCAGATTGACTCCGGTACCGTGCACGCCATCAAGACCGGCACGCTCATTTGGAGACGCAGCAGTCGAGCGATGTGACCTATCGCCTGTACGACTACGACCGCCCCGGCACCGACGGCAAGCTGCGCCCGCTGCATATTGAGCAGAGCCTCGACTGCATCGATTTGATGTTCAGGCGCCGACCGACGGCACCGTGACCGCGCCCGAGGTCGACGGCGTGACCGAGCTCGAGTCCAATCCCTGCTACACCGTCGATCGTGTGCGTGTCGACGGCAGCAAGACCCTCGACCAGCGCTGCCCTTCATGTGCCTGTCGGTCATCAACGGCGAAGGCACCGTCTGCGGCGACCCCGTCCACAAGGGAAGCACCTGCTGGCCCCGAGCACCGTCAGCTCCATCGACCTCGAAGGCAAGATGGAACTGATTATCAGCACCTGTAGGTCACTGGTACCGAGTGCTCGCCGGGATGGGCGCGGGGTTTGGATCGCCTGCTCGGGCAGTCCTGCGCA
>ENA-OQHA01000951-OQHA01000951.1-human-gut-metagenome-genome-assembly--contig:-NODE-951-length-12443-cov-5.575268_pt1 | contig 12443 bp, 14 predicted proteins | sample MGYA00242558_ERZ504707 | MGnify/ENA primary metagenome ERZ504707 (study PRJEB26092, sample SAMD00036197) | human gut metagenome | host: Homo sapiens | study: EMG produced TPA metagenomics assembly of... | reverse complement strand
TTATCGTTGGATGTGTAATTTTTAAACATTATCTTTGGGATATCTTGACTTGATTCCCTAAGATACAAAAAATTAGGGAGACGGGCAAGTTCTGACTGAGCGAAGTTAGGACTTGCCCGATTTTTTTTGCAAACACAAAAAAGGCCGTCTCATTTTGAGACAGCCTCTTGTTTTTTACTCCTTCTATAATATACAGGCACTTATGCTTAAAGTAATTCACATTCTTTCAACCACAATGCAGCACTGGCATCACTCGGCATACGCCAGTCTCCTCGCGGACTCAAAGATACGGAACCTACCTTCGGCCCATCGGGCAAGCAGGAACGTTTGAACTGTTGCGCAAAGAAACGGCGATAGAAGTTGGTAAGCCATTTCTTGATAGTCGTACTGTCGTACACCCCACGGAAGGCAATTTCGGCCAGATAGAAAATCTTTGCCGGACGGAAACCAAAGCGCAGGAAATGGAAGAGGAAGAAATCGTGCAGCTCATACGGCCCGACCAAGTCTTCCGTTTTCTGTTGATATTGCCGTTTTCATCGGCGGGAATCAGTTCCGGACTGATGGGAGTATCGATAATATCCAACAACGTATTTCGTGAAAGTGTATCTACACCGTTCTGAGCCACCCAGTTTACCAGGTAGCGAACCAAGGTCTTAGGGATGCTGGCATTTACTCCATACATGGACATGTGGTCACCATTGTACGTAGCCCACCCCAAAGCAAGCTCTGAAAGGTCACCGGTACCGATTACCAGTCCGCCAATCTTGTTGGCATAATCCATCAATATCTGGGTTCTCTCTCTGGCTTGACCGTTTTCGTAGGTCACATCATGCACGGACATATCCTGACCTATATCCTGGAAATGTTGGATGCAGGCATCCTTTATACTGATTTCTTTCGTGGTAACCTGCAGAGAGCTCATCAGTGAAAGTGCATTGTGGTAGGTACGGTCTGTAGTACCGAATCCTGGCATGGTAACTCCCACAATACCTTTACGGGGCAGATTCAACTTATCAAATGTCTTGACACAAACCAGAAGCGCCAAGGTAGAATCCAATCCACCGGAGATACCTAACACCACCGTCTTGCAATTGGTGTGTACCAAGCGCTTGGCCAGTCCGGCTACCTGAATAGAGAAAATCTCCTCGCAACGTTCGTCCAGCTGGCGTTCACCAGAAGGCACAAACGGATGAGGTTCTACCGAACGGGTAAGAGTCAAATCGCGGGAAGCAACAAGGGCGGTAGAGATATGCTGCATAGGATGCTGATCACGATACATACGTACGCTGCTGGAGAAAGTGGTATTTGTCAGACGTTCTCCTCTCAAACGCTCCACATCTATCTCGCTGACCACAAGCTGTTCTTCAAATGAGAAACGGTCGGAAGCGGCAAGCAGGCTTCCATTCTCATAAATCAATGCGTTTCCGGCAAAAACCACATCGGTGGTAGATTCTCCGAAACCACAGGATGAAAATACATATCCGGCCAGACAACGAGCTGACTGCTGTGCCAACAGCGAACGGAGGTACTGATGTTTGCTGATATTCTCGGTATCGGCAGACAGGTTGAAGATAATCTCCGCGCCTTTCAGAGCCAATGCAGAGCTGGGAGGTACAGGCGCCCATACATCCTCACACAGCTCGATTCCGAAGCATACATCCGGCGTATCGAACAACAGGTTTGTACCCATCGGCACCACCTGACCACACAAACGTACATTCATGGAATCCGGATGGGCCACAGCAGAAGTAAACCAGCGTTTCTCGTAGAATTCTTTATAATTAGGCAGATAAGTCTTAGGCACAATACCCAGAATCTTACCTTTCTGAAAAACCACGGCACAGTTCATCAGCGTAGAATTGACCACGACCGGCATACCGACAATGGAAATAATGTCCAGCTGACGGGTATTATTGACAATCTGCATCAAAGCCAGTTCAGCCTGCTCAAGCAATAAACTTTGCGCAAACAAATCTCCACAGGAATATCCTGTCAGGTTCAATTCCGGAAAAACAATAATCTGAATCCCCTTTCCATCGGCTATTACAATCTGTTTTTCGTCTGTTGTGCATTGAATTTGCAGTCGGCTACTTTCACTGCAGGAACGGCAGCCGCCACTTTTACAAAACCAAATCTCATATAATTTGTTATATATAAATAGATATGCAAAAATAAACAGAATATTTGAACATCTACACAGAATAAAGAGGGAGATTTTAAAGAAAAGGCATAAAGCAAAAAAATAAAAAACAGAGGAGAGTATTTGTGGTTATAAAAAATCTTTGTATATTTGCCTTCGAATTAGAATTGTAACAATTACATAATTGAAAATAAATATGACAGCATACGAATACTTGCTCAGTTACCACATCAAGCCGTCTGTACAACGCATTGCCATCATGGATTATCTGTTGAACCATAAGACACATCCATGTATCGATGAAATACATACAGCTTTGTGCAAGGAAATCCCCACGCTCTCTAAAACAACGGTATATAATACGCTAAAGTTGTTTGTAGAACACGGCGCGGCCAAAATGCTGACCATAGATGAAAAAATGCCTGTTTTGACGGAGATGTGCATCCGCATGCTCATTTTCAATGCAAGGTCTGCAATAAAATCTACGATGTGGAGATTCCACAGAACCTCAGTGAGGCCGAACCCTTCCGTAAAGAAGGTTTTATCGTAGAAGAAGTGCATCAGTATTATAAGGGAATTTGCCCCGAATGTGCTGAAAAAGGATTGATGAATAACTAAGAATTAACTTATTAATATAATAACTAACTACTTAAAATTTTTGACTTATGAAAAAGTTTATCTGTACAGTTTGTGGTTACATTTACGAAGGTGAAACAGCTCCTGAAAAGTGTCCGTTGTGTAAAGCTCCTGCTTCTAAATTCAAAGAAATGGAAGAAGCTGAAGGTGGTTTGCAGTTTGTAGACGAACACGTAATCGGCGTAGCTAAAGGTTGCGACGACGAAATGATCAAAGACTTGAACAACCACTTCATGGGCGAATGTACTGAGGTTGGTATGTACCTGGCTATGAGCCGTCAGGCTGACCGCGAAGGCTATCCTGAAGTAGCAGAAGCTTTCAAACGTTATGCTTGGGAAGAAGCTGAACACGCTGCTAAATTCGCAGACTTTTGGGTGACTGTGTATGGGATACTAAGACAAACCTTGAAAAACGTATGAACGCTGAATGCGGTGCTTGCGAAGACAAGAAACGTATCGCTACTCGTGCTAAACAGCTGAACCTGGATGCTATCCACGATACCGTTCACGAAATGGCTAAAGACGAAGCTCGTCACGGAAAAGGTTTCGAAGGCTTGTACAACAGATACTTCAAGAAATAATTGAAAGTATAGCTTTCATCACTAACGGAGGCCACCTCAATCACGAGGATGGCCTCTATTTTTTTCTCTTTGAGAACCATAAAAGCTGAATTCACAGTTCTTTAATCAAAGCCAGTACTCCTTAGGCAGTACCGGAGTACTCCTTAGGCAGTACCGGAGTACTTCTTCGGCAGTACTTCAGTACTTCCTTTGCAGTACTGAAGTATTTCCCTGAAAGTACTGGGAAAACATATTTTTCTACATATAAGAAAGGCTGCCCCAATTCTCTTGGAACAGCCCTGTCTTGTTTATATATCTACCCAAATGATTAACGGTTCGTCTTTCCTAACCAGGTCAGTCGATGCCAGATAGTTTCCAACGGGCCACGTTTGAAATGGCGGAACCACCAGTGAGCAAAAGCAAGCTGGGCCAGGAAGAATACAATTCCAACCAATAAACTCAACGTAGTGCCACAAGATTTATGCAAGGCCAGTCCGTAACCGAAATACAGAAAACTTCCTATCACTGATTGCATGATATAGTCGGTCAGACTCATTCTTCCGTAGGGTACAAGTATCTTCAGTATCCGTCCCTTCCCCATCCAATACAACAGGAGGAATGCGGATACGATGGCCAGCATAAAGCAGAAGTTATACCAGGAATTGAAAATGGTCTTCAAACTGTCAAGCATCAGAGGCTGTGAAGCTATTGAAAATATAAAACCTTTAAGAAAATAGAAAATCACCGCCAAAGGAAGTGAAAAGCATAACACATAAGTCCAGAATGTACGTGCCTTTGTCAGAGCAGCTTCAGAAGAAGAATCAAAATATCCCACACGTCCTATCCACAAACCAAGGATGAACAAAGAGCAGGTCTGGAAAACTCGTCCGTAGCACCAGGCCCAGTTCAGGCTGGCCAACTGACCGATTGTGAAATTTACCTTCACCATCTCCCACCAGGATTCACCTCCTAACTGAGGATATACATTACCCAACGAGAAAATCATCTGTTTCGGTGCATATTCAGGATTGACAAAACCACACAGCACTTTCAGCCATTCCACGGGCTGCAGCATCAATATCAGTGCCAGTATCAGCAATCCCTTATTGCTCCAATGACGTACAGGCACAAGGATAAAACCTAAAATGGCATATAGCACCAAGATTTCACCCGGGAAAAACAAAGAATTGACAAAGCCAAAACCCAGCAATAGCAGCAAGCGCCACATATAGCGGTTCTTAAAATCTTCCCCTCTTTTTTCCGAACCCCGGCTCTGCAAATAGAACGTGAAACCGAACAGCAAGGCAAAAATAGCGTATGCCTTACCCGAGAACATGAAGAACAGCATGTCCCACAAGCTTTTATCCAAAGCGCCAAGCACCGGAGAGGTAGTTTCTGGAAAAGAATAAAAATTAAAATGTTCAATGTTATGAAGCAGGATAATCCCCATTACCGCGAATCCTCGTAACGCATCAATAGCCAGGATTCGCTCTTTCTTTTGAATGTTTTCCATCGTCTGTAAAATTAACAATAAAAAAACGGGAAACCTGTTTTTAAAAAGCAGGCTTCCCGTTTCTACAATTATGGCACGCCATCTCCCACAAAAGAGAATGTGCCTTATCTCATATTATTATCTTAGTTCTTTGCAGAATCATTTACGGCAGCCGGAGCAGTAGTAGCCGCAGCATCAGTCTTCTGAGGAGCAGCAAAACCTGCAGGAGCATTCAACGGATTTGTTTTCTGCTCTTTTACAGCCTGTTCCATGATTACTGAAGAACCTTCTACCTGAGAAGGAACTACGTAAGAAGTAGCTACACTGATTACTACCATGAAAGCAGCCAAACCCCAAGTCAGTTTTTCAATAAAGTCAGTTGTCTTACGAACTCCCATAATCTGATTAGACGAAGCAAAGCTAGAAGAGAGTCCTCCTCCTTTTGAATTCTGTATCAGTACCACGAAGCACATCAATACAGCAGCAAGCACCATTAATACAACAAATAATAAATACATTTTCTTTTATTTTGATTTAGCGTTAATAATCAATTTTTCCAAAAACCTGATTTGGTCTGCAAAGTAAGTATTTTTTTTCGGATATTTCAAATTTAATTTTTTAATAATTTCCAGCGCTTTATCATAGCGTTGCTGTTTAACATAAATTTTAGCCAAAGTTTCCGTAAAATAATCTTCCCCTTCTTCCGTATCAGACTCTTCTTTTTCTGTATCAGGCACAACCTCCTCCGTTTCTATTGTTTCAGAAGAAAATTCCTCTTCCGACAAAGCAGTCTCCTTTATCGGCTCCACTCCTTCGGCTTCTTCACGAGCCGCCTGTTCTATAAAGTGGTCGATTAAATCCTGTCCGCTCAGGGGATTTACAGAAGCGGTTTCTGTATTTTCCTCCTTTTCCATCAGCACAGAAGTATAATCTACGGCTTCTACCGGCAAAGGAAAGAGTTTCTCCACAGAAAGGTCCTTATCGTCGGCCAGAAAACGGTCAATCAGGTCCAGCGTTCTATCAGATGTTTCTGACGATACATTTTCTTTTTCGGCTACATGCCGGTTAATGACAAACTTATCTCCTTCAATGGCATAAAACAGGATACTCAAATCGGCTACAAACAAAGCCCCCTTGCGCAACTCATCTTTAAAAGAAGGATCACGCAACAGATACAAATTCTTCAAATACAAAATACGGGCTGTCTGGAAAAAAGGATACTGCACCAGAAGCTGTCTTAATTCATACAGCTTTCAGTGCCCAACTCTTCCGGGTGTTCAATCCAATGCTGTAGTCGTTGTTGTACCATCATTCCTGCTCTTACCAGTTGGCTACAGTTGCATTAAATATCTGCTCCACGATTTCGTCAATCATCTGCTGTACAAGCTCTTCTTGCACGGACGATAACTGCTGGCTGGCATTGTATTCACGGCTGGCAGTAAACTGCTGGTCAGAAATATCTTCCGCATGATTGGTATTATTGACAAATCTCACATTTACCGTCATTCTCAACTCTGCCATCGTAGAATAACCGTCAGAACCTACCCCTTTATTGTAAGCATCGTAGTTCGTAATTTCACCCGACAATTCCAGGTCACCTCCCTGACGAACCTGTTTCAGACGAGTCTGCTGCATATATTTATCCTGCAAAGCCGTGTTGAACATCGACTCCATCGGTCCCCATACAAAGGCAGCCGAACGGTTCGGAAAGTTCTGAAAACTGATTGTCTTCACCTTATCATAGTTAATGGAAGAACCATTAAATTTATACGAAACCGTACATGCCGTAAGGATACACAAACAAACGGCCAGAAAATATTTACTCAGTCTGCTATATTTTTTATTCAAGTCCATATTCTTTGATTTTTCTATAAAGGGTACGTTCTGAAATTTTCAAATCATTCGCTGCATTTTTTCTTTTTCCATGATGCCGCTCCAATGCCTTCCGAATCATTTCTTTCTCCACTTCATCCAATGAAAGGTTTTCTTCAATGTATTCTTCCGTATCCTGCACATCGTCCGACACATCTGCATGTGTAACCTTCACATTCGGATTTACTTGTGACACATTCGTTACCGGAGTCACGCTGGATACCTTGCCCACTTCCTCCGCAGGATTCAATACCACTGCAGAAGGCTGTATCAGGCTGGATGGAGTTTCGGGGATATAATGTACCGGCATAGACGACGGAGCAGTGACCGTTCCACCAGCCGCACGTTCGGCCATGATGTCATGCACCAGTTTCTTCAATTCGGTCACATCCCTCCTCAGGTCAAACAACACCTGATAAAGTATCTCTCTCTCACTCTGGAAACTCTTTTCACCTTGCGGCTTCACGCCACCCAGCAATGTCGGGAATTTAGACACGGGTTGAACTGGCAAATACCCCCGAAGAATTTCGGCAGTAATCTCACGGTTGGTTTCGATAATGGAGATTTGTTCCGTGATATTTTTCAACTGACGGATATTACCCGGCCAGGTATACGATACGAGTAACAGCTTGGCATCCTCCATCAACTGAATGGCCGGCATACGGTATTTTTCGGCAAAATCTGCAGCAAACTTACGGAACAAAAGAGGAATATCATCCGGCCGTTCACGCAGTGCCGGCACTTTAATAGGCACCGTATTCAGACGATAGTACAAGTCTTCACGGAAACGTCCGTTCGCTATGGCTTCCGTAAAATCCACATTCGTGGCTGCCACAATCCTGACATCCGTTTTCTGCACCTTAGAAGAGCCGACCTTTATATATTCTCCGCTTTCAAGCACACGAAGCAAACGAGCCTGAGTAGAAAGAGGAAGTTCACCCACCTCATCCAGAAAGATGGTGCCGCCATTAGCCTCAGCAAAATATCCGTTACGGTCGCTGATGGCACCGGTAAATGCCCCTTTCTCATGACCAAACAGTTCGGAATCAATCGTACCCTCCGGAATCGCTCCACAGTTTACCGCAATATACGGTCCATGCTTTCTCCGGCTAAACTGATGGACTATCTGAGGGAAGCTTTCCTTACCGACTCCACTTTCTCCCGTCACCAGTACAGACAAGTCTGTAGGAGCCACCTGAATAGCCACATCAATGGCACGGTTCAGTCCTTCACAATTGCCTATGATGCCAAAACGAAGTTTTACACTCTGTATCTCTGATTTCACCATATAGTCTTCGATTATATGGCAAATTTACAAAAAGTTTGAAACCCGTACATGCATTTACTCCAAAAAGTATAATTTAGAATACGGTACGAATCATGAAGCGTATACCCACTTGCTGGCTGTAGGCAGTTCATTGTAATTCAAACGACGCACATATTCCACATGGAGCAACTTGAAGATGTTATGAATACCCGCACTTACCTCCACATAAGGTTTCTTGGGATCCATGACATAGCTCGAGGTATGATAATTGCCCGCTGCATCGTAATGTCCCGGGAACAACATCAGCTCCGTATCATTGGCATTCTGCGGAAGCAACGGGTTATTCTTGTCGGTAAGTGTTCCCCACAAACATTTCACACCGATAAACTCACGCCATTTCAGCTTCTTCAGAAGAGGAATACGGTTGAAGATTTTTCCCTGCAGATTCCATGATACATCCAGCGATGCATAACGGTCGTTCAGGAACTCCATATTATTAATCAAGCTGAAGGTTTCGTCCTGAAGAATATAAGACAAGTTGGCCGCCGGCATAATCAGCAAGGGGAAAGGTACCTTATTCCATTGGATACCTCCTTTTACACAGGTATCAATGTTTCCCCAGGAGCTCAGCCACCAGCGCTTGTAGAGACTCATTTCCGTCATGTTATAGGTATAATCACTACCCAAGATACCCTTCAATCCCAGCGTATGCTGCAACGTAAAGACCGGTGCATCGAGATTGACCGGCAAACGGCGCTGCTTGGTATTGATGAATGTTTCTCCCGGTGCATAACGAAAAGCCAGCGTAGCCTCAGCCAGTGAAAAATCCTTCGTATTATAGGGAGAATGTACCATTCCGTTCCCGTCAGTGCACCCGATGCCAAATCCTGCTGCAACTGATTTTCCTGTGCCATTGTACGATAAAACAATTTTCCACAAGCCTCCAGATTGGTATGCTTCAGCATAAAGGTCGTTTTCAAACCACTTTCCTTCTCCAATTCATACTTCACGCTGGCCGTACGCTCGTAGTTATACTGGTCGACCGATGTCACCTTAAATGAAGTAAACACATTGTCCTTGTCGGTTCCCATAAACTTGTCGGACGGCAACATATTATCATAAGAATACGACAGCGTCAACGAATTAATCGGATACTCACGGGGGAGGTATTCCTTCTTGTTGAAAGAATATTCCACCTCAGCCTTGTATTTTGACTTCTCGTCCTTAAAACCATACGCATAATATCCGCGTAAGAAGAGATGAGGATTCAGGTTCGCAGTGGTTTGTGCAGAAGCTCTCAAACGCAACCCGTCAATGTAGTTGCTTGAAATCATCGTATTAATCGGGCCAATATCCACCTTACTGGGTCTTCCCTTCACTCCTGTTTCGACAAAGTTTTCGATAAAGGCCTTGGCCACAAATATGATGTACTTAAATCCCTTGATTTTCGCCAGATTGTCCACAAACTGTCCCATATTATCTTCCGACTTTGTCAGCTCCGTCGGGCGATATTCTTTCCAGAAAGAGTCGTCACGCATCATGGCATTGACATCCTTTATCTCATCTCCCTTCTTCTTGAATATCTTGGCAGGAATCTCGTCAAATCCAAAATCAGAATATCGTGTGGTACGCCTTACCTGGAAAGAACCCAATATCTTCTTCAAATAAGACAGTTCACACAGCATGTCATCTTCCATCAGCACCCATTCTCCCGTAGACAACTGACCGAACTTCTGTTCAATAATCATATTATCCACAAAGTTGATATCAGTCTTCTTCGGAAGATTCATGATACATTTATTCACACGGAAAGTAGAATCCGCAAGAATATACAAATGACCGGTGAAACCAAAATCCTGCGAGTTGTTGGGTACGAAAGTTAAGTGGAAGCATTTTTCCTTATCCACCATCATCGTATCCATGATGTAATACTTATAGAAATTGATACCCGCATTCGAAATCGGACTATCGAACGGGTACTGAAGGAAACGGAAGCGGTCCTGATAAATATTAATATCCTGGAACACATCTTTCAATACAGTCGACAACATATCGCCTGTATTAAACAATTCATTGACTCCCGTAGAGTTAATACCTTTTACAATCGTCTTTTCATCGTGGGGATTTTTCCGGTACAGTTTTTCCGTCACCGTCTCGTCCACGGAAATAGGCAGAATATTCTTACCCGTCACGCTACACTGCTCCACCTGGTCACGGAAGAAAGGATACTTCTTAAACAGGTTTGATTCACGCAACGAGTCGGTTGTAATATTATTTAAAGAAAATGTAATCTTCTGATACTTATTATAATGATAGAAGTCATTCACCCCCAAATCATTCAGTTTTTTGGCTGCAATAACTTTCTTCATCATTTCCACTGCCGGATTATTCTTTCGAGAATATTTTTCCTTCTTAGGCTTCACCACGACCTCATCCAGCACCAAGTCGGGCTTCATTTTCACATTCAATGTCTTCGTCTTGGCAGACACATCACGTACCTCCGTACCATAGCCCACCATAGAAAAGGTCAATTTATTCCACCCTGCATGAGCAGCTATTGAATATTTACCATCTATATCTGTAATAGTTCCCACCCCTTTTCCGTCATAATATACATTCAAATAAGGGATAGGGTCACCCGTTTCGGAGTCTGTAACGACTCCACTGATTTGTGCAGAAAGTTTCACAACTCCCAGACACAACACGATTAAAAAAGCAATCTTTTTATCATATATCTCATTAACACCTTAATAGTCCAGCTTATCAAGTTTGTAAAAATACAGAGTGAAATAATCTCTTACAAATTTCACTCCCTGAAAAACGATATTCTTACCTTTTTTATGAATAATAGAATATAATTTCTTCTGTCACCTACGAAAAACCGGCAATGAAGCGCCTCATTGCGGTTTTATTTTTTTACAAAAAAGACAGTAAGCCTTAGTCAATTTCTTCATCAGCTTCATAGCCTCCCATCTCGCGCAAAGCATTCTTCAGCATGACATATTGCTGGAACAAATGATTTACCGGAACTTCACCCTCTGTATAATCGTGCATCGGGCTCTTCAGGAAGAAACTCAAGAAGCGTTGTGTTCCGTAACGTCCGGCACGTGCAGCCAAGTCGCTCAACAATACCAAGTCCAGACACAACGGAGCGGCCAAAATAGAATCCCTGCACAAGAAGTTGATCTTAATCTGCATCGGATAGCCCATCCAGCCGAAAATATCAATATTATCCCAGCCTTCCTTGTTGTCATTACGAGGCGGATAATAGTTGATACGTACCTTGTGATAATAATCAGAATACAAATCCGGCTGGTCTTCCGGTACCAGAATAGATTCCAGTGTAGAAAGCTTGCTCACTTCTTTTGTATGGAAGTTAGCCGGTTCATCCAACACAAGACCGTCGCGGTTTCCTAAAATATTGGTAGAGAACCATCCTGACAGTCCCAGACAACGTGTTCCGATAATCGGCGCAAAGCCCGACTTCACCAATGTCTGACCAGTCTTGAAATCCTTACCGGCAATCGGCATCTTAGTCTGTTCTGCCATTTCCCACATAGCCGGAATATCCACTGTGGTATTCGGCGCACCCATGATGAAAGGAGCTCCTTCGGCCAAAGCAGCGTATGCATAACACATAGAAGGAGCAATGTGTTCGCGGTCATCCTGCTTCATTGCGTTCTCCAACGCAGCCAAGGTGCCATGCACGCTTTCACAAACCGGTACGTAAATTTCAGTAGAAGCAGCCCAAAGCACGACAATACGTGCACAGTTATTGTCTGCCTTGAATTTACGGATGTCTTCTCTCAGCTGTTCCACCATATCCCAGCGAGTAGCACAATCTTTCACATTGTTTCCATCCAGGCGTTTGGCATAGTTACGGTCAAAGGCGGCCTTCATCGGCACAATCTTTTCCAGTTCATCTTTCACCGGATTAATATCCTTCTCACGCAACACTTCGCAATTGATAGCCGACTCATACGCATTGGCCGGATACACATCCCATGCACCAAAACAATGTCGTCCAGCTTAGCCATGGGGACAATTTCATTGTAATGCAAATATTTCTTTGCCTCCCCACGTCCTACACGAATCTTATCATACTGCGTCATTGAGCCCACCGGCTTTGCCAATCCTTTACGAGTCATTAAAACCCCTGTCATAAACGTGGTAGCCACAGCTCCCAGACCAACACACAATACGCCCAGCTTACCTTCTGCGGGCTTTACATTCATTTTTTCCATTTCTAAATTCCTTTTTTCCTAATAACTTTACATTTATCCTTGCCTTCGAAATCAAGTCTTTTTCAAGAATATATCCCAAAGTGCAGGTAACAAATTGCTCAAAGTTAAGACTTTGTTTAATTAGATAAAGCTTTTATGAGCTTTTTATTTGCTAATAAGTAAAAATAAGCCATAAATTCAGAAGAAAAAGCCATTAACCGACTTATCAGAGAGTAAAATAATGCGTATCTTTG
>ENA-OQHA01000950-OQHA01000950.1-human-gut-metagenome-genome-assembly--contig:-NODE-950-length-12485-cov-3.253277_pt1 | contig 12485 bp, 20 predicted proteins | sample MGYA00242558_ERZ504707 | MGnify/ENA primary metagenome ERZ504707 (study PRJEB26092, sample SAMD00036197) | human gut metagenome | host: Homo sapiens | study: EMG produced TPA metagenomics assembly of... | reverse complement strand
GTTGCCAGGGAGCCGATGCAGACCGATGTTCGGGCCTTCAGGAGACTCGATCGGCACATACGGCCGAAGTGGGACGGGTGCACGTCGCGCACCTCCATGGAGCGCGGTCGCGGGACAGACCGCCGGGGCCCAGGTGCGGAAAGACGACGCTTGTTCGTCACACCGGACAGCGGGTTGTTCTGATCCATGAACTGGGAGAGCTGGGAAGTGCCGAAGAACTCCTTGATGGTGGCGTTCACCGGACGGATGTTGATCAGGGACTGCGGGGTGATGGCCTCGGCGTCCTGAGTGGTCATACGCTCGCGCACCACGCGCTCCATACGGCTCAGACCGGTACGCAGCTGGTTCTGAATCAGCTCGCCGACCTGGCGGATACGACGGTTGCCGAAGTGATCGATATCGTCGACGTCCACGCGCAGGTCAACATCTTCGCCGTTGCGCTTGCCCGGGAAGGTCGCCGCACCGTCGTGCAGGGCCACCAGGTACTTGATTGTGGCGATGATATCTTCCTGGTGGAGGGAACGATCGTTGAAATCGGCCTCGACACCCAGCTTGCGGTTGATCTTGTAGCGGCCAACACGGGCCAGATCGTAGCGCTTGGTGTTGAAGTAGAAGGAGTCCAGCAGGTTCTTGCCGGCCTCGGGGGTCGGGGTGTCGGCCGGACGAATCTTGCGGTAGAGGTCAACGAGGGCCTCGTCCTGGGTCTCGAGGGTTTCCTTCTCCAGTGCGTCGAGCACCAGCGGGTAGTCCTTGAATGCCTGGCGATCTCGGACTTGGTCATGCCGATGGCCATGAGGAACACGATGGCGGACTGCTTGCGCTTGCGGTCCACGCGCACCTGCGGCTGGTCTTTCTTATCGATCTCGAACTCGAGCCATGCACCACGCTCGGGATGATCTTCGCGCCGAAGACTTCCTTATCGGAGGTGCGATCCTGCTGGCGGTCGAAGTAGACGCCCGGGGAACGCACGAGCTGGGAGACGATGACTCGCTCGGTGCCGCCGATGATGAAGGTACCGTGCGGGGTCTGCAGCGGGAAATCGCCCATGAACACGGTCTGGGACTTGATCTCGCCGGTGTCGCCGTTCTCGAACTCGGCATTCACGTACAGCGGTGCGGAGTAGGTGTAATCCTTCTCCTTGCATTCCTGCACGGTGTGACGCGGCTCTTCGAAGTACGGATCGGAGAAGGTCAGGCTCATGGTCTGAGCGAAGTTCTCGATCGGAGAGATCTCGTTGAAGACTCATCGAGGCCGGAGGTGTGGGCCACGGTGTTAGTGCCGTTCTTTTCGTCCTCCTCGACGCGCGCCTTCCAGCGTTCGTTGCCGATCAGCCAATCGAAGCTGTCGGTCTGCACGCCCAGCAGGTAGGGCACATCGATGGGTTCCTTGATGGAACCGAAGTTCACGCGATCCGACGCCTTGTGCAGGTCAATATCATGCTGGTCGGCGCGTGCGATGATGGTGGTGGTGTTCGTCGTAGATCAGTAGCCAATGGACGTTCCTTATCGCTCGCTAATATGTGGTAATTCCCCTGGGAGCGCCGGCATGGCCACCATATGCCTATGCGGACGCTTCATTGTCGACGGCATGCCCGCAATATGACACACCTCATGCAAAGTCAAAAGAATAGCGCTAAGGCAAGACTTTTACTGCACCGTAAACGTCACCGGATCGCTCTTCACCTTCGGATGATCCTTCAAACTCAGCTGCGCCACGTACGTTCCCGCATTGACTTTGGCCCAACCTGACTCATCCGTGCATTTGGCGAGCGTGGCGTTCGCATTGGTATTCCACGTGACCTTCTGAACGTCCTTATCGCCCTTAGCCATCAGCAGCAGACGTGAATCCGCCGGGCACACATCGGACTTGTAAATCGTTTCCTGACCGGAAGTAATGGTGAGCACACGGCCGGAATCGGACCCGTCCACTAAACAGTTGCCTGACCCCTCGTGCACGATGGTCGCGGTGAAATCAAGCGATCCTCCTACCGGCACGGATTGGGAGGCCGCGGAAAGCTGCAATGTCACATCACTGGCCGAGCAATCCTTGACGTTGCTGACTTCTTCGGAGCCGGCGTGGCGTCGCGGGAAATCGCATACACCTCGTCATGGTGAATCATCGTGTTCACGGCACCGATACCCCGGCCAAGGCTGTACACGCAGAATACAATCAGCGCGATTATCAGCAGCAACACCGTGCCGGCCACGATACGCCGACGACGATAGATGGCCTGCTGCTTTTTGCTGATCCTGCGCTTGCGCGGCTTGCCGGAACGGTCGTTTCGGGCGGCCCCGCCGGATGGCCCATTGTCCCCGGTGCCGGCTCCGCGTGCCGTTCTCGCGCCTGATGTGTTCCTCTGCACTGCCATAACCCTTCCAGTCTACGGTCACCACACCCATACACGCTTGGGGAGCCCGCCATTTTCACAATGTCAGCTGGGTAATCGCAGGCCGCCGTCCAGAATCTCGATCAGGCCGTCATCGTCAAGGCTGGCGATGCAGACGGCAAGCTGAATCTGGTCCTTCCAAAGCTTGTCGGCATCTTCCCTGGGCAACGTGACTCCAGCGGGAAGCTCGCGCAGCGCGGCGAGCACCAGACCGCGCACCTGTCGATCCGTGCCTTGGAATCGTTGGCGTGGGCGGGTGCGACGCTCCCCAGTCCGGGGCGGCCGGCCTTGAGGAACGCGCAATCGTCGGCAATCGGGCAGGTGTCGCATAACGGCGATTTGGCCGTGCAGATCACCGCCCCCAGTTCCATTACCGACTGGTTCCATGTGACCGATGGGCGTTCGCCACGATGCAGTCGGGAGCGTTTGCCGCCACGGATAGTGCTGTTCACGGTATGTTCGGCGCTACCGGCATTATCGGCGACGTCAGCATCGCGCCCGAGAATCTCGTCTTTGGGCAGCATGCGGTTCGCCAGCGCGCGTTCGGCCGGGCTGGCCGCTCCCCCCGCGCGATTCGACGCCAAGGAACACACGGCTCAGCACGCGGCGGATGTTGGTATCGATCACGGCGATTCGTTCGCCGAACGCAAAGCTCAGCACCGCGGAGGCGGTGTAATCGCCGATGCCGGGCAATGCAGTGAGTTCGTCATACGTACGCGGCAGTTTGTCGGCGTACTGCTCGGCCACCACGCGGGCACATTCCTGCAAGCGCAATGCACGGCGTGGATAGCCGAGCCGACCCCATGCGGTGATCACCTCGGCCTTGGGGGCCTCGGCGAGTGAGCGGGCGTCGGGCCAACGTTCCATCCAGTCGGTCCAGTACGGCACCACACGGCTCATCTGCGTCTGCTGGCTCATGACTTCGGATACCAGCACGCCCCACGGCGTGGCCCGTCCGAAGCGCCATGGCAAGTCACGCGCATTGGCCTCCCACCATGCTCCCAATCGCAAAGAAATTGCTGTGTCGTTCATCGTTCTTATTCTTAGCAGCTATGACGAACGAGGCAAAACACAACCCCCAGAGCACACCGAATCCAGCCAATCCCGAAACCAAAGTCGAGAAAATGTTCGAATACGGCTATCGCAAGTCGAATTACGGGCCGGACGAGCTGGTGACCGACGCACACGGCAACCCCATCTCCGTGGTGGACGCGATGCTTTCCGCCGAGAAGGCCGCCGCCACCGAAACCGTGACGCCGCACCTGTGCTATTACTCGCCGCGTATTCCCGGCAACACCGGTTCGGCCATCCGCCTGTGCGCAGTGACCGGCACGATTCTGCATCTGGTGGAGCCGCTGGGCTTCAACCTGCGCGACACCAAGCTGCGCCGTGCGGGCCTCGACTACCATGACATGGCCCACGTGGTGTTGCACCCGAATTTCGACAATCTGGTGGAGTCGATGCCCAATTCGCGCATCATCGCGTTCACCGCGCACGCCACCAAGCTCTACACCGAGGTGGAATACAAGCCGACTGACATCCTGCTGTTCGGCCCCGAGCCCGGCGACATCCCCGACCCGATGGACATCATGGAGGCCCTCATGTGGCCGAACAAGTGCGGCTGCCCATGCGCCCGTCCCTGCGTTCCCTGAACCTCACCAACTGCGCATCCATCGCCATCTACGAAGCCTGGCGCCAACTCAACTTCGCTGGAGGGCGCTGAGGAGAAGGCCCGGTGGGCCTTCGAGTAGCGACGCCGAACGAACGCCGACAGGCGTGAGAGAGAAACCCTGAGCCTCGCAGCACGACCATCATCGCAGAAAATGGGTCTATCGGCGCTTCGAGGGGCTGATTTGGCATCTGCCGGAGGTCTATTGCCGCTTCGAGGGGCTGTTAAAGGACGAAACCCCGAGTATAGGCGTTGAAATATCAACGCTTGTACTCGGGGTTTCTTGATTGAGGTACCCCTCTGAAAGCAGATACCTATCTGCGCAAATGTACCTCTCTGAAAGCAGATACCCTACCGAATCAATTCTTGAAGCTGTGAATCGGCGCAGGGATTCGGCCGCCACGGGTCACGAAGGCCTCGCAGCTGGTCTGGTTGATCGGCATGATGGCGCGTAGCCATAAGGCCGCCGAAGTTCGCCATTTCGCCGACGCCCTTGCCCGCCACGGGGATCACGCGCACGGCGGTGGTCTTCTGGTTGACCATACCGATGGCGGCCTCGTCGGCAATCATGCCGGAAATGGTGGCGGCGGAGGTGTCGCCGGGGATGGCGATCATGTCGAGGCCCACCGAGCATACGCAGGTCATGGCTTCGAGCTTCTCGATGGTCAGGCAACCGGAAGAAGCCGCGTCGATCATGTTCTTGTCTTCGGAGACCGGGATGAACGCGCCGGACAAGCCGCCCACGTAGGAGGACGCCATGATGCCGCCCTTCTTCACCTGGTCGTTGAGCATGGCGAGCGCCGCTGTGGTGCCGGGAGCGCCGACCTGTTCGAGGCCGATCTTCTCTAGCACTTCGCCCACGGAGTCGCCCACAGCCGGGGTCGGGGCGAGCGACAGGTCGATGATGCCGAACGGAATGCCGAGGCGGCGGGATGCTTCCTGGGCCACAAGCTGGCCGACGCGCGTGATCTTGAACGCGGTGCGCTTGATGGTTTCGCACAGGAACTCGAAGTCCTTGCCCTTGGCCGCATCGAGTGCGCGGGAGACCACGCCGGGGCCGGAGACACCGACGTGATGACCGCGTCGCCCTCGGTGACGCCGTGGAAGCCTCCGGCCATAAACGGGTTGTCGTCAGGCACGTTGCAGAAGGCCACGAACTTGACGCAGCCGTAGGAGTCGTTGTCGGCGGTACGCTCGGCAACGTCCTTGATGATATGGCCGAGCAGTTCGACCGCGTTCATGTCGATGCCGGTCTTGGTGGAGCCGACGTTCACGGACGAGCAGACGATGTCGGTCTCGGAGAGAGCCTGCGGCAGGGAGCGGATGAGCAGCTCCTCGGCCGGGGTCATGGACTTGGAAACGAGTGCGGAGTAGCCGCCGATCAGGTCGACGCCGACTTCCTTGGCCGCCTTGTCAAGCGCGTGGGCGATCTTGACGAAATCCTCGCTCGTCTTGCAGGAGCTGGCACCGACCAGTGAGATCGGGGTGACGGTGATGCGCTTGTTGACGATCGGGATGCCGTAGTCGCGTTCGATAGCCTTGCCGGTGGAAACGAGGTCCTTGGCATAGGTGGTGATCTTGCGGTAGATGTTGTCGCAGGTCTTGTCGACATCGTCCGAGGCGCAGTCGAGCAACGAGATGCCCATGGTGATGGTGCGGACGTCGAGCTTCTCCTGCTCGATCATCTGATTGGTCTCGTGGACCTCCATGATGTTCAGCATGGTTTGTTCCTTACAGGATATTTAAAGACTAGTTTGGCGGTCACCCTCATCAGAGGGATAAGGATGGCTCCGTCAGCGGAAAGCCCACCGGGCTTTCCGCCTCCTCGCGTGCGGCGGCCTGCTGAGCGGGCCGCCTCAAATACGGTGCATCTTGGTGAAGATTTCCTCACGCTGGCAGCGGATGCGCACACCGATGTCGTCGCCGAGGTCCTCAAGGTTGCCGACCATCGCGCCGAAGTCCTTGTCCGCGTTGGCGTAGTCGACAATCATCATCATGTTGAAGTAACCGTCGATGATGGTCTGGGAAATGTCAAGCACGTTGACGTTGTGCTGGGACAGGTAGGTGCAGACTCGCGCGATGATGCCGACGGTGTCCTGACCGACGACGGTGATGATTGCCTTGTTCATGGCTCTCCCTGGTCGTATACAAAAAGCGGGTGACTACCCAAGTATAGGGAAGACACCCGCCATTATGTTCATTACCGATTCATGTATCGTTTGCCGCCCTTGAACATGAAGGAGAACACCAGCACAACGCCCGAGTTGACGCCGATGGTAAAGAACAGTGCGCCGCCGATCGCGGTCATCACCACGCCAATGGCCAGTATGCAGCCGACGACCATCCACTGGGCGGTACCGGAGGATACGGAGAACTCGTCCATCAAATCGGGCAGGGCGATGTTCATGGATGTCTCGGACAGCATGCCGAGGAATGCGCCGATGTACAGGCCGAGCATCACCTTATGCGGATGGTCGAAATGCCTGGTTTCAGGAGCGTTATGGGGGTTATGGGAATAAGTGGTGCCGGATTCGCCGGCGGGCATGGTAGTGGTGCGGGATAAAACGAAGCTCCCTCGTCAGAGGGAGCTTGCAATGGCTCAGCTCGCGCAAAGCGCTCGGCGCTGCGCACGCGGTCCTGCAATTACGGATGACCTACGGCCGACCCAGCATTACCTCGGCCTCGCCTATTGGCTCGACCTCGACCGCATCCGCCGGACAACCCACCGGGTTGTCCTAGGCCTCGCGCGAAGCGCTCGGCGCCGCGTACGCGGCAAGCGCGCGCGGTGCGTGGAAGCCTTGCTTTTCGAATTCGTCGGCAATCTTCTGGGCGACTTCCTGAGAACGGCCCTTGTCCACCAACGCGATGATGGAGCCGCCGAAGCCGCCGCCGGTCATACGCGCACCGTAGGCACCGTTCTTGCGGGCCACGTCCACGGCGATGTCCAGCTCGGGCACAGTGACCTCGTAGTCGGCGGCCAGCGAATCGTGGGAAGCGTTGAACAGACGGCCCGCGGCCTTGATGTCGCCCTGAGCGAAGGCACGCACGAAGGAACGCACGCGCTCGATTTCGGTGACGACGTGGCGCACGCGCTTCTTCATGGTCTCATCAGGCAGGGCGTCAAGCGTTTCCTTGAGGGCCTGGAACTGGTCATCGGCCTTGGAGATGCCGTCGGCGGTAACGCGCAGGTTGGCCACACCGAGAATCTTGGCGGCTTCCTCGCAGGTGGCGCGACGCTGAGCGTACTGGCCATCGTTGACTGGTGCGGAGCCTGGGTATCGACCACAAGCAGCTCGAGGTTGTACTTGTCGAGGTCGAACTCCTGCTGGGAGACGTTCTCCAGCGGGGTCAGCTCCGGTCGGCAGTCAAGCAGCAGCGCGTGGCCGGCGGTGCAACGCATGGAAGCGTTCTGGTCAAGACCGCCGGTGGAGGCACCGGCCATCTCGTTCTCGGACTTGATGGCGGCGTTGATGAGGGTCACGCGGCCGGCGTCGGAATCGCCGTAGCCAAGGCCGTACACGTCGTCCAGAGCCAGAGCGGTGGAGCAGGTCATGGCGGCGGAGGAGCTCAGGCCGGAGCCCAGCGGCACGCAGGAGACGAAGGCGGCGTCAAAGCCCTTGACCTTGTCGAAACCAGCCTGACGCAGCGCCCAGGCCACACCGGTCGGTAGGCGGACCAGCCGTCCACGCCACGGGCCTTGAGGCCATCGAGATCAGCTTCGGCGACCTTGTCGGGAGCCACGTCGGAGAGACGCGAACCTTGGTGTCTTCGCGCGGCTTCAGGGCGATGAAAGTGCGGTGCGGCAGTGCGATCGGCAGGCACAGGCCGGCGTTGTAATCGGTGTGCTCACCGATCAGGTTCACACGGCCCGGAGCAGCCCACACGCCCTCGGGCGCAGCGCCGTAGGTGTCGACGAACAGCTTGGTAGCTTGCGAGACGCCTTCCTCATGGGTCAGCGGCTCAATGAATTCAACAGCAGTCATTGATGTTTTCTTTCTATCAGTCGGCGATGTCGATGGACCGAGCTCGTGGAAGCGCTTGGCGATGAGTTCCGGCGTGGTGTCGGAGATCCAGGCGGCCATGCCGGATTCGGAGCCGGCGAGGTACTTGATCTTGTTGGCGGCGCGGCGGAACGAGAAGAACTGCAGGTTGAGGCGGTAGTTCTCGCGGCGCTTGTCGTGGATCGGGGCCTGATGCCAGGCAGCGATGTACGGCAGGTCCATGCCCTTGCCGTCGCCCTTGTCGAAGAACGCGTTGCCGCGCTTGAGCAGTGTGGAGTACATGACGGCCAGATCCCAGCGTTCCTGGTCGTTGAGCTCGTCGAGGGTGAGCACGTCGCGCACCGGGGCCACATGAACCTCGAGCGGCCAGCGTGCCGCGGCCGGCACATAGCGACCCAGCTGTGGTTGCGCATAACGATGCGCTCCCCGGCCTCGATTTCGGCGTTCATGAGATCCTTGAGCAGGTTGCCGCCGGTCTTCTCATGGTAGGCTTCGGTCTGCTTGAGTTCGGCTTCCATCTTCGGCGCGATGAACGGGTAGCAGTAGACCTGTCCGTGAGGGTGTGCCAGGGAGACGCCGATTTCCTGTCCGTGGTTTTCGAACGGGAAGATCTGTTCGATGCCTTCCATCTTGGAGATTTCGGCGGTACGGAACGCCCATGCTTCCACGACGGTGCGCAGACGGGAGACCGGCAGTCTGCCGGCAGACCATTTCGTCCGGTCGAAGCAGATCACTTCGCAGCGGCCTGCAGCGAGCTTCTTCTCCCACAGCGGGTTGCCGTTGACGTATTCCACGGCTTCGGAACGGCCCGGCACGCGAACCATGGACGGGAAGCGGTTTCGAACACGACCACGTTGTAGTCGGTGTCCGGCACTTCGCCGTCTTGGTACGGGTCGCCCGGCTTGCGTGCGGCCAGCGGGTTGCCTTTGGCGGTGGCGCCAGGGCCCGCGGTGATCGGACGGTTCATGCGTGCGGTCGCCATAGGAATCCAGTCGCCGGTCAGTGGATCGCGACGCATTTCCGGAGCAGCGTACGGCACTTCCTCACCGGCCGCGTTGAGCTGGTTGGAGAAACGGTATGCCAGCTGACGAGGATCGTTCAGTTCGCGCGTCTTCGCGCCGGAAACGTATTCCGGATCATCGTGAGGTAGAAGAAAGCGCGGCCATCGGCGAGCGTGGTCGGCGTGATGCGAATGTGCTCCTTCGCGTACTCTCCGGGAGTGTAGTTTGCGAATTCACTCATTATGGTTATTCACCTTCCTGAATAGGCTCGCTCTGGTGTGCCAGCACGAGCTCTTTAACCAAATCCCTTGTTTTCCCAACCGAATCGGGGTCTAGTCCATCATCGGTAATGACCGTGTCCACCTGGTCGAAGCGTGCGAAAAGCGACAATGATGTGCAGCTCCACTTGGTGTGATCGGTCAAAATTATGGTGCGATCGGCAATGTCCATCATTGCCATATCGGTTGCGGCCTCAAGCGAGTTCGGCATGAGGAAGCCGCGCGGAATGGACACGGAATGCGTGCCCAGGAAGACTGTGTTGACGCGCAGGGAGGCCACCACTTTGTCTGCGATCGGGCCTACGAGCGAGTTGGATCGGGTGGTCACGCCGCCGGTCACGATGACTTCCACGTCTTTCGATTCCAGCGCCTGCACCAGTTCCGCCACCGGAATGGAGTTGGTGAGGATGGTGATCCCCGACGACTGCTGTGATTCCAACAGATGTTGCGCGAATACGTATGCGGTGGTGCCGCCGCCGATGGCGATCACGTCGCCGGGTGCCACATATTTGATGGCTTCCTGTGCGATGGCGTCCTTCAATCCGATGTCCATCTGCGACTTACGGAGAACAGCGGCTCACTCAGCAGCGTGCTGGTGGTGACGGCGCCGCCGTGCACACGCTTCAGCAGACCCTTGTCGGCCAGATCGGCGATATCGCGTCGGATGGTCATGGCGGAAACGCCCAATTCCTTGGACAATGCGGTGATACGCACCGCACCGCGGGTACGCAACCTGCTCAAAATCAAATGCTGACGTTGTGACGATATCATTCGAACATTATCGCACATGTTCACTCAAAATAAAAACTGAGATGAGCGTTTCGCGCATTTTCCTCACGAAAAAATATACTTGGCACTCCTGTAATCGTTCAAATCGAACAAAAACGAACGTCGACATCCCGTCAGCGAAATCAATCGACGTGTTGCTTTCCTGCGACAAACGGTGCGAGAATAGTGAACCATGACGTATGTTTCTGAGAATTTCTGGCACGATGCGGTGAACAAAGCCACCACAGATCTCTTCACCTTCGGCTACAAGCACATCATCAAGCCGCATTTCGTGTTCAATCAGACGCCCGATGTGGCGCACGACCAGATGATTCAGTTCTGCAAGATCACCAAGAACATTCCGCCGCTGATGTGGGCGTGCCGTGAAATGCTCAACTATTCCGACCCCGTGCTGGAAACCAGCGTGATGGGCGTCGACTTCGTCAATCCGTTCGGCCTTTCCGCCGGCCTCGACAAGAACTGCGAGATGCCGGTGCTGCTCGACAACGCCGGCTTCGGCTTCGAAACGGTCGGATCCACCACGTCTCGTCCGTCGCCCGGCCAATCCGAAGCCGTGGTTCCACCGTCTGCCCGAATATGATTCGATGATGGTGCATGTCGGTCTTGCCAATGAGGGTTCGGAAATCGTTGTTCCGCGCGCGGAACAGGCTTGGACGAAGGCGCGCGACATGCAGATTTCCGTGTCGATCGCGCGTACGAATGACGATAAGACCGGCGATTTGGACGAAGGCATCGAGGATTACTGCATTTCGATGCGCCGCACGGCCGGTCGCACCGCCATGGTCGAAGTGAACATCTCCTGCCCGAACACGATGGCCGGCGAACCGTTCAATCAGAGCCTGAAGCGCTCGACAAGCTGTTCACCGAACTCGACAAGATCGAACGTCCACAGCCCACGCTGGTGAAGATGCCGTTGAATAAGTCCTGGGAAGAGTTCAAGGATCTGCTTGACGTGCTTGCCGAACACAATGTGCAGGGCTTGTCGATTGCGAATCTGCAGAAGGACCGCGCCGGCATGGAGATTCCTCGCGATTGGGAGGGCGGACTGTCAGGTTCGCCATGCTATGAGGCCAGCAACGAACGCATCAAGCAGGTGTACCGCGAGTATGGCGACCGTTTTGCGATTGCCGGCATCGGCGGCGTGTTCACTCCGCAGCAGGCGTATGCGAAGATTCGTTCCGGCTCGTCGTTGGTCATGTTCATCAGCTCGCTGATGTATCGCGGACCGCAGCAGATCACCGTGTTGAAGCGCGGCCTTGCCGAACTGCTCAAGCGCGACGGATTCGACATGTGAGCCAGGCTGTCGGCATCGACGCCTGATACCGATTATTTCAATCGGCAGCGAGCACCAAATAATAATGCGCTGCGACCGCCAACGCGGTGCAGGGCGCATTATTGTTGTTCGATTGTTGTTCGATATTACCTTGGTTATTGGTTGCGTTTAGTATGCGCCACGCACATACTGCGGCTGGTAGGGCGCATCTTCGGTCGGAATACCGAGCTTGTGGGCGGCGCGAAGAGGCCAATTCGGATCACGAAGCGCCGCACGTCCGATTTCGATGGCGTCGGCGGCACCGGATTTCAAAATCTTCTTGGCCTGCTTCGGCTTGGTGATCAATCCGACGGCCGTGGTTGGAATTTCGGCACGCGAGCGCACCTGTTCGGCGAATGGAACCTGATAATCGGGTTTGACGGGAATGGTCACGCCCGGAATCATGCCTCCGGTGGAGACGTCCATCAGATCGACACCGTGCTTCTTCAGGACTTTGGCAAGGTCGACGGTCTGATCGAGATCCCACCTCCGGCGGCCCAATCGGTCGCGGAAACGCGCCACCAGCACCGGCATGGTGTCGGGGATGACGGAACGCACGGCGTCCACGACTTCGACCAGTATGCGGATACGGTTGTCGAACGATCCGCCGTATTCATCCTCGCGCTCGTTGATCAGCGGATCGAGGAATTGCGACAGCAGATAGCCGTGGGCCGCATGAATTTCCACCGCGTCGAAGCCGATATCATAAGCACGCCAAGCGGCGTCGCGGAACTGGTCGACGATGGCATGGATTTCGTCAACGGTGAGTTCGCGAGGCTTGTCCAACGGCCCGAACGCGTTGCGCTTGGCCCCACGGTCTGCCATCCGCCCTGCTCTTCCGGCACGCTCTCATGCTCGTATCCGATGGAGAAGCAGCCGGTGGAAGCCTTGCGTCCGGCATGGTTGAGCTGCACCGCCATCGTCGCGCCGGCGCCTTCGCATCGGCAACGATCCAACGCCATGCGTCCATCTGCTCGTCGGCCCACAATCCCAAGTCGCACGGCGAAATACGACCCTCCGGCGTCACTGCGGTGGCTTCCACGATAACC
>ENA-OQHA01000949-OQHA01000949.1-human-gut-metagenome-genome-assembly--contig:-NODE-949-length-12486-cov-1.979610_pt1 | contig 12486 bp, 22 predicted proteins | sample MGYA00242558_ERZ504707 | MGnify/ENA primary metagenome ERZ504707 (study PRJEB26092, sample SAMD00036197) | human gut metagenome | host: Homo sapiens | study: EMG produced TPA metagenomics assembly of... | reverse complement strand
TTATTTCCTGTTATTTTCATCTATTAAATACACTTATTTTCATTATTTATACATAGAACCTGCCATCTGCAGCTTCTATTGCATATTTTGATATCTACAGAACCCACCATCGGAAAATTCTTCCAAATGCATGGCAATTCACAGATCCCGGCACAGGATTATTGATGTTCAATAAATCCCTTCGCCGTTTCCAGATCTTCCGGTGTCGTAATCTTAATATTACAATAAGAACCCTCGAATAATTTCACAGGAATCTGCATCTCCTGTTCTACTACCATGGCATCATCGGTTACATTTTCCCTGTCATGCTGCATCAGCTTCTCATACGCCTGCGTAATAAGAGCTGTCTCGAATACCTGCGGGGTCTGAACATTCCATACGTATTTGCGTGCAGGTGTAGTAACTGCAAACTGGTTTTCATCTACGATCTTTACCGTATCCTTGCTTGGCATACCGGCAACACATGCACGGTTTTCTTCCACACATGTATAAGCCTCTTTATAATCTCTTCGTCTACGAGCGGTCTGGCGCCGTCATGGATATAGACATATCTTCTTTCGCTTCTTCTCCCGCCATACCGTCACGGACAGCCTTCAATCCATTCCAGACAGAGTCATAGCGTTCTTTACCGCCCGAAACTACTGCGCGCACTTTTCCAAAATGATATTTATTTACAATTTCTTCTGTCACATAGTCTTCCTGCCCGGCTCCGGCTACCATGATCACATCATCAATAATTTCTGACTTTTCAAATGCTTCCAGGCAGTAACAGATGATGGGTTTCCCACACAGCTCGATATACTGTTTCTGGATAGACGTTCCCATTCTTTTCCCCTGCCCTGCCGAAAGTACGATTGCCACGCATCTCTTTTTCATTTACTTTTTCCCGCCTTAATTTTACCTTTTTTCCTTTTTAACGCTCGCCAAGTTTCAGATTCGGAACTGCATTCAGATCCCATCCGCTTCTGGTTCCATTCATATATTCATAATAAGCTGCCACACCAATCATAGCCGCATTATCGGTACAGAAAATCGGAGACGGATAGTAGAATTTCACGCCTCGTTTTTCACATGCTTCTTTCATTGCCGTACGAAGAGCACTGTTCGATGCTACGCCGCCTGCGATGGCGAACTTGTCTACTTTATATTCTTCTACCGCATGCATAGCTTTAGCAACCAGTACATCGGTGACTGCTTTCTGGAAAGAAGCCGCGATATCTGCCTGGTTGTATTCTTCGCCCTTCATCTTGCATCCGTTAATATAATTCAGAACGGCGGATTTTAATCCACTGAAGCTGAAGTCATATGGCGCGTCTTCTACATTTGCACGTGGAAATGCGATAGCATCCGGATTGCCTTCTTTTGCAACTTTATCAATCTTCGGTCCTCCCGGATAGCCAAGTCCGATTGCACGGGCCACCTTGTCAAACGCTTCTCCTGCCGCATCATCTCTGGTTCTTCCGATGATATCGAATTTTCCATAATCCTTCACACGAACCAGATGGGTATGTCCTCCGGATACTACCAGTGAGAAAAATGGTGGTTCTAACTCTTTATGTTCAATAAAATTGGCTGCGATATGCCCTTCAATATGATGTACTCCGACCAGCGGTTTACCTGCTGCATATGCGATTGCCTTGCTTCTGCCACGCCTACGAGGAGTGCACCTACCAGTCCCGGTCCGTAAGTTACACCGATTGCGTCGATATCGTCCAGTGTTACCTCTGCCTCTTTCAATGCTTCTTCAATGACCTGATTAATCTTTTCTATATGTTTTCTGGATGCAATCTCCGGCACAACACCTCCATACAATGTATGCAGGGCAATCTGTGAAGAAATGACATTGGACAGTACTTCTCTTCCATTCTTTACAACTGCCGCTGCTGTCTCATCACAGGAGCTTTCGATTGCCAGTATTAATACATCTTTTGTCTCGCTCATATTTTCCCTCCTAATCTTCAAATACCAGTCTACCGAGCGCTTATCTTTTGCTTGCGATTGAATTTGGGAATATTGCCTTGACATCGTCCATATATTCCTCTGGTTTTGTCAGTGACGGGCTATAATGTGTCAGCCACATTTCTTTTACTTCTGCTTCTTTTGCAAGCTGTGCTGCTTCATAGAATGTCATATGCTTATATTCTTTGGCCTTCTTCTGCTTATCCTTTTCGCCATACATTCCTTCACAGATGAAGAGATCGGAATGCTTTGCATTCTGCTTAATAGATTCCGTCGGTCTCGTGTCTGTGGTATACGTAAGCTTGATTCCCTTTCTTGCCGGCCCGAGTACCATATTCGGTGTATATACGTGCTCTTAGTCTCTATTGTTTCACCTTTTTGCAAAAGTCCCCAGTATTCCTGTGGGATATTTGACGCTTTCGCCCTTTCCACATCGAATTTCCCTGCACGGTCGATCTCCATTGTATAACCATAACAGGTTACGTTGTGATTCACACGAAATGCTTTTAACCGGTAGCCATTCAATTCGAATGTCTGCTCGGTTTCCGTAATTTCCATATATTTAATCTGGAACGGCAGCTCCGGTGCGATCACGCGCAGGGCATTTACTACCCGTTCCAGCCCTTTTGGCCCGATTAATGTAAGCGGTTTGGTACGGTCTGCATTTCCCATTGTAAGAAGCAGGCCCGGAAGTCCGCTGATATGATCCCCGTGATAATGCGTAAAGCAGATCACGTCGATCGGTTTAAAACTCCAGCCTTTTTCTTTGATCGCGATCTGCGTTCCCTCTCCGCAGTCGATCAACAGGCTGCTTCCATTATAGCGCACCATCAGGGATGTAAGCCACCTGTATGGCAATGGCATCATCCTCCGGTTCCTAACAAACATACATCTAACATAATTTCCTCTATTCTTCTTCCAGTTTAATCTTAAAACTGCCCGTCAGTTCATCATAACAGGCTTCACAAAGGTCAAAATGATCCATCCGGTTATCTTTGTCAGAAAAATATCCCCATCGCTTGTCCACGCTCAGCACATCTTCCTGGGGAACCCCTTCTATCACCGGAATCACTCTGCCGCATTTATTACATACGATACTTGTAACTTCTTTTACTTTTTTTGTCTGTTCTTCAAACTGGCGCATACCGTTCCTCCTGTAATTCCGGCACCGTTTTTGCCGGTGCTGTTCTGCTGTTACATTGTTCTCTTTTCATTACTCTCTATCTTTTTGTTCTCTCGGTTACGCCTATATTATAGCTTTCCATCTGTATGCTGACCAGTGGAAAGTGCTGTAAGAATTACCATTGTTTCCTATAGATTCTTTGACATCAAAATGGCATTTTCCTGTGGATTCTCGTAATAGTTTTTACGGATTCCATCTTCTGTGAATCCACATTTCTCATAAAATCTTCTGGCGGCTTCGTTGCCTTCTCTTACTTCCAACATGATTCTTGTTATCTGCTGTTCCTCACAAAACGCCACAAGTTCCTGGAACATTTGTCCGGCAGCCCCTTGTCTGCGCATAGAAGGAGCTGTTGCGATCCTTGCGATCTCGCCTTCATCTAATACGTAATAGATAATGAGATAGCCTGCGATTTTCTCCTCTGTCTTTGCTGCAAATATCACTGCATTCTTCTGATTCCATGTCTCTTCCAGACTTTTCAGGCTCCATGCATCGGAGAATATTTCACTTTCCAACGCAGCAATATCCTGAAGATCCGACAGTTCTGCCTTACATATCTTTTCTAACATGCCTCAATGTCTCTGATCAGTTCTTCCACCACTTCCGGCTTTGTTGCCCAGCTTGTACAGAATCTGATCGCACTTTCTGCATCCGATACCTTCTCCCAGAATTCAAACACATATTTTTCTTTTAATTTCTCAATATGGCTGTCCGGCAGGATCGGGAACTGCTGATTCGTATAGGAATCGTAACGCAGGCCATATCCTTTTTTCTGAAATGCCTTCTTAAGCTTCATTGCCAGTTCATCTGCATGTGCAGATATCTTAAAATAAAGGTCATCTGTAAACAGTGTATCAAACTGGACGCCAAGAAGACGGCCCTTTGCCAGCATTCCGCCATTCTGCTTGATCATGTAGCGAAAATCCTTCTTTAATGCCTCATTCGTGATCACAACAGCTTCACCAAATAATGCTCCTACCTTGTTCCACCGATATAGAATACGTCTGTATATTTTGCAAGATCTGTAAGTGTAATATCATTGGTCTTTGCCATCAGTCCATATCCAAGACGTGCTCCATCAAGGAAGAGTAACATGTCATATTTCTTGCACACTTCATACAGATCCATTAATTCTTTCTTTGTATACAGCGTTCCATTCTCTGTAGGGTGGGAAATATATACCATTCCCGGCTGCACCATATGCTCCTGACTTCCATCTGTAAAATGAGCATGACACATTTCGTCTACCTGTACGGCACTGATCTTTCCGTCTCCACTTGGAAGCGGCAGTACTTTATGTCCGGTTGCTTCAATTGCTCCGGTCTCATGCACATTAATGTGTCCGCTTACTGCTGCAACTGCACCCTGATAAGGACGGAGTGCCGCACTGATCACAGTTGTATTGGTCTGTGTTCCGCCTACCAGGAAATGCACATCTGCATCCTGACATTCACACAGATCCTTAATCTTCTGTCTTGCACTGTCGCAGTATGGATCCAGTCCATATCCGTCGGTCTGTTCCATATTTGTCTCTACCATCCGCTGCATAATTGCAGGATGGGCACCTTCTGTATAATCACACTGAAATCTATACATTTCCCAGTCTCTCCTTCCGTTCTCTTTCTGCCTGAGACACGCGGAGATAATCCGGTTCATGCTCCATTGCAGTTTCGATCTTTCCTTCTTTATAATACTGCATTCCCAGTGTTCCTACGGATGCAGCTCTCTGCCGGTTCATATTTGCCGGCGCAAATGTAACAGCTTCTCCCGGCAGGATCTCTTCTTTGATCTTTGTCTTGTGCACAGGAACCCCGTCGCCAAGGAAGGTTACTCTTCTTCCTTCTTTTAAATATTTTTTCAGCTTTTCTCCCAGTTCTTCTATCGGAACTGCCATCTGGTCTTCCAGTATGTGAAGCTTCTGTCCGTCAATTCATAGATTCCCGCATACACCTGCCCGCGTCTTGCATCCATGATCGGACATACAACATCTGCGATTCCGCACAGATTGTAAGCAAGTCCCTCCAGTGTCGGAATATGGATCAGCGGTTTCTCAAGCGCAAGTCCAAGTCCCTTGGCCGTTGCGGAACCGATACGAAGTCCCGTAAATGATCCCGGCCCCCCGGCTACCGCTATCGCATCTACGGTATGCAGATCCAGTTCTGTCATCTTCACGATCTCGTCCAGCATCGGAAGTAATGTCTGTGAATGTGTCTTCTTATAATTGACTGTATATTCGGCAATGACCTGGTCATCCACTGCCCCGTCTTCTACTACAGCTACACTGGCGACCAGTCCTGAGCTGTCTAATGCTAATATTCGCATATTGTAATCCTCCGGTAATCGAATCCTTTTTCCAGATCCTTTTCTATCTTAATCTCTGTGTAATGTTCCGGTAATATCTCTTCGATTCAGATTAGCCCACTCGATCAGCTGACGCCCTCTCCGTAAATATAATCTTCATAGCCAATCTCATCCATCTCTTCCACATCACCGATTCGGTACACATCAAAATGATAAAAGGGAAGTCTTCCTTCATCATAGATCTGCACAATGGTAAATGTAGGACTGCTGACCGGTTCATCTATCCCCAGTCCTTTGGCAAGACCTTTGGTAAATATCGTCTTCCCGACACCCCAGATCTCCCACCAATGTATACACCTGTCCTGCACAGGCTTTTTCACCCAGACTAAATCCCAGATTCCAAGTCTCTTTCTCACTGTTTGTCTCTATTATCATAAGCTCTCCCTTTCCATTTTTGAAATCACTGTATTCAGTATCTTTAAGTATAACACATCTTTTTTTCTTTCTGCTACTCATGATATACTTTCTGATAACAGCTTAAATATATTAATTTTTATCAATAATGGAGGAAAACGTATGAAATTCACATTTTATCACAATAACATTAACGTTGCTGATCTTGACAAGTCTATCGAATTCTACAAGAAAGCACTTGGACTTAAGATTACAAAAGAAACAGAAGCTGCCGACGGAAGCTTCAAGCTGGTATTCATGGGTGATGATACCACCCCGCACAAATTAGAGCTCACATGGCTGCGCGATATGGACAGACCTTATGATCTCGGAGACAATGAGATTCATCTGGCAATGCAGACAGATGATATGGACGCGGCACTGGCATTCCATAAAGAGATGAATTGCGTCTGTTTTGAGAATCCGGAGATGGGTATTTATTTCATTAATGATCCGGATGGGTATTGGGTGGAGATTTGTCCGGCTGAATAAGTTTTCTATTTAGTTCATCATCGTGGCCTCTCGGTCCTTTAGAAAGCGTTGGTATTCTGTTTTTGGCTAAGATTCCACGATGAAGAAGTTGTAAGGGCGCCCAGAATTTTCTAAAAGCACCCGAATATGAGTCAAACTCGCCATCCGGCTCAAACAGTGACTCATATTCCAGGTAACGAAAATTTTGACGCCCTAACAACTTCTAACATCGCTCCATATACGCCTAAAACAGAATACCAACGCTTTCTAAAGTCGTGACTGGCCAATGATAATGAATTCAATAGAGGGACTGTAACTTTTGTGTGTAACCGGGAAGTTGTGGTGAAGGCCCTTGGTTTTCTGGCTTTTTTGTTGCCATATGTTCGTAAGAACCTGTTGCTTGCAGGTTATGTTGGTAACGGGTTTTGTAAGCAAACTTTCGGCATCACAACGGTTACGGTTCCTCTGTTTTTATTTTTTATGGCATGCGAAAACGTGACTGAAAAAAGTATAGCAGGCCCGGGGTAAGCCACCATAATAAATGAAACACCCCTACGCATTCATCTTCAATATCGGACTGATTTTTTATAAACCAGAAACACGATCAAAGATACCAGTATACCTTTCAGCAGATTGAATGGTCCGACTGCCAGTATCACGAAAGTCTTAAGGTCTGTGATATGTTTGTTTACGGCAGTTCCCATTCCAACCAGGCCGTCGATCGGCATACCGAATGCTTTGGCATATGCCGGTAGTAATACGAAGGCATTCAGGAAACATCCGACTACTGTCATGAATACGGTTCCCGCTGCCATTCCGGCTACTGCTCCGGTTCTGGTATGTTTCTTATGGTAGATCAATGCGGCCGGCACAACCAGTGAACAGCCAATCAGGAAGTTTGCAATTTCTCCGACTCCCGCTGTCATAGTTCCGTTGATTGCAAAGTTCAGTAAGATCTTGATAAGTTCTATTGCCGCTCCGGCGAGTGGTCCCATTGCAAAACTTCCGATCAGAATCGGTACTTCGCTGAAATCTATCTCATAGAAGGACGGAGCGAACGGAAGCGGAATTTCGAACAACATCAATACTGTTGCGATTGCCGATAACATACCAATCTGTGCCATTGTCCTGATTTTGTTTCTGTTCTTTTCATTTTGTCTTGTCATTACTTTTGTACTCATCTTTCTTTCTCCTTTAAACCGAATTATATTCTAAAGGAAGAAACTTCTTAATTTTGAACCATACAATATTCACATAGCAAGCAAAAACCCCGCCACCCAAAGGGCAACGGGGCAATCATATCATTCTGATAATCCTGTAAATATCGTATCATCCTTCTCTCATCCAGACTTTACTGTCGGTTCCGGAATCTCACCAGATCGCTGATCATCACATTGATAACATCTGTTCAGATATCTCTGACCAGAAATTCTTCAAATGACCAGTTCGCGGACTTTACCGCCGGTTGGGAATCACACCCTGCCCCGAAGAATCTTCTTTCGTCTTATATTATAGTACGGCATATCCGTCTATGCAACCATTATTTTGTGCTCATCTCACGGATCAGTTTTCTGATCGGAAGAACAAATGTCGGAGATACAGACAATTCATCGATTCCCATCTTAAGGAATGTCTCTGTCAGAGTCATATCTGCTCCAAGTTCTCCGCAGATACCAACCCAGCATCCTGCTTTGTGTCCGTTTTCGATCGTCTTCTGGATCATGCGGAGCACTGCCGGATGATGTGAATCATAAATGTTGTCAAGTTTGCTGTTCTGTCTGTCAATTGCCAGTGTATACTGAGTCAGGTCGTTTGTTCCGATACTGAAGAAGTCAACTTCCTCTGCCAGAAGATCGCTGATCATCACTGCTGCCGGTGTCTCGATCATAATACCCTGTTCAACTTCACCGTACTCGATTCCTTTTTCTGTCAGTTCTGCTTTGATAGACTCTACGATCTTCTTGATCTCTTTCACTTCATCTACAGAAATGATCATTGGATACATAATTCCAATGTTACCATATGCGCTTGCACGAAGAAGTGCCCGCAGCTGTGTACGGAAGATATCTCTTCTGTCCAGACAGATACGGATCGCACGGTATCCCATGGCCGGATTTTCTTCATGATCAAGGTTGAAATAATCCACCTGCTTGTCCGCACCGATATCCAGTGTACGTACTATTACCTTCTTACCTGCCATGTTCTCGGCTACTGTCTTGTATGCCTGGAACTGTGCTTCTTCATCCGGATAATTATCCGCTTCCAGATATAAGAATTCACTTCTGAACAGACCGATTCCGGCCGCATCATTGGCCAGTACACTTGTAACATCTTTTACACCGCCGATATTTGCATATAATTTGATATGTTTTCCGTCTACCGTTATATCTTCTTTTCCTTTTAATTCCTGAAGAAGTTCTCTTGCTTTGATGTCTTCTTCTTTCTTTTCCTGCATTTTCTTTAAAGTTTCTTCATCCGGATCAATGTAGAATGTTCCTGTGTAACCGTCTACAACCGCCATCTTCCCATTCCACTCTTCTTTAATATCAACTTCGATCAGTGCCGGGATGTTCATCTTCTTGCAAGGATTGCTGTATGTGAATTTGCAGATCCAAGTCTGGTTACGAATGCAAGGAGCTTCTCCTTGTCCATCTGGACTGTCTCACTTGGTGCAAGATCTTCTGCCACAACGATCACAGGTTCATCACCGAGGGCTCCACCGCTTTCGTTCCCACTTAAGATATTTACCATACGTTCCGAGATATCTTTTACATCTGCTGCTCTTGCTTTGAAATAATCATCTTCCATCTCTGCAAACATCTTCGCAAAGTTATCTCCTGTTGTAGCAACGGCAAATTCTGCGTTTACCTGCTGTGTCTCGATGATATTAACAACAGAATCAATATAATCATCATCTTCCAGCATCATCTGATGTACTTCAAATACAGCAGCATTCGCTTCTCCGACTTCTTTTAATGCTTTTTCGTAGAGTCCCTGTAACTGCTCTGCTGCCTTTGCACGTGCATCCTTCGTAACGTTTGATCTGTTCTGCAGTATCCTCTATTTTCACACGTTTTACAGGCTGTTCTCCCTTCTGGTAGAACAATATTTTTCCAATTGCAATTCCTTTAAATATTGATTTGCCAGTATATTTCTCCATAAATGATACCTCGTCCTTCCTTCAATCTTTGTTAACATTCTAACTCACAATACCTGTAAGTCTAGTTTTTCGTAATTTTGTTTTCATTCTGCATTCATGCACTTTCTTAACCCATATTTCCATTCTTGTTTTGATTCAATTCGTCGTAACGCAGCTTTTCCATTGTAAATCCACGTCCTCTTACCTCATTGATCTGCGTGATCGTGATAAATGCTTTCGGATCAATCTCCTGAATTGCCTCTTTTACAGAATACAGCTTTCTGCTGTGGATGACACATAATACGCCCTGCTGCTTCTGTTCTCCATAACCGGTCTCGATGTCTACCATTGTCACTCCGGCATCAATATCCGTTAAGACTTTCTGACGGATTTCTCTGTATTTGTCCGAAATTATAAATAACTGGATCTGTGACTTTCCAAGAAGCATCACCCGGTTCAGCACAACCGTACTTAAAAATAAATTCAGAATACCATACAGTATCTGTTCCGAATCTGAAAACAACATCTGAAGTCCCAGCACCGAAAAATCTACAATATACAAAAATACCGCTACCGGGACATGGAACCATTTATGTAACACAAGTGCCAGTATATCGGTTCCACCGGTAGATGCACCTACTCTTACCACCAATCCGATACCGATTCCAAGAAGGACCCCTCCATATAATGCCGCAAGCATAGCATTATTCTCCGTCACTTTGTCTATTCCCGGAATGGACTGTACCATCGACAGGAATATTGGATAAATAAAAGACTGATGATCGTTGTCAATGCAAACTTCTTTCCCAGAAATACTGCACCGAGAACGAACAGCACCGCATTGATTGCCAAAATGATCAGCGACAGGTTCACCGGAAAATAATGGCTGATCGTAAGACCGATACCGGTTGCACCTCCCATGATGATCCCATTTGGCACGGTAAACGCAGCCACAGCAAATGACAGTACAAGATTACCGACCAGCACACCCAGAATAGTTTTGATTGTTTTTCCCCAACTTTTTTTCATATGTCCCATCCTCTCTCCGTATTTTATTTTGCGATTATACATATAACCCGTTACAGACAGTTATCCCCATATAACTGCCTGTAAACTCATGTTTTCCACATTTTTTATATTTAATAATGTGGATTCTCTTTCTTCATTTTCCAGATTATGAAATTCCTTTCATCGTAAGCTGGATTCTCTTCTTCTTAAGATCCACGCTCATCACTTTTACATCCACGATATCGCCAACACTTACCACTTCCAGCGGATGCTTAATGAATTTCTTATCCGTAATCTCGGAAATGTGTACCAGTCCGTCCTGGTGCACTCCGATATCTACAAACACACCAAAGTCAATGACATTTCTTACGGTTCCTTTAAGGATCATGCCTTCTTTTAAGTCTTTCATATCTAAGACATCTGTTCTTAAGATCGGTTTCGGCATCTCATCACGCGGGTCACGTCCCGGTTTTTCCAGTTCTTTCACAATATCCCGGAGGGTGATCTCTCCGATCTCCAGTTCTTTTGCAAGTCTTGCATAGTCTTTGATCGTAAGAGAAAGTCCGGCAAGCTTTCCTCCGCTGATGTCTTCCAGTGAAAATCCCTGTTTCTTCAGAAGTTTTTCTGCAGCTTCATAAGACTCCGGATGTACACTGGTTCCGTCTAACGGATTCGTACCGTTCTGTATTCTCATGAATCCGGCACATTGTTCGAACGCCTTTGGTCCAAGCTTTGCAACCTTCAGAAGCTGTTTTCTGTCTGTGAATCTTCCGTTTTCTTCTCTGTATGCCACAATGCTCTTAGCAATCGCACCGGAAATACCTGAAATATAAGAAAGTAACGGTGCGGATGCTGTATTCAGGTCAACTCCGACTTTATTTACACAATCTTCGACAACTCCGGATAAGGCTTCGCTTAATTTCTTCTGGTTCATATCATGCTGATACTGTCCGACACCAATGGATTTCGGATCAATCTTTACAAGCTCTGCCAGCGGATCCTGCAGTCTTCTTGCAATAGACGTCGCACTTCTCTGTCCCACATCAAATTTCGGAAATTCTTCTGATGCGAGCTTACTTGCAGAATACACGGAAGCTCCTGCTTCATTTACGATTACATACTGCACTTTCTGCGGGATCTCTTTTAACAGTTCTACAATGAACTGCTCAGACTCTCTGGATGCAGTACCATTTCCTACGGAGATCAGTGTAATGTTATATTTTGCAATAATCTTCTTCAGCAGGTCTTTGGACGCCTGGATTTTCTTCGGTGTCGTCGGCGCTGTCGGGTAGATCACTGTCGTTCCGATCACTTTACCGGTCGGATCTACAACTGCAAGCTTACATCCGGTACGGAATGCAGGATCCCAGCCAAGTACAGTCTGTCCTACAATCGGAGGCTGCATCAGAAGCTGGTGCAGGTTCTTCTTAAATACGCTGATTGCCCCGTCTTCTGCCTTCTCTGTCAGGTCGCTTCGGATCTCACGCTCGATTGCCGGTGCGATCAGACGCTTATAGCTGTCTTCTGCTACTTCTTTTAAAATCGGTGTGGTATGCGGGTTATCACTGTGGATCATCTTCTTTTCCAGATATCTTAAGATGTCATCCTGCGGTGCTTCGATCTTTACTGTAAGGAACTTTTCTTTCTCCCCGCGGTTCAGTGCAAGCACTCTGTGGCCTGCAAGCTTTGTCACCGGCTCTTCAAAATCATAGTACATCTCGTATACCGACTCTGCTTTTTCGTCTTTTGCCTGTGAAATTACTTTTCCGTGCTGTACGGTTGCTTTACGGATCCAGCTTCTGTAATCTGCCTCATCCGATACCGATTCGGCGATGATATCTTTTGCTCCGTCAATTGCTTCTTTTACGGATTTTACTTCTTTCTCCGGGATTCACATATTCTTCCTGCATACACTTCTATCGGTTTCTCCGCTTTCTGAAGTGTGATAAGTGCTGCAAGCGGTTCCAGTCCC
>ENA-OQHA01000947-OQHA01000947.1-human-gut-metagenome-genome-assembly--contig:-NODE-947-length-12506-cov-4.952662_pt1 | contig 12506 bp, 13 predicted proteins | sample MGYA00242558_ERZ504707 | MGnify/ENA primary metagenome ERZ504707 (study PRJEB26092, sample SAMD00036197) | human gut metagenome | host: Homo sapiens | study: EMG produced TPA metagenomics assembly of... | reverse complement strand
GGGGGCAGTCGGTGATTCCGGTTCCACGAGCGCCGGTGACGAGCATAATGCGCCCTGGGGGGGGGCACCGACTCCGTTATCGAGACCTTTCTCGAAATCGCGGATAACTTTGCCTCGGCCGATGAGCAGGGGCGGTTCCCCTCCTGCCGTTGGCTTGAATGGGTTTTCCTTTGCCTTCATGTGGACCGCCTCCTCGCTGAATCAACCTAAAATAAAAATTATCAAAAATATCAAAAAATAAAAATTATCAAAAGTTGGGTTGAGCCGACTGAAGAAAACAGCCGTGGCGACAATGATTCTGCCGCAATCCGCGGTGACAACAACTGACGCGGACCTTCTTGGCAGAATCGTTGTTTGTCCCGCTTCGCCAATCAACGTCGCTCAAGTTCGGTGCGCAGACCGGCTACCGTAGCGGTCAGCTCACGCACTTCCTCGCGCAATAGGTCGATTTCGGGATTGGCTGATGTCGCAATAGCCTCTTGCGCGGCTTCCTTGGCCACTTCCTTCTCCCGAGCGTCCTCGCGCCGATCCGTCTCCAGATTGACCTGATCCACGATCCACGAGGCCAGCGTGGCCGTCACAATACCGATCAACGCGATGCCGGTGAACATCAGCACCACCGCAATGATCTTGCCTTGGAAGGTGACCGGCGAGAAGTCGCCATATCCCACGGTGGTCACGGTCACGAACGCCCACCACAACGCCGTGCCGAAGTCGGTGATCGTGGATCCGGACGCCCCGCGCTCCACGGAATACACGGCCAGCGCGCCCACGTACATGAGCATTCCCACCGCGCCGACCGCGTATACGGTGATGCGCCCGCGCACCGCCATGCCGGAGGTGCGGTTCAGCACGTGCAGCACGGTCAGCAAACGCAACAGTCGCAAGGGCCGGAGCATCGGCAGCGCGATGGTCAGCAGCGTGAACAGGTTGTGCTTGAACCACTGCCAGCGATCGTCGGCCAACCACAGCGAGACCACATAATCGACGACGAACACCACCCAGATCACGTTGATGACGGTTTCACACAGCGCGATATGCGTGCGGGAGAGAATTTCCCACGAATACACCACCAGAAACACCACGGACAGCACCATCAGCGGCCAGTCCGTCCACTTCTTCCACGTCTTCAGTCCCATATTCCGATTGTAGTGGCGCGCCCGCTGCGCCACTGCGGAGCATGACTCCGGACGTCAGTGTTGTATACGTTCGTATACATTTCACGTTGTGTACGAACGTATACAGCGGTATTTTTCATCTCGTATTTCCCTTATGACTATCACCACAGTGATATAATCAAGAATATGTAAGGAGAGAGAAGGAGCCGGCCAATGGAGACCGCATCGATCGAACTGTGGCATGGCTCTTCGCATGTCATCAAGCATCCTGAATACGGGCTGGTCAAGCCGAACAACGATTATGGCCGCGGATTCTATTGCACGCGCAGCGTCGAGCTGGCCAAGGAATGGGCGTGCGCGGGACTGGATGACGGTTTCGCGAATCGGTACACGTTGACCACGGACGGGCTCCTCTTCCTGGACCTGTCCCAGCCGCCCTACACCATCCTGAACTGGCTGGCCATGCTGGTCGAAAACCGTCGTTTCCAGCCGACCACCGCCGTCGCCGCGCAAGGCATCGAATATCTGAAACAAGTGTTTCTGCCGGATGCCAGTCAGGCTGACGTCATCGTCGGATATCGTGCCGACGATTCGTATTTCTCGTTCGCCCGCGCTTTTGTCAATAACGCGATTTCCATCGACCAACTCGCTGAGGCGATGCGGTTGGGCGAGCTCGGCAAGCAGATCGTACTCGCCAGTCCTCAGGCATTCGCGGCACTGCGGTTCCAAGGCTGCGAAATTGCCCGCGCTTTTCGGGCGAGGCACGCCCAAATACGTGTGTGGCATGTCCGGCGAGGAGCTGGTGGCCGAAATCATGCGGCAAACCGGTTGGGCGCGCATTCTCGGTATGCCGCCAGCCGCACTGCGCGCCGGCTCAACACCCGAATACTGGGCCGGATGGGTACTCGCATACTGCCAATGGACCAGGGGAGTGCGGTTCTCGGACATTCTCGATGTGCTGTCGCTCGACGATATCGTGCGACTGTACCCGACTCTGCACGAAGCCGACGAAAGCCGATTCGTCGACGTGTACGACGAGCGGGCCGCCCATAATCGCACCGAGGGCGACTCCCGGCTGCACACGATCCGCGTGCGCGCCGGACTCAGCCAATCCGGGCTGGCCCGCCGCTCCGGCGTTACCCTGCGCTCCATCCAAATGTACGAGCAGCGCCGCAAAGACCTTGGCAAAGCTGCCGTCTCCACCGTGCTCGCTTTGGCCCGCACGCTTGGCTGCCGCATCGAAGATCTGTTGGAGCCGTAGGGCTGACAGCGCCATATCTTTACTCCCGACCGATTGTGCGTGCGAAACGACAGGTTGTGTAATACGGGCGGCGTGGCCCGGGCGAACCTGATTCAATCAAACTAGCGATGAATCGTGCGTTCGCGGACTGCCACATCGGCCTCGGCCGAGTCGGGCACTGCGCCGAGTTGGCACTGCACAGACGCGGTGCCTGCGGCGTGACGCAACGGATTCGTCAGACAGCCGTACAACAGTGCAAGGGAGAACGATATGGAACTTGAAGAACTATCGGTCACCGAGAAAGCCGCGATGCTCTCAGGTGGCTCCGAATGGGATTCCCGCGGCAACGAGAAGGCCGGCATCCCCAACTTCGTGATGAGCGACGGTCCCCACGGTGTGCGCCGCCAGCTCGGCGAAGGCGACCATCTGGGTCTGGGGTCATCCAAGCCCGCCACCTGCTTCCCGACCGCCGGCACCGTTGCCAGCTCCTGGGATCCGGCGCTCGCCGAAGAAATGGGCAAGGCACTTGGCAACGAAGCGCACGATCTGGACGTGAATGTGCTGCTCGGCCCAGGCCTGAACATCAAGCGCAACCCGCTGTGCGGCCGCAATTTTGAGTACTATTCCGAAGACCCTATCGTGGCCGGTCGTATGGCAGCCGGTCTGATTCGCGGCATTCAGTCCAACGGTGTTCCGCCTGCCCGAAGCATTTCGCGGTCAACAGCCAGGAGCTGCGCCGTCAAGCCTCCAACTCCGTGGTCGATGAGCGCACGATGCGCGAGATCTACCTGACCGCGTTTGAAATCGCCGTGCGTGAGGCCGCGCCGATGACCATCATGACTTCGTACAACGAGATCAATGGCGTTTACGCGCACGAGAACAAGCACCTGCTGCAGGACATCTTGCGCAATGAGTGGGGTTTCGATGGCATGGTCGTCTCCGACTGGGGCGGCTCCAACTCCGCCGTGGCCGCGGTCAAGGCCGGTGGCTCGCTCGAAATGCCGTCGCCCGGCTACACCTCCGTGCGCGAACTCGAAGGCGCGGTCAAGGCCGGCACCTTGTCCGAGGCCGACCTCAACGCTCGTGCCGCCGAAGTCGCCAAGATCGCACGACTGACCAAAACCGAGGGCGTAGGCCGAGACGACCTGCTCAAAGATGCCGTCGCCGCTGCGCACCACGAAATCGCTCGTAAGGTGGCCGAGAACTCGTCCGTGCTGCTCAAGAACGCTTCCGCCACGCTGCCGCTACAGTCCGGCACTCGCGTCGCCGTAATTGGCGACATGGCCAAAACCCCGCGATTCCAAGGCTCCGGCTCTTCCAAGGTGAATGCCACTCGCGAAGAGAACATCCTTGATGAGCTCAAGAACGCCGCAGCAGCCACCGGCGTGACCGTGGCCGGCTACGCGCAAGGCTACGACCGCCAAGGAACCAAGAACCAGACGCTCATCGACGAAGCCAAAACGCTCGCCGCCGCCGACACCACTGATGCGGTGATCGCCGTTGTCGGCCTCGACGAGCGCAGCGAATCCGAGGGCCTCGACCGTTCCACCATGGCGATCCCGCAAGTGCAGAACGATCTGGTCGACGCCCTGACCGCCACCGGCAAGCCCGTCATCATCGTGCTCGTGGGCGGCTTCCTCACCTTCCTGTTTGCCGAGGTCATCGCGCAGGCAGTCAACTTCTTCGTGCAGATGAAGTGGGTGTTCAAGTCTGACTCCAGCTTCAAGGATGCCGCTTGGAAGTACGCGATTCTCGCCGTGGTGGTCGTGGTCGTCAATCTGGTACTGCCGGGCTACGTTACCTCTCTATGCCAGGGCTGGGGCATGAACGCCGGCGTGGCCGGCACCATCGCCTCCGTGGTCAACACCTTGCTCGCCGTGATTGTCAGCTACCCGCTGCTCAAGTTCTGGATCATGCCGAAGAACAAGTAAGCCCCCGCGAACTCACGATTTCCCCGTGATCCTTTTCTGGCTCGGCCGGATGCCCATGTGGACATTCGACCGGGCCTTTTGGCGTCATGCGGAGTGACAATCGCGAGATTGTGGGTTTCAAGGGGCTGATTTGACCTCTGCCGGAGGTCAAACTCCGTTTCAAGGGGCGGGTGGTCGAGTAGAAGCAGTTCAAAAACGGCGGAATGACGGTGCCGCGAAGCCGTTAATGCTGGCATTCTGACTGACCAACAGCCCCTCGAAACGGAGATAGATCTCCGGAAAGGGTCAAAACAGCCCCTCGAAACTCAAGATGGCGGTTGCAGGGCGGTTGAGGATCAGTCGAAGAGCGGTTCAAACGCAAATGTGAACAATGCCACATGTGATTGGGCGGGTCGCTGCACGCCGATTTTCGGGGGTGCATGGGAATGGCGGAATATCAACGAAAAACCCTATATCTAGGTTTGTTATGTGACACGCGCCACTACATATAGTGCCTTGATTTCAAATCACACCGCTGTAATATGGCCTTCGCTTCACTGTTCATCAGAACCACATCAAGGGGAGTCGCCATGACCGTCACCGTGTTCACCAAGCCGCATTGCCCGCAGTGCGATGCCACCAAGCGCCAGCTCACCAAGCTGGGTGTGCCGTTTGAAACCGTGGACCTGACGCAGAACCCCTCCACCCTTGAGCAGCTGCAGGCCGCCGGTTTCCAGCAGGCTCCGGTGGTCATCACGCCGGACAACTCCTGGACCGGCTACCGCCCCGACCTGATTCGCGAAGTCGCCCAGCAGGTGGCCGCCGACAACCGCGCCGCCGCCACGGTGTCCGCGTGAGTCTGAGCCAGCCCGAATTCGCGGCCGAAGGCAAGACGATCGGCGCATTGGTCTACTTCTCGTCGGCCTCCGAAAACACCGCACGGTTCGTGGCCGGATGCCGTTTGCAGGACGAAGGCATCAACGTCTACCGCATCCCGTTGCGGGCCGCCGACCCGGCGCTAAACGTCCGCGAACCGTACGTCATCATGGTGCCCACCTATGGCGGCGGCGTGGTCAAGAAAGCAGTGCCGATTCAGGTCAAACGCTTCCTCAACGATCCAGCCAACCGCGAGTGGATTCGCGGCGTCATCGCCTCAGGCAACACCAATTTCGGTGAGGCCTACTGTGCCGCCGGAGACATCATCGCCGCCAAATGCAAGGTGCCCTACCTCTACCGTTACGAACTCATGGGCACCCCGGAAGACACTGCCGCCGTGCGAAACGGCCTCGTCCGCTTCTTCACCGAACAGTAAATCTTGACCCCCTCGAGGTATTGGCTCCCCTCTCCGAGGGGAGCTGTCAACGAAGTTGACTGGGGGGAGCAACTGTCTGAGTAAACACACTTCTGCCATATTCCAAGGATTTCCAATGACTGACCTCACCGCCACCGGCCTGCCGCTCGACAATACTGCCGACACCGCAGCGGAACAGTACGACCCGGCGCACGATTACCACGCGCTCAACGCGATGCTCAACCTCTATGACGCCGACGGCAAGATCCAGTTCGACAAAGACAAGGCCGCCGAACGCGAATACGTGACAGGGCACGTGGCCACCAACAGCAAGCGGTTCGCCTCCACCGCCGAGCGTCTCGAATACCTGATCAGCAACCAGTACTACAACCCTGCGGTCTTCAACCAGTACTCCGCTGAATTCCTCGACCGCATCTACGAGCACGTGGAATCCGCCGGCTTTGAGTTCGGCACTTTCCTTGGTGCGTTCAAGTTCTACACGTCCTACGCGCTCAAGACGTTCGATGGTCGCCTCTATCTTGAGGACTTCCCGCAGCGTTGCGCCGCTGTGGCCCTGGAGCTCGCCGCCGGCAATGAGCAGCAGGCCATCGAATACGCCGACGAAATGCTTGCCGGCCGCTTCCAGCCCGCCACCCCGACCTTCCTGAACCTCGGCAAGGCCCAGCGTGGCGAACCGGTCAGCTGCTTCCTGGTGCGCATCGAAGACAACATGGAGTCGATTTCGCGCGGCATCAACGCGGCCCTCCAGCTCTCCAAGCGCGGCGGTGGCGTGGCCCTGCTGCTGAGCAACCTGCGCGAGCTCGGCGCCCCGATCAAGCACATCGAGAACCAGTCCAGCGGCGTGATTCCGGTCATGAAGCTGCTGGAGGACTCCTTCTCCTATGCCAACCAGCTCGGCGCACGTCAGGGCGCGGGCGCGGTGTACCTCAACGCCCACCACCCTGATATCCTGCGCTTCCTGGATACCAAGCGAGAGAACGCGGACGAGAAGATCCGCATCAAGTCGCTGGCTCTTGGCGTGGTGATTCCGGACATCACGTTCGAACTGGCCAAACAGAAGGCCCAGATGGCCCTGTTCAGCCCGTACGACGTGGAGCGCGTGTACGGCAAGCCGTTCGCCGACATCTCCGTTACCGAGCATTATGACGAGATGGTGGCCGACGACCGCATCAAGAAGACCTACATCGACGCCCGTAAGTTCTTCACCACCATCGCCGAACTGCAGTTCGAATCCGGCTACCCGTACATCGTGTTCGAGGACACGGTCAACCGCGCGAACCCGATCGAAGGTCGCGTGACCATGTCCAACCTGTGCTCGGAAATCCTGCAGGTTCAGGAGCCGAGCGCATACAACGAGGACCTCACGTATGCGCATGTCGGCCGCGACATCTCCTGCAATCTGGGTTCGCTCAACATCGCTAAGGCGATGGATGGCGGCTTGGGCCACACGGTGGAGACGGCGATCCGCGCACTCACCTCGGTGGCCGAGCACACCAGCATCAACGCGGTGCCTTCGATTCGCCGCGCCAATGAGGAGGGCCACGCCATCGGTCTCGGCCAGATGAACCTGCACGGCTTCCTGGCCCGCGAAGGCATCCAGTACGGTTCTGAAGAGGGCCTCGACTTCACCGACATGTACTTCATGACCGTGGCCTACCACGCCTACCGTGCCTCGCACGCGCTCGCCGTGGAGCATGGCCGCACGTTCGCCAGCTTCGCTACGAGCGACTACGCCAAGCCGGCCGGCCAGGGCAACTACTTCGACAAGTACACCGATGGTCGTCGTTCGCTCACTCCGCGCACCGAACGGGTCCGTGCGCTGTTCGAACAGTACGGCATCGCGATCCCGACTGCGGCCGACTGGGAGGCCCTGCGCGACGCGATTCTGAAGGACGGCATCTACAACCAGAACCTGCAGGCCGTGCCGCCCACCGGCTCGATCTCGTACATCAACCATTCCACGAGCTCGATTCACCCGATCGCCTCCAAGATCGAGATTCGCAAGGAAGGCAAGATCGGGCGCGTGTACTACCCGGCCGCCTACATGACCAACGACAACCTCGGGTACTACAAGGACGCCTACGAGATCGGCTGGAAGGCCATCGTCGACACGTACGCCGAGGCCACCCAGCACGTGGATCAGGGACTGTCGCTGACGCTGTTCTTCCCGGACACCGCCACCACCCGCGACCTCAATAAGGCCCAGATCTACGCCTGGCGCAAGGGCATCAAAACCCTCTACTACATCCGCATCCGCCAGCAAGCCCTGGAAGGCACTGAAGTCCAAGGCTGCGTCTCCTGCATGCTCTGATCGTTCGAGGGAGCGTATACCGCCTTTCTTCGGCACTCGACGTACCTTCGTACGCCTTCGGCCTCAGACGGCGGTCTCCGCACGCATTGAACAACCAGAGAGCCGTTGTTACTCCCCTCACTCGGCTAACGCCGACAGCTCCCCTCAGAGAGGGGAGCTGGCCGCGAAGCGGACTGAGGGGGGGCTCCACCATCTAAGGAACCAACAATGTCACGAACCGTCTATAGAGCACTGCTCCGGCTGACCGCGCCGGAGGAGTTCGAAAACAAATCCAACGACGATAACGACAACGACAACGAGTAATAAGGAACACTCATGGCACCGATTTCCATTCCGCGCAAACCGCTGAAACTCATCGACCGCGTCTCCGCAATCAACTGGAACCGCCTCGAAGATGAGAAAGACCTTGAGGTCTGGGACCGCCTGACCGGCAACTTCTGGCTGCCCGAAAAAGTTCCCGTCTCTAACGACATCCCCAGCTGGCAGAAGATGACCGAGGACGAGCATACGCTCACCATGCGCGTCTTCACCGGCCTGACCCTGCTTGACACCATCCAGGGCACGGTCGGCGCCGTCTCCCTGATTCCGGACGCGCTCACCCCGCACGAGGAGGCCGTGTACACCAACATCGCCTTCATGGAATCCGTGCACGCCAAAAGCTACTCGTCCATCTTCTCCACCCTGTGCTCCACCGAACAGATCGATGCCGCATTCGACTGGAGCGAGAACAACGAGTTTCTGCAGAAGAAGGCGGAGATCGTGCTCGACTATTACGAGGGCGACAACCCGTACAAGCGCAAGGTGGCCTCCACCCTGCTCGAGTCCTTCCTCTTCTACTCCGGCTTCTATCTGCCGATGTACTTCTCCGCGCACGCCAAGCTGACGAACACCGCCGACGTGATTCGTCTCATCATCCGTGACGAGGCTGTGCATGGCTACTACATCGGCTACAAGTACCAGAAGGGCATCGCCCAGCTGAGCGATGCCGAGCGTCTGGATCTGCAGGACTACACGTACGACCTGCTCAACGAGCTGTACGACAACGAAGTGGAGTACACCCAGTCGCTGTACGACCGCGTGGGCCTGACCGATGACGTCGAGAAGTTCCTGCGGTACAACGGTAACAAGGCGCTGATGAACCTCGGCTACCCGGCTTTGTTCCCGGCTGAGATTTGCGATGTGAACCCCGCGATCCTGGCCGCCCTGAGCCCGAACGCCGACGAAAACCACGACTTCTTCTCCGGCTCCGGCTCCTCCTACGTGATGGGCAAAGCCGAAGAAACCGATGACGACGACTGGGACTTCTAAGGGTTTCGCGGTCCGCGAACCCGCAGCGCCGCCGCGTTCGCACGGCGGCGCTACGCTGGAGATATGGAACAGGAGCCGTTGGTCAGCATCATCATCCCGGTGTACAAGGTCGAGAAATTCCTTGATGAATGCGTGAAGTCTGTGGTTGCGCAGACCTATCGCAACCTCGAGATTCTGCTGGTCGACGACGGCTCGCCCGACAATTGCCCGGCCATGTGCGACGCCTGGGCCGCCCGCGACCCGCGTATACGCGTGATTCACAAGCCCAACGGCGGCCTGTCCGACGCCCGCAACGCCGGTATCGCTGAGGCTATCGGCGCGTACATATACTTCGCCGATTCCGACGACACCGTGGCCCCCACGTTGGTGGAGGACTGCCTGAACGCCATGCGCGAGTATGACGCCGACCTCGTGATGTTCCAGTTCGACACCATCTCCGAGAACAACAAGCCGCTGCTGTCCAACTATCGCCACAACGACTTCACCGAGGTGCAGGTCCTGACCCCGGTCGAGGCCATCAAAAAGCAAGTCAAGGCTGAGATTGACGGCTATTTCTGGGCCTTCCTGGCACCTGCCTCCACCTATCAGGCACCGGATTCTCCTTCCCGGTGGGTCGCAAAATCGAGGATCTCTCCCGTATCTGCAACGTGATCGGCGAGGCCACGCGCGTGGTCCGTCTGCCCAAGGCGCTGTACCACTACCGCATGCGCGAGGGATCGATTACCGCCAACTGGGATCCGCAGCTCACCCGCGACTGGACCCGCGCCGCCGACGACCGCGAGGAATACATCGTCCACCGATTCCCCGAGCTCAAGGGCTTCATGACGCTGCAACAGCTGAATTTCTTTGCCAACCTCGATTACGAGACCATGCGCCAGTCGCTGATCGCCGGGCTCAAGATCGATCCCGAGGACGCCGACGCGCTTCGTCGTCGCATCGAGGGCCTGACCAAGTCCGCCGATGAGGGCGATGAGCCCGTACCGGAAACGTTGCGTGAGTTGCTCGGACTGCTCAAGCTGGGCATCACCAAGGTGCCGATGGCACGTTCGGTAAGGCCGATGGCAGCGGTACTGATGGCGATGCCGAGAACGATGACGTAACGCTGGCCGACCGTTTCCGCGACATGCGCGAGGACTGGCGCCAGCTGCGCATCCAGCGCATCGAAAACGCCGAGGAGCGCAAGGCCGAGCGCAAAGCCGCCCGCAACGGCGTCACCTTCGAGTCTGTGTTGCATTAGTCGGCGACTGATGGAATCCGTCAGTTCGGGAAGAGCAGGCCTGCTCTACGCCGGGCGTGCCGGTTCGCACGTTCGAGAAACAGGCGTGTCATGGGCCGAACCACACAACACCCCCAGAAACGCCCATAAAGTTAACTACATTTTCAGACACGCCACTTGCCTTGGTCCACGGTCCGTGTATAGTAGTTCTCGCTCAACGAAGAGAACCTTCACTGAACCGGAAAAAAGTAAACGCTGAAGCTTGCAGTTTCCGAAAGCAAAGTTGTACGTCGGTGGCGAGGGCGGAAGCGCAGTAAAGAACAAATCCCTTTACAACGGATCGTGAGGCACGTACCTGCCTCTGAAAGGATTAGTAATTATGGCAGAAGTCGTTTTCGACCACGTCACTCGTATCTACCCGGGCAACGATAAGCCTCCGTGGATGATCTGAATCTTGATATCAAGGATGGCGAGTTCCTCGTCCTCGTTGGCCCTTCTGGCTGTGGTAAGTCTACGACCCTTCGTATGCTCGCCGGCCTGGAAGAGGTCAACAAGGGCCGCATCCTCATTGGTGGCAAGGATGTCACCACGATGCAGCCGAAGGACCGCGACATCGCAATGGTGTTCCAGAACTACGCTCTGTACCCGCACATGACCGTTGCCGACAACATGGGCTTCGCCCTGAAGATCGCCGGCACTCCGAAGGACGAGATCCGCAAGCGCGTCGAGAAGGCCGCTGAGATTCTCGACCTGACCGAGTACCTCGACCGCAAGCCGAAGGCTCTGTCCGGTGGTCAGCGTCAGCGTGTGGCCATGGGTCGTGCAATCGTCCGTGAGCCGAAGGTCTTCCTCATGGATGAGCCGCTGTCCAACCTCGACGCCAAGCTCCGTGTCCAGACCCGTACCCAGATCGCTGCTCTGCAGCGCCAGCTGGGTGTCACCACCCTGTACGTGACCCACGATCAGACCGAGGCCCTGACGATGGGCGATCGCATCGCCGTCATCAAGCTCGGTATCCTGCAGCAGGTCGGCGCCCCGACCGAGCTGTACGATCGCCCGGCCAACGTCTTCGTCGCCGGCTTCATCGGCTCCCCGTCGATGAACCTGAACACCCACCCGGTGGTCAACGGCAAGGCGAAGATCGGTGAGGACACCGTGGACCTGCCGGCTGAGGCCGTCAACAAGCTCACCGCCGAAGACAACGGCCAGATCGTGGTCGGCTTCCGTCCTGAGGACGCTGGCCTGGCCCCGGCTGACGACCCGAACGCCTTCTCCCTGAAGGTTGTGAACGTCGAGGATCTGGGCTCCGATGGCTACATCTACGGCAACATCATCACCGATGCTCCGCCGCTGAGGCTTCCCAGGTCATGTCCGACCAGAACAAGCTCACCACGATTCGTGTGAATCCGCGTGCGCTGCCGAAGGTTGGCGCGACCGTCAAGATCAAGATCGACCCGGCCAAGATGCACCTGTTCGCTCCGTCGACTGAGCTGCGTCTGAACTAATAGATACTTGGCGAGGTCTAATCGCTTCGTCAACCATTAAACGAGGTTATTCTCTTCCTCTCTTATGACCTCGTTGGAAAAGCCCTGCATAGCTGCGGGGCTTTTCTTTTTGCCTAGAAAACGTACGCTAACTGACCTCGCAAATGAACATTTTCTAGTTTTTCGACAACTTTTTCCTAGAAAGGGGTATCGTTGCGTGTAGTATCCCCTCGAAAAGGGTGTTGCGAATCTATGAAGGGAAACGATGGGCTCGAAATTAAAGCTCGGCCGTTGCAGGTTTAACGGAGGAGCAGAACAGGAACCTGGACAGCATCGCCATGTCTTGCGGCGCTGCCTTGCTTCGGTTATCGCTGTTTCCCTGTCTACTGTGTGCATGGTGCCTGCGGCATATGCCCAGGACGTAGATGATGTAAATGGTTCCTCTAACTGGCGGATTCTAGTGGTGGTTGCAACACCTGAGGTTTGAGCGGCTTCCATGGTCACGTTGTCGGTTGTTGAGGTTATCACGCGGCGTCGAGCAGTTCGATGATCTTCTCGCTTGGTTTCATGAACCCGAGGGTTTTGCGTGGCCGGTCGTTGAGTTCCT
>ENA-OQHA01000946-OQHA01000946.1-human-gut-metagenome-genome-assembly--contig:-NODE-946-length-12507-cov-1.839903_pt1 | contig 12507 bp, 17 predicted proteins | sample MGYA00242558_ERZ504707 | MGnify/ENA primary metagenome ERZ504707 (study PRJEB26092, sample SAMD00036197) | human gut metagenome | host: Homo sapiens | study: EMG produced TPA metagenomics assembly of... | reverse complement strand
AGCCAGCATCCTCGTGCTGTACTGCCTGACCCGCTCATCCCCGCCGGCTCGATGTCCCTGCGCTATGCGGCTTTCGTGGCCCTTGTACGCAGTCTGGGTCATCGGCTACACCTTCCAGACCAGCTGTACCCGTTCCGGCCAGAACCGTTCTGACCAACGACCCCAAGCAGCGCCCCCTGTTCACCATTTTCAACACCGTCGGCTCTCTGCTGGGCATGGGTGCGATGCAGTTCTTCGCCCCCATCCTCGCCAAAAACTATGAGGGCGGCTACGCCTCTGCCGGTTTCTTCCGCACCCTGGCTCCTGTGGGCATCGTCATCTCCATCCTCCTCACCATTCTGGCCATCATCGGCATCTGGGAGAAGGACCAGCCCAAGTACTTCGGCATCGGCGGCGAGGCCAGCGAGAAGGTCAAGCTGCACGAGTACGTCCAGATCATCAAGAACAATAACCCCATGCAGCGTCTGATGGTGCTGGTGCCGGCTGCAAGCTGGCTCTCTCCATCGCCACCAACACCACCGTCCTGTGTATGCTGTACGGCTGCATGATGGGCAACTATGACGGCTTGTACCTGCCCATGATGGTGCTGGGCTACGTCTTCAGCGTGCCCTTCTTCCTGCTCACCGTCCGCACCAGCCAGAAGGAGGGCCAGAAGGCCAGCCTGATGAAGTACGTCAGTGTGGCATTCATCTGCTACATCGGCGTGCTGGTGCTGCTGCTGCTCTGGGGCCGCAGCGACGCCTTCACCCTGTCCATCATGGGTGACAACGGCCTGTCCATCAACCTCTACACCATCCTCTTCATCGCATTCTTCGGCATCGGCTACGGCGCATACTACGCCACCGCGATATGCCCATCCCCATGGTCGCCGACTGCTCCGACTACGAGACTTACCGCAGCGGCAACTACATCCCCGGCATCATGGGTACGCTGTTCAGCCTGGTGGACAAGCTGGTGTCCAGCCTGTCCGCTACCGTCGTCGGCATCGCTGTGAGCTTCATCGGTCTCGAGAGCCTGCCCACCCAGTACGACCCCTACACCTCCGGTATGAACTGGGTGGTCATCGTGCTGTTCTGCATCATCCCGATGGTGGCCTGGGCCGCTACCCTTATCGCCATGAAGGCTACACCCTGACCGGCGAGAAGATGAAGGAGATCCAGGCTGTCAACGCCTGCCGCCGCGACGCTGTGGCCAACGGCATGAAGCTGGAAGAGGCCATGACCAAGTGGCAGAGCATGGACCAGCTGCCCGCCGAGTACCGCAGCTGAGCCGGTAAAGAGGAAGAACATGGAACAGAATGTACTGAACACGGACCTGACCGGCAAGGTGGCCGTCGTCACGGGCGCAAGCGGCACCCTGTGCTCCATTTTCGCCAAGGCTCTGGCCCGGGCAGGCGCAAAAGTCGCCCTGCTGGGCCGCAATATGGAGAAGCTCAAGGCTCTGGCCGACGAGATCAAGGCCGAGGGCGGCATCGCCAGGGGCTACACCTGCAACGTCATGAACAAGGCCAACTGCCTGCAGGTGGCTGAGGACGTGATGGCAGAGCTTGGCCCCTGCGATATTCTGGTGAACGGTGCCGGCGGCAACAACGCCCGCGCCAACACCGACAAAGAGTATTTCGAGATGGCCGACCTCGAGGACGATACCGTGACCTTCTTCGACCTCGACGAGAGCGGCGTAGAGATGGTGTTCGACCTGAACTTCATCGGCACCCTGCTGCCCACCCAGGCCTTCACCCGCCAGATGGTGGGCCGCCCGGGCTGTAACATCCTCAACATCTCCAGCATGAACGCTTACCTGCCCCTGACCAAGATACCGGCCTACTCCGGCTCCAAGGCCGCTGTGGCCAACTTCACCCAGTGGCTGGCCGTCCATTTCAGCAAGGTCGCATCCGGGTGAACGCTATCGCTCCGGCTTCTTCGCCAGCGAGCAGAACGCCAGCCTCCTCTACAATGAGGACGGCACCCCGACGGCCCGTACCAATAAGATCCTTGCTGCGACCCCCATGGGCCGCTTCGGCGACAGCGAAAAGGACCTTGTGGGCGCACTGCTGTTCCTGCTGAACAATGACGCTGCCGGTTTCATCACCGGCATCTGCCTGCCATCGATGGCGGCTTCTCCGCCTATTCGGGCGTGTAAAAACACAAGAAAAAGCTCCCGGTTTTCGTACGAAAGCCGGAGCTTTTTTGTGTTTTTCAGGACTCTTTTCTACAGTCTGTTGTTTCTGCTCGATTTTTTCCATATAGCGCCAGAGGGTCGTGCGGCTGATGCCCAGCTGACGGCAGCGGCGGCGCGATTTCCGCCGTGGGCGGCGACGGCTGCTGGACGACATCGCGGATGACCTTCTTCGAGGGTCTGCTCACTGGGCTTGCGGGCAGAAGCCGGCTGCGGCACGGCCCGCAGAGTCCGCTCTTTGGAAAGCATATCGGCCACCGTCCCGGCCCGGATGTAGGGGCCGTCCGACAGGGCGGCGAGGGCGCGCAGGACGTTCTTGAACTGGGTGTAATTGTTGGGCCAGGGGTACTGGCGGAGCATCTCGATGGCCCGGGGCTCGAAGCCCGAGAGCTGCTTGCCCAGCTCGAGTTCAGGCTGTTGAGGTAGAGGCTGGACAGAGACGGGATCTCGTCGGAGCGGCTGCGCAGGGAGGGCAGGGGAAGGGCCAGTGAGCCCAGCCGCTCACTGAAATGCCGCAGCACCTCCGGCACCGGCTCCCCCTCGACGATGGAGCAGGAGAAGATGAGCCGCACCCGGCGGGCAAGACCGGTTTCTTCAATGGCGGCAAGAAGCTCTGAACTCCACTGGGGCGAGATGGACTCAAAATTCTGGAAGTAGATGGTGTTTCCGGTGGCGCTGAGAGGGGAGTTGTAGTGGTTGAGCAGGAAATCCCAGGTCTTCTCATTCAGCAGCGCACAGTTCACCACGATGAAGGGGTGGTTTGCAAGGGAGCTGTGCAGATAGAGGTAGCGTGCGATCTGCTCTTTGCCGGTGCCGGGCTCGCCGTAGATGAATACCGGCTGGCGCAGCAGGGCGAGGGAGCGTATCTCGGCCGCCTGGGTACCCATCGCGCCGCTGAGGCTGTAGAAGCTGTTGGCGAAGAGGTATTCGCACTCGCCTTTGTTCAGGGTGCGCAGGCCGGGACGGCTGGAATGGAGCGGGATGCGGGCCGGAACACAGTAGAACAGACACCGCTGGATGTTGTTCATCAGCAGCTGCTGGGCGGTGATGCTGTAGAGCTGGTCCCGATCGGTGTAGTAAAAGCGGAGGTTGCCGCTGGCCGGGATCTCCCGGATGTGGGACTGAAGGACGCTGCTCAGCTCCGCCGGGACCTCGGAGATGCTGCTGTAGAAGAGGTCGCCGTTGGACTCCATGACGATGACGCGGCCATTCTGGCCCTGAGTGATGCTGCGGAGGAACAGGTTCTCCTGCCGCAGCTGGCCGAACCAGGAGCTGATGTTCACGGCCTGGTCGATGGCGGCGTGGAGGCTTTCGACGCCGGAGGTGATGAGGAAGGCGTCGAAGCCCATCTCCTGGGCGATAGTGTGGGTGACCATGTCACAGACCACCATCCGGTAGCCGCCCTGCTGCAGGCGCTCCAGAGTGTGGCGCACCTCAGCAGCGTTGTTCACGGTGAGGATGTCGAGGTTGAAGTCCAGCAGGCTGCACAGGGTATGGGCCGGCTCGGTGATGGAGGGGAAGCCCACGATGGCGTAGAGGCTGGAATAATTCTCGGCCAGCTTCATGGTGCGCAGCACGTCGTACACCGAGATGTGGATGTCCACCACCGGCAGGTCGGTCACCTGCCGGATGAGGGCTGCGGTGCCGCCGCGGGAGATGATGCAGTCGTAGGAGTTGGGGGCATCTGCTGCACGATGGCCTGCCCGTCTTCCAGATCGCCGGTGTAAATGTCCATTTCAACATTGGGATAAGCCTGTGCCGCCTGCTCCATCGCAGTGCGCATTCCGTCGTAGGGGCGATGCCCAGAATACGGGTGTGAGTCTCTATCACAACAGACACCTCCGTTCATATTTGCTACTATTCTAGCAAACAAATGCCCGAAAATCAAACAAGGACCGTTCTGATTTGAAACGATTTGAGACTTTATAACCAGAAAACTTAAATGATGTTTCAAATTAAAACGGAAAAGACAGCTCGTTTCCATGCACACCGTGTCAAAATGAGGCATAATGGTATCACGAGAATAAATCATGAGAGGAGGAGCAACCTATGCTGCTTCTGCTGATCCTTGCAGATGACTTTACAGGTGCGCTGGACACGGGCGTCCAGTTTGCTGCCTGCGGCATCCCCACCCGCGTCGTGGTCGGAGAGCAGGTGGATTTGCAGCCAATGACGCGCTGTGCTGGTGGTGGACACCGAGACACGCCATCTGCCCGCTGCAGAGGCCTATGCCGTCATTGCAAAACTGACCCGGGAGGCGATGAGTGCGGGCGTTTTCAGCATCTATAAAAAGACAGACTCCGCTCTGCGCGGAAACATCGGCGCAGAGCTTTCGGCCCTGCTCAAAACCAGCGGGGAGCGCCAGCTGCCGTTCCTGCCGGCCTTCCCCCAGATCGACCGTGTGACCCGGGACGGAGTACATTATATCAGCGGCGTGCCTGTGACTGAGAGCCCCTTCGGCATCGACCCCTTTGAGCCGGTGCGCCACGCCAGGGTGACGGAGCTCATCGGGGAGCAGACCGATGTGCCTGCCCACAGCTTTCCGACTCTGAAAGAGGGTGAGGCTGTGCCGGAGCAGGAGGGCATCCTGGTCTTTGACGCCGGGAGCCTTGACGACCTTGCGTCCACGGGCCGCGCCCTGTTCCAGAATGGCAAGCCCCGCCTGATGGCAGGCTGTGCCGGCTTTGCAGCGCTGCTGCCCGACCTGATGAAGATGACCGAGCGCAGGACGGTCACCATGCCGAAGCTGGACCCCCGTCTGCTGGTGGTCTGCGGAAGCGTCAACTCCATCACCCTGCGCCAGCTGGATGTGGCCGAACAGAACGGCTTCTCCCGCCTGCGCCTGACCCCCCGCCAGAAGCTCGACCCCGGCTATTGGGAGAGTGAGAACGGCAAAGAGGCCTGCAGGGCATCAACGAGATGCTGGCCGCGAACCCCGCTGCATCATCGAGACCAACGACGAGGGCGGCAACCAGCCCACGGCGGATTACGCCGCCGCCCGGGGCCTCGACCTCGAGGGCCTGCGGGTCGGCATCGCCAGCAGCATCGGCCATATGCTGGGCAAACTGTTCACCAGCCGCGCTTGGGACCCTGCTGCTCACCGGCGGCGACACGCTGTTACAGTGCATGAACTGCGTGGGCATCAAGGAGCTTGAGCCGGTGTGCGAGATGGAAAAGGGCGTCGTGCTGGCCCGCTTCACCTACCGCGCTGCACCCGCTACGTTATCACCAAGTCGGGCGGCTTCGGCCACGAAAAACTACTGCTCGACCTTGCAGACCGCATTGCAGCCGAGCAAACTTGAGATAGACGATGGATTCGGAGAAAGCCATGGCCTATCAGAAACTTCCCGGCCTGCCCTGAGACGGTACGATCTACGAAAACGAAGAGATGGATACGCCGGAAGCTCTGCTGCCCACCGGTGTCCAGACCCGCTGATTTTTTGAAGGAGGAAATTTGTTATGCTGACCCAGTACAATCTGAAGATGCCGCACGCAGTTTACGGCGGCGAGAACGCAATGGACAACATCACCGCCATCATCAAGGCCCGTGGTGCAAAGAAGGTGGCAATGTTCACCGACAAGGGCATTGAGGGCGCTGGCCTGTTTGCCCTGCCCGAGGAAGCTGTGAAGGCTTCCGGCGCAGAGTATTATGTTCTGGACGAGCTGCTCCCGAACCCAGCTACATGGCTGTCCAAAAGCTGGTGGATGAGTTCAAGACTTCCGGTGCCGACCTCATCGTGGCCTGCGGCGGCGGCTCCGTCATGGACGCAGCCAAGCTGGCAAGCGTGCTGGTGACCGATGACTACGGCGTCAAGGAGCTGCTGGACAACCCCGGTATGGCTCAGAAGTGCGTCCCCATCGTCCTTATCCCCACCACCGCCGGCACCGGCGCTGAGGTCACTCCCAACGCCATCGTCGCTGTCCCCGAGAAGGAGCTGAAAGTCGGCATCGTCAACGAGAACATGATCGCGGACTACGTCATCCTCGACGCCCGTATGATCAAGAACCTGCCCCGCAAGATCGCAGCTGCTACCGGTGTTGATGCTCTGGCACACTGCATCGAGTGCTTCACCAGCAACAAGGCCAATCCCTTCAGCGACCTGTACGCTCTGGAGGGTCTCGACTCATCCTGAACAACATTGAGAAAGCCTGCGATGACCCCGATGCCATGGCCGAGAAGAACCGGATGCAGATCGCAGCTTACTACGGCGGTCTGGCCATCACCGCTTCCGGCACCACCGCAGTCCACGCTCTGAGCTATCCTCTGGGCGGCAAGTACCACATCGCACACGGTGTTTCCAACGCTATCCTGCTGGCTCCTGTCATGCGCTTCAACAGCGAGCATCCGGCTGTTAAGGAGCGTCTGGCTGTGGCTTATGACCGCTGCTGCCACGAGAACAAGACCTGCACCACTGTGGACGAGAAGGCTGCATGGATGATCGCCCGCCTCGAAGCGATCGTCAAGCATCTGGACATCCCCACCAGCCTGAAGGAGTTCGGCGTCCCCGCTGAGGACCTCGAGGTCTGGTCGAGTCCGGTATGCAGGTGCAGCGTCTGCTGGTGAACAATATGCGCCCCGTCACCGCTGACGACGCCCGCAAACTGTATCAGGAGATCATGTAATAGAAAAGGAGAACACGTTATGAAGACCAGCGACATCAAAGGCATTATCCCTCCGGTAATTACCCCGATGAACAACGATGACGAGCAGACCGTCAACCACGAGGCTCTGCGTCAGCAGGTCGAGCGCCTGCTGGCAGGCGGGGTCCACGGCATGTTCCCTCTGGGCACCAACGGCGAGGCTTACGCCCTCTCTTTTAAGGAGAAGGAAGAGATCCTGGCTACCGTCATCGACCAGGTCAAGGGCCGCGTCCCCGTTTACGCAGGCACCGGCTGCATCACCACCGCTGAGACCATCCGCATGAGCAAGCGCGCCGAGGAGATGGGCGCAGATGCACTGTCCATCATCACCCCAGCTTCGCACTGGCTTCCCAGAAAGAGCTGTACGACCACTATGTGGCCGTGGCAAAGCAGGTCAACATCCCCATCATCCTCTACAACATCCCGCCCCGCACCGGCAACAAACTCCTGCCTGAGACCGTGCAGGCCCTCTGCCGTGACGTGGACGTCATCGTCGGCGCAAAGGATTCCAGCGGCGACATCGAGAACCTGAAAGCTTACATCCGCCTGACCCGTGAGCTGGACAAGGATGTGGCCATCCTCGCCGGCAACGACGGCGCTATCCTGACCTGCCTGAAAGAGGGCGGCGCAGGCGGCATTGCAGGCCGCGCCAACATCTGGCCTGCCACAGTTGCAAAGATCTACGACTGCTTCAAGGCTGGCGACCTCGAGGGCGCACAGGCCGCTCAGGACGCTATCGCCATCCTGCAGCAGACCTTCAAGTACGGCAACCCCAACACCATCATCAAGACCGCTGTGGCCCTGCAGGGCCACAACGTCGGCAAGTGCCGCGCTCCCTTCAACTACGTCCCCGAAGAGGGTCTGGAAGCCATCAAGAAAGGTCCTGGCTGAGAACGCTGCCAAGGGCCTGAACTGAGAAGAGCAAGGAGAGCACTGCTATGAATAAACCTATCGTTGGCATTACGATGGGCGATCCTGCCGGCTCCGGCCCGGAGATCACCATCAAGGCTCTGGCAGACCCGGAGCAGTACACCTACTGCCGCCCCATCGTTGTGGGCGACGTGAAGGTGTTCGAGCAGGCCAGGAAGTTCGTTGGCCGTGAGGACATCGTCATCCACCGCTGCGACAAGGTGTCGGATGCTCTGTTCACCCCCGGGACCATCGACGTGCTGCACCTCGACCTCATCGAGGACATCAACAAGTTCGAGATGGCAAAGGTGAGCGTGGAGGGCGGCAACGCCGCTTTCCAGTGTGTCAAGAAGGTCATCGAGCTGGCCATGGCCGGTGAGGTGGACGCTACCTGCACCAACGCCTGAACAAGGAAGCCATGAACAAGGCTCTGGAATACTATCACGGCGAGAAGTCGGACGGCTACACCCATTTCGACGGCCACACCGAGATTTATGCCACCTACACCCACACCAAGAAGTACACCATGATGCTGGCCCACCACGACCTGCGCGTGGTCCCACGTCTCCACCCATGTCTCCCTGCGCGAAGCCTGCGACCCGGTCAAGAAAGCAGCGTGTCGCTGGAAGTCATCGAGATCGCCAATAAAGCCTGCAAGGATATGGGCATCGAGACCCCCGCATCGCCGTGGCCGGCCTGAACCCCACTGCGGCGAGAACGGTCTGTTCGGCCGCGAGGAGATCGAGGAGATCACCCCGGCCATTGAGGCTGCCAAGCCGAGGGCATCGCCGGCGTTGTCGGCCCCTGCCCGCCGGACAGCGTTTTCTCGCAGGCCATCGGCGCTGGTACGACATCGTGGTCTGCATGTACCACGATCAGGGCCATATCCCCCTCAAGACCGTGGGCTTCGTCTACGACCGTGAGAAGCAGGAGTGGAAGGCTGTGGAGGGCGTCAACGTCACGCTGGGCCTGCCCATCATCCGTGCCAGCGTGGACCACGGCACCGACTTCTACCATGCAGGCAAGGGCAACGGCAATGAGCTGAGCCTTGTCAATGCCATCAAGTATGCCGTCAAGATGACCGGCCGCGAGGCGTAAATCTTCCAATAGCTCCTTGCACACCCGCTTTTGCAGCTTTGCTGCAAAGGCGGGCGTTTTTTAACTTAACGGACTGAAAGAAAAGTTCTATCCTGAAACGGATAAATCCGGGGAAGACTGCTGAAATGTTCTAAAATGTTACGCTTTTAATGCGACATTCATGAAATATCATGGAAATGTTTCAGAATGAAACAAAAACAAGGCGGTTTGGCCGTTGTAAGGGTCTGCCATTTTGAATATAATTTAGACAACAAAAACGAACAAAGACTGTGAAAAGCGGCGACGCCGCAGAAGAAGGCATGAAGTACACAGTCCGGTTCGCTACACGAGAACCCCAAGAGAAAAGGAGAACAAGATTATGAAAAAGATTTCTCGTCGCAGCTTTCTGAAGGTTTCTGGTACTATGGCAGCGGCTGGTGCTCTGGCAGCCTGCGGCGGCTCTTCCTCCACCAGCACCGCAGCTTCCAGTGAGGCAGCTCCTTCCGTTGAGGCAAAGGCTGTGGACGGTCTGCCCGATATGAGCAAAGAGACTCTGAACTTCAGCTCCGATAAGGTCGGTTCTGGCTCTTACAATATGATCGTTGCAATGTCCAAGGTGCTGGAGAAGGCTGGCGGTTTCCAGACTGTCAACGTCAACCCTGACTCTCCGGGCGGTATGGGTGCTCCTTATCTGTTTGCTTCCGGCAACACCGATCTGGCCTTCATCAACGGTGCTCCTGCAAAGTGGGCAATGGAGGAAGGCACTCTGGGCAAGCCTGCTACCAGCGGCTATGCAGCGGTCATCGGCGGCCTGACTGCTGTCTGCTACATCAACTGCGTGTCCAACGCATTCCTGCAGAAGTACAATGTCTCCACCATCGAGGAGATCTTCGAGCAGAAGCTGCCCCTGCGCATCGGCTGCTCCGCAAAGGGCTCCATGGATGCTGAGGGCGCTTACCTGCTGCTCGAGTACTTCGGCGTGACCGAGGACGACCTGAAGAGCTGGGGCGGCTCCATCACCAACCAGGGCGGCGATGCCAACGCAGACGCCATCTCGGACGGCCAGATCGACTTCTACATCGACCACACCTCTTCTACTTCTTCCACCATGGCTCAGATCGCTACCAGCGTGGATGTCACCTTCCTGCAGTGGGGCGATGACCTGTGCAGCTGGTTCGTCAGCGAAAAGGCTTCGACCTCATCACCATCCGGCCAACTCCTTCAAGGGTCAGGATAAGGAGCTGACGCTGCCCGGCACTCCCACTGCGTCTTCCTGCAAGAGAGCCTGAGCGAGGACGTCGTCTACGCCATCACCAAGAGCCTGAGCGAGAACCGCGACGCTCTGGTGGCCGAGTACAATTCCCTGTCTCCGTGGGAGCCTGAGACCGCTTGGGAAGAGATGAAGCGCGGCGGCTGCCCGCTGCATCCCGGTGCTGAGAAGTACTACAAGGAAGCAGGCTACATGAAGTAAGTTCCGGCTTTGAAAGCTTTCGGCGGAGGCGCTCCGCACGACATCAGATCTATCCTTTGACCGTAGGCAGAGGCCGGACGCTTTGCGGTGTCCGGCCTCTGCTTTCACAAGGGATAATACGGAGGGAAATATGAGCAACGAAAAAGAAACCAAGGTATCGGCTCTCGACGCCAAGGCCAAGGCTCTGGCAAACGAAGAGGACGAAGATACCAAAATCGCCAAGCTGCTGAAGAATATGCCGAAATGGCGCTTCTATTCGCTGGCAGTTCTTACCGTTATCTGGACGGTGTTCCAGCTCTACATCAAGCTGGTCAAGCCCCTTGACCCGTGGTTCCAGCTGCCGCTCCATATGTGCCTTGCACTGGTCGTGGTGTGGCTGTACAATCCGATGGTCGAGAAATCCAAGAGCCACAATAAGCTGTGGTGGATCTACGACATCTTCCTCATCGCGTCCAGCTGCTTTATCTGCTGGTTCTTCCTGAGCCACGCAGAACAGCTCAACTACCGCATCTTCAATGTTGACGTTATGACCACCACCGAGGTCATCGTGGCGGTGCTTCTGGTCATCAATGTCATGGAGGCCGTCCGCCGCGTGGTCAGTATGTCCCTGTTCTGGGTCATCTGCTTCTTCCTTGCTTATGCATGGTTCGGCCAGTATATCCCCGGCCTGTTCCGCTTCTCCGGCATCAGCTTCCCCAACTGATGGAAGTCCTGATGTACGGCGAGAATGGCATCTTCGGCTCTCCGCTGGTCACTTCTCTGGGCACCCTGTTCTACTTCCTCGTTTTCGGCACCTTCTTCTCCAACTGCGGCGGCGGCGGTGTCCTGATCGACGGCGGCATGAAGCTCAGCGATAAGACGGTCGGCGGCCCCGCAAAGGCAGCTGTCATCTCTTCCGGCCTGCTGGGCATGGTTTCTGGTTCTGCGATCGCAAATGTTTCCACCACCGGCGTTCTGACCATCCCTCTGATGAAAAGACCGGTTATGACCCGAAGAGGCGGCAGCAGTCGAGTCTGTTGCTTCCACCGGCGGCCAGATCATGCCCCCATCATGGGCGCTGGCGCATTCATCATGGCCGAGATCATCGGCGTGCAGTATGCGCAGATCGCAGCAGCAGCCGTCCTGCCCGCTGTGGCCTACTTCCTCGCCGTGTTCATCCTTGTCCACATGATCGCAAAGAAGAAGGGTCTGGGCAAAGACTCCGGCGTACATTACGAAGGCAAGCCCATCCTGCCCCGCGTGTACCGTCTGCTGCCCATCATCGTTCTGGTCATCATGATCATCATGGGCTACTCTCTGCCCCGTTCCGCGATCTACTGCACCATCTTCTCCATCATCATCGCAGCGATCTCTCCTGAGACCCGCATGAGTCCCCGCAAGCTGCTCCAGACCCTGATGGACGGCGTCCGTCAGGCCGCAAACATTGCGATCCCCACCGCTGCCTGCGGCATCATGATCGGCATCGTGGTCAACTCCGGCGTTGCCGTCAAGATCGCAAAGCTCATCGGTACCTCTGGTGAGGGCAGCCTGTTCATCGCACTGCTCATCGCCGCTCTGGGCTGCCTGCTGCTGGGCATGGCACTGCCTACCGTGGCCGCTTACCTGATCGCTGTCACTCTGTTCGCATCGGCTATCCAGGGTCTGGGCATCTCCGCTCTGGTCACCAATATGTTCATCTTCTACTTCGGTGTCGTGGCTCAGATCACTCCTCCCGTCTGTCTGGCATCCTTTACTGCAGCAGGCATCGCGGGTGCAAGCGCATGGAAGACCGGCTGGAAGGCATTCTCCTTCGCCATCACCGCTTTCATCGTCCCCTTTGCATTTGTGTATCGTCCCGCTATCCTGCTGGAAGGCACGATGGTGGAGATCATCATTGCATACTGCATCGTCATTGCAGCCACCTATCTGCTGGCCTGCGGCATCGCTGGCTACCTGTTCCGTCCCCTGAAGATGTGGGAGCGCATCGCCTGCTATATCGTGGCCTTCATCTTCATCCTGCCCAGCTCCATGTCTGATATTATCGGCATTGCTGGATGCGTGCTCATCATGCTTACTGCTTCATGACGGGCAAGAAGAATGCCAACAAGGCACAGCCTGCCTGATAAGCGGTCCTTCCGAAAACCTTCTTCATAAATCACAGTTCGGCGAAGCCCCCGCCTCCGGTACTCCCGGAGGCGGGGTTTCTTGTTTGTCCTTTTGGGGCGGGAAGAAAAGAAAAACGGGCAGTTCGGATA